>Ga0213870_1000303_pt1 | contig 25339 bp, 23 predicted proteins | sample WICALVC2017_Meta_FD_160119 | JGI IMG/M metagenome (GOLD analysis project Ga0213870, IMG submission 160119) | Freshwater microbial communities from subterranean cave lake in Wind Cave National Park, South Dakota, United States - WICALVC2017 | ecosystem: Environmental > Aquatic > Deep subsurface >... | reverse complement strand
GCAGCGCCCCCGGCAGCTCCTCCAGCTGCTCCCTGAAGCAGCACCAAGCACCAAGCAGCACGTCAGTACATCCATCCGTCTTTACATATGGTGAAGGCCGAGACAACGAGTCTCGGCCTTCTTGCTGCTGTGGCACAGGCGAAGAAATTTTCAGTCTCTGAGGTCAGTTTTGAAGCTGACCCTCCCGTCCTTTACGTACCACACGGTTGTTGCCGTGCGGTCCGTCTTTGGAGGGAGGACGAAGTTTTGAATCTTCGTTGGGTCTACTTCCATGTAGATCATCCACCGTTCGCCGGTGGTGGGATCCGACACGACCAACCTCCTCGTCTTGCTATCGACGGACGCGTCAGGGGGGTCGAGCGAGGCGGCTGAGTACCAGCTCTCCTGCTTGTTGTGTACCGCCTGGACAAAGCCAGGAGGCACAACCCCAAGAACGGCAACGGCGACTCCCAATCCGAAGATGAGAGCGCCGAGTGTCATCCGGAGCCCCCCAAAGCTTCCCTCAGGGCTTGCCGATCGTCGGATCAGTATCACCCCGAAGGCAATTGCGAAAATGGACAGTGCTGCAATCGCAATGGCCAGCACGATGGTTCCAGTCATGGCTTCGCTCCTTTCTATCTTTAGCCTGTGCTCGTAAAGAACAGCAGCTAATATATTATAAAGCTTATTCTAAAAAACACAAGCAGCTCATCTCAGGAGCACCCTCATTACTGCCTCCTCCCCTCCACCCAAATACTTCCCCGTTCGTCGCGGAGGCGAATATGTAGATCCTTTTCGATGGAGAATTCTCCTTTCAGCGAGCTGGGGAATGGATACGAATCGGGATTTCCGGATTCGAGTCTCCACGTTCTCCCACCCCAGCGGAACTGTTCCCCCGTATCCCATTGGGGACCTCGGATCAGGTTCTTTGGGGCTTTTGGAGGTGGTGGTTGCTCCTTCTTCTCGGGCGCTTGGATGTAGAGCCACACTTTTGCGGGTTTCCCCTCGAACAGTGCCTCAAATTTCTCCTTCTGGAGCCCTCCTTCTTCTGCCTTGACCGTGACGCGGTTGACTCCTGGCTCTCCCACTTCGATCTTTATAGAGGGGCCCACCATGATGGAGACGTCCGAAGGATGTGCGGTCTTCGTCAGCTTCTCCGGTTCTCGGAGTATTGCCCGTAAGGGGTAGGTGATTTTCTTTCCGTCCTTCTCGACGATCAGGTACGTCTTTGGTTCGGGCTTCTGGAGTTCGGGCTTCTTGGGAGGTGTGCGAGAAGGGGGTTCCTTACTCAGTTCTGGCGGACTGGGCGGGCATTGTTTGCGGAAGTACTCTAGCGTCTTTTGCGCGACCAGACGTTTCCTCTGTGTCTCCTTGTTCTCCTTAGGAGTGTCGATCTTCTCTATGAGTTGATCGATTTCCAGAATCAATTTGTCCGTATCCTTTTTCTCTACCTTTGGTTTTTCGTCCTTCGGTTCCTGCGCCGTTACCCCCAAAGGGAGCGTGAGTATGGTGCCGACGAGCATGCCCTCGAGAGTTTTGCGCAAACCGGCGCGACGGTGTTGCGCCTCTCCGGTTACTTTCCCCTTTTTCTCTGATTCTTGCTTTTCATTCTTCGGCTCCTCTTCACCTCCCTCCTGCGGCTTTGGCGGGCGTTTCTCAACGTCTCCCATATCTTTTACATTTTAATTCAAGTCTAATTGTATGTCAACCCGTCCGTCCGGGGATCGGCGGGAAACGTTCTCTGTGATCAGAGAACGTAATTTGGATTGAACTGGAGCCGAGACCGCACTCTCCGTAGGGCTTTCTCGACAGATCGAACATGGGGATCTTGAGGAGTACATGGAGCGGCAGTAGGGTGGAGGTCTCCATGGTCGATGCCTCGCAAGCGCCGGCGACGAAGCAGGATGTTCAGATGCTTATGGAGGAACAGACGAAACTCCACATCGCTATTGCAGATTTGGAAGTTCGTCTCGAGGAGAAATTAGATACGAAGATGGATCAGAAAATGGAGAAGTGGGCTCAGTTTCTCATGCGAAGTATCGAAGTGCTCTTCGAGAATTTCAGTCATAACTACATCAGTGCGAAGAAAGATCTTGTAGAGCTTTTGAAAGACAAACTCGAGAATCACAATCGGCGCATCGAAGTGCTCGAGCGCCGTGCAGGTCTCATCTTTGGTTAAGGAAATTCTGATCAATCATGGTGTCGTGCTTCGAGACGCTCGCTTCGCTCGCTCCTCATCCTTCGAGACGCGCCCTACGGGCGCTCCTCAGGATGACAGGTAGCGAAGCGGACAGTTGATCAGAGCTTCCTTAGTTTCGTCGACGGCGGGGGTGGCGGCGTTGTAAGCTTTCAAGTGATGGCGACGCTCATTCTGGCAGATGGGACAAGGTTTCACGGGGAGTCGTTCGGGGCGAAGGTTGAGAGCGATGGGGAGGTGGTGTTCACGACGGGGATGGTGGGCTACCCCGAGAGCCTCACGGACCCCAGTTACCGTGGGCAGATCCTCGTCTTCACATATCCACTCATAGGAAACTACGGGGTGCCGAGTGAGGAACGGAATGAGTGGGGGTTCAGTAAGAACTTCGAGAGCGAGGGAATTCATGTGCGCGGGGTCATTGTGGCGCAGGCGAGCGAGCACTACTCGCACCATGCAGCCGTGAGCTCACTTAGTCGCTGGCTCGAGCACCACAGGATCCCGGGGATCACCGGAGTTGATACGCGGGCTCTTACGAAGAAACTCCGGGAGCATGGAGTCATGCTGGGGCGGATGCTGCGAGAGGGAAAAGAAGCAAAGGAGTCACCCGCCTTCGCTAAAGCTACGGCGGGCAGGAAAGAGTCGGAGGAGATTGAGGACCCGAACTTGAGAAACCTCGTTGAGGAGGTGAGTTGCACAGAAGTCATTACGTACGACCCCAAATCCCCAATCCCAAATCCCCAACTCCTGACTGTTATCGCGTACGACTGCGGGATGAAGCGAAACATCTTGAGGAGTTTCCGCAAGCGCGGCGTGCGCGTTGTCCGTGTTCCCTGGGACTTCGATCTATCCAGCTATGATGAGCCCTACGACGGGCTCTTCGTCAGTAACGGCCCGGGTGATCCGAAGATGTGCACCGAGACGATCAAGAACATGCAGTGGGCGATGGAACGCAACGTCCTCACATTTGGCATCTGCCTCGGAAATCAGCTCATGGCGCTCGCGATCGGTGGGGATACCTATAAGCTCACGTACGGGCACCGAGGAGCGAATCAACCGTGCCTTGAGGAGGGGACGAAGCGCTGCATCATCACGTCCCAGAACCACGGCTTCGCCGTCGGTGAGAACCTCCCCAAGGAGTGGTCCGTGTGGTTCCGCAACGCGAACGATCAGACGGTAGAGGGAATCCGGCATGACTCAGGCCGGTTTTTTGCCGTGCAGTTTCATCCCGAAGCTTCGCCTGGGCCTGAGGACGCGAACTACCTCTTTGACGAATTCATCGGGATGCTGACGAAGGAGCGCGCGCGGAAGGGGGAGGCCGTCGTGGTGTAGCCTGGTCCCATGACAGTGCCACGCTACACCGTCACCTGCACTCGAAATGAACGCGTCGCGGAAGGTGTGCATGAGCTGCGGTTTCAGAAACCCGAGAGATTCACCTTCCGGCCCGGTCAGTTCGTCCTCCTCGAGGTGCCGCTCGTCGACGCACCGCAGGATATTCAAACGCGCGCATTCTCCATTGCGTCGATCTTGAGTGAATCGGAGCTCATCTTTGCGATGAAACTCAAGCCCGGGGGCAGAGCGAGCCGATGGATCACTGAGATCCTGACCTCTGGGACGACCGTCACGATGATGGGGCCATTCGGATTCTTTTTCGTGAACTGTGAGACAAAGCGGGAGTACCTCTTCATCGCGACGAGCACAGGCATTGCTCCCTTTCGATCCCAGATTCATCTGCTGCTTTCGGAAGGGGAGCACAGAAGAGTTGATCTCGTCTTTGGAGCGCGGGAGGAAGAAGACCTCTTCTGGATCGAGGAGTTTAAAAACCTCACAAAGCGCCATGAGAATTTCTTTCTTCACCTTGCGCTAAGCCAGCCTTCTCCCGCGTGGAAGGGCCACCGCGGGAGGGTCCAGACCCTCGTCCCCCTCATTGCAAAAAATCTTCTAGAGAAGGACGTCTACATCTGCGGGAACCCCGACATGACGGGCGAAGTGAAAACACTCTGCCTTTCAGAGTGGGGGATTCCCAAAGAGAACGTCCACGTGGAGGCCTACCTATAGCCCCGTCCCGGTGAGTTCAATCCGAAACATCTCAAGGCGCATAGGAGCCAGTAGTCAGCAGAGCGGTGCTATACTTCCAAAGTGACACAACGGGAGGCCATTGAGCATTGGCTCACAGGAGCGCAGAAGGCACTGCGAGCTGCGAAGGTGCTGCAGGAAGATGAAAACTTTGAACCAGCACTCTTCGAGTGCCACCTGTGCGTTGTGAAAGCACTAAAAGCAGCCTACCTCCGTGAACATGATGAGGCCCCTCCACCAGCACATGACCTCATTGCGCTCGCTGATGTCTGGAAGAGAGAATGGTCAGAGGAAGAGAGGCAGCATCTCCGTACGCTCTCCCGTTTCGTTGTCGATGCTCGGTATGCCGATCCACCCTGGGCTTTGGAGTATGCAACCAAGGACAACACTGCTTACTGGGTCGATCAAGCCGAGCACTTCCTTACCATCCTTTCATCATGAAAAAGGAAGACGGAATTAGCCTCGCGCGGGAACTGAAGAAAAGGCTCCTCAAGCAGGGAGTCCCTGTGCAGAAAGTCTATCTTTTCGGTTCCGTTGCTCGCGGGGAGACCCATCAATGGAGCGATGTGGATATTGCTGTGGTGTGTCTCCCATTCCAGCCAACCCGTCTCGAGGAAAATGTAGAGGTTTCAAAAGCCAGAGAAGCGGTTGACTTATGCATCGAAACTGTCTGTCTCCATCCGGAGGATCTTCTCAATAAGTACTCCACGATTGCCCAGGAGCTCAAAAAACACGGCATTGAAGTTTGAGCACTCACTGGCTCAGATTTCTTTGGACAGAACTGTTCTAAAGTGGATGGGGTACATTGAAGGGGAGCTGCAGCTCGTCGCGGTTTATCATCTCGAGCACCTTGGGATACCACTCCTTTTCGAGGTCCTGCACTCGAGCCCTGAGTTTTTCCGGTGTGTCTCTCGGAAAGACTGAACAAGTTTTTTGTACGAGAATCGGGCCTGTGTCCACGTCTTCGTCCATGAGGTGGATCGTCATTCCGGACTTCTTTTCGCCCGCATTGAGCACTGCTTCGTGGACGCGCATCCCGAACAAACCCCGCCCCCCGTACTTCGGAAGGAGCGCCGGGTGGACATTGAGGATTCTTCCGCGCCACTTCCGGATGAACTCCGGCGTGAGGATGTACATCCAGCCGATGGCGGCGATGACGTCGACCCCTCCGAGAGATCGCACCGCCGCGTCGAGCCGTGCATCATACTGCTCGCCAGTTTCTTCACCTTTTTGCTCAACAACAACGACGGGCACATTCGCCCGCCGCGCCTTCTCGGTACATCCGCGGTCCTCACGATCTGACACAAGACCGAGAAGTCTCGCCGTGAGTTTTCCATCGGCGATCCGATCGAGGATCGCCTGAAACGTCGTGCCATGCGAGGAGCTTAAGACGACGAAGTTCACATACCTATCCTACGTGCCAGCCGACGCCTTGGGCAGTCACTAGCCTTCTCCACCTATCTCATATTCCTCCAGCAGCCTTTCCTTATCTTCGTCATGCGTAGGCCTTGGAGACCAAACCTCTGCAGTGTGTGATGACCCCCCCTCGGTCCCGCGATTTGCTCGTGTCCAGAAAACACAGGGACGTCAGGCATGATCTCTTCAATGGCGCGGCCAACTTGTTCGTTCATGAGGCCAGTTTTGGGAGTGACATACAGCACTCCGGCTTTTTCATAGTCTAGGCATTCGCAGCTGATGTTCCTTTTCTTGAGACCTTCAGTAATCACTCTGGCTCTCTCTCTGACGGTCTTCCTCTGTGCTACAACACGCTCAGCGTTCGACATCCTAATGGTGCTCATGCGGCTCTGGGAGGAGCCGGAAGTCAACGGTGAGGGCATTTTCGTGGGGTAAAGGTACATTCATAGTGCGGAAGCGGAAGAAGGACAGGAAGCGTTGCCTCCTTGCGTTTGAAAGTCAAGTAGTTTGCAATAGTAAATTTTTTGGACGCGAAGGGAGGTTTTCCTCTTACTGAAGAGATGTTGAGGCCTTAACAGCATCGAGATGTTCAGAGAGTGTCCCTGAAGATATCTTCGGCAGGTTCAATGCCGGAGACCCAGTCCTCGTAGTCACTGAGAGGGAGACCGTGGTCGCGGATGATCACGGCAGGGATGCTTTTGTTCACATTGCCCATCAGAAAATTCGCCGCTGTCGCGAGTTGATCCGCAATTGCTTCGGTTGTGATGTGGAGAGGTTTTCCGAAGAGATCGGGCTTCCCGACTTGAGACACGAGGGGATCGAGACCCGCGACCGCGAGCGCGAAGGCGGTTACGCCGAATCGGCGGGGGCGGCAGCAGGAGTCGGTGAGGATCATTCCAATTCTCCCAATCCCCAACCCTAATCCCAACCCCTGTTCCAGCTCTCTTCGTAGCCTCACCACACTCTTCACAGCATCCCGGGGCCATCCGATTGCAAACCCCTCGGGAACATTTGACTCATCAAGTCCAGCATTCGCAGTGAGGATCGTTCCTCGCGGGAAGCCCTCGGGCCTGAGTTCCGTGAGAATCGCTCCCGGACAGAAGCCAGCAATGTTCCCATTCCAGAAGCGCGTCTCCTGGAGCACTGCTTCGCAGAATGCAGGACTGCGCCCAATCTTCATGCTCCACACATTCGCTTCATCCGAGGGAGTCAGGCGCTGGAGATCGACTGCTGCATCTTCCACAGTCGCCACCGCCTTCGAAGACACCACGAGGATATCTCCCGCCTGAACTGCCTCGCGCTCACGGAGAATCTCAGCGAGGTCATCGCCATTTTTGAGGAGAGGCGTCGAGACGGGTAACAACAGCACGTCTTCACCCTACCCTTTTCACCATACCCTCGCCGGAGTGTTCTTCATAAGCACGACGTTCCGCGAGACGCTCCCGTCCTCGAGATCGACGCGTGTCAGGCGAATTTGAAGGGGAATCTCGGAAGGGTTGTGGGCGAGTAAGACAGATGGGACCTCCGGAAGTCGGAAGGAGATGGTGACAGCGCTCGGCAGATGCCAGCGGGTGAAGCCGAGAGCAGGCGGGTCTGCCGGCACCTCTGCAAGAGCCCCTCCCCGCACTTCCCGAAGGTCCCAAGACTCCGGGAGACTGATCGCGACGTCTTCGCCGGCATCGTGGGAAAGCTCAAGGATTCCTACTTGCCCGCTGATGCTTAGGTCGAGGCGGAGGGTGAACGGTTGCGTGTGTTCAATGCCAATCTCCATTTCCTCCAGCGAATGTGTCCGCGAGAGAAGCAAGCGAGCATCGGTGAAGGGAAGGAGAATAATTGCGACCGTCGCTGCACCGGCTGTGATGCTGTGAATGTAGAGCGAAGAGCGCGAGACGTCCTTTCGGACCTTCTGCCGATGCCGTGCAGCACGCACTCTCCACCATTGACCCACGATGATGCGCGGCCACCTCACGAAGTACATCCTACTCCTGCTTGCGAGCTGTCGTAGAGAGGAGGTAGAGTGATCGGCCACGCTCTTTCACACCACTCCCTCTCCCCGTGCACCCTCTTTCTTCCCCTGGAAGCGTCTTCCAGGGGCCCGTTCCCCCTTCCATGATCCGGCGGGGAGCACGGGTCAAGGAAGAGGATGAGCGGGGAGCACATCGCGCGAGAAAGAGGGGAACAAAAGGAGGGAAAAATGAAACTTTTCTGGGCAGCAGCAGTGCTGCTGCTGCTCTGTAGTACTGCGCCGGCCCAGGCGCAGTACTACAGAGTCCCCGCGGGGTACGCGACGTACCCCGCCTATGGGGGGGGTCCCCCCCCTTACTACTACCACCGCCCCTTTTACAACCGCCCCTTCTACCCCCAGAACTACTGGGGGTACTGGGGGTCCGGGTATGGGTACGGGTATGGATACCCGTACCGTTATTACCACCCTTACTCGGCTCTATATCAGAGCCGAGTACAGGTTGCCCCCCGATACATCGGGGGGAGATGGAGGTAATTTTCGAGCGTGTGCTCCCCCACGCTCCGCATTCCACAGCGCGCGTAGTTTTGTTGCGCACGTCTTGTGTGCTATACTGGAAAAGATTTCTCGATGGAACTCGATCCGCACACACTCTCGCAGATTATCCAACGCATTCGCCAGCAGATGCGCTGTCCTCAGTGTGGCAAACGCGTTCCCATCGATATGGCCTCGATTCGCGTTGCAGGAGATGACTTCATGCTTCTCCAGCTTAAGTGCGAGACGTGCGATGCCTACATCGTCCTCCATGCAACGCTCCAGGGAGCCGAACACCTTGGCACGCAGGGGCAGCCCCAGGGGATCACGAATGCCTCTTCGACCATCGGTCTCAGCGAGGAAGAACTGAAAACACTTCGCCAGGCGCTCTCGGAAGCCGGTGGCTCGTTCGAGCAGTTGTTTAAGCTCTACGGGCAGAAATAAGAGCTTGCGGAGACCGTAGGAATTCGTATACTAGGTTCACCACCGGAGTCTTTCCCGTGATGCAGACGATCACTCAGGAAGGGCTGCGGGTTTTCCTAATTCCTAATTCCTAATTCTTAATTCTTAATTCTTAATTCTTAATCGTATGCCCCCTCCTCACCGTACTGCCGCCACCGATTCCTTCGATGCCGTTGCGCTCTCCGTCGCAAGCCCCGATGACATCCTCAGCTGGTCGCGTGGCGAGGTGACGAAGGCGGAGACCGTAAACTACCGAACGCAGCGGGCGGAGCCTGATGGTCTCTTCTGTGAGCGGATCTTCGGTCCCACCAAGAACTTCCAGTGTTTCTGCGGGAAGTACAAGGGAATCCGCTACAGCGGTGTGGTGTGCGAGAAGTGTGGTGTGGAGGTGACACGCAGCATCGTCCGCCGCGAGCGGATGGGACACATCAACCTTGCGGTGCCGATCGCGCACATCTGGTTCCTCCGCAGTTCCCCCTCCCGCATCGGCCTCCTCCTCGACCTCCCCATTAAGACACTCGAACAGATCGTCTACTTTGCTGCCTACATCGTCATCCAAGTTGATGAGGATGCTCGGAAGGAGTCGGAGCGGGAGATCATGACGAGCATGGAGGCGCGGAAGAATCAGGTGAAGCGGGAGTACGAGGAGGCGAAGAAGAAACTGCTGGAAGGAAAGGCTCTCCAGGCGCAGCTCGATGCCCTCGACAAGGAGTACGCCCATCGGCTCGACACGTTGAAGCAGAATCAGAAGGATGCCCTTGAGGATCTCAAGAACCTTCGGGTCGGTGCGGTCCTGAGTGAACTCAAGTTCCGGGAAATGAACATGAAGTTTGGCCATGTGTTCCGTGCCGGCACTGGTGCGGAGTCCCTGCGGGAGATCATCATGAACCTTGGTCTCAAGGAGCTCCTTACAGAGCTCGAGAAGGAGCGGGAACAGAGCAGTGGCCAGAAGCTCAAGAAGGTGATGAAGCGGATTAAATTGGTGAGTTCGCTCCTTCAGGCCGGCATCAAGCCGGAGTGGATGGTCCTGACGCGGCTCCCGGTCATCCCACCTGATCTTCGGCCGATGGTCCAGCTCGATGGGGGCCGATTTGCGACATCGGACTTGAATGACCTGTACCGTCGGGTGATTAACCGCAATAACCGGTTGAAGAAGCTCATGAGCATTGGGGCGCCGGAGGTCATCTGCCGGAACGAGAAGCGGATGCTCCAGGAGGCGCTGGATACACTTCTCAATAACTCTGCACGGGCTGGCAAAACCCTCTTCACCGCCGGTGATCGTCGGAAGCTCCGCAGTCTCTCAGACATGCTGAAGGGGAAGCAAGGCCGCTTCCGCCAGAACCTCCTCGGAAAGCGTGTTGACTACTCAGGACGGTCCGTCGTCGTCGTCGGGCCGAAGCTTCGCCTCCAGCAGTGCGGTCTTCCAAAGGAAATGGCCATGAAGCTCTTCAAGCCCTTTGTGATCGGTCAGATCATCCGCCGTGAGCTTGCCCACAACGTGAAGGCAGCGGAGCGCTTGATCCAGGAGGGGACAAAGGAGATCTGGGACATCCTAGAGGAGGTCATTATGGATAAGTTCGTGCTCCTCAACCGTGCACCGACGCTTCACCGGCTCGGCATCCAGGCCTTCCGGCCACTCCTCATCGAGGGCCTCGCGATCCAGCTCCATCCGTTGGTCTGTGCGGCGTTCAACGCAGACTTCGATGGTGACCAGATGGCTGTCCACATTCCGCTCTCGGATAAAGCCCAACAGGAGGCCGCAGAACTTATGGCATCGACGAATAACATCTTGAAGCCATCCTCAGGGGAGCCAATCATCAACCCCGTCCAGGACATGGTCCTCGGGTGCTACTTCTTAACGCGCATCCATCCGGGGAAGAAGGGGGAGGGCATGCTTTTCTCCTCGCCGGCGGAGGCAATGTTCGCGCACGAGTACGGCGTCGTTGATCTCCAAGCGAAGATCCAAGTACGTGCGGAGATCGACGGAACACTACAGCTCATTGAGACCTCGGTCGGACGATTGTTCTTCCAGGAGGTTGTCCCGCCGCCACTTGGTGTCATCAACCAGACACTGAAGAAGAAAGACCTTTCAGATCTTATTGCGCGTTCACTTGAGGCGGTTGGACGAGAGGAAACCGTTGCATTCGCTGACCGCATTAAGGACATTGGATTCGAGTACGCGACGCGCTCGGGGATCTCTGTCTCGATGTCGGATATACGCGTTCCACAGGAGCACCGTCAACTTCTCAAGGACGCGAACGAGAAGATCCACAAGATCAGTAACTTCTACTGGAAAGGGCTCGTGACAGCCGATGAGCGGTACAGCCATGCCATTCGGATTTGGACAGGAACGAAGAATGAGATCTCAATGAAGATGATCCAAGATTTCCTCAGTCATGAAGAGAACGACATCACCTACGTCATTGATTCCGGAGCTCGTGGGAACTGGGGACAGGTGACACAGCTCGCGGGGATGAAGGGTCTCGTCGCGAACCCATCGGGACGAACGATCGAACTCCCCATTCAGAACAACCTCAAAGAAGGATTCAGCGTTCTTGAGTACTTCATCGCCACGCATGGCGGACGCAAAGGAAAATCTGATACGGCATTGAAGACGGCTGAAGCTGGTTACCTGACACGGCGCCTTGTCGATGCAGTCCAGGATGTCGTTATCCGCGAAGACGACTGTGGATCGACAGAGGCCCATCGAGTGACGCGCGAGGATTCCGAGCGGATCGGCGAGAAGTTCGAGAGTCGGATTTTCGGCCGTACATTCGCAGTCGATCTCGTCTCCAACGGGGAGACGATCGCGAAGCGCAATGAGGAGATCGACGCGCAGCTCATCAGCGCACTTCGGCAGAATGCGATCAATGAGGTCCTCGTTCGGTCCGTCATGACGTGTAAGACGCGTGGCGGGATCTGCGTGAAGTGCTACGGTCGCGATCTCGGTTCGAACCGGACGGTCAAGGTGGGCACTCCTGTCGGGATCATCGCGGCGCAGTCGATCGGGGAGCCGGGCACGCAGCTCACCATGCGGACATTCCACATGGGAGGTGTCGTTGAGGGTGCGGATATCACCCAAGGTCTCACGCGTGTCGAAGAACTCTTCGAGGCACGCTCTCCGCGCACACCAGCGACTCTGGCGGACATCGCGGGTCGCGCCCGCGTGATGCACCAGGGGGGGAAGACGATTGTGTACATTATGGCGGAGGAGCCGGGTGAGGATGTCTACAAGGTTCCTCCGGATTTCGATATCACCGTGCGTGAGGGACAGACGGTGAAGGAGCGGGTGGTCCTCGCGAAGTCCCTGAGGGATAAATCGACGGTGAAAGCACAGATTTCCGGGACAGTGACGAAGATCGAACCGCACTGCATCTGGCTGCGGCATGAGGAGAAGCAGGAGCGGACCTACGAGTTTGGTCCCCGCGAGTCACTCTTGGTGAAGACCGGCGAGTATGTGGAAGCTGGACAGGCCCTCAGTGCTGGTCACTTCAACCTCCAGGAGCTCCTCGAGAAGAAGGGGTCGTACGCGGTCCAGAACTACATCGTTCAGGAAGTCCAGCACATCTACGCTTCGCAGGGGCAAACGATTAACGATAAGCACCTCGAGATCATCGTCCGAAAGATGTTCAGTAAGGTCCGTGTTCTCGATGCAGGCGAAACGGAGTTCCTCCCCGGTGAGGTCGGCGACATCGGGGAAGTGCACGGTGAGAATGAGCAGGTACAGAGACAGGGCAAGAAACCGGCGACGTTCGAGCAGCTCCTCCTCGGGATCACGCGTGTCGCCCTCGCGACCGACTCGTGGCTTGCGGGTGCCTCCTTCCAGGAGACGGTCCGTGTCCTCGTCGAAGCAGCAACGACGCGCAAGATTGATATGCTCCAAGACCTCAAGTCGAACGTCATCATCGGTCGCCTCATCCCGACGGGGGAGGTCTACCGCAGCCGCTACTCTTCGCATACGCTATAGTCGATGCTTTGAGTTCCCTCAGCATACATGCCAACGATCGAACAGCTTATCCGCCGGCCCCGCAGAGCCAAGCGCCACAAGTCGAAAGCACCAGCGCTGCAGACGGCATGGAATGCGCTGAACATGCGGGAGGTGAAACTCCCGAAGGGGTCTCCCTTCAAGCGTGGTGTGTGTCTGAAAGTGACGACGATGACTCCGAAGAAGCCAAACTCGGCACTCCGGAAGATCGCGCGGGTGCGCCTGACAAACGGCCACGAGGTGAAGGTCTACATCCCCGGTGAGGGTCACAACCTCCAGGAGCACTCGGTTGTGCTCGTCCGCGGGGGGCGTGTGAAGGATCTGCCCGGTGTCCGCTATCACATTGTCCGCGGCATCTTTGATACCGAAGGTGTCCGCGATCGCAAGCAAGGCCGCAGCCGCTACGGTGCGAAGCATTCGAAGTGAGCTCTATGGCAAAGCCCATCAAGCCGTACATCCCACAGGGTAGTGATCCTCTGATCGAGAAGTTCATTAACTGCATCATGCGCAGAGGGAAGAAGCAGGTTGCGCGCCAGATCTTCGTTGATGCCATAGAGGTCATCCGGACCCGGACGAAGGAGCCGCCGCTCGAGGTCTTCCAGAAAGCTCTCCTCAATGCAACGCCGCTCGTCGAAGTTCGTCCGAAGCGGATCGCCGGCGCCGTCTACCAGGTTCCGGTGGAAGTTCCCCCGAAGCGCCAGCAGTCCTTGAGCATCCGCTGGATCCTGACCGCGGCCCGGGAGCGCAAGGGAATTCCAATGGCGCAGAAGCTCGCCCTCGAGCTCCTCGATGCCTCCGCGGATCAGGGTGGAGCGGTGAAGAAGAAGCAGGATGTTCTGAAGATGGCGCAGGCCAATAAGGCATTCGCGCACTTTGCGAGGTCCGGCGTCTAAACATATATGGATTTACGGAGCGTACGTAACATCGGGATCATCGCGCACATCGATGCAGGGAAGACGACGACGACGGAGCGCGTTCTCTTCTACAGCGGTCGTGTCCACAGGATCGGAGAAGTGCACGATGGGGAGGCGACGATGGATTGGATGGAGCAGGAGCGTGAGCGGGGGATCACGATCACAGCCGCCGCGACGCAGTGCCGCTGGAAGGTGAAGGATGCGGAGGGGAAGGAAGTCGAGGAAGCCATCATCAATATCATCGATACCCCTGGACACGTCGATTTCACGGCTGAGGTCGAACGAAGCCTTCGTGTTCTCGATGGCGGTATCGTCGTCTTCGACGGATCGCAAGGAGTCGAACCGCAGAGTGAGACGGTTTGGCGGCAGGCGGATAAGTACCACGTTCCGCGGATTGCCTTCATCAACAAGATGGATAAGACCGGTGGTGACTTCTTCATGTCTCTCGATTCGATTTACGACCGCTTGAGTACGGATGCCGTCGCCATTCAGCTTCCCATCGGCTCCGAGAGCACGTTTAAAGGAATTGTCGATGTCGTTGCGAAGAAGGCATTCACGTTCACGGGGGAACATGGGGAGAACATCGAAGAGATTGCGATCCCAACGGAGATGGTGAATCAGGTGAGCGAGTATCGGTCTCAGCTCATGGAGAAAGTTGCGGAACACAGCGCTGAGGAGATCCTCGATGCGTACCTCAAAAATGGGGCATTGACGGATGCGGAACTGCGGCGCGGGCTCCGCGCGGCGACGGTCCAGGGGAAACTCTTCCCGGTCCTCTGTGGGTCCTCACTCCAGAACATGGGCGTGCAGCTTCTTCTCGACAGCGTCGTCGCATACCTCCCGTCTCCGCTCGATATCCCTCCGGTCAAAGGCTTCCATCCTAAGACGGGTGAGGAGCAAGTTCGTACAGCCGACAACACGGAGCCGATGGCAGCCCTTGCCTTCAAGATCGCCTCGGATCCCTTCGTTGGGAAGCTCACCTTCATCCGTGTCTACAGTGGGGTACTGCAGTCAGGGAGTTACGTCTTCAATACGCGCACCGGGAACAAGGAGCGGATCGGTCGGCTCGTCCGCCTCCATGCAGATGCTCGGCAAGAGATCGACAAGATCGAGGGCGGGGACATCGGGGCGGCGATTGGTCTCAAGGACACGAAGACGGGAGATACGATCTGTGATGAAGGAAAGCCCATTCGTCTCGAGCCGCCGACCTTTGCGGAGCCTGTTCTTAGCATTGCCGTCGAACCGAAGACGAAGGCTGATCAAGAGAAGTTGGGCATTGCTCTCCAGAAGTTCCTCGAGGAGGATCCGACACTGAGAATGAGGACCGACGATGAAACAGCTCAGACGATTCTCTCAGGGATGGGGGAACTGCATCTCGAGATCATCATCGACCGCATGAAGCGGGAGTTCAAAGTGGAGACGAACGTTGGCAAACCTCAGGTTGCGTACCGCGAGACAATTCAGAGGGAGGTCGAAGGGGAAGGCAAGTACATCAAGCAAACCGGTGGGCGTGGTCAGTATGGGCACGTGATCTTCACGATCACACCCCTCGTGGCAGGGAGCGGGTACGTCTTCGAAAATGACATCGTTGGGGCGCGGATTCCGAAGGAGTACATCTCCGCCTGCGACAAGGGGTTCCAGGAGGGGATGAGTCGCGGGATCCTCGCGGGATACCCCGTGGTCGATGTGCAGGTGAATCTCCACGACGGGTCCTACCACGAAGTGGACTCCTCGGAAATGGCGTTCAAGTTTGCGGCATCCATTGGGTTCCAGGAGGCGGCACGTCAGGCAAGTCCAGTTCTGCTTGAGCCGATCATGAACGTTGAGGTCGTGACGCCTGAACAGTTCTTTGGGGACGTGGTGGGAGACCTCAACTCCCGGCGCGGGATCATTCTCGGAACAGGGGAGCGTGGGCAGGCGAAGGTCATCACGGCACACGTCCCGCTTGCGGAGATGTTCGGGTATGCCACCGATTTGCGAAGCATGACGCAGGGTCGGGCGAGTTACTCGATGGAGCCGAGCCACTACGCGAAAGTCCCGAAGAACAAGGCCGACGAGGTCATTGCGGCCCGCTCAGGAGGTGCGTAATCAGGATCCGCGCCATGCAAGATGGTTTTCTGGGGTGTGTCGCGTCAGACTTGCTACGACATGGATCATGAGTGGTTTATCAGGCGGTGCCTCGAGCTTGCGGGGCGAGGGAGGGGGAGAGTAGGGAATGGGGCGCTCGTCGGAGCGGTGCTTGTGCGGGGAGAGAAGATCCTTGCGGAGGCATGGTACGAACGGTTTGGTGCTCCGCATGCAGAGCGCACACTCCTCGAGAGATTTTCAGGCGAGATCAAGTCCGAGGACACGCTCTACGTGAACCTCGAGCCTTGCTGTCACGAGGGGAAGACTCCTCCTTGTACAGACAGCATCATCGAGCGGGGCATTCGAAGAGTTGCGTTCGGAATGGTAGATCCGGATGCGCGCGTTTCGGGGGAGGGGATTCAGAAACTCCGCGAGGCCGGTGTGGAGGTTATTGGGCCGCTCCTGCGCACGCAGTGCGAGTGGCTCAATCGTGGATTCATCTCACTACGAACACGAGGGCGACCGTTTGTCACCTTGAAGCGAGCCCAGACGCGCGATGGAGCGATTGCAAAGCGGGATGGGTCGGCTCTCAAGATCACTTCGCAAGAGCAGGACGTATGGTCGCACACATTCCTCCGGGGTAGCAGCGATGCGATCCTCGTCGGCGTTGAGACCGTGATTCTCGATGGTCCCCAGCTGACGCCACGTTTAGCGAATACAAGATTTGTTCAAGAAGTGCCAAAGCCCTACCGTGTGATCCTCGATCCGCACACACGACTTCCTCTCTCAGCGAGAGTAGTTTCCGATGCCGAGTGCAATCGAACGATCGTTGTCACAGCGGAGACAAAGGAGATCACACAAGAGCTCACGAGACGTGGTGTGTCTGTGGTGACGGTCCCGCTCGAGGGCGATCAGTTCTCGTGGGAGGGCCTCTTCAGCGTCCTTACGACTCCCAGTGGCAATTTCCCCGGTATTGCGACCCTGCTCGTTGAAGGGGGCGCGAGGACCTGGCAAGCGTTTCAGGAAGCAGGGTATGTTGATGAGGAAGTTATCCTCGTTGGCTCCTAGGCTCTAGAACTTTGCGGCGAGGCGCTGCCCCAATCGGTATACCCGTTCGATGATGCGGTACGAGAAGGGCAGCCGTCCCGTCTTCTGGAAGCGCTCAACGAACGCGGCAAAGCGGTTGCCGCAGAAACGTACCGTGGCGAGACTTTCCGGCCGCTGATCAACGACGAGACCAAACTTCCCCCGGGCGGGCATGCACTTCCCTTCGAAGTACTTGCCGACAATCGTGCCACCGAAGTAGCGGATGGCCTCAGGAACAAAGATTGTCGTGAAGCGCATGAGGCCTTTCCAGGCAGCTTTCGGAGCGCCGCCGGTGAAGAGGAAGTAGAACGGTTTACTTTGGAGCATCCCCCGGGACTTCGTCTCTGAATCGAGGGCAAAGCACCCCATCCAATCGATGAAGTTCTTGAGGTGTGCCGGGACGCCGAAGTTCCAGATCGGAGTTGCAATGAGGATACCATCGGCCCTCAGGACAAGCTCCTTGAGCTGCATGTACTCCTGTGGCATCGGGCAGGCTGCGTTATAGCAGTCCGCCGTGAAGTGGGGGAGAGAGAAGTCTTTGAGCCGCACTTTCGTCACGTCGGTGCCGGGCACAGATGTTGCGCCTTCGGCGAAGGCATCGGCGAGGGTGTTTGAGTTGCTCGGCTCATTCGTACCGGCGACGATGACGAGAATCCGCGTCATGGGCGGATAGTATGCTCGTCCAAATCACAATCCAGAATCCTCCTCAGTTCCCGTCCACTGCATTTCGAGGCATTTCCTTGACCACACCCGGTTCCATCCATATCTTGTGTGCTTGTTGCCTCTAAGGGTCAACATATTGTGTTTCCTTTTCCTCTGATGCCTGAACGCACGCACACCCCCGTGAGTCCACCCGTTGTGACATCCCGAGAGACACGCCGCGGGCTCTCCGTTCGTCGGATGTTCACAACCCCAGGGAGTGACCCCTTGGAGGAAGTCACCTACGAGAAGCGGACGAGCCGGATTACCAATACCGATGGGTCGGTCGTCTTCGAGATGGAGGGAGCAGAGGTCCCGAGCTGTTGGTCACAGGTCGCCACGGACATCGTTGCCAGCAAGTATTTCCGGAAGGCGGGGGTTCCGCAGCAAGACGAGCAGGGGAATATGCTCCGGGACGCAGGTGGGAAGATCATCCGTGGGCCGGAGCGGAGCGTGAAGCAGGTTGTCAGGCGCCTTGCGGGCTGCTGGCGGCACTGGGGGCAGCAGTATGACTACTTTCAGACTCCGCAGGATGCGCAGGCGTTTGAGGATGAACTCAGTTATATGCTCGTCCATCAGATGACGGCACCGAATAGCCCCCAGTGGTTCAATACCGGTCTCCACTATTCCTACGGCATCACCGGCCCTGCACAGGGCCACTACTACCCGGATCCCGCAACGGGCGAAGTGAAAGTGAGTGATGACGCCTACACCCATCCCCAGCCTCATGCGTGCTTCATCCAATCCGTGGACGATGACATGGTGAATGAAGGAGGCATCATGGACCTCTGGGCGCGGGAGGCGCGGCTTTTCAAGTTCGGCTCGGGCACAGGCACAAACTTTAGCTCCATTCGTGGAGCTGGAGAGCCACTCTCGGGCGGCGGGAAGAGTTCCGGTCTCATGAGCTTTCTCAAAATCGGTGACCGAGCGGCCGCAGCCATCAAGTCCGGTGGGACAACACGAAGAGCGGCGAAGATGGTGTGCCTCGATATCGATCACACGGACGTCGAGGAGTTCATTAGCTGGAAGGCCAATGAGGAGAAGAAGGTCGCGGCTCTCGTCGCCGCGGGGTACAGCGATGATTTCAATGGTGAGGCGTACCAGACGGTCTCGGGGCAGAACTCCAATAACTCCGTCCGCGTTCCCCAGGAGTTCCTCGAAGCCGTCGAGAAGGATGGGGAGTGGAATCTCTACTGGCGGACAGAGCTTCGGAAAGCGGAGGAGGAGGGGCGACCACCGAAGCCCTGTAAGACCCTGCGGGCGCGCGATCTCTGGGACAAGATCGGCTACGCCGCGTGGGCCTGTGCGGATCCGGGAGTCCAGTACGACACGACGATCAATGATTGGCATACGTGTCCCGAAGATGGCCGGATCAACGCGAGCAATCCCTGCAGCGAGTACATGTTCCTCGATAACACGGCGTGCAACCTCGCATCGCTCAATTTGCTGAAGTTCTATGACGAAGAGCATAGGACGTTCGCAATCGAGCAGTTCAAACACGCCGTCCGGCTCTGGACGATTGTTCTTGAGATCTCCGTCCTCATGGCGCAGTACCCGAGCCGCGAGATCGCGAGGCTCTCGTATGATTTCCGCACGCTCGGCCTCGGGTACGCAAACCTCGGAGCAATGCTCATGCGAATGGGGATCCCCTATGACGCTGAGGAGGGACAAGCGATCTGTGCTGCCATCACCGCGATCATGACGGGGGAGGCCTACGCGACATCCGCAGAGATGGCAGAGCACCTCGGCCCTTTCCCGGGGTTTGCGAGGAACCGCACGCACATGCTCCGCGTCATCCGCAACCACCGTCGGGCGGCCTACAATGCGCCCGCGAAGGAGTACGAAAGCCTCCACGTGATTCCGGTGGGGATCAACCAGAAGCTCTGCCCGAGTGATCTCTTAGAAGCAGCGAAGGAGTGTTGGGATCGTGCGCTTGCCCTCGGTGAGAGGCACGGCTATCGCAATGCGCAAGTCACCGTCATTGCACCGACGGGAACGATTGGTCTCCTCATGGACTGCGACACGACAGGGATAGAGCCGGACTTTGCTCTCGTGAAGTTCAAGAAGCTCGCTGGTGGCGGGTACATGAAGATCACAAACCAGTCTGTTGCAGCTGCTCTACAGATGCTCGGCTATAGTGAGCAGGAGACCAGGGATATCCTACGGTACGTGATGGGGACCCTCAGCCTCGAGGGAGCCTCACACGTGAATCGGCAGTCGCTTAGGGAGAAGGGTTGTAGCGACATTGACATTGCAAACGTGGAGAAAAACCTCCCGCAGGTCTTTGAATTGCCCTTTGCTTTCAACAAGTGGACGCTTGGGGAGGAGACCATGCAGCGTCTGGGCTTTACGGAGGAACAGTGGAGCGATTTCAACTTCAACCTGCTCCGCGCACTCGGCTTCACGTCGGAGCAGATTGAAGAGGCGAACGTCATGGTCTGCGGGCACATGACGGTGGAGGGTGCCCCGCACCTCAAGCCCGAGCATCTACCGGTCTTTGACTGTGCGAATACGTGCGGGAAGTTTGGCCAGAGGTTCATCTCGACGGAGGGGCACATCCGGATGATGGCGGCAGGACAACCCTTTATCTCCGGAGCGATCAGCAAGACGATCAACTTCCCGAGCGAGGCGACGGTCGAGAACTTCAAGAACGCCTACTTCTTGAGTTGGAAGCTCGGGCTCAAAGCGAATGCGCTGTATCGGGATGGGAGCAAGCTCAGCCAGGCCCTGAGTACGAAGGCGGATCGAAAGGAGGGAAAAGAGTCAAAGGAGTCAAAGGAGTCAAAGGAGGTGGTGGAGAAGGTTGTCGAGAAAATTGTCTATAAGGAAATGCCACGGCGTCGAAGACTCCCCGAAGAGCGGATGGCAATCGCTCATAAGGTCAACATTGCCGGTCACGAAGGGTACATCCACGTCGGGATGTACGAGGATGGAAGTCCCGGTGAAATCTTCATCAAGATGAGCAAGGAGGGGACGACGCTCTCGGGCGTCATGGACACGCTCGCGCTTTCGCTCTCGATGAACCTCCAGTATGGCGTGCCGCTCGAGGTTCTCTGCGAGAAGCTCAGTAACACCCGCTTCGAGCCCCAGGGGATCAGCACGAACAAAGAGATCCCGATGGTGAAGAGCATCATGGACTACCTTGCACGGTGGCTGGCACTGAAATTCCTCCCGAAGGAGAAGGCGAAGCAGTTCCACAACTCTGAGCTCGTCGACAAGGCCTACAGTGAAGGCAGCAAGAGCAAGGAAGCCTTCGCGATGCGACTCCCTGTTGTTGATGAAGGAGCTTGCCCCGAGCCTGTCGAGGGGCGGACTTTGGACATGGGAATTGTATCGTCCGTTCAGTCGGATCGGGCTCAGATGGTTGAGGAGAAGACGCAGCACGAGGTCGCCGAAGCGGTGTGGGAGGTTGATGCGGCAGTCTCGAAGATGCAGCAGGCAAAGCTCCAGGGGTTCACGGGGTCGATGTGTGGGAACTGCGGGAGCCTCCGGATCAAGCTCAATGGCTCGTGTGAGGTCTGCCTCGACTGCGGCGCTACTTCTGGCTGTGGCTGAACGCACCAATTCTGGGGTGAGTGGTAGGATGGCCGCATGGATTCCTGGCTCGATCGCCTTCCGTCTCATGAGCGTGAGCGGATTCGAAAGAGGCTCCGGAGTCCGGAGGCCTATGAGAAGTTGCGAGAGAAAGTGAAAGGCCCCGAGGACTTGGAGCGCGAAATGGAGCGCAACGAAGCCCTTGCGGAGCTTCGGTTTGGGATGGAGACAGAGCCCCTGCTGAAGAAGGCACTCGAGAAGCAGATCGAGCGGGATCTTCAGGAACGTGGAATCGGGGAAGTGATCGATGGAAATGTCTCTCTCGCTATCGCCCAGATCCTTGATGAGGGGCGCTTCACGGTCACGGTTGAGGCACACCCGGAGACGCACGAAGATACGCTTGTTGTTCTTCCAGAGGGGAGGGTCGCTGAAAAACTTCCCCTGAAGCGGACCGTAAGCAACCGCTACCTCGCCCAGTTTGTGAGAGGGACCTAAGGAGCGATCAAAAGTCCTCCGGCCGATGCTGTCAGACGTTGAAGCGAACGTGGAGCACATCACCATCCTGCACGACGTAGGCCTTTCCTTCTGTGCGCAGCTTTCCTGCTTCTCGAGATCCCTGCTCTCCTCTGAAACCTACAAAGTTCTCGAATGCGATCGTTTCAGCGGCGATGAAACCGCGTTGGAAATCACTGTGGATAACCCCCGCCGCTTCGGGGGCCGTCATTCCCTTCGTGATCGTCCAGGCGCGCACTTCTTTCGGTCCTGCAGTGAAGAACGTGAGGTACCCGAGAAGCGCGTAGGCCGCGCGGATCAGTTGATCGAGACCAGAGGAGGCGACTCCAAGTTCTTGTAGGAATGCCGCTGTGTCGTCCGTCGATAGATTCTGAAGATCTTCCTCGATCTTCGCTGAGATACCAATGACCTGAGAGGTCGCAGGGAGTTTAAGTTGCACTCGAGCCTGCTCAGGGCTAAAAGATTTGAGTTGTGTCTCGGAGATATTGAGGACATAGATGACGGGTTTCACTGTGAGGAGATGAAGGTCTGGAGGAGCTTCGAAGGCGGGTAGTCCTTCCTGCAGCGCCTCCTCGAGCTTCCGAAGAACCTCGAGCTCTTGCTGCTTCTCCTTGCTTCCGGTGCGTGATGCTCCCTCGATAGTCGAGATCCGTTTCTTCACGGTCACGAGGTCTGCAAGGGCGAGTTCCATTTCGACGGTCTCGCGATCTCGTGCGGGATTCACCGAGCCCTCGACATGAATGACATCGTCTCCGGAAAATCCCCTGAGCACATGGCAGATGGCATGGACTTCGCGGATGTGACTCAAGAAGGCATTCCCAAGTCCCTCCCCTTTGCTCGCTCCGCGCACGAGGCCTGCGATATCCACGAACTCAACAGTCGCCGGGATGACCGTCGCCGGCTTCACAATCTCCGCGATAGCAGAAAGTCTCGTATCCGGCACCTCAACGACACCGACGTTGGGATCGACCGTGCAGAATGGATAATTTGAAGCCTTCGCCGCGAAGCTTCTTGTCAGCGCATTGAAGAGCGTCGATTTGCCGACGTTCGGAAGGCCGATAATTCCTATACGCATCGACGTGAGAGTGAGAGCAACCAGGCCCCGCATCGTGCACGAAGTGCACTGGTGCGTGGGCCGACGTTCGGCAGCCCGACGATCCCGATTCTCATTGCCATGAATGCAGAATGCTAGCATAGTTGACACAAATGATGTTTATGCTACTATTTTCATCCATGCGTTGGCGCCTAATTGTCCTCTTTGCCCTTGCCTCGCTGCTCATTAGTATGCACGTGCATGCGGCGGAGTTCCGTGACAGTGCTGATACCCCCTACGCGGGTGCGTTTGCAGAACTTTCGGCTCGCGGAATTGTGGAGGGGTACAAGGATGGGACTGGAAGGCCCTTCCAGCCGATCACGCGTGTCGAGGCGCTGAAGGTGCTCCTCGAGGCGGGAGGTCACCGCGCACGCGTGGAATTTTTCCGTGAACATTCACCACCACTCCCGCTCTTTCGTGATATCGATCAGCGGGCGTGGTACGCGCCGTACATTGAAGCGGGATTCGCTCTCGGCATCACAAAGGGTTACCCCGATGCGCTCTTTCGTCCGGCAAAGTCGCTTTCAGCAGAGGAAGCCGTCGTACTCCTTCTCCGTGCATTTGGAGAGAAGGTCACAGAGGCAAAGGAGGGAGAAGAGTGGTACGTTCCCGCACTCGATGTTGCACGCGCGAAGAACCTGATCTCCGAACGCGAACTGCTTCCCATGGGGTACGCTATCACCCGTGGGAAGTTCTTTGATATGGTCTACCGAATGCTCACGATCAAAGAGCAGCGCCTCGCACGGTATCCGGAAGAGCAAACTCCGAAGCGACAGACGATCACTGCCCCTCCTCCTGAGCTACGCCAGTATGTCTCTGCAAAATCCTTCGCGATCACGATCCCGAGTCTCAGCATTCACGATCTCACGATCACGCATCCGAGTGACCCCTTCACGCACCAGGGAATCCTCGCACCCTTACGAGACGGCCTTGGTCACCTCTTCAGTTACCCCGGGATGGGTGGAAAGATCCTCTTCTATGGTCACTCGAGTGGGTACCCCTGGGATGTGTCAGAGTTCACGAGGATCTTCCGGCGCGTGAACGAGCTCAACCCTGGTGATCGCGTCTATGTGACCTATGAGGGAACACTGCACGTCTACGAGGTCACGCGCGAGCAGCGCATTCCCGCAAATGACACGAGTGCCTTCAGTGGCGAAGGCGAAGAGCTCATCCTCTACACCTGCTGGCCCCCCGACAGTATCTCCGAACGCTACCTCGTCTTCGCCTCCCCTGTGACGAAAGTAGCGCTGCAGTGAGGGTAGGCCCGGCCCCGAGGCCCGGCCCCGAGGCCCAGCTCCTAGAGGAGCGGCTGACTCGCCGCAGGGGCTGGAGTAGTGGTGGAGCCAAGGTAGGGAGCCATTACCTCAGCTCCGATCCGTCGGATGATTTCGCGGTGGACGAAGTCCTTGGCGCGGCCATACTTGAGGCGGCTCAGCTGCTTGTAGGCCTCGGAGGCCTGCGCGTCCTTGGCGTACGTTGTGTCGAGCCAGGGCTTTGGAACTTCGAGCGAGAACGGACGACTCGGTTGCCCGTCGATCGACAGCTTGATCGCACCCTTGAACGCATCGAGGTTAATGAGGTCTTGCTCCGAGAACACCGGCGCCATTTCCTTCGCGCACACTTCTGCATCCTGCGGTCCGATCTTGTAGAACATCATCGTCCCGACGTTTCCGAACACCGCACCCTTGAGGCTGACGACGCCCGAGAGCTTGCTCTCCTTCTCGAGCTGATCGAGGTACTGGTGGGCAAGAATGAGTCCCAGCCGGTACTTCCGTGCCTCGCTCAAGATCGCCTCGATCGACTGCGTAACGAAGTTCTGGAACTCGTCGATGTAGAGGAAGAAATCCTTGCGTTCCTCAATGGCCTGTCGCTGCCGTCGCATCGCCGCGACCTGAATTTTATTGACGATGATGAGCCCCAGCAGATTCGAGTTGATATCGCCGACAAGCCCCTTGCTCAAGTTCATGAGGAGAATCTTTCCCGTGTTCATGCACTCCGCGACGTCGAAGGCGCTCTTCACCTGTCCGACGATATTGCGGATCATGGAGTTCGTCGTGAACTGTCCGAACTTCGCGGCGAAGTAGGGGATCATCTCCTGCTTCTCACGGACCCCCGTTGCGGTCATCTGCTTCTCCCAGAACGAACGGACGATCGGATTTTTGACCCTCGAGACTTTGTAGCGCTGCCACTCATCGTCCGTGAAGAGCCGGACGAGATCCGTGATCGCGCCACCCTCCTCGTCATCCTCCATGAGGGTCAGGCAGCCATTGCGGAAATAGTCCTGGATCCGCGGACCGAAGATCTCCTCCCCGAACATCTTCACCATCATGTTCATTGCATCGAGAGCGATGAGCTCTTTCTCCTCTTGAGTTTTTCCTTCGAGGAGATTGAGGCCCATCGGACGCTCGGTATCGGCAGGATTGAAGTAGATGACGTCATCAGCGCGAGAGCGAGGAATGTACGAGAGCAGGTCCTCGACGAGGGATCCGTGTGGATCGACGACACAGCACCCGCGGCCCTCATGAAAATCTTGCCGTGCGAGGATCTGAATGGCCGAGGACTTTCCTGTGCCCGTCTGCCCGATGATGTACATGTGCCGGAAGCGATCCTCGTTCTTCAGGCAAACCTTGCGCCGCTCGCCACGGTAGACGTTCGTACCAAGAAGGAGACCCTCCTCGGGAACGTTCTTCGGAGCCGTAGCGACCTTGAAGTTTTGCCACTTGATCGTCTCGACCTTGTTGTACTTGATGTTCGGGAAGTGGAAGAAGCTCGCAAGCTCCGATGCCCCGAGGAGCATCCGCGGAGAGCGCAGGAACAGATCGAG
>Ga0213870_1000302_pt1 | contig 25344 bp, 29 predicted proteins | sample WICALVC2017_Meta_FD_160119 | JGI IMG/M metagenome (GOLD analysis project Ga0213870, IMG submission 160119) | Freshwater microbial communities from subterranean cave lake in Wind Cave National Park, South Dakota, United States - WICALVC2017 | ecosystem: Environmental > Aquatic > Deep subsurface >... | reverse complement strand
GATATGGATTAATTGCTGGGTTGCAGTTGCGATGCCGGACATGCGCTGCAGGATATTGAGAATTGTTCTCTCGTAAGAAAGGATTTCTTTAATGTTGCCGTGTATGGTAGCAACTAACTTGTGATTAGCAATTTTCTCACCATCTTTGTGCATGGTACTGAGCGCTAGCGAAGTATGAGTTTTGAGAAGATATACGATCTCTTCAAGGCCGGCAACCACAATTGGTTCCTTGGTGATAATCGTTGCCTTTTTTGTGCCGGATAGATTAAGCAGTTTAGTCGTAACATCATCTGATACACTATCTGCCGCAATCATCCATTGAAAGAGGGAAGAAAGTGTTTTTACATAGTCGGGATTTTGTGTCGAGAGGCGATCACTTTTCTGGAAATAGATACGTATGAGAGATTTTTTATCCAGCTTCTTATTCATGCTCTTATTCCATGTATAACGCGATATGACCTAAACGGCCGTATAGCTGATATAATCATTTTTCCTTAGTGAGTTAATTTGAGCATTCGCTCGATGGGAATTCTGGCGCGGGTGGCAATGTCTTTTTCTACTTTCACTTCAAAATCGAGGTTTTTGAGACTATTAAGAAGTTTTGGTAGGGTGATCATCTTCATAAACTGGCAGATCATATCATCACGAAGTGGTATAAAGGATTTTTTGGGATTTTCCTTTTTCAGCCGGTGCAAAATACCCGTTTCAGTAGCCACAACAAATTCTTGCGTACTTGACGTTTTTGCATGTTTCATCATCCCCCCTGTTGAGAGGATTCTTGTTTTTCCTGCTGGTACATCTCCCGTTGCTGCATAATGCATGCACGTTGATACGCAGCCGCATTCAGGGTGTATAAGAAACTCTGCGTTGGGATGCTCATCCATTTTTTTCGTGACATCCTGTGGCCTTACTCGGGCATGTACATGACATTCTCCAGGATAGACAATGATGTTTTTTCTTCCCGTGGTGCGCGCGACATAATCTCCCAGAAACATATCCGGGACAAAGAGAATTTGCTGATCGGGAGGTATGGAGTTCACCACATGTACCGCGTTGGTGGAGGTACAGCAGTAGTCGCTTTCTGCCTTCACCTCGGCACTTGTATTGACATAGGAAACTACAACCGCACCAGGGTACATTTTTTTCCAGCGGCGAAGTTCTACTGCATCAATTGAAGCAGCGAGTGAACAACCAGCTTCAAGATCGGGGATAAGGATTGTTTTTTCAGGAGAGAAAATAGCCGCCGATTCAGCCATGAAGTGTACGCCACAAAACACAATGATTTTTTTATCTGTTTCTGCAGCTTTTCGTGAGAGCTCAAGCGAATCACCCACAAAATCTGCGATATCTTGGATAGAGGGGATCTGATAGTTGTGGGCAACGATGAGCGCCTGACGTTTATCCTTCCACAAACGAATCTGGTCAATTAATTCTTTTCTTTGACCATTCGCCAGATTATTATCTGAAGATTTGAGTTTTGACATTTGTGCTTTGAACTTTATACCGCTATTATACTATTTAGTGTAAAATATACAATAATGCCATTCGACTTCATCGTCATCGGTTCAGGACTTGCGGGCCTCACCAGCGCTCTTGTCCTTTCCAAATGGGGGAGGGTAGTAATCATTACAAAAGGATCAAGCAATGAATGTGCAACGAGCTGGGCACAGGGAGGAATTGCCTGTGTGGTGGGGGAGAAGGATAGTGCCTCATCTCATAGTAAGGATACATTAGTTGCAGGCGCTTTCCACAATAAAAAACGAGCTGTAGAGTTTCTTGTACAGCACGCATCCACTGCAATTTCATGGTTGGAAAGCCAAGGAGTCGCATTTGATAAACAATCATCAGGCGGATACTCAGTAGGTTTGGAAGGGGGACATTCATTTCCTCGTATACTTCATGCGACCGATTTCACGGGAAAAATTGTGGAGGACGCTCTTATAAAGAAGGTACAAAAGAATCAAGTTATAACGATTTGGGAAAAAACTTTAGCTCTTGAATTACTGGTAAATGAAGGAGTCTGTCATGGTGTCCAAGTTCAACAAGGAAACGAGGTAGAAAACATTTTTGCTCGTGTAGTAGTACTTGCCACAGGTGGATTAGGACAACTCTATCAGTGGACTACTAATCCGACTGTCGCCACAGGAGACGGTATCGCAATGGCCGCGCGAGCGAGGACTAAACTATCTGATCTTGAGTTTATCCAATTTCATCCTACCGCTCTTAAACACGGCTTATCACCACTATTTCTTCTCTCCGAAGCTCTCAGGGGTGAAGGAGCATACTTAAAAAAAGGAAAAATTTCCCGCAAGAGCGGGATCCACGATGCTGTAATTACTCATCCGCCCGCTGGCGGATCGCAAACAGCATCGGGACAAAATTCAAAATTCAAAATTAAAAACATAGGACAGGAGAGATTCATGCAGACGATTCATCCCAGAGGTGAGTTGGCTCCAAGAGATATTGTGACGAGAGCTATTGTGGCAGAACAATACAAAGGGTATGAAGTGTATTTAGATATTAGACACAAAGGGGAAAAGTTTCTGAAAGCGCGTTTTCCCAATATCTATCGAGAACTTCAAGTAAGAGGTTATAATTTGGTATCAGATCTCATTCCCGTTACTCCTGCTGCTCATTACAGTTGTGGAGGAGTAGTGGTCGATTTGTACGGGAGGACGTCTGTGAAAAACCTTTTTGCTTTTGGTGAGGTAGCCTGTAGCGGAGTACATGGTGCCAATCGGCTCGCATCAAATTCGCTTCTTGAAGCCGTTGTGTTTCCACTTCAACTGCCACATATCATCAACCAACTTCCAAAATCTCCCGTCATTGCGAGGAAGTTTACCCTGAGGAGCCCCGACGTCGGTCGGGGCGACGAAGGGTGGCAATCTTCCCCCGAAATAAATTCACTCAAAAAACAGCTCCAGAAACTTATGTGGGAACATGTTGGAGTTGTTCGATCAAAGGAGGGACTAAAACACGCTCACACAAAAATTAAGCAATGGGAACGGGAAGCTCCCCAATTAAATACCATGCTCCTTACTGCACGTCTAATTGTAGAAGCAGCTCTGAAACGCCCCAAAAGCCTCGGCGCACATTTCATGTCTTGACGACATACGACATACGACATATAATAGGTGTATATGATCAGAACACAGGTTTATATACCGGAAGATTTGCACCGCGAGGCTCTTCTTGTGGCGAAAGTCCATCGTGTAAATTTCTCTACTTTAGTACGTCAAGGGCTAAATAAAATTGTGCAAGAGAAAAAAAGAGTAAAAACAAAAAAACTTCCATTAGCTAGCTTGATTGGAGTGTATAAAGGAAAAGTGAAGACAAATGCAGTGAAGGACATTCATGATTATTATCGCTACGAAGCGATATGAAACTTCTACTCGATTCAGATTTTTTATTCGGCCTTTATATTACTCATGACCCCAGCCACGATCGAGCGGTTCACTTACTCGAAGAAACATGGAAAAAACAGCCGGAGCTATATATTACTAATCTGGTTATGCAAGAATTAGCAACAGTTGTCAGCTATAGAGTAGGTCAACAGGAGAGCATTACCTTACTTGATAATCTTAAAGAACATAACTTGATCAAGATTCATGTAAACGAGGAGTTAGAAGACGCGGGATGGAGTATATTCCTATCACAGACGAAAAAAGGCACCTCTTTCGTTGACTGTGCAAACCTTGCCGTTATCGAAAAGTACAAGTTTGACGGCATCCTCTCCTTCGATGGATTCTACAAAGACAAACGGATTACCTAGTCGTCCTTGACACATTTCTCCCTTTAATGTACACTGATGTACATTATGACTCAAATTATCTCTATTACCGAACTTCGGAAAAACCTTTTCCGGCTGGCAGATAAAGTAGTCAGAGAAGGGGAAGAGATAGAAGTGGAAAAGGAAGGCAAAAGGATCATAAAGATAGTCAGAATTGATGACGATCCCAAAGAAAGAGCAAGAAGGGCTTTAGAAGTGGCCAAAAAAATTGGAGGGAAATTTAAGCATGTAAAATTCGACAGAACATTTTTCAGAGGTAAGAAAGAAATAGAGTACATGAAATCTCTCGGTAAATATTGAATATGGAGAAAGTAGTCGTAGATACGGATGTTGTCATAGATTTCCTTCGAACGAATGCAGGACTTCTCCTCCATATCATGAAACTTCAAAAGGACGGGTTGCTAGAGCTGTTCTTTTCTAGTATTACCATAATGGAACTATACGCAGGGGAGATGACAAAGAGTGAATTAGAGATGATCATAGACCTGATTCGTAATTTTAAGGTAGTTCCTTTTGATCAGCAGTTAGCACAGTTCACCGGTGAGAAAAAACGCGGCGAGAGACTTCAAATTAGAACTTCTGATTTTATAATTGGAGCTACCTCAATTTACCTTGAAGCACGTCTAGTTACAAGAAACAATAAGCATTATAAGGGGATCAGGGGATTGAAGTATTTTGATCTGACAACTTTTCCTCAATCCAATTAATCACGATTTATATGAACGTGGTCAAAAACTTGCCTTTGTTGTACGAGTAGAGTATACTACCGGTCAGTAGGTCTTTTGATATCCCGGTATCCTCAAGGTTATTAACTCCTTAGGCATCCTGGAATCGGACCAGTTCGCCGTCGAAAGCGGGACATATTAAAAAGCCCGCCTTCGCATTAAGCTTCGGCGAGGCGAAGGAGGTGAATCCAGGATGCAAACTTCACAATTTAGTGATCAGACATTGGTGTGTCGTGACTGCGGAAAGCAGTTTACATGGACAGCAGGGGAACAGGAGTTTTATAAGCAGAAAGGCTTTGAAAACGCTCCCACTCGTTGCCCCGATTGTCGCTCAAAAAGAAAATCTGAGCGTATGAGCGAGCGTACCATGACGCCTATCACCTGTAGCAATTGTGGCAAGCAAGATCAAGTACCCTTTGTCCCACGCAACGGGACTCCGGTTCTTTGTCGAGAATGTTTTGCCGCCAAACGCGGACAACAGTCTGCGTAAAGCGAATTAAACTTTACAAAAACACTAAGCGCCCCGAGTAATCGGGGCGCTTTGTTCATGTAATGAAAATAGTTTTGCCTATCAAGTATGTTTTTCCGCAATTATATCCGACTATTATTATACTTGACTTATAAAAATTGGGGACTAAAATATAAGTATGATCAAACGAGCCGTACTACCTTTGCTCGTATCCCATCTAAAGGAAAAAGAGATTACCCTTCTTACAGGTCCCCGTCAGGTGGGAAAAACATTCCTTATGCAACTTTTGAGAGAAACGCTGCAAAAAAGGGGTGAACCGTGCCTGTACTTAAATTTGGACATCGAGGCTGACCGGCCTTTTTTTGCCTCGCAAAAAAGCCTTTTACAGCGAGTCAGGTTGGAAGTAGGAGAAAAAAGAGGTTTTGTGTTTATCGATGAAATACAGAGAAAGATTGATGCCGGGCTTTTCTTAAAAGGCTTATATGATATGAACACGCCGTATAAATTCATTGTCTCTGGCTCCGGCAGTCTAGAGCTTAAAGAAAAAATCCACGAATCACTGGCAGGTAGAAAACGCATCTTTGCGATTGACCCGGTGAACATATTTGAATTTGTCAATTACAAAACAGGGTACAAGTACGAGGACCGGCTCGATGATTTTTTTGTGGCGCAAAATGACGCGTCGTTGCAATTTTTAGAAGAATACCTTGTTTTTGGCGGTTATCCACGCGTCATCCTGGCGGAAACGTCCGAAAAAAAAAGTGAGGAAATGAAAGAAATCTATGAAAGTTATGTCGAAAAAGATATTCGCGGTCTTTTGACGGTTGAGAAACCCGATGCATTTACCAATCTGTTGAAGGTAATCGCTTCTCAAATAGGCAGTCTTGTCAATATCACGGAGCTTTCCTCAACGATTGGGATTTCTGCTCATACGATACAGGCGTATCTATGGTATCTGGAGAAAACATTTGTCCTTTTGAGAGTTACTCCTTTTTACAGAAATGTGAGGAAGGAAATTACTAAAGCGCCAGTATACTACTTTTACGATCAGGGACTGCGAAACTTCCTCCTGGGCTTATTTGGTTTGCCAACCATTCCGCAGGTTCTGCGCGGTCATTTATTTGAGAACGTCGTGTTTAATCTTCTCAGAGCCGCCATGCCGGTCGGGACAAGTATCCATTTTTGGCGCACGCGGGATAATGCCGAGGTTGATTTTATTCTTCAGACCGGTCTTATCCCAATACCGGTTGAGGCCAAATACAAAAAACTGGATAGACCGGAAATTTCACGCTCTTTCAGAAGTTTTCTCGCAGGCTACAAACCGTCAGCGGCCTATTTTATCCATCTGGGTCAAAAAATGGAGGAGCGGCGTGGCCCAAGTGTCATAACTTTTTTGCCCTTTTATGCATTAAAGCAAGGTATATTTTCGTAGAAAGCCCCCCAAACGCGGACTACAGTTAGCATAAAGTGAATTAAACTTTACAAAACAATAAGCGCCCCGAGTCAAACTCGGGGCGCTTTGTTGTAGCCATGGTGTTTCAGAACAATTGGTCAATTGCGCCAAACGCAGACAAGGGTTTTAAATCCCGTCTTGTCTACAGGACAATTTTATGCTAATCTTGTTCTATGAATACAATATTAAGAACACTTTTATACGAGTGGAAGGAGAGAAAATTACCCTCGACAATAGGGCGTGATATTCATTTAGATACGTTGCCGCAAGCGGGTGCGAATAATGCTACTGTGATAACAGGGTTTAGGAGGGTAGGGAAGACATATCTGCTTTTTGGGGTAATAGATCAACTTTTAGAAACACACTCCCGGCAAGAAGTTATTTATATAAACTTTGAGGATGAACGAATCATAGCGCCCACTACAGATCTTCTCACCAATCTTATCCCCGAGATACAGGCGGTTTACGGTAACAAACCAAACTATCTTTTTTTAGACGAGCTACAAGTAATACCCCACTGGTCCAAATGGGTGCGCCGGATTCTTGATACAGAAACTATACAGTTATTTATAACCGGCTCCTCGTCAAAGATGGGTAGCGCAGAGTTACCGACCGAGCTTCGTGGGAGGGCATGGGAAGTAAAGGTAAACCCCCTTACCTTAAGAGAGTTTTTACGCTTTAAAAAGCTACACATTGATTTTGGAAAACTAGCCTTTGTAAAAGATGAGATGGCACGATTTCATTTCCTTTTTGATGAATACTTAACCTTTGGAGCATTACCAGCTGTGGTATTAACCTCTCAAGAGAAAAAACAGGAGCTTTTGCAATCCTATTTTCAAACCGTGGTACAAAGGGATATAGCCGAGAGACACAAGATAGACAACGATACCGCATTACGAACACTTTTGAAACTGCTTCTTAACTCAAGCTACATAACCATTTCCAAGCTCCACAACTCCTTAAAAAGCATGAGCATTCCGGTGGGGAAGTCAACGATAGACAACTATCTTTCCTATATAGAAAGTTCGTACTTTATGAGTGAGCTTTATATTCACAATCCAAAGGTCGTCAATCAACTTCAGTATCCCCGAAAAGTGTATTTTATTGATACTGGCTTTATGACTGCGTTGTCCACCAAATTCTCAAGGAACATGGGAAGACTCTTTGAAAATCTGGTTTTCCATCAACTGCAGCAAAACGTTGAGATTATGTATTACTATAAAGACACGCAGGGAAATGAAGTTGATTTTGCCGTACTTGAAGGTGGTAAAACCACCGCATTGTATCAAGTATGTTTTGATTTGACTGATGAGGAAACACAAAGTCGTGAAATACGGCCGCTTATAAAAGCGGGGACAACCCTTCATTGCACGAACCTTACCCTATTATGTCTTGAGAAACCGGACTCATTCAAACTGCCTCAAGGAGTAAAAGCTGTTTCAGCAGCAGAATTTTTCTTATAAAAAACCGCCAAGCGCGGACAACAGTCAGCTTAATCAACCCCCCTCTAACTTGACTAGTTCCTAAAATGATATATAATAGGTTTGTATGAATACGACCACTGTTTCCAAGACTGACTTTATCAAATTCAACGTTTCGCCAACTTTTAAGATGCTTGCGCAAAGGAAAGCACTTGAACACGGCATGACTATTTCTGAATTGGGTCGGATGCTATTTGGCGCATTTGTAAGTGGAATTGCCAAACCTAACTATGAAATATCTGAGGAATTTATGAAGTTGGCAGAAGAAGCGAAAAGGGATCATGAACAAGGAAAAGGCATTCTGATTAAATCCCGTAAAGAACTTGAATCCTTTTTAGATTCCCTTTAAATATGCCCTCAATACGCCTGAATCCAACATTTCCCAAAAAGTTACGGGCGTTTACCAAAAATAATTATCAAAGATCGGAAGCGGTGAAAAAAGCATTCCGCCTCTTCCAAGAAAATCCAACCCATCCCTCGCTCAATGTAGAAAAACTTTCAGGCAGTCATACGTGGACTATTCGGATTGACAAGGGGAATAGGCTTTTCTTCGTCTGGAGTGATGAAGGAAATACTGCAATTTTCTTTTTGGTTGGTCCTCACGATGCGTATCTCACCATGAGGAAATAACAAAGAGTGTTTTGCCAAACGCGCACAGCAGTCAGCATAAAGTGAATCAGGCTTTATAAATACAGTGAACGCCCCGGATTAACCGGGGCGCTTTGTTGATTCGTATGTCTTTTGTGTATACAATGATGAGGATAGGGGGAATATGCTCGATACAAAAACAGTTGAAGAGATAAAAAAGATCGTATTCACCTATCTTGATCCCAAAACGGATAAAGCATTTATATACGGTTCGCGCGCTACAGGAGGAGACAGGAAATTCAGTGATGTGGACATAGGAATCGTCAGCAAACGGAGACTGGACACCATCACACTTTCAGACATTGAGGAAGCCTTCGAAGAATCAGATATACCATATACGGTAGACGTGGTTGATTTTTCTAAGGTCACTAATAGGTTCAGAAATCTCGCTTTACAGAAAATTCTGCCACTCAACTGACTGTTATGACCAAACTTCAGGCTCAATACGATGATTTACGCAAAGCGTTGGAACGGTTGAAAGAAGCGTCAGCGCTTCCTTCTTCGGTCGTCATAAATCAAGATGCTACCATCCAGCGATTTGAGTTCACGTTTGAGTTATGCTGGAAAACGCTCCAGACGATAGTGGCGGCAAATATCAAAGATGTGTACGGACCTAAAAATGTCTTTAGAGAAGCTGCCAAGCTAGGATATATAGACAATCCTTTACAATGGTTCCAGTTTCTGAAAGCGAGAAACTTAACCGTACATACCTACAAGGAGCCAATCGCGCAAAAGGTATACCGGAAAGCAACAGAGTTTATTCCGGAGGTAGAAAAGCTACTGGCTGTAGTAAAGAAGCACCTTGATGAAGACCCAACACTGTAATGCAGGTACATTTGTTCCGAGAGTGTTTTGCCAAACGCGCACAACAGTCTGCGTAAAGCGAATTATTAAGAGTTTACAATTCTGATACAATTCTGTCATTCCGAGGTCGAAACTTCGACCGAGGAATCTCTCGACTTGTTCGAGGCTCGCATGTCGGAACTGTGAACTCTTACCCTCTAATACCTGCTTGTTATCATGGATATGAGAGAGATATAATGATTCCGCCATGAAACTGCTCAAAGTTATATTTATTGTATTAGTATTAGTAACCATAGGTGAACTCGGTTATTATTTTTATATTAAAGGGAACTCACGCGAAAAGTCCAATACACCCACCCCAAATATAACTATTTCTCAAGCTCAATCAGATACTGGTCCGCCATCACCGTCCGCAACCAGACACCCCTTGGAGGAAAGTTTTGCCAGCTCGGGTATCTTTGAATATATCAACCGCAAAGGCCAAAATGACGGACAGAAGCTCAAAATTATTTTTGAGCAGCATGGACGGGTAGGAGAAGTGGCGTTGACTCAAGTGGGAAAATCATCTCCCCATTTTACCATCGTAGATGAAAGGGGTAAAAAAATTGCCACCTTTGTCATCAGTGATACGTTACGTCTGTACTCTTTTGAAGGCGAAAAGAAGATTCCGTTTACTGTGACAAATCTAAAAAGCGGGGACAAAATCGTTTTTAGGATAGAGAATGATTTAGTTAGTTCTAAAGAATTGAGCGAAGAGTTTCTTATATACCCACATGAAAATAAGTAAGAGACGACACTATAGCAAGCCCACGATACAGGAAAGAAAAGTAGCGATGCAGTTGTTTACGTTTGAATCAGGCTTTTCCATCGATGATAATCTTTTAGCTACTCATGTATACGGAGAATGTGGAGCTCACGGATGTGGTCCAGGATGGTGCGAGGGCTATCCATTTTGTACTTCAAGTGGTAACTGTGGCTGTTAATAAATTTGCTAATTGTTGACTATCCTTTGCAAAGTATAAAAAATAGAAACGATTAAACTGTGCGACAAATTCCAACAGATACTTCATTTGGCTTTTTACGTCCTTCTTGTCTGTAAACATTTGTCTTGTTAATAGTAGAGCAACGTTTTTTTTATTAAAAATTTTCTCCTTTTTAAACGATTGAGACTTCCTTAGAAAGAAGACACTGTTTATTTCAAATCCCTCTTTATTCCTCATTATCCATTTATTTTTTTCGACAAAAAATGGCGTCTGATAGAGAAAAAATATATCTTTCTGCTTTTTAATAATTACACTATCGTCTGCAAGTGCCAGGTATTTGTCTGACAACAATGACATAGCCGTTGATTTACCTGCTCCAGATCTTCCCACGAAGACGAGCGCCTTTCCGTTGAAATGTACCGCTGATCCGTGCATGATAAAACCTCCATTTTTTACAAGTAAAGTATGAATAATTTTTTTCACAAGTATAAGGAAATGGCTTATACTTATATGCTGAAACGTAATTGTTTTATCTTTATCATCTTGGCATAAATGAAAAAATTTGAACGACTTACCTTCTACTTGTTTGGTTAGAATAATTGGATGTTTACGGTGTAACTCTATCGTGTAATCTACGTGGGGATTTGAATTAGTTATATATCCAGAAAATAGTGTCTGAATCGTCTCAAAGAGTTTATTAAACGAAGGGTTTTGATCGCTTTTCTTTCTTCGAGGGTAAAAGTCTAATTTGATGGTAAACCCAGCTATTTTTAGGTAGATAATATTTACAAAAGATTGTGCCATGATTTAGTTATGCCCGCTTTACAATTTCTTGGGGTACTTTTGCACCACGAAGCCTTTCTGGAGTTTGAATGTGATCACGGGCGCATTATGCATGATCAAAACGTAGGCAGATATGTTACCGATGGCGACGTGAAGGCGGTGAACAATAGTTTACGAGTCACGACCCACAATTATAATTTCTACAAGACCTTATGAAATTTGAACTTCATGTTCTCTTGTTTGAAAGCAAAAAGTCCAACGCCTGATCTGGGTCATCAAACGAGTAGAAATTCTTTCCTTTTTTAAAATCTTCATCCATATGCTTATAATGATCTTTTACCCGGCCTTTCAAGATTATTTTTTCAGTGGACAACACTTGACCTTTTTTACCAAAAACGGCTATCTCAAGCTTGGAAATACGAGTTATCAAATCGTTTAATACCGATCTTGGTAGAGTAATTGCGTTAGACATGCGACTATCTTAGCAAAAGAATAGATATTTTGCAAAAAATAGCGTACGCGCTTAACAATTTTATCTTGTGATATATATTGAGGGTGTACATAGTTAGTGAGCCAGATACATGTATTTTGCGGCATTGAAGAATCGTATCGTTCTTCCGCCGGCTGTCTCTTTTTGCCAAGTATAATTGGCAAAAATATCACTTTTGAGCATATTATGATTGTCAATTTCCTATACACGTTTTACTATCTTGTACTTAAGGAGGGTGTACATGGTCGAGGTTTCGCTGTCAAACAGCACCAACTTCTTGGGGTACTTTTGTACCACGAAGCCTTTTTGGAGTTTGTATCTGTTCATGGATGCAGGTCTTCACTACACAAATGCCGTAAGGAATTTATCTGCGCTTATAACCCTTACGCCTTCCCTAAATTGATCGAAACCAGACTGCCGGGTGACCTGGAATAAGAAAGGTATCTTTAATTTTTTACCAAAGTAGGAAAGTGCCGGATTTACGCTCACTGCATCAAGTTTTGTTTCTACCGCAAACCACGGATTATTATCTACGGTAATGAGAAAATCCACTTCTCTGCCTTCCGGGTCCCGAAGGTAAAAGAGTTGCGTTTTGTATCCTTGTGTACTTTGAATGAAGTGCGCAAATTTCAAAAGATGGGAAGCGACGAGATTTTCGAATTTTGCGCCCTCATTGGTGAGAGACGACCAATCATACAGATATAACTTGCTCATTTTTTTTAAAGATCTCACAGGTTTTCTCACATACGGATAAATTCGGAAGTGAAAATAAAACAGTTCCAGTATATTTAAGTAATTTACCGCTGTTTTGTGCGCTACCTGCAAATCCTGCCTGATATTGTCTATGGAGAGAAGCGATGCGGTCTTTGAGGGAAGCAAATCCACGAGAATTTGCAAACTTGAAAGATCTCCAATCATACGTAGATCGCGGATATCTTCTTTGACCAGGCGATCATTTCTTTCTATCTGCCATCGGCGCCAGTAGGTAGTACTTTGCTTCAGAAAAGGTTCAGGAAACGGCCCAAAATGCAAAAATTGTTTGATGACTTCTGTTGATTTGATAGTAGAAAAATTGAGTTTCTTGAAAGGTAAAGGTTTGTTATCTCTGCTTTCAAGTTCTGCCAAACTGAATGGGTGAAGAATATAATGAAAATATCTGCCCATCAGTGAGTCTCCACCTTTTCTGTATATATCCAGTTTGGCGCTTCCGGTTACTATTATATGAAATGTTTCTTTGAATTTATCGTATAAACCTTTTATATAATTTTTCCACTGTTTATATTTGTGAAGTTCATCAAAAATAAGAAGTTTTGCTTCACCGGGGAATTGTAGGTTGATGATATTTTTTCTGTCTGGTTGATAATCCCAGTTGAAATAAGAAGAAGAAGTGTAATTCTGTCTTCCTATATATTGCGCCAGTATGGTTTTCCCCACCTGGCGGGGTCCGGCGACAAATACCATTTTTTCTTTCAGGTCATTGGTGATAAAATCGGCAAGATATCTTTTGATCATACTATTTTTTTATACCATAGTCTAAAAAAATAGTCAACTATTTTGCTTATGGTATAAAACTACTTTTGTACGACGAAGCCTTTCTGGAGGATGAATTTTACTAAAAGCATGTTTAAAAGTATTTCTTTATTATTTCAGTATAATTGCGGGAGAAATTGGCCACAAATTCCTGATCGGAGATGAAATTTCTTAAGTCATAATTCAGTTTTTGATAGGTAATTGCTTTCCTGACCTTTTCCTTCAGTACAGTCTGTAATTGCTTATTAGTTTTGATGCCGGTTAATGCAGTGAGCATTTTCCAATTTGGGACTACGCCTTTTTTTAAAAACCAGTGAAGGTCGTAAAAATCTCTGCCTTTGATATCAATTTCATTCTGTCTCCCCTTAAACCAAAGTCTGTTGAGAATTGCATTGATTTTTCCTGACATAAGCGTGGGTAAATCATAGTTATATACGATGAAATTAAAACCAAATTGGGATATAGGAGTTAGGGTAAAACCGGCGTGAGGCGCGAGCTTGTCTGTGGTTTCAATCTTTACATAGAGTTTGTCACTTTCAAAAGGCGCAGCAATACCCAAGCGGCGCAAAATTGGGAATTTGAGATATAAGCGGACAGTTGATTGGACTTTTGATTCCAGATTAGTGAAGTGCTTATTTTTGATTTCGTAAAGTAAATACTCCTGCAAAGAAGTGAGTAGATTGCCCTTAAACTTCTTTTGGCTGTAATCAAAATCCAAATCTTCAGAGAGTCTGGGAAGATTGAAACAAACTCTCAGACATGAGCCTCCTTTGAATACAAGTTTTTGATAAAAACGATGGTTATAGAGTAAATTTAAGACTAAATACTGGATATATTCCTTCAGATAATTTACAGTCACAGCGTTAGGCACTCCCTTTTGACGGTTATCAACCACAATTTGTTTCAGAATGTCTTCAAGCATAGTAGTGGTCTTTGATTAACTCTATTATTTTGTTAACCCGAATGCTATTGGACAAGGCCGCATGTCTTTGAAGTTGTTTAAACTCTTGGGGATTTACGTTTTCCCAATTAATTCTCAATTCCATAACTTCTTTTTGATCAACGGGTGTTTTTTTCAAGAACCGCAGATACAGATAGTCAAATAGCGCCTTGGTTTTTTTTGCTATAAGTATGGGAGCTACATACGATCGTTCCTGATTATATCCGCTGAAAAGTTTCGGTGAGATTGAGTAATAACTGAATCTTCCCAAATCATTGACAAAAAACTTCGTAGATCTGGTAGTTATGCATGTTAGTCCGTATACAGCTTCTGTAAGAAGAGAGTATTTATTTAAAACATACTCAAGGGAAAGATAAGATGGCTCATAGAGTTTATTTGCCAGATAGGCAAGATAGAGATCCCGGTTAGTTTCCTTATCCCAACGGTCCTTTAAGATATAAAGACCTTTTTTAAGCGGTATAATAACGCCGCGCTTTTTCCAATATTTTAGATTATAATCCAGAGCATTTGCTCGGTTTTCAAGTTGCCGTAAAGAGTCTTTGCTAAAAAAAAGCAATCGGGAGAGTTTTGCCAGGTCTTTGACTTTCATATAATACTGTTTTTGAATTAGTATAAAAATACTACCATATCTAAAACAGTATGTCAACTTTAAGAAAGGTAGTGTATCCCTTTATTGGCAAGTATACTTAGCAAAAATATCAGTTTAAAGCATGTTATGATTGGCAATTTCCTACACACGTTTTACTATTTTGTGCTTAAGAAAGTTAGTAAAGATATCTTCTACATCCTTTCGGGCTCGGCTTTCTGCGATGGCATAACGCTTAGCTAGATCCGCAATAATTTTTTTCTTCTCCAGTCCTTTTTTTATCCGATCAAATATAAACCTCGCAGTCTCATTGAGGGTGTACATGGTGGAGGTTTCGCTGTCAAAAAGGACCAGCTTCTTGGGGTATCTCTGGACGACGAAGCCTTTCTGGAGTTTGTATTTTGTCAGTTTCATATCCGAGAGTTACACTCTATTCAGCTCAACCAACAAATTATTTCTGAGATCCTTGATGATTGACCAGAAATTTTTGGGAAGAAATTGTTTTAATTCAGAAAAATTACCTTTTTTATTTTTAATCAGCTCTTTTATCTGGACGTGCATTTTCATGACTGTATCTTTAGCCAAATTTGAGCGTAAAATGAAATATAAATCAAAAAAATCTCTAGGTTTTTCTCTTATTAAAAGCGCCTGAATTTTTTCCTGCACTAAATCTTCTAATCGTAAGGCAACCAAATTATAAGACGGCAAAAAAATAGAATTTATCATCACTACCACACCTTTTGCTTTTTCTTTCATCACAAAATTTAATTTGATCCCCAACACTTTACCAGAAATATTGGTTTCTGCAGCAAATAGGTATCCACCAGTTGTTTTTTTAGCTTCTACTATCTCCATACCTACGCTCTGTCTCGCAAGTTCCAATAACACATTTTCAAGCATCGTTTCAATCATTTTAATGGAGTGGATATTTGAGGAGAAATCAAGATCTTCGGAAAAGCGTGGAGATTGATATAGTAATCTAAGAGCCGTACCCCCCTTAAATAATAGTTGCCCAGCTTCTTTTTGTTTGTATAAGCTGGCCAAAAAATTGTGTTGCAAATATTCTCTCAAAACATTGTTCTGGGTAGTTTGCCATTTAGTGGCCGCCGTACTTATAAAGTCTTTATCTATCATATAAATATTTTTTCACTGTGACGAGGTCAATCTTGAAATATCTTACTAGATATTCTTCAATTTTTGCTTTATAGAGCTTTCCCCAATTGATTCTATCGTTTATGCTTTTTTTCCCGAGAATAACAAAATAAAGATAATCAGCCATAGCTTTCTCGGCAGTGGCAAAAAGAATAGTTTGGTTATCTATTTTTTGCGGTTGATAACCACAAAAGGCGTCTCTTTTTATGGTATTGTAGGTGAATGCCTTTTCTTTTACGATGAATTCTCTAGTAGGTTTTGTGGTCACTGAAGTAACGCTATATACGCTTTCTGGTATGATTAAATAAAAAGAGAGAGCAAATTCAAGAGAAAGATACGAGGGCTGATAGAGAAGGTTGGCCAGAACATACTCGGACGGTATTTTTTTAGCTATACAATACATTCCTTTTTTAAGTCTTACGAGTTTGCCGTCTTTAGTTTTTCGAGTCAAGAATTTTTTTAAAGCAGACTGGTAGTGAGGAAAAAGTCTTTCAAGATCATAGTAGCTAAAATATAAAAGACCTTTTTCAAGAATTACGTTCTCAAAATAATCCCATTTCAGATAATTCCCAAAATTGTCCATTAAATGAAATGGTAATATATAGGTTAAACTTTGTCAAATGCGGAGCATTGCATCCATCACCGATAGAGAGAGTGTTCATACCTTCTGATACTTTTGCACCACGAAGACTTTCTGGAGTTTGTAGGTTGCAATAAAGGCATTATAAAAGCTTTCGCATGCTCCATACAATCGAGTACCATACAGCCGGATCAAAGATAAGAGTCAGTTTTTTGGGAATTGATTGCGGAGAAAGAATAAGCAGGTTTAAGAAGCGATTTATTCCTGACCGAAGTCGATCTTGGTCATCAAAGATTGGAATATTGATTAAGCGTTTCTGTGTGTAATGTTGAACCAGGTTGTAAGAGGGTTTCAATGAAAGCATCTGAATTGGGATAGGTGTCTGTAAGTAAGATTTTAACATCGAAAATACCGGAAAGAGAAAATTCCCAACTCGATATGAGGCGATAGCATTTGAGACACTTTTTGTGAAGTTTTTTTGATTATGAAACTTTCGCCATACGATATCGATCAAGTTTAGCCTATACATACCTCGGAAGTTGTGGTGAAAAAAGTGGAGACACAGATAGACAAAAAGATGTGCTGGGTCAAGAATTGGGAAGCGATGATTTTCTAAGGTGATCCACTGTTTATCCCTAAGAAAATCATGTGTCATTTGGTCTAGAAGATTTTGCGGATAGAGTGCGTTAAGTCTTCCCAGTTGATTGAAGAGAAATACCGGTTCCATGTGAAGGTCCACGACAATGGGAAAATCAGCAGTATGTTTATGATACGAAAGTGAAGTCAGTTTGTTTTTGAGTTTTTTGTGGGTAGAGCTATATGCCGTGTCTACAGATTCATATCGTAATTTAGTAAGTATGCGATGAGCTTGGCTATAGTGTGAGGGTGCGACAAGGACATCAAAATCTGCAAAGATGCGTCTGGGATGAGCACCTTCAAAGTAAAGATGGAGAGGAAGGCCTTTGAGAATTACAAAGTCGATATTATGCGTTACAAACGTATTGCAAAGAGCCGCAATTTCTTTGAAATAGCGTGATGATTGTATGAGGTAGTAATCTTCCAGTCTAAATTGCAGAGTTCCTCTTTTTACTCCTACCACTTTTGCGTACACCTGTGTTGGTTTAATCCGGCCATCGGACACCATACGATGATCGCCACGGGTCACCAGATAGTTTTTTGTTTTGTATATCACTCGATGAATCATGGGTTGTTTGCCCTTTATGATAAGGGCGACATCATTTTCCCGGATTTGGGCAAATGTTGTTTTCTCAAGCGAGAGGACGTCATCTGGTCGCAAAATAGGCAGCATGCTGGCTCCTTCCACTTTAAGGGTAAATCTTCTTTTCTTAGCAAGGGCGCGAAGTAACGTACGCTGATTCATATATATGTGAAGTAGATGTGTTGTCATCCCGAGGTCGAAGCTTCGACCGAGGGATCTCTCAACTTGTTTGAGTCTTGCATACGCAAGAGATTCCTCTCCGCCAGCTGGCGGATCGGAATGACAGGCTAAAATCGATGACTGAAAAAGCGTTTATATAAATAGATCCATCCAATAACAAGAAATGGTGTCGTGATAAGTAAAATAACTTTTAATGTATTTGGTTGGTAAGTGAAAGACACATTGTGGGTACCTGACGATGTACGGACAGCTAAATAGTAGGGGAACACGGCAAACTTTTCTACAGATTGTCCATCTACTTTTGCTCTCCAGTTGGGATGGTAGCTCATCTTAAACATGATCGTGCAGTGGGAAGCACATGTGTTTGGTACTTCAACATCAGCTCTATAAGTTTGTAGTTCTACCCGTTCATTTTTGATTTGTCCTGAGACGGTGGCTTGTGGGAAGGTGAAAGGGAAGTCGGAAAAGATATTTTTTTTAGATCCCCCCACCCCGGGGGAGTCCGTTCGGCCACCCCCGGGGTGACTTGACGCTTCTTGGTAACTTACTTCGTCTGTCATCTGAATAACCCGCTGCATATCTGATGGAATCGTGGGATTTTTGTCGATGGAGATGAGTGGATGCATTTTCCATCTTCTGGGGAAGCCTCGATGCCAACTGTAGACCAGGTTTAAGAAATTTGTTTTGGAAGCCTTCACAAACATAGGGGCTGTCACTACATCAAACCAACCGGTGGTTGGTACCAGGAAGACATTGAACGGTCCAAATGTTTTTTCAAGCGTTGCCGCTGGTGTGAAATCATGATTTTTATCCGATACAATTGTTTTTATATTGAGAAGATCATAGTCCTCGGCTATGCGTTCATCAAAATTTTGGTCGTTTTCACTCATCATTGACCATGTTTCCGGCAAAAACTGCGACATATCCAGACCCTGGACACCCAAAAGCATGTACAACTCTGATGATCCAAGACGCAGTTGCTTGCCCCAGTTGCCGGGGCGTCCTGCATAGATTCGCGCTTGAGGTTGACTGCCAAGATAGGAAAGAAGATCCTGGAAATTTTTTTCATCATACCGATAAGCTTCCTTTGCTTCATGTATCCAGCGGGCGTTGAGGGTGTTGTACTCTACAGTTTTTTTTGCAGTCAAATAGACAAAGAAACCAGCAATTACTATAAGCGATATAAGATAGACGATTCTTCTTCCTGTTTCCTCCACCCCGGGGGAGTCACTTCGCAACACCCCCGGGGTGTCTTTATCGCTGTACTTTGTACCCTCTGCTTCTTGTTCGCTTGCTCGTGCAAGAAGGACAATGATATGGGATACGCGAGAAGTTATACATTTTAGATAGGTAAGCAGAGATTCTAGAGCAGCTGGTATAAGAAAGAGTGATGAGAGATGCACGCCTACAACGAAACGATGGAGATGGAAATCTTTCATGCCGGGGACAAGATCGATAAGTCCATTCCAGGTCGTCCTGCCAAAGTAAAAAAGAAACATAAAAATAAAACTGAGAGCAAATGGAAATCTGGTAGGGGAAAGAAGTGTCACAAATATCCCAAAAATCACAAATGCACTGATGATGGGTGCCCGGCCCCAGTCGAAAAGTTCCCCTGAGAAAAACTGCCGTACCACTTCAAACCAGCCATAGGAGTTAAATTTCCATATAGGGTCCCAAAATGAAATGATGTGGTAATTATTGAGAATAAGCGTTGGGATAATCCAATATGAGAGGATAAGAATTGATGTACCAATGATAACGAATAGTTTTATTGTTCGTCGTATAAGATTTGGCTTGTGAAGATCGAAAAACACTAATGGTAAAGTAGATAAAAGAGTTATTATACCTATACCTAAATGACCAGCGATGGTGAGAGTGAGAAAGAGAATTGCGAAGAATAAATTCGAAATTCGAATATCGAAATTCGAAACAATAGGGAAAATTCGAATTTTCAAATGACCGAAACTGTTTTGACCAAGTCTGACTTGGTTTTGAACATTTGTATTTTTGTCATTTGAATTTGTTTCGTGCTTCGGATTTCGGATTTCGGATTTGGAATCTATGCGCAGAGCGCGGTAAGTGAATGCAATTCCCAGAGGCGCAAAAAACAGCGCATAAAGTTGAGAAGTAAGACCATATCCGCGCCAGAGAAATGAGGGAGGATCGATACCATAGAGTCCGTCTGTTGAGAAATGTGCAGCAAAAAAAGCTGTCAGTGCGCTTACAAATGGCGAAAAACCAACGACTCGCAATGCAAGAAATATGGGGAGAGGGAGTAATGCCAAAAGGAGATATTTAGTCCAGTTGTAGTAAATGTACAATGTACAATGATCAATGAACAATGAACAAATAGGATTAACGATGAGATTATACGAGGAGACAATAACTATTTGTGGAATGTGGCTGTAATAAAAAGGCAAAGGATACCCTTCTGCCCAGGTGGTTACATTATGGTCGACCAAGTTGGGAAGACATGCAAGAGAAAAAGGGCATCCATAGTTTTTCCATACCCAGTCAGTTCTGGCCACAAGCGAGTACTGGAAGATATTGTCGTTGGGATCAGCCAGAATCTTGGTTTCTGGATAATATAGGTATAGGTTAAAGAGTATAATTAATGCAAGAATAATATAAGCTAGTTTTTTCATATCAAATATCAAAGATAAAATATCAAATATACATATCAAAAATTAAATATTTTTATGCTTCCGTGTGTAATTTCCTTTTTGATATTTAATATGTATTTTTGATTTTTGATATTTAATTTTTTATTTATAGACTATTGGGTTCAGCCAATCCGCATGATCGCTGTTTATTCCATCTCCGCTATCTGTGACCACAAGTCCTAAATGTGTTACCCCAGCAATATCCACTTGGGCATGTCCTGGAAAATCGAAACGTCCCTGTTTGGTACTTTCAAACAAAAGCCTGCCATCCGCCCAGATCTGAAAAACGACGCTTGCTGAGGTGGGAGCTTCAGTATCCACGCCATAATCTGTAGATAATCGAGAGAATTTCTTGTGTATGTCAAAGACAATGTTTGAGTTGGCATGCGTGCCAAAACCTTTTTTGTAGAAAAAATAGTTGTTGGAGAGTCTATTCCACTTTTTCCATCCGGGAGATGAATCGGTCGACTTGTTTATTTGAAGAGCGCCGTAGTCTTGTCGCACAAGAACCGGTTTGAAATGAGTAAGCGAAACAGTTCCCTTCAAAAGATAGGAAGCGTTGAGAGCAAACATACCAAAAGCAAAAATTAAAATGCAAAATGCAAAATTAAGGACGGAAATCTGAGATAAAAAGAAGGGTATAAGAAGTAATAAAAGAATGATAGACATATATGAATTAACTAGCGTGACGAAAGGAGTAGCCAACTGCGTGAGTATGGGGAAGCCATTGTAAGGATAGTTCACCACAAGTCCCGTGTGGATGTTGAAAAAGATAGAGAGGGTGAAGAGAGCATAGATAAGCCAAAAATAATTTCTGATATTTAAAAATTTAAGAATTAATAATTTAAAATTGATTAGAAATTTAGAATTAAAAATTAAAAATTCGTCTTTAAGGAATGGATACAAAAACAAAAGTAACACTACCACTGGGTAACTGTATCTCTCGTGGCTTTCTGTTGTGAGAAGAAAGAAGGAAAAGATTCCCCAGATGAGCGCGAGAAGGAAATTCCGAGGCGTAGGTCTTCTAAAAACCAGAATACAGGAGAGTAGATAGCTTGCAGCAAACAAAAACAGTCCGACTGTTTTGGCATTGAGTATTCCCAGAACTGTCACTTTGTCTGTCATCTGCATCCCTGCGGCTCCAGAGGCAATCCACCATAGGTTGTGTGCATTCAGAGACATCCAGGGGAAATAATCGGAATTCACGGTGAGAAGATACAGGACTTGATTCATAGTGTTTGAGAGTATGAAGGGTAGGTTACAGAGGAAAAATGCCGCTCCCACCGATGCCAGACATTTGATTACTGTTTTGAGATCAAAATACCTGGCAATAAAAAGATAAAAAATTGGGATATAGATGATATTTTGGAGCTTGAGAAGAGCTCCCACGGTAAAGATTGCCGATGCCACTACGGGTCGTTTGTAAAAGATAAGAACAATTGCAATAAGTGTGGGGAGAATCCCCAGTGATTCTACCTGGCCCCAGACTGCTGAGTCGATGATAACGACGGGGTTGAGGAAGAAGACGGCAGACAGTATAAGTGGGAGTTTGGAAGTGAGAAGTGAGAAGTGAGAAGCTAGATTATTGAAGTGAGATGTAGGATTCTTTCCTTTCGCACCTCCCATCTCATTCTCTATTTTCCCATTTCTAACATCCCATTTCGAAGCACCGAGTTTCTTCAGCTTCTCCTTCTGTGAGAAAAACCAGTAGATAAGACAGGCGATTGCTATATCTGCTGCAATTGCGAATGATTTTGATACGAAAAGAAAGGCAAAATTGTTCTTGCTCCAAAAATGATTGAAGTTATGGGGATCGGCAAGGGTTGAGTAGAGTTTGCCCATCAGCCACAGGACATAGATAAATCCCGGTGGATAGTTAATGTTGGTATTATGTGACGTCCAAACGATACCGTGATCTATCGCCGCCAAGCTCCAGGACTTCCAAAATGAAATATCTGCTTCAAAACCTGGGTTTCCTATCAAAACAAGACGAATGACGAGACCGATGAAGAGGATGATGAGAAAAAGACGAGTCATTGTAATTCAAAAATCAAAAATCAAAAATACAACTCAATCCGCCAGCTGGCGGACAAAAGTTTTGACTTTTAACTTGTGCTTTTGACTTTTAAATTTTAACTTTTACTCAACAAATATATAAAGTATGGAGTTATTCTAACAATAATGCGGGAGTCTTAATAGATGAATCTTATGGAGTAGGAGAAAATTCAATCGTGGGAGAAGGTTCTATGGTGGGTTGCGGTGAAGGTTCCACTGTTGGTTCTGGTGAGGGGGTAATTGGAGACCATGCCACACTGTCGATTATCCTATCAAAAACCTTAGGATCAAGTATTCCATTGGCAAAATGGAGTAAAAGATTCGGATTTCTGGGTACCTCAAAAAATATATCCACATTGGGTGAGGCATCCGCATAGTTTATATATGATGCGCGATACCCTTTGAGACCATTTGAATTCGTAAATTGTGTAACTTGAGAAACACCTTTGAGACCTGAGAAATGTTTCCACCAGTTTCTGACATACTCAATTTTAGGTTGACGGACAAATTTTGTATCACGTCCGTCAATTTTTTCTGCGTTGAAAAGAAGGTTTTGCTGAGGAGGAATATTTCCCCACACAATTCCGACGGAATCTGATGGATCGTTGATAAAAATCACAAGCTCAAGAGTTTCAGGATGGGAGAATGTGAAGGGATAGACGATGCCTCTTCGTTCAATCCAGGGGGTTGTTGGATCAATCGTAAAGATGAGTGGCGCGGTAGATGGTTGTGGCATAACTGTCGGACTGGTGCCCAAGTAGGTAACTCCGCCGGGCAATACAACGTCTGCTCTTTGACTGCTTGCATATTGGTAAGCTGCATATACCGCGCCGCTCAAAACCAGAATTCCCACTGCTGCTCCCACTGCAATTTTAGCGATAGACATCTGCTTCTTATTCTCACTCATAGGTGTGGTAAAATTTTAACAAATAACCCAATAAATACCAATAACCCAATTATCCAATAAATGAACAAATTAAGAATTGCACTAATTTTTCTTTCATTTAGTCATTCCCCTAATTTATTGGGTTATTAGTTGATTGGGTTATTGGGTTATTATTATGCGCTTGGTTATTATTCTGCTTTCAGTCTTTTTCGTCCTCTTCTCCTTTTCTCCTACTTTGGTTGAAATTTCCCAACGACACCTCGTACCCCAAAATCGCGTCTTTCTTCTGGAGCACAATTACCTTTTTGATTACAATTTCTACCTTTCGCGTATACGAGAGGGGTATGAGGGGAGATGGCAGGTCACTGAGAAATATTACAACCAACCCCATCCTCCTTCCCTTATGCAGGTTGTTTACCTGTACCTTGGGAAGGTGGGTGTATTTTTACAGATTACACCAACAGACGTATATAACCTTTCTCGAATTTTCTTTGGATTCTTACTCCTTCTGGCCACAGGTATCTATTGTTTGAAAGTGTTGCCGGGAAGATGGGGGCTTGTCGCATTTGTTCTTGTTGTGACAGCAGGAAGTTGGCCTATTCCTATGACTATAAATGGTTCCCCTCGATTTGGTACTTATATGGGGTGGTGGTCTGTGATTGATAGTCTCCAGCGCATCACTCATCTTCCTCATGTTTTAATTGGACAGCTGATGTTTCTATGGTGTATAAAAACATTTTCGCAATCGACCCAGAGAGGATTGAAACGCATTCTGTGGGGTATCATTGGTTTTGCCGCGGGAATTATCTTCCCTCCCACACTTGTCGTTTTATACACATGGTTTGGGCTTCATTCGATTCTTGAACTACTCTCAATTCTCTCAAACAACCAAAAGCAGAAAAAGATGAAAGTATGGGTCAAGGATTCGATCGTACCCCGTGCTATTTTTACCGTACTGTCTGCGCCATCGTTATTTTATATGCAGTATATGTTTACAATCCTTCCATGGAGTGCTCTGGCACTTTTTGATATACAACATCGTATACCGCTACCGTATCGTGAATATGCTTTGGCTTTGGGCCCTTCCTTGCCATTGGGATTGGTAGGTTTGGCGCTTGCCTTTGAGAGAGTTGAGAAAAAACTAACCCCCTTGATTTCATGGATTTTGGCGGTAGGACTGCTTTTTCTAGTTTTTGAGAGAGTACCACAGCAATCTCCGCTTCGATTTACCGAGGCAGCACTACATATCCCGCTGGGAATTTTAGCGGCTTTTCTGTTTCGTCAACTATGGCATTGGGCGACTAGATTGAAAGTGAGTATCGTATCTTGGGGAATAAGGGGAATGGAGGCAATAGTAATAGCGGGAGTTATTTTGTTAGGAGTAAGTGTAATGGTATCTATGGTAGGATGGCTCACCGACCAAGTAGTTGCGCGACGTGAAGGCAGCTGGCTTGTACCCATTGGTGCACAGGTTATATATCCACTCAAAGACTTCATGGATGCGATATATTTTGTCAGAGACAATGTCCCCAGAAATTCAGTTGTGCTTACATACATAACTGCAGGAAATTATATCCCTGCGTATGCCGGACAATACGTATATATCGGTCATGCAAATACTCCTGATGAAGATACCAAAGAGGGGATTGCTCGGCAGTTTTTTGCAGGAGAAATGTCGCCCACTATCGCAAATGCGTTTTTACAGCGAGAGCACGTATCGTATATCTTTTTTGGCCCGCAGGAGAAGGAGATAGGAAAAAGAACAGAGCTTACTTCCGTCTACCCATATCTTTCTAAACTATATGAAAATCCACAAGTTATCCTCTATAGGTATAAATAATAAAACATTATTTTCTACACTTTTTATTCTTGGTGGTATTGGCTTCTTCATTTACCCCAGTACCAG
>Ga0213870_1000301_pt1 | contig 25469 bp, 22 predicted proteins | sample WICALVC2017_Meta_FD_160119 | JGI IMG/M metagenome (GOLD analysis project Ga0213870, IMG submission 160119) | Freshwater microbial communities from subterranean cave lake in Wind Cave National Park, South Dakota, United States - WICALVC2017 | ecosystem: Environmental > Aquatic > Deep subsurface >... | reverse complement strand
GTCCGTGAGCGGCGTAGACGAGGAAGCGGGCATGGTGTCCGACCGCGGTCGGACGAGCGACCGAGGATCCGCAGCTGAAATTTCACGCTGGGAAATTTCAGCGTAGCGAACGGACAGCGGGCAGACGGCCGAGATCACTCGGTCTGACTCGGGATGACATACTATGCCAACAACCTCATCATTGAGAAGTCTCCTGCTCGCTATTGAAGAAGTCGACGTCCTTGAGTTCGTCGGGTAAATACGATTTGGTCTTGTCTTCGATTTTGGGCTTGCCGTCTTTCCACGTGTAGCCCTTGAAATATCCCTCTTGCTTCATGAGGTCAGTGACCGCGTTTCGAAGATGAAGGGGAATTGCAACGTCCAGTGTCTGCTCGACCGCTTCCATAGCGCGGCCAAGTGCGTTCGTCATACTCCGCGATTTTTTTGTGTTGGCAAGATAGGTGGCGGCATGGGCCAGGGTGAGCTGACACTCGGGATAGCCAATGCGCTCAACAGCCAGAAACGTGGCAGTGGCAACCAGCAGTGCCCGGAAGTCTTCAAGTCCGACATCCTCGCTTGCAAAAATAAGCATTCTACGCGCAATAAAAAGCGGATCCTCGCCAGCCTTAATCATTCGGGAAAGATAGTAAAGTGAAGCATTCGCGTCACTTCCCCGCATCGCCTTGATAAACGCGGAAATGGTATTGTAGTGCTCTTCTCCGGCGCGGTCATAGAGGAGGGTCTTACTTTGAAGCGCTTCGCTTACATGCTCAACCGAGATATCGGAAACTCCAGAATTTTTCGCTAATTCTCCTGCGAGCTCAAGCGCGTTAAGTGCGGTCCTCGCATCGCCGCCAGAGCCACGAATCAGCGCGTGCTTGGCTTCGGCAGCAAGAGTCAACCCGAGCTCTCCGAGCCCACGCGTCTTATCGACAAGGGCGCGATCAATGATAGCGCCAAGATGCTGTTCGGTGAGCGCTTCAAGCCGAACAACCCGACATCGCGAAAGCAAGGGCGCAATGACCTCAAACGAGGGATTCTCGGTGGTAGCGCCAATGAGCGTGATCGTACCTGCCTCAACATGCGGCAAAAATGCATCTTGCTGCGCTTTGTTAAATCGGTGAAGTTCGTCGATAAAGAGGATGGTTTGCTGCCCGAGCCGCTGATTTTCCCCAGCGCGCTTCACGACCTCGCGGACGTCTTTAAGCCCGCTCGTGACTGCCGAGCGTTGCACAAAGTCGGCCTTGGTGGCCGCAGCAAGCAGGCGTGCGAGGGTGGTTTTTCCGGTGCCTGGCGGGCCCCAGAGGATTAGAGAAAAGAGCTGCTTGCGTTCAAGCATCACAGCCAGAAGCGCGCCTTTTTTTAAGAGGTGTTCCTGACCGACATATTCCTCGATAGTGGCCGGTCGCATGCGGTCGGCAAGGGGGGTGGACATAACGGGGTTGCGCCGATAATACTCCTTGGCTATCCTACTCTTAATTTCACGGGATTGCCACGCCATGCACCATACGATGCAGGGATCGCAATGACGACACTATGATGGATGATGCGGCGCAATACAATGAATCCTTTTTTGCACTCTCTGATAACGAGCGTGTGGCGCTGGTTGGCGAACTGGAAGCGGCTAGTCGCAAACGCGGCTTTTGGTATTACCCCGATCACCAAGAGCCGCCGCAACCGCACCCCATTGCGTTAACCCCGCTCATTTTCCCGCGAGAACTTCTCGGTGACGCGCACGAGTTCGCGCGGGCTGTCTCTAAATTCCAATCGCGCTTGCCTGAACTGTGGCTTTCGAATTTCGGGGATATCCGCAAAATCTTCCCCCTACACGCCCGCACCGCGCAATGGATGAAGCGCTTTCATCGAATCAGGAGCACGCCCGATGACCTCTTTATCCGACTGGACGTCGGCATTTCAGTTGATCCAGAGAACAGTCGGCCGCGGTTGACGTTGTTTGAGAATAACTCGCTTGCTCTGGCCGGGATCTTTAACCACACCGTGGGCGCAGCGTTGTTGCAAAACGTTGCATGGCCGAGGATTACCAGAGGTAGAACGCTGCCGAAACTTGTCCCAGCGCCCAATCTTATTGAGATGACGAGCGGATGGATTAAAAGTCGTATTGGTAGTTCTCCACTTGGGTCGAACAATAAAAATAAACCATGGAATCTTTTTATTCTCGATGACCCAAAATTCATAAAAACCGGCAGTGAGTTTCGATTGCTTGCTCACGAATTTACACGCCGCGGTATTCCGACGACGCATGGCCACATTGGAGACCTCGATATTTCAAACGGCCGCGTGACCTACGGAAATTCCCCAATCTCTGCTGCGTGGCGGGATCTGGCCTATCATGAAGTGGCCCTACCGACCACGCACCGCGCGACTGCACCATTCTTCCAGCTCTTAAACGAAGACCGAATACTTCACGGTTTCGGCTCTGACTTTGTGCACAAAGGATTGCTCGAGTGTTTTACAAACCCGCTTTATCGCGCATTCTTCTCTCAAGAACAGTGGGGATTATTCAGCCGAACAGTCCCATGGACGCGGGTGCTCTGGAACCGGCAGACGACTGATCCTCAAGGAAACGAAGTCGAACTCTTAGAATTTCTTCGGGCGCACCAACACTCGATCGTGCTCAAACCCAACGCAAGCTTCGGAGGCCATGGAGTGGTGCTTGGACCAGTGGTCTTGGCCAACGAGTGGAGCGCCGCGCTTGACGTGGCGTGGTACCAACCCTTCCAATGGGTGGCGCAAGAATATGTGGAACTTCAACCACAAGAAACAGTATTTGTTCAAAACGGAAGTATAATCGAGACGCCGTGCTTTGCCGCGTTTGGGCTTTTTTACTGCCACGACACGTTGGGACTACACGGTCGGATCGGCAGCCAGCGCGTGGTCAACGTCGCCAAAGGCGGGGCCCTTGCGTGTGTGTATCTCTTGGAGTAACCTATCAATACAAAGGTCGCTGTTATAGAAACCGTTGAGTGATCAAAATATATCTATTCCTATGGAAGACAAATGCAAGTGCGGCCGTGAGCTGCACGATGGGGCGTGTGTGTGCGGCCAAAATAGTGAATCCTGCGCCTGTCCGCCTGAAGGTGGCGACGCCGGAAAAAAGGGTTCTGGATAGGTTGGAATCGAAAACAAAAAACTCCTCCGTCCGCGGCCGGAGGAGTTTTTTATTGAAACAAGGAGCAAAAGCTAAGCTTCTCTTTCTTCAGCTGACGCAAGAAGCTTAGCTTCTGGATTAACTACAACAAACTCGCTTGCGCGCGTCCTAGAGCTTGCCGTTTTCCTTGTGGCTTGGGAAAAATTCGCACCACGCCGTACTGCCCGTCAAATCCCGGCTCCACGGTAAGCTTCCGCTGCCTGACTCGACGAATGCCTTCCGCAATCTCCGGAATGCTCGCGCGCGCAATCTCCTCAAGCGGAGTGCTCATCAAAATATCTAACTCGCTGCCAAGCGAACGCGCGATTCTCTGATACTCTTCCTGGACGCGCTTGGAAGCGCGACTGGATATTCCCAACGATTCTGCGATAATTTTATCAAGCTCCACTAGCGAGATGAAATCAGGGGCACCGGGCGGACAGAATCCTTCGGGACGATCGGCGAGCTGGTCCACGCGATTCAGCACGCCGATCGTAAGCGGCAGACGACACTTTGGACAGGCTCCGTTATTTTTTTTCGTCTCGCGTGGTTCAAGGCGAATGTTACACGCCCGATGCCCATCAAAGTGATACATCCCTTCCTCGGGATAGAATTCGATGGTTGAAACGATTCTGTTTCCTATCGAAAGAGCAGAAGCTAAGCTGCTCCCGAGAAGCTTAGCTTCTGGATCAACTTTTTGCTGTTGGTTGTTAGCAAGTTTTTTCGGACTACTATTTCTGATCGCTGCGATGATATTCGGATACGAAAGCTTCTCAACTTCCAGGATGTTTGCTTCTCGGCCAAGATTTGGCAGCGAGTGGGCATCCGAATTGGAAAGCAGCGCCACGGAATCCAACGCAGACAGCCGCCAATTCATGGGCGGATCCGAAGACAATCCTGTTTCAATGGCAGAGACGTGCCCAGCCAACTCTCCAAAACACTCTTCTAATGTGTCAAAACCGGATTTGGATCCAAATACGGCAAACCACGGGGTCCAGGCGTGCGCCGGCACAAGCATGGAGTCAGGGCCGAGAGAAAGAACGATCTTTAACAGATCTTGAGAATCAAGGCCGATGATGGGACGGCCATCAGAAGCGAGTTTTGCCCCGCGTTTTGTAAGTGCGGCCCGCAGTTGTTCGGCCGCAGAAAATGAGGGCACAAAGATGAGGTGGTGAACTCGTCGCACCTTGCCGCCTTTCGAATAAATGCAGCTCACTTCGGTGGTCAACACGAACCGAACAACTGGAGGTTGCGGGTTAGAAGTTGCGGGTTGGAACGAAAAAAGCCCTTGCTCGGCTTCTTGGAGGTCTCGACGAAGCTCTGCACGCCAGGCCGGATGTAAAAAATCACCAGTCCCCAGGACGGTGATGCCTTTGGTTTCCGCCGTAGCCGCAAGTGTCGCGACGGTGAGCGCTTTCGAACACGCACGCGCAAAGCGGGAGTGGATGTGAAGATCAGCGACGATCCTCATAGCATGCGCTCCTTCTTCAGGATATGATAGATGGATTGCAAATCTGGATAGGCTCCGACTGCGGAGAGTCGCCGTCGGGTGATACAAAACGGTCGAATGTTCGGAAACGCAATGCGCGCACGCTCAATGAAGACGGAGTCGTTGTCGACGAGTACTGCATGGGTACAGGAAGCAGCGATAATTCGAAGATCGCGAAGCTTCGTGGGATCGTTCGTAATGACAACCTGGTGGAAAAGTGGACGGAGCTTTAGCGAACGGACCTTGAGATTTTGCACGAGCTCATTCCCATATGTGTAGAGCACTCTTCGGTGCCCGCGACAACGCGCGAGAAACCAACGGACGTCTGGATACATACGAAACGGGTAGTGCGCAAGAACGCGCCGAATTCCCTCTTCATACTCGCGGTAGGTTGGACGGGACGCCCGAGGGAGAAACTGATAGAGCCCTTCGACAGAAAAATCGTGGCGCTTCCGAAGTTTCGCGTACGCGATTGCAAATACTGCACGCGAAACCCCCCGATGATCAAGGCAACGAAACAGGGCCTCCTTAAATCCGGAAGTATCCACAAGGGTATCGTCGAGATCAAGAATGATCGTCATGGCGTTTTGAGTAATTCCTCGGCGAACTCGAGCTGCTCGGGCGTATTGACTCCGAACGCTTCCCGAGGATCAACCGAGATGGTCGAAATCGTATGCCCGCCATGGATTGCTGCCGCAAGAAGATCAGTAAGGTAATACTCGTTTGAGGCGTTATCAGTCGTGAGTGCGTGAAGCGCATCCCAAAGCCAGCGACTCTGGAAACAGTAAAACCCGATGTTGACTTCACGGATTTCGCGAATCTCGGTGGTGGAATCCTTCTTCTCGACATCGGATACAACGTGGCCAAATCCGTCGCGGATAATTCTTCCAAAATCATCGAAGGTTCTCTGCCAACCGGTAAAGTTTTCGACGGTCGTTGTCACCATGGTGAGCACCGTCCCGCGTTGCTCGTGGGTGCGCGCAAGCTTCTGAATAGTCTCTGGTGATACAAATGGGTGATCGCCGTAGAGGACCAAAACGTTGTCGCAGACGCCCTTGAGAACTGACTCACACATGGAAAGTGCGTGCCCGGTGCCGAGCTGTTGTGATTGTTGGATATAACGATACTGCTGCCCAAGAGTTGCTTCTACGAGCGCTGCCTCAAAACCAATAACGATGGTCGGACGCGCGCACACGCCGGAAACGTTCACCGCATTAAGAAGATACGTAATGATTGGTTTTCCACCAAGCGCGGTGAGCACTTTCGGAAGTTCGCTTCCCATACGAACCCCCTTGCCTGCTGCTAAAATAACAACCTCTGTCATACACGGTATTGCGTAGGCAGTGTAGTACAGAGAAGGAGAAAAGAAAAGAACCCGGAAGGCGGGTTCTTTTTGCCAAAAGTGTCCTGGCAACGGCCTACTCTTGCAGGACCGGATTGGGTCCAACTACCATCGGCGCTGGCACGTTTCACGGCCGAGTTCGGGATGGGATCGGGTGGGACCATGCCGCGAATGTCACCAAGACGCTTCTGGCCCCGACGTTGCGGTCGGGGCAAAGACGCCCAAATTTCTTGCGGAAATTTTGGCGTAGTTCAGTGGTTGCAAGAATCGCCCGATTCGTACGGCTCGGCTCACAAGCAGAGGAAAGATGTCAGTCGTCAGGAGTCAGATTGCTCTGACCTCCAATTTCCGACCTCTGACTTCTGCGTTGTTACACGCCTTGCGGCGCTTACACCTGCCGCCGATCAACCTTGTATTCTTCAAGGGGGCTCAAACGAAACCTTATCTTGGGGACGGCTTCGCACTTAGATGCTTTCAGCGCTTATCCGTGCTAAACTTGGCTACCCAACGGTGCCCTTGGCAGGACAATTGGTACACCAGAGGTTTATCCTTCCCGATCCTCTCGTACTAGGGAAAGGCCCCCTCAAGTTTCCACGCCCACAGAGGATAGGAGACCGAACTGTCTCACGACGTTCTGAACCCAGCTCACGTACCGCTTTAATTGGCGAACAGCCAAACCATTGGGAGCTTCTACACCCCCAGGATGCGATGCACATTTGTCTCTAATTACTTAGAGTGTAGACTATACCTTCACCCTCCGACCGAGATCGGAGGGGACGAGCGTTTGATAGAGGTTGTTCACCCTGCATATGCAGGCCCCTCTATCTCACTCCGACACTGTCGGAGATCAGTCGTTACGGGGTCAAGCGAGTTTATATACCATTGACGAAATGAGGTGCGGTTGCACGACAGCGCGTAACCGACTCATTGATCGGGATGGTATATACACCACAAAATGAGTTTTATGTCTTTGGATATTAGACGTAATCGAAAGTTTCGCAAGTGTTCGCTGTACAATTTTCTGCTCAGCGAATGTATAGCCTTGCGTATTTAAACGCAATGCATTACAGTCGCTTCTTCGATATCCGTCATCCATAATCCACACGGCCAACATTTGTGGATTGAGCATTCCCGGCAACTTCTTTGGAACGCACTTTCGTTTCCCCTGATAAAACAGGGGAACGAATTCTTCCAGCGTAGGATCAGTGCGTGTTCGGAGAATGCAATGGGTATACGTCCGTTGATTTCGTGGATCAATTCTCTCTCTGAGAATAATCGACGGATGCAGCGATACTAGACCTTCTGCTTTCCACCGTACATAGGCTTCTTGCGAAGCGCTATGATCGACCACTAATCGAACAAACTTCCCATTACGTTCAAGGAGTCCGTCTCCGAGAAGCGTTCCGACAATGATGTTCTCTTGCCGACTTCCCACGGTATTGTCCATATGGCCTGGATTTATTATACCACATGGAGTTCACCGTTATGAGCTCGTTGTTTTCATGCCCGATTGCTCGGACAGCGACCCTATTTGAGCCGACATCGAGGTGCCAAACCTCCTCGTCGATGTGGACTCTTGGAGGAGATCAGCCTGTTCATATCTTTCCCTTGTTTCTAAGGGTACTGACTATATCTTCATCCTGATTTCGCCAATCAGGAGTACGGCGTATTGTGGCGCGTGATTTTATTTCTCTCTGCGCCACCTCGTCCATAGGACTCAGTCGATACGGGGTTCTTCATCAATTTGTACCGCATGCTTTTTATGACATGCGGGGCGACAATCTCCATGAGCTTTCGCGTTTCCGCCGCTGAGAACTTAAAGTCCAGGGCGCCGGTTTTTTTTCGTTCAAGCTTTGGGTAAAGATCGAAGGCGCTCGCGAGCACGTCTTTTAATCGTTGAACATCAGTCAGGTTCAGATGGGACAGGTAGAGGTACGCCGTGCGATCACGAACGTAATAATATCCGTCGTCCATATACCAGACCGCCAACGCCAATGGCGTCGCGAGTAGTTTCTTGATCTCTTTGGGAATGCCTTTGCCGTGATCTCGATAGAACACGGCCCGCAGTTTCCCGAATTGCGGTGATGAATGTGATTGGCAGCGATAATAGCTGTAGCGTTTCCTCCAGACAGGGTGAAAGCGCTCAAGGCGCTTCGGTCGGTCTTGCATGTAACGCTTGAGTTCCTGCCACTTCCAGAAGAGGTACTCTTTCTGGGTTGCGGAGTGCTCCAAGCGCAAACGCGCATTCCGTTTGCCCGTTGCCTGTAAAAACCCGTCACCTAATACGCAACCGACCACGATGGTTCGTTCGCGTGCCGTCATAACGTTGATGGTTACGCGATGAAGAACTTCCCACGGTGTTGCCCCTGGGGGGTTTCACCGTTATTAGCCGTTTTCTTGATCCGATGTTACCACCGGATCGGGACAACAACCCTTTCGGGCCTATCCCCGGAGTAGCTTTTATCCGATGAGCTTCCGCCGTCCTATATCGTACGGTCGGATCACTATGTTCTGCTTTCGCAACTGCGCGACGTGTCAGTCTTGCAGTAAAGCTGGCTTGTGCCATTGCGCGACGCGGTCGATGTCCATCCGACCTTAGCCAACCTTTAGAAACGCCTCAGTTACTCTTTATGAGGCGACCGCCCCAGTCAAACTCCCCACCAGCAACGGTCCCTCGTCCCACTTTTGGCAGGACTCAAGGTGAGGATGATTATACAATCAGGGTGGTATCTCACTGATGACCGGAAGTCGGAAATCAGAAATCAGATGTCGGAAACGATGTTCCGATCTCTGACGTCCGATGTCCGACCTCCGATCTCCCACCTATGCTCAACAGATCGCATGATCACCCAATCGCAAGTTGGAGTAAAGCTTCACGGGGTCTTTTCGTCCAGCTGTGGGTAACCCGCATCTTCACGGGTCTTGCAATTTCACCGGGTCCCTCGTTAAGACAGTTCTCAAGTCGTGACGCCATTCGTGCGCGTCGGAACTCACCCGACAAGGAATTTCGCTACCTTAGGACGATTTATGACGTTACTCTCCCTTTGGAGAGGCTCATCATGACGATGAGCCTGCATGTCGCCATGCAGATCGGACTTTACCTTCCTCAAACACGGTTCGAGGTCTAACGTCAAGTCTCTGAGGATTTTCTTGGAAGGATATACGCACATCCTTCTTCGTGTATTTCCGCTTTCTCCCTCTGCCGATATTGAGCGTTTCACGCAGGTCAACAATTTCATTGAGACCTTCACGCGTGAGATGCTTCTGTTCCATGACCAATGTTGCGATCTTCTTAAAAATCGCAAAATTCCGCTGTTTCGTCTGGGACAGAAAGCGAAATCGCTCAAAGAACGGGATAACGCGCTCCACGATGGAGCGGGGATTTGACACGACGAAGTAACAGATTCCGTCGCGTCGATACTGAAGACGACCACATCCAAGCAGTTGCTTGAATTGGGCGAGGATATAACTTTCCCGCTGCGACACGTTGAAGGTTAACACGACCTGCCACCCAATGGCGTGGTCGTCTCGCTTGCGCAGCGATACATTAAAGCTCCCTTCTCCATCCGTGAATCCAGCGAAGTAATATCCCCGTTCGTTTTTGACCGTCTTTACCCATTGTTCATCCGCGGGCTGCATACACCAAGAATCTTTCCTGCGGATTGTCTGCCACGCTTTCTTGCGTTAAACGGCTGATTTTTACTGCTTCATGAAACTGCGTTGAAGCGAGTACAGCCGTCTTCGGCAGAGTTTCCCGCACATGGTTAGATTTTACAACTACAATTGTCCTTATAGTTATCGCCGGCGTTCATCAGCGCTTAGGTTTAAAGCTGCCAGTTGGCTTGCGCCAACCATGACTTCTCCCCGTAACGTTCTGACACTGGCCAGGCATCAGTCCCTATACATTGCCTTACGGCTTCGCAGGGACCTGTGTTTTTGGTAAACAGTCGCTTGAGATCGTTTGCTGCGACCCACACCGCTGCTCCGCAGCGGAATTTCTAAGTCCTAATGTCTAATGACTAATGCCGCGATGACGGAATTAGAAATTAGTAATTAAATATTAGACATTCCGATGCGAAGCATCGGGTGGGCAGGCCTTCTTCCGAAGGTACAGCCGCTTTTTTGCCGAGTTCCTGAACGAGGGTTCTCCCGTGCACCTGAGGTTACTCACCCCGCCTACCTGTGTCGGATTCCGGTACGATCACGATGCATTCAACGATATTCGAACTTTTCTTGGCTCTCCCCTTGCTCTCGTTGGCAGATCTCGCGATCCACCTTCTCCCATCCACGAAAGCAGACAGGAACGTTCATAGCCAAAAAACGCGAGAACCACAGAAAAGCGCATTCAAACATCTCCCACACCGTGGTTGCCGAATATTAACGGCATCATCCATCGGTTACCCCCCCGACCACCGGATACACTCTGCGCGGTTTAACCACGCCACTGTAATACGGAGGTCGGGGGGTTCACCTTAGGGTCGACTTACCCTGAGCCGATTTGCGTTGCCCAGGAAACCTTAGGCTTTCGGTGGAGGTGGTTTTCACACCTCTTTTTGTTACTTATGCCAACATTCTTACTCCTCTACCTTCCACCGACGCTCACGCGTCGACTTCACAAGAGAGAGGATACTCCTCTACCACAGCAGAGGTCGGAGGTCAGAAATCAGAGGTCAGAGTGAAGTCCCCCGACTTCCGATCTCTGACATCCGACTCCCGACCTCTGCTATTCGTACATTCGGTCCTTGGTTTAGCCCCGAACATTTTCGGTGCATCACACCACTTCGACCTTGCGGTCGAAGTAATTAGGGAAGTGAGTTGTTACACACTCTTTAAAGGGTAGCTACCTCTAAGCGAACCTCCTCCCTGTCTTCGGTGCGACACTTCCTTTTCCACTGAACCAAGAGTTAGGGACCTTATGTGACGATCTGGGCTGTTTCCCTTTTGACCAATGGAGCTTCGCCCCCATAGTCTGACTGCCTCGTTCTTTATCCTTGCTATTCGGAGTTTGGTTGGTATCGACAACATTGCTGCAGCCGACACCATTCAGTGCTCTACCCGCAAGGGGAACACGAGACGCTAGCCCTCAAGCTATTTCGAGGAGAACCAGCTATCACCGAGTTCGATTGGAATTTCTCCCCTACCCACACCTCATCCCATCGTGTTGCACAGCGAACGGGTTCGGGCCTTCCCCCGTCTTTCGACAGGGTTCACCCTGGGCATGGGTAGATCACCCGGTTTCGGGTCTTGTCCATACGACGTACACAATATTTTGAGAGCTCCATATTAGAATATGGAACTATCAAATATCATGTGTGGCGCCCATTTCGGACTCGCTTTCGCTATGGCTTCCCCCGCGAACGGGGTTAACCGCGCCGCATAGAACAAAGTCGTTGGCTCATTCTTCAATAGGAACGCCATCACCCGCCTCTTGCGAGACAGGCTCTGACTCCTTGTAAGTGTATGGTTTCAGAAACTATTTCATCGGCCTTCCGGCCTGCTTTTCACCTTTCCCTCACGGTACTTGTTCACTATCGGTCAATGCAGGTATTGAGCCTTTCCCGGATAGTCCGGGATGCTTCACGCACAATTTCTCGAGTTATGCGCTACTTGAGACGATTACAGCGTAGGAGCACAAAACCCCTTTCGAGTACGGGACTTTCACCCTCTGTGGTTCTTCATTCCAGAAGATTCTCCTAGGGAAGTTTTGACTTTCATATTTACTCCCTCTGGATTTTCATACGCCCCAGAACCGCTGTAGCTCACGACCCCTGCCAAAATTTCCTCGTATAAAGGTTTCCCCTGAATACTTCGCGTGCACATCTTGCGACGCACAAACGTTTCTCTGGGGGAAAATTTCGGCTGGTTTAGGCTACTCCCTTTTCGCTCGCCACTACTTAGGGAATCAATTCCTTTTTCTTTTCCTCCGGCTACTGAGATGTTTCACTTCGCCGGGTACGCTCACCGCGCACGGCGCGGAAACTCTAAATTCTAATGTCTAAATCCTAAACGTTTCGAATTTCGGATATTTGAGTTTGTTTTGGATTTAGAGTTTTAGATTTCGGATTTCCGTGCCATGCACGGCGTTAGCCATGTTGCCACGGCTAGGGTTTCCCCATTCGGACATCCCCGGATCATCGGTTGATTGCCACCTCCCCGAGGCTTATCGGAGGCTTCCCCGTCCTTCATCGCCCTGCACTGCCAAGGCATCCACCATACACCCTTATGATCTTGCAACCACTGAACTATTTTTTACCTCAAGTGCAATTGCTTTTTTACTTTTCCTATTCAATTGTCAACGTTCGATCTGTTTCGGGTTCAGATGAACCAAGGAGTTCCCGAGGCTCATCTCAACCAAAAACTATTGAGAGCTCCGTCCGACCGCGGTCGGAGGGAGCTCTCTTCTTCATGACAACAAAGAGTCCTTCTTACCCGATCGGATGCAAGATTTTTAGCCCTGTGCGCATGGTTTTCCTCATTTTATCCACAATTTCTCTAGAAAAACTACCAAGAAACACTGATAAAATCAATAATCTTTCGGGTTGAGACTATTATACTCTCTTGCTTTTTTCTGTCAAACAAAGCGTATGCTTTCATCAGAAATGACTGCAATGACGAGGAACCGTATGATAACCGAAAAGAACAACCAGGTGCATTGACGAGAAGAAGAAACAACAGTATCATACCTGTCTAATATCGCTTGTATTTTATGTGGCGCGCACTTGGGTTAGCGTGGGAGCTTGGATACATCATTGCACTGCCGCTCATCTCCTGGCTCTTCCTCGGCCGTTGGATTGATCAACGATGGAACAGTACCCCATTGGCGACACTGCTCGCAATACTCCTTTCAATTCTTACGACCGGATATTGGATGGCACGGAAGATGAATACGTTCCGAGAGAAATTGTGATCGCTTCTGTATTATGGAGATCCGGCTTGCTCCAGAAATCCTTTTCCATGCTGGCGTGCTGCCAGTGACTAATACTCTACTCACGAGTTGGGCTGCAATGGCTCTGTTGCTGCTGTTGGCAGCTCTCACACGCGTGAGCCAACGAACAGTGCCAGGCGCAATTCAAAATATTGTCGAGATCATCACCGAATCGGTGTTCGCGTTCATGAATGAAATTCTTGGCGACCAGAACTGGGCAAAGAAACTCTTCCCATTTATTACCACGTTCTTCCTCTTTATTCTGCTCACGAACTGGATTGGAATTCTTCCTGGCGTTGGTTCCATCGGCCTACGAGAAATTCACGATGGGAAAGAAGTGTTCGTTCCGCTTTTTCGCTCGGTGCATTCTGATCTCACCATGACGCTCGCGATCGCTATCATCTCGGTTGCTCTGGCGCAAGTGGTTGGATTCGTTGCCGGTGGACGCGCATACCTGAAGCGCTTCCTCAACTTTAAAAGTCCAATTTTCTTTTTCGTCGGCATCTTGGAAATTGTGAGCGAGTGTGCGAAGATCCTCTCATTCTCTTTCCGGTTATTCGGCAATATCTTCGCTGGAGAGGTTCTCCTCGTGGTCATTGGATCACTGCTCCCATTCCTTGCGCCGCTGCCTTTTTACGGCCTTGAACTCTTTGTCGGATTCATCCAAGCACTCGTCTTCACTATGCTCACGCTTGTCTTTATGAAAATGGCACTCGCAGAGGCAGAACACTACGCGCATCCACATCACGATACATCGCTAGTAAGCTAATTACTAATTACCAAATACCTTATGGAATCTGAAGTGCTCAAGAGCTTCGCGATCGGACTCACGATTGCCGTCGGCGCGTTCTTCCCAAGCATCGCCATTGGTCGTATTGGGGCGCATGCCCTCGACGCTATTGGTCGCAATCCGGAAGCGTCAAACAAGATTCAAACCGCAATGATCTTGGCCATCGCATTTGCGGAAGCGATAGCCATCTACGCGTTGGTCGTCGCGTTAATTATTAAGTTCGTGTAAATAATAGGGGTTAGAAGTTGGAAATGAGAAGTTAGAGCGCCGATTCCCACCCCTAACCTCCCACCCCCAACCTCCATTCGTGCTATGGAATTGCTCTCGAAACTCGGCGTTGAACCTCTCGTCTTGCTTGCTCAACTCGTGAATGTGGGGATTCTCTTTGGGCTCTTGAGTTACTTCTTCTATCGACCATTGCTTGATCTCCTTGACCGTCGAAGACAAACCATTGCCGAGGGGTTGGAAAATGCACGGGTGTATAAAGAAAAGAAAGCGTGGCTCGAACATGAACGCGCGAGGCAGCTTGCCGACGCCGAAACCGAAAGCCGGCGGATGAAAGAAGCGGCAACCGAAACTGCCGAGCGACTGCTGGCAGAGGCAAGAAGTCGTGCCAAAGAAGAACGTATGGCGCTGTTGCTTGACGCGCGCCGGCGAATCGAGGGAGAACGCGCCGCTGCACTCTCCGGCCTTGAACAAGACATCACAGACCTCACTATCCGCGCTGCCGGACGGCTCCTCGAAGACGCCTGGGAGCCAAAACTGGAAGAGCAATACATTACTGCCCTTCTAAAAAAAGAGACCGCGGAGGTGTTGAAGGCCGAAGGCTGAAGGTCGAAGGTCGAAAGAAATACGTATGCCGTTGTCGAGAAAACGAACGCGCCTCTACGCCAAGGGTTTGCTCACGGCGCTCGAACGATACCCGACGAAGCTAGACAAGCTCCTGAATGCCTTCATCGCGATCCTGAAGGATAATCGACACCTTCGATACCATCGCTCAATCTTGGAATCACTCGCGGACATTCTCGAAGAATCCGGCGGAACGATCCAAGTAAAGAGCAGTAGCGCGTTCCCGCTTTCGTCCAGAAGCACGCATACGCTCGAGCATTTTCTCGAGCACCTGCCGCAAGCGACCTACACCGGTGCAGCTGCTGGGGGAGCGCCGGGCATCCACCTCACGACCGCCTCGTATCACTGGGATGGACGCGTCACCACAATACTCAAACAATTAGGAGAGCAACTCACCCATTGAACTATGTCCACTGCGAATCTCACGATCATTGTTGAAAAGCTTCGCAAAAAGATCGACGAATTTGAACCGCGTCTCGAACACGGGGAAGCCGGGACCGTGCTTGAAGTCAGCGACGGGATTGCCCGAGTAAGCGGGCTTGGTTCGGTTGGCATGGCAGAGATGGTCTTGATTAAAACGAAAGCGGGCGAGGTGCCGGCAGTCGCCTTAAACCTTGAAGAAGATACGGTGGGAGTTATGATCCTCGGGGATGACCGTACGGTTGCCGAAGGCGATGCAGTGGAGCGCCTGAAAAAAGTGCTTTCTCTAGAGGTCTCGGAAGAACTCAAAGGCCGAGTCATTGACGCGGTAGGCAGACCGTTGGACGGAAAGCCCGCTCCGAGAAAAACAACCACGATGCCCCTGGAACGACTCGCCCCCGGAGTGGTCGCGCGAGAATCCGTGAACACCTCGCTTGCCACTGGCATCAAAGCCATTGACAGCATGATCCCAATTGGCCGAGGCCAACGCGAACTCATTATCGGAGACCGGCAGACCGGAAAAACTCAATTGTTACTTGACACCATTGTAAACCAGAAAGGCACCGGGGTGGTGTGCATCTACGTCGCGATTGGACAGAAAGAATCCAAAGTGGCCAAACTTGTGGCAGACCTTGAAGCCCGTGGCGCCATGGAACACACCATTGTCATCTCGGCTGCGGCTTCCACTCCAGCAGCGCTTTGGTATCTTGCTCCATATGCGGGATGCGCCATTGGAGAATACTTTATGGAAAAAGGGCAGGATGCCTTGGTCTGCTACGACGACCTTTCCAAACACGCCTGGGCCTATCGGCAAGTGTCGCTTTTGCTTCGGCGTCCTCCAGGCCGCGAAGCATACCCGGGAGATATTTTCTATCTCCACTCTCGCCTGCTCGAACGCGCAGCAAAATTAAACAGCGACCACGGCGGCGGGTCGCTCACCGCGCTTCCCGTTATTGAAACCCAAGCTGGAGACGTGTCGGCCTATATTCCCACCAACGTCATTTCCATTACGGATGGACAAATTTACCTTGAAAGCGACCTTTTCTACCAAGGAGTGCGGCCAGCCTTAAACGTCGGGCTCTCGGTTTCTCGCGTGGGCTCCAAAGCCCAGACCCCGGCCATGAAAAAAGTAGCCGGGAAACTCCGCCTTGAGCTTGCCCAGTACCGAGAACTCGCGGCCTTCTCCCAATTTGCCACGGACCTGGATGCGGCCACTGCACAACAGCTTGAACGCGGCAAGCGCCTGGTGGAAATCTTAAAACAGCCGCAGTTTGAGCCCATGCCAGTGGAACTCCAAGTTATCTCGCTTTTTGCGGCAACCGCTGGCTCCTTCGATGCGACTGCTGTCGCTGATATCCGCTCTGCTGAACAGCAGCTGCACAAATACCTCAAGGCCGAGACGCCTGAACTTGTGGCAACTATTGCGAAGACGAAGGACTTGGATGAGAAGACGAAGCGCCAATTGGAAGCCGCAATCGAAAAATGGCGAAATTCCAAACTCTAAATTCTAAACAAAACAAAATACCCGAATACCCGAAATCCTAAACGTCGTATTTTGAATTTTGTGCTTCAGATATTAGGATTTGTTTTGGATTTGGTGCTTAGGATTTAGAATTTCTCACGGTATGCCCTCGCTCTTGCAACTTCGCCGCCGAGTCCGCTCGGTAAAATCCACTCGCCAAATTACGCGAGCCATGGAGTTGGTTTCGGCAGCAAAAATGAAGCGCGCGATCGAGAGCGTTACCGCGTCGCGTCCGTATGCAAAAAACATTGCGGCGATGCTCCAGCGGCTTTCTCCATTGATATCAACGGTCTCACATCCTTTGCTGCGTGTTTCGACTCCTCGACGAATACTCGTGGTGATCTTTTCTTCAGACCGTGGGCTCTGTGGTTCTTTAAACAGCGCAGTGGCTCAAGCAACGCTCCGGTCAATGACGCATATGAAAACGGAGTTTCCGAACGCTCGAGTGGAAGCCGTGACCATGGGTCGGAAGGCACGGGAGGTAGTACGCCGAAGCGGCATCCCAGTCATTGCGGACTTTCCCAGACCACACCGCCAGCCGCACCCTGCAGACATCCTGCCGCTCTCGCGACTTCTTGTTGAAGAATTTACGAATGAACAGGTGGACCGCGTCGTGCTTTTGACCACTGATTTTGTTTCGGCCTTAACCCAGCGCGCGAACGCCTTCCCGCTGTTGCCACTCGCCTCAAATGATAAAGATCTCGCCGTAACAGCGAAAGGCGAACCCGTAACCGCCCAATCGAACCAATACCGGGAATACCTTTTTGAGCCCTCGCGTGAGGACGTGGTCGCAACGCTGCTGCCGCGCCTTGTCGAACTTACCCTGTACCAAGCCCTGCTGGAATCCGTTGCATCGGAGCACGCAAGCCGACGCATGGCCATGAAAAATGCTACCGATGCCGCCAAAGACATTATTGATGACGTCACGCTTACCTTAAACCAAACGCGCCAAGCCACCATCACCCGCGAGATGGCAGAGATTGCTACCGCGATGACTGCAATGGCAGCGTGATGAGTAAACAATAATCAGTAACTGGTAAAATGAATTCTCCTTGTACTGTTTACTCTTTACCGTTTACTGTTCCCTTCACTACATATGCTAGGTACAATAACCCAAATCCTCGGTCCAGTTGTGGACGTCGCTTTTGAAGAAGGCAAACTGCCATCGCTCCTAAACGCACTGACGGTCAAGACAAAGGAACACGAACTCGTCTTAGAAACCCAGCAACACTTGGGATCCAATACTGTGCGCACGGTTGCGCTCGGTCCCACGGATGGATTAAGCCGAGGTACAAGCGTGCACGACACCGGAAAACCCATCAGCGTGCCGGTAGGCAAAGAGACACTTGGAAGGCTCTTGAATGTCGTCGGGGATACCATTGACGGTGGGCCAGAACTCAAAGGCGCCACGCGCTGGCCAATCCACCGCAGCGCGCCGAGCTTCAGTGATCAGTCAACGAAAACAGAAGTGCTTGAAACCGGGATTAAAGTCATTGACCTTATAGCTCCAATTGTGAAAGGCGGCAAAGTCGGAATGTTTGGAGGAGCCGGAGTAGGCAAAACCGTGCTTATTACCGAGCTTATCCGCTCCATTGCCACTGAGCACGGCGGCTACTCGGTGTTTGCTGGGGTCGGGGAACGCACCCGCGAGGGAAACGATCTCTACACGGAAATGAAAGAATCCGGCGTCCTTGAAAAAACCGCGATGGTCTTTGGCCAGATGAATGAACCGCCAGGAGCGCGTCTTCGCGTTGGCCTTACCGGACTTACACTTGCCGAATACTTCCGCGACGAAGGCGGCAAGGACGTACTGCTGTTCATCGATAACATTTTCCGATTTACCCAAGCGGGATCAGAGGTCTCGGCAATCTTGGGTCGCATCCCGTCTGCCGTGGGCTACCAGCCAACCTTGGCCTCGGAAATGGGAGAGCTCCAAGAACGCATCACCTCGACAACGAAAGGATCCATCACCTCGGTGCAGGCAGTCTACGTGCCGGCAGACGACCTTACTGACCCAGCTCCTGCGACGACGTTCTCACACTTAGATTCAACAGTCGTGCTCGCGCGAGGACTTGCTGAACTCGGCATCTACCCTGCGGTTGACCCGCTGGATTCGAGCTCAACCGCGCTATCTGCTGCCGTGGTGGGCGAAGAGCACTACCGCGTAGCGCGCGCCGTGCAGAAAATACTCCAGCGCTACAAAGAACTCCAAGACATCATTGCGATCCTTGGCATGGAAGAATTGGCAGAAGACGACAAGCGCGTCGTAGCTCGCGCGCGCAAAATTCAGCGCTTTCTTTCGCAGCCCTTTTACGTGGCTGAAGTGTTCTCTGGAGTTGCCGGCAAGTACGTTGCGCTCAAAGACACCATCCGCGGCTTTGCGGAAATTCTCGAGGGCAAACACGACGACATCCCGGAAAGCCAGTTTTATATGAAAGGGACGATTGGTGAGGTAATTAAGTAATTGAGTAAATAAGTAACTATTATACGACTAATGACCGTGCACACAGATAATTACCTAATTACTCATTTACTTATTTACCAGTGTGCTCCACATTGAACTGATTACCCCCGAACGCACGCTCCTGGAACTTGAGGCAGACGTCGTGACTCTGCCAACGCCCCAGGGCGAGATTGCGGTGCTGCCCAACCACATGCCGCTTGTGACTACGCTGGTACCTGGAGCAGCTGAAGTTCTTTATAAGACTGCCGGCACTGTTAAGTCAACGCTCTTGGCGATCACGGGCGGCTATGCCGAAGTTCAGGCCGGCTCGCGGGTGCTGATCTTGGCCGACGCTGCCGAGCGCATGGAAGATATAGACCAAGCCCGTGTCGAAGAGGCCAGAGAGCGCGCTAGTAAACTCCTTACCGAAGAAGGATTTAAAGACGATGTGAAGTTTGCCGACGCCACCGCAGCGCTCGAACGCTCCCTCGCCCGTTTGCGGGTCGTCCGCAGACACCGCTCGCGGCGTGGCAGTGGAACCCCGGAAACGGATTCGTAATTCACCAGAGGTTCAACGTTTACACAAAAGCGAAGCGTCTTTATCCCGAAGCTAAGCTTCTTGTCCTTTTCTGGTTGAGAGTCCGACCGCGGTCGGACGGCTCCATCAAAGAAGTTTCGCTTTTGCTCGACCATACAGGTCAAACCTCGATCAACGCAAGCCAAAATTGTCGAGGCGAGGCCTCGACCATTTTGTCATCCTAACCTCCGCGGGAGGATCCACCCTTGGCAGCTCTACTTCCCGGGGGTCTTTTTTTTAACTATTGAAGTCCCACTCCAATAGTTTTAAGTGAGGTTGTCTTGAGTGAGGTTGGTTCTCGATCAACCGACCGCGTCAATCATTTTTCACAAACAACCGCGTGGCGCGAAGCCAAAGCCGAAGCGCCTTGTGCCATGGAAGCACGGAATTCCAGTAGGCAAAATCCACGAAACGCCGGAGCACCCAAGCAAAAAATCCTTCAAGAATAAAGCCAGTTGGGGTAACAAAAAACGCGTACTTGCCGCCGACCGGGATAACGTACCCATCAAAATGCGAGCGGTAAGGTTTAACTGGCTTTTTCTTTAGCTCCCCGAGGATTGCGGCGGCCACGTACTTGCCCTGCCCAATGGCAAACGCGGCGGTCTGCGACAAGGGTTTCCCAGAAGTATCTGCGGCGCAGGCGATGTCGCCGATCGCGTACACGTTCTTGTTGCCAGCCACGCGCAAAAACGGATCCACGTGCAATCTCCCTTTGGGCCCACAAAGGTCTTTGGTTGCGCCTGGAAGCTGACAGGCCCGCACTCCGGCGGTCCAAAGCACGAACCTGGTTTTGAGCTTCTCTCCGCTATCGAGCAATACGTCCTCGGCTGTCACTCGTTTCACCATGGTGCTCAACCGCACCTCAACGCCTAAGTGTTGAAGTCGCCGCAGCACTCGGGCTGCGAGCTTTTCATTGAGCCCAGAAAGTAGTTGCGGACACCCTTCAACCACGACGACGTGCCCGGACCGTTCGGTCTGCCGCTCTACCTTCCGAAGCAGACAAGCGAGTTCGGCTGCAGTTTCCACTCCGGTAAAACCACCGCCGCTAATGACGATATTGACTGGCCCGTCGCGCCGAGCCAGTTGTTCGCGCAGGGCATTGTGCACCCGTAACGCGTCCTCAAACGTCTTAAAGGCCCAGGAATTTTCTGCAGCGCCGGGCACCCCAAAATACTCACTCGTAGAGCCCAAAGCGATGATCAGGACATTATAGGCCAATTCGCCGGTGTCTAAATGCACGATCTTTCGGTCAGCGTCCCAGTACTTTACATGCGCTTGCCGAAACAAAACCCCCCGCGGCAAGATGTCGTGAAGCGGGATTGTGGCAGTCGCGCGCACCATTGCCGGAGTAATGCCCCGACGCATTATGCAGAGCACTTCGTAGAGCGTGGGGTGGTAGAGCTGATAGGGTTTCGCGTCTACCACCGTGATCTCAAGGTCATGGCGTCGCGCTGCGGCAAGTGCACGCGCGCAGGCCACTCCGGCAAATCCAGCGCCGAGAATCACCACGCGCTGTTTGTAATGGGGAATCATGCATCCAGTATACCAAAAAACGGACTTCAACCGAAGTCCGCCCAACAACCAGTTACTAATTACTAATTTCTTCATTCCACCGATTTCGCATGTACCTCGCACACTGTTGGATGAATACCTAGGTCATGATGAGCCGCAGTTGCGGCGATAGCGCCCTGCGATGCGGCCACTACATCCTGCTTAAACGCACCAGTTTCGTTCACAATGTCGCCAGCCGCAAACACCCCGTCCACATTTGTCCGCATCATGGGGTCTACTTCAATCCAGCCCAGAGTGTCCAGCTCGACCCAAAGCTGCTTGGCTAACGCGGTGTTTGGTTCAGCGCCGATTTCCACGAACAACCCGCCAAGGGAAAACTCGGCTGAACCGTTGTACGGTTTTGAAAGCACAATCCCCTGCAGCTGCTTTTCACCAAGGAGTTCTTTCACCTCGGTTTCGTACACCACCTCCACGTTCTTTTTTTGTGCCAGCAGATCCTGGTTAATCGGCTCTGCCCGCATTTGCTTGCCGCGAACAAACATATACACCTTTTCGGCGTAGGGCGAAGCGAGGTTCGCGCCCTTCACTGCTGCATCCCCGCCTCCGACAATGGCGACGATTTTTCCGCGGTACAAAGGCGCATCGCAGGTGGCACAGTAACTCACCCCGTGTCCCGTAAGTTCTTTCTCACGCGGCAATCCTAAACGCCTGCGCTTCGAGCCCATGGCGAAAATGATGGTCTTTGCAGTAAGTTCTTTCCCGCCCTCGGAGAGCGTCGCAGTAAAGCAATGCCCGTCTTTCTTTATTGCAGACACCTCCCCGTCCAAAAGCGTGACCTCAAGCTTCTTGTTCTGCTGTTCCATGACCTGCATCAAATCAAACCCGTCAATGGCCATGATGCCCGGGTAGTTTTCAATGATCGAAGCAATCGCGGTTTCCCCGCCCGGCTCCTTCCCGCGCACAATGCACGTTTTCATGAGATAGCGCGCGCTGTAGAGTCCGGCAGAAAGCCCGGCCGCTCCGCCACCCACAATGAGGACATCATATACCTGATCTTCCATAAATAATCGAAATCCTAAGCACCAAATTCTAAACAAATTTCAAATCCGAAACCATGCACTTTTGAATTTTGAACTTTGAATTTGTTTTGGATTTCAAATTTAGGATTTAAGATTTCGCAACTCCTAGCGCTTTCTCGAGCTTCGGCTTATCAAACCCGATAATCATCTCTTCTTTGCCATTGTCATTGACGATGATGACTGGCACTCCCATTTGTCCGGATTTCTGGATCATCTCGTCCGCGTAGTCGGTGTTTGACGCCACATCGCGCTCTTCGTAGAGAAAGCCATGCTCGGCAAAGAACGCCTTTGTCATCCTGCAGAACCCGCAGGTGGGCGTTGTATAGATAATGAGATTGCGCATAGCAGTAGTATTGTTCGAGCTTGTCGAGAATTTCGTTAAAGTACTTCCCGAGTTTGCTCGAAGATTAATAAAGTGTCTGCATCATACCGTGAACGCCGTACTGTGTCAAAACAACCGAGCCCTCCGATCGGAGGGCTCGCACCTATTTTGCTTACTCCTTACCTTGCTTATCTCGCTTACTTGCCACTCAACAGCACTTGCACTTGCCGCTCGTCAATTTCATGAGTCCACCCAAGAGGACTAAGAGCGGCCAACCCACGGATACAGTCCGTTCCCCAACCACCCCGTAGGCGCCCAGGAGGAACAAAAGCCCAAAGAGCACCACGAGCACCCCCACGACCTTGTGGTGTGGACAGCGACAACCGCTGCCACCACTTCCACAGCCGCACCCTCCTTGCCCACAATCCCCGCACTTTTTACCTTCTTCATGCATACAATTTGTAAAAATTGATTTGAGTAAAAATATCCTCGACTCCTTTATCATAGCGGCTAACCCCCAAGCTGTCCAGCTACCCCTTGCCCATGCGCTGCCAACATGATAGGATGACGGAAGAAAGTAGGCAGTGTGTTGGCGTTTACGGACGCCGGCCGCCGAAATCGTCACGACCTCCATTTATTACAGCCAGAATCTCGCCTGTCTTAGGACAGCGAGAGAGTGCTGGGAGGAACACGTGAGACACTCCTTCCTCGCGTCTCGGAGCGATATCCGAAACATCGGAATGCGCCCACATACAATACAGAGGAGGCGAGCAATCGCTCCTCGGTGCCTCGGATGGACGCGGGGAATACGCCAGACGCCGACGGCCAGTTCGACAACGTCCTCTCCTTCTACGTCTTCGAGGGCGCGCTCAAGTTCGACAACAACTGGGCCGACAATCCCAACGAGAACTACGGCTCGGCCTTCGTCGTCCTTCCGGAGTTTCTCAACAACCCAAAATGGCTCCATTCCGGAGCCTTTTTGGGTCACGGTAAAACCTTCCCCTCATTTCAGCGATCGCATCCAACCGCCAAGCATCTTGCCGATCTCATCAAGACGCGCGATAAGCTCAAGATACGTTTTCGTCGGTACGGCCTTGAGTTCTTGGGCAAGACGCAACAATAACCGGACCACATCGAGCTTCACCGATGCCTGCTCCAGCGCCAAGAGCTTGCGCTCGCGACCGAGATGGCTGGCGGCAATGAGGTATTCGATGAGCGCAAGCGTGGCAAGATGCGTCCGCTCTCCGAGCGTGTATTTATCTCGCTTTGGCATCTTTCCGGTCACAATATAGAGGGCGTGGTAAAATAGCGCAGCTCTCTGAAGAATGGAGGCATCTTGCATATGAAACTCTTTGAACAGATAAGTTCAGTGGAGAACCTTTATGAAAGCTGGCGCGAATTCCGCTGCGGCAAACGCAGCAAACCCGATGTCCAGGACTTTGAGCGGCACCTGGAGCAGAATCTCTTTCGACTGCACGATGCGCTTCGGCACCAGACCTATCGCCATAGCCCCTATGCGAGCTTCTCTATCTCTGATCCGAAACTCCGTCGCATCCACAAGGCGACCGTATCTGACCGCATTGTCCACCGCGCCCTTTCCCGAATGCTCATGCCTATCTTTAATCCCAGATTCATCCATGATAGCTATGCCTGCCGTCCTGGCAAAGGGACGCATGCTGCCGTTCTGCGGCTTGAACGCTTTGCGAGAACGGTGAGTAAAAATTTTACCCGGCCGTGCATTGCGCTCAAATGTGACGTTCGCAAATTCTTTGACTCGATTGACCATACCATTCTCCTTGATCTCATCCGGAAAACCGTGAGCGATCCGCAGGCGCTCTGGCTCATTGGTATCGTCGTCGAGAGCTTCACCGTCGAATCCTCACAAGAGAGAGAGAGAGAGAGTCGGCCGCATGGGCTACCCCTGGGCAATCTCACCAGTCAACTGTTTGCCAATATCTATCTTAACGAACTGGACCAATTCGTCAAACACACGCTGCGGATGAAATGCTACCTCCGTTACTGCGATGACTTTGTTATTCTACACAATAATCGCAATATGCTCGAGCAGCTCATCGAGCCGTTGCGCCGTTTTCTTGACGAGCGCCTTTGCCTCACGCTTCATCCGAAGAAAACCATCATCCGGAAACTCACCCACGGCATTGACTTTCTTGGCTACGTCACGCTCCCCAATTACCGCGTGCTGCGCACGAGCACCAAACGGCGGATGCTCCAGCACATCACGCCAGAGAACCTGCCGTCCTACCTCGGGCTCCTGAAGCACTGCCGAGGATACGCCCTTGAACGCGAGCTCTACAGCAAACTCCTGAAACCTAGCGAGCAGATTCCGCGCGACTTCTTGGACGAGTGGGAGCAGTAGTAAAAAAGAAGCGGCAGGGATTCTCTAATCCCTGCCGGATGAAAAGGAGCAAAGCGAAAGGGACAAGAGGACCAAGCCCTCAAGCCCCAAGGCGCTACTGCTCCGGGAGGACGACGAAGGCCGAGCCGTAGCTCCCGCTGGGAGCGTCGGCCCAGTCGAGGCCGAACTTGAGCGCGCCCTCGAAGACGCAGAAGGAGAGGACGTAGTCGAACTGGCCGTCGGCGTCTGGCGAGTACTCGGCACCCGAGCAGTCAATACACGTGTGCGTCTTGACTGCCAGCCGCTTGGGCCAGGCCGCGAGCATCCACGCCACTTCAACCGGCCCCAGAGGCAACCAGCTCTTGAGCAGGGCATCGGTCCTCGCGTTTCGAGGAGAATAGCCCTGATACAAGCTGCCAGAGTTCACTGGCAACACGAAGCAGCGAAAGTCGGTCGGATTCTTTGCCGGGAACTGCTGCTCGAGCTGCTCCCAGCGAGCGCGGACCTGCTCATGGAGGCGCATGTGCCTCTCTGTGAGCATGCCACGGCGCCTATTGTTGAACTGCGGCTGCATGGCGCCCAGCAGGTTCACGAGCTTCTCGGTCATTGGCCCATAGCCCTTGCCGAGCGGATCAGCAATGCCGAGCACGCGACCGAGGTCTGTCAAGCTCGGCACAATGATCCGGCCGTCCGCTCTCCTGGGCATGACCCTGGTG
>Ga0213870_1000300_pt1 | contig 25515 bp, 24 predicted proteins | sample WICALVC2017_Meta_FD_160119 | JGI IMG/M metagenome (GOLD analysis project Ga0213870, IMG submission 160119) | Freshwater microbial communities from subterranean cave lake in Wind Cave National Park, South Dakota, United States - WICALVC2017 | ecosystem: Environmental > Aquatic > Deep subsurface >... | reverse complement strand
CGAGGCGACCTTGGCGCCCGCGCCCCCCATCCCCACGCCGATCAGCCCGCCCAGGGCGCTGAGCACCACGGCCTCCACCAGAAATTGAAGCAGGATATGCCGGCGCGTGGCTCCCACGGCCATGCGGATGCCGATTTCCTTGGTGCGCTCCGTAACCGACACCAGCAGAATGTTCATGATCCCAATCCCGCCGACCAATAATGAAATGGATGCCACGGCCAGCAGGAGTAGTGTCATGGACTCACTGGTCCCTTCTTGGATCCGCGCCGTATCGAGCTGGTTGCGGACGGTGAAATCATCCTCCTGGTTCGGCCGCAACTGATGGCGGCGGCGGAGCACCTGCGTGACCTCGTCGACGATCGGAGCCATCTGCTCAGGGGTTTCAGCCGAAAGGAATCCGGCGCCGATAGCCCCCAGGAACCTGGTGCCCATGACCTTCCGCTCGGCGGTTGAGAACGGAATGAAGATCACATCGTCCTGGTCGCTTCCTCGCGTGTCATATCCCTTGGCAATCAGCTTCCCAACGACCTTGAATGGGATATTCTTGAGCCGGATCGTCGCGCCCACAGGATCCTCCCCTGGGCCGAACACATTCTCGGCGACCGTATGGCCGACCAGCGCAACCTTCGCGGCCGTCTCGTTGTCGGCCTGGGTGAAAAAGCCCCCGCTCACGGTGGACCAGCCGCGGATGACCAGATAGCCGGGTGTCACGCCGTTGACCGTCGTAAACCAGTTCTTGTTTTCATGGACGACCTGCATCGCGTCGCGCCGGGCCCAGCCGACATCCGCGACACCGGAAATCTTCCGCAACTCCTCCATGTCGGCGATGGTCAACGTCATCGCCCCGCCATGGCCGGTCCGCACACCAGTCGTGGTCATGGCGCCCGGTAGAATCGTGATGACGTTGGTGCCGAACGAGGCGATCTGGGCCTGAACGGCAGCCTTGGCGCCTTCCCCAATACTGACCATCGCGATCACCGACCCCACCCCGATGATGATGCCCAGCATCGTCAAGACCGACCGCATCCGGTTCCGGCCCAGCACACGGAACGCCACCAGCACCGTCATTAGGAAAAAATTCATGCGTCGGCTTCGTGTGGCGCAGAGCGACCGGCAGCCGTATCGCCGGTGGAACGGTCTGGCTGGATGGCACGGTCGGACTGAACAACCCCGTCTTTCATCAGAATGATTCGATGGGCATACCGAGCGATGTCCGCTTCATGCGTCACCAGAATGATGGTCATGCCCTCACGGTTCACCTGCGCCAGCGTCTCCATGATGTCACGGGAAGCCTGGCTGTCCAGATTGCCGGTCGGCTCGTCCGCCAGAATGATCGCCGGACTCGTGACCAGCGCGCGGGCGATGGCCACCCGCTGCTGCTGCCCCCCGGACAACTGAGCGGGATGATGGGACTCGCGGTCGGCGAGCCCCACGCGCTGCAACGCGCGCACCGCCAGCTCCCGCTGCTCGCCCGCCGGCATCCCGCGATAGAAGAGCGGCAATTGCACGTTTTCCAGCGACGTGGTCCGGGGAATCAGATTGAAGCTCTGAAATACAAATCCGATTTCCCGGTTGCGGATCTCCGCCAGCCGGCTTCCGCCAAGAGTGGACACATCGGTCCCGTCCAGCACATAGGCGCCGCTGGTAGGCACATCCAGACACCCCAGAATATTCATCATCGTGGATTTCCCGGATCCAGACGCGCCCATGATGGCGACGAACTCCCCGGCCTCGATCGTCAGCGAGATCCCCCGCAGCGCCTGGACGTCCATCTCGCCGAGACAATAGGTTTTGACGAGGTCCCGGCAGGCAATGAGACTCATCTCACCTCCCTCTCGATGTACCGGTGCTCGGCCGCTGCGTCGGCGAGGAGCCGAATCCGGGCGGCAGGCTGCCGCCGTACGGTCCCTTCGGCATCTCCACTCCGATGATGACGTCATCGCCTTCCTTCACAGCGCCCTCGACGAGCTCCGACACAGCCCCGTCCGTGATCCCGGTTGTGACCTCCACCGGCACCGGCGTTCCTTGCGGGTCGCGCAGCCAGACCTTCGGGTGGGGCCTGCCCTCGTCGCCTGTGCGCCCTCCCGTCTTCTCCTCCGTCCTCGCCAGAGTCGGCTTGAACCGCAATGCCTGGTTGGGCACCTTCAGGACATCGTCCCGGCGGGCGACCATGATCGAGGCGTTGGCCGTCATGCCGGGCCTGAGCCGAAGATCGGTATTGTCCACCCCGATCACCACGTTGTAGGTGACGACGTTCTGCACGGTGATCGGGGCGTTCCGCACCTGAAGAATCGTGCCCGTGAATATGTGATCGGGATAGGCGTCCACGACAAACGTGGCGGGCTTGCCGTCGGTGATGCCGCCGATGTCCGATTCGCTGACGTTCGTGTCGACTTGCATTTTGGTCAGATCCTTGGCGACCGTAAACAGCACCGGGGTCTGGAAACTCGCCGCCACGGTCTGTCCCACATCCACGTTCCGCGAGATCACAATGCCGTTCACGGGAGAGCGGATGATGGTGTAGGCCAGATTGACCTTCGCCGTTTCCATCTGCGCCCGGGCCTGTTTCACCTGTGCCTCCGCAATCTGGATCGTGGCCTGCGAGGTCTCATAGGCAGTGCGGGCATTATCCACCTCCTGCAGCGCATTCAGGCGCTGCTCGAACAACGCGCTCGCGCGGTCAAAGTTGAGCTTCTGCAAGGCCAGATCGGCGCGGGCCCGAGCCAGATTCCCCTGGGCATTCTGGAGATTCGCGTCCATCTCCGTGACTCTGGTCCGGAACGGGACCGGGTCAATCTGCGCCACGACCTGTCCGGCCTTCACCACCGAATTGAAATCGGCGAAGAGGGCCTGGATGATGCCGGAGACCTGGCTGCCGACCTGGACCGTGATGACGGGATTGATCGTGCCGGTGGCCGTGACGACCTGGGTCACCGTCCCGCGTTCGATCTTCGCGGTCTTATACGTGATCGGAGGCTTCTGGTCTCCGTTCCAGTACACATAACCACCCGCCCCGAGAACGGCGACGAGGACGGTCCCCCCGATGATCCATCTGCCCGGCCTCATCGGCTTCATCGCACCGACGTGCTGAGGCCCGTCGCGCGATCGAGTTGGGCTTTCGCGGCCTGATAATTCGACAGGGCCACCACGTCATTAACCTGGGCGTTCACGAGCGCCACCCCGGCATCCGTCACCTCGATCGCGTTGCTGAGACCGGCCCGGTAGCGCCCTTCCACCAGCGCGAGGCGTTCCCTCGCCTGGGCCACCGTGACCGCCGTCACCTGCAGGCGCTCCCCGGCCCCCTCCAGATTCAACAACGCCTGATTCACTTCGAGCTGAATGTTCTGGCGAAGCACCTCCCCGTTGGCCCTGGTCCTGAGAAGCGTGGCGCGCGCCTCGGCGACCTGCTGCTTCGTCAGGAAGCCGCTGAAGATCGGGACGGTCACGGCTCCCGCGAGGTTCCAGTTATACACCAGCGGGAAGTCCTGTCCATTGTACGAATAGTTGGCCGAACTGCTGACCGTGGGGAAGAAGTCGCTTTGGACCACCGTAATGGCCGATTCGGCGGCGCGCTCAAGCGCCTGCTGGGAGATCAGCTCCGGACGGAGACGCATCGCCATCTCGACCGCGTCACCCAGAGAGATCGGCTGATGCCGGGTGAGCGTCGGGTCTTCCACGCGATAGCTCTCCGGGGCTTGGAGCCCCATCGCATTATTGAGCGTCACGCGCGCCACCTGAGCGTTGTTCCTGGCCGTGATCAGATTCAGGTGGGCGGTGGACAGGTCCACCTCCGCCGTGGTGACGTCGATCTTGGGCGCGACGCCGGCCGTATAGCGTCCCCTGGCCAGGTCCAGGTGCTTCGCGAATTGGGTCATGGCCTCGTCGCTGACCGTGACCAGACGGTGCGCTTGCTGGAGTCCGAAATAGGCCTGCTGCACGTTGACGATGACCGTCTGCACCGCCGCGTCCGCATCGGCATTGGCGGCCTGAAGATTGAACTGCGCCGTGTGGACCTGAGACTTGACCTTGCCGAAATCATACAGCAACTGGTTGAGGGTGACGCTGTTTTGATAGGTGCCGAAATGGTCGCCTCGCGTGTTCCGGCTGATCGGGCCACCACCGAACGCCGTGGCGTTATTAGCCGTCGCTCGCTGATACGCGCTCCTGGCCTGGACTTGCGGAAAGAAGCCGGACTGGGCCTGCCCCACCCGCGCGGCGTTGACGGCCTGCGTCCCGGACGCCACCCGAAGACTGGGGTGATGGGAGAGCGCCAGTGCGATGGCCCTGTCCAAGGTCAACACCTCCGGCACAGCCTGTGGGGGCATGGACTCGGCGGCGGCGAGGATCCCCCTGCCCTCCCCCACCACCAAGCCGACGGTTATCGCGACCAGCGCGATCGTTTTCAGTCCCATGCGCTCCTCCTTCCAGCCGACGGCCGACCCCTTCATACACACAAGCGCGCATCTTAGGGGAGACCCGGCATCGTGTCAAACCGGCACAGAAACACGAAGGCCATACCACCGAGTCGGCGACATGGCCCTATTCCTTCGTGTTCCGTTTTGGGAAAGCTAGGGGGTGGCGGGAGAATTGCTCTCCGGCTTCAGCGGCTCCGCAGGCTTGGCCGGTTGCGTCGGAGGCTGAATCAGTAAGAGTTGTTCGCGTTCCTTCAACTCCTTCGCCTGCCGCTTTTGGATCTTCAACGAATCCTCATAGCGCTGCTTGGCAACTTCGAGCTCCTGGGACAGGGCCTTCTTTGAGGCCGTCAACTCCTTGATCTGGCGCTCCAGGTCCTTCTGCCTGGCGTCGCCGGCTTGGCGTTCCTTCACAACGGCTTCGTGGAGGGCCGCGCGCTGCGCGTTGGCTTTGCCGATCTCCGCCTCGAGCTTGCCGATGGACTCCTTCAAGCCGATCATCTGCTTGTGGAGCCCGTCGTTCTGGGCGCGGACCCGTTCGAGATCGTTCCTGGCAGCTTGCCGCTCACGGAGGGCCTGATTGTAGGCGCTCGGGCTCACGCACCCGGCCAGTACTGCCAACAGCAGCAGACTCACCGCGCCTGTGATCCACTCGTTCATGCGCCCATCTCCCTTCATCCCACGTCCAGCGCAGGCATTCCAGGCCCGGCGCCGTTCAAGATGTAATCGAAACTCCTCTGTTTGTCAACGGCCGGCACGAGCGAAGACGCCTAGGACGAACAGCTCACAACAAGACGTTTGCCCCAATCCGGTGGGAGCGCCGCATACGGCTCCATGTCCGGCCGTTCTGCAAACGGGTCGCGCAGCAACTCCAACAGCCGGGTGATCTCCGTAAAATCCCTCTTTTCCGTGGCCTGCGCGATCGCGCCCTGCACCAGATAGTTGCGCAGCACGTATTTCGGATTGACGCGGTTCATTCGTAGCACGCGCTCCGCGTCGCAACTCCCTTCCGCTCGCAGCCGCTCCTGATAGCGACCCGCCCATACATCAAACGCGGTCCGGTCGAGGAACAGGTCCCGCAGCGACTCGTGCGCGCGTGCAGGATCGGCGTGGACCGCACCGAGGGCGCGGAAGGCGTTCGTGTAGTCCACATGATCGGCCTGCATGATCTCCAGCAGGCTGGTCAGCAGGTCTCCATCTTCGGACCGCCATTCCACAAGGCCGAGCTTCTGCCGCATCAGGTCCTGATACTGGGCGACCAATGCCGGCTCGTAGGCGGCCAGCGCGTCCTTGGCCTGCGCTTCGGTCATCAGTGGCAGCAGAGCCTGGGCCAGGGCATGCAAATTCCAATGGCCGATGTCGGGCTGCCGATGAAAGGCATAGCGCCCTCCGCGATCGGAGTGGTTGCAGATGAAGCCGGGATTGTAGTCGTCCAAAAAGCCGAATGGCCCGTAGTCCAGCGTGATCCCCAGAATCGACATATTATCGGTATTCATCACGCCATGGGCGAAGCCGACGGCTTGCCACTGGGCCATCAAACGGGCGGTACGAGTGACGACGTCGGTGAGAAACCGGACGTACCGGTCGGCGGCGCCGGCGAGGTGGGGAAAATGCTCGGCCATCACATAGTCGGCCAGCCTGGCGAGATGCTCATACTGCCGGCGATAGTAGAAGACTTCGAAGGAGCCGAACCGCACGTGGGAAGGAGCGAGGCGCACCAGCATGGCGCCTGTCTCCACCCCTTCTTCCCGCAGGACCTCGTCGTCACTTCCCACGATGCAGAGCCCCCGCGTCGTCGGGATCCCCAAGCCATGCATCGCTTCGCCGCAGAGGTACTCCCGGATCGTGGAACGCAGCACGGCACGCCCGTCCCCGTCCCGCGAGTAGGGCGTCTGCCCGGCGCCCTTCAGGTGGAGATCCCATTTCTCCCCTTGCCGGTTCCGCACCTCGCCCAGCAGGATGGCCCGCCCGTCCCCCAACCGAGGGACGTAATGGCCGAACTGGTGGCCGGCGTACAACATGGCAAGTGGGTCGCTTCCGGGCAAGAGCCGGTTGCCGCTGAAGTAGTCCACGAACTCAGGGCGGGCGGCCTCATCGGGATCGAGATCAATGAGGGCCGCGGCAGCCGCGTTGAAGCTGACCAGATAGGGCGGCTTGGAGAACGGCGTCGGCGCCGGCCGCGAGTAAAAGTCGCCCGGCAAGCGCGCATAGGAATTGTCGAAGGTCAGCTCTTCCAGTTTACGCATGACAGACCACAGGCAGGACCGATCCGGATGATCGAGGCGACAGGTTGGCTCCCCGGGCAGGACTCGAACCTGCGACCGATCGGTTAACAGCCGATTGCTCTACCAACTGAGCTACCGGGGAACATGCTCAAGCACGGACTCGCGACCTATCAGCACATTACGCCAATAGTACACAAGCCACGCGCGGCAATCAATTCCCTTTGTCTCTAGAACCCGCCGATTCGGCCTTCGTCCTCGTCAATGTCCTCGGTTGCAGCCTCATCGCCGCCCATCCCCGCATAATGGCGAGCCCAGGACAGATAAATATGTCCGCTGTCCTTCAAGGCGTCGGCGTTTTTGGCCATCTGGAGAATTTCTGAGGGATCACTCCCTTTGTTCTGGAGCTCGTCCAGGTAGCCTTTGAATGCCTGGTTGACGCGCACCAAGGCTTCCTGCACCTCCTGGACCGACCGCCTGATATCGTCATTCATCGTGAATTCCTCCCGTCCGTTCCAACAAAAAGCCCCACGACGCTGTCGCCATGGGGCTTTTCGCACACCTTCTGCAGAGCGGACTATCCCGCGTAGGCCTGGCCCAACCCCGCCGATTCTCCCTGTTTCGCCAAAAGCTTACCGTCGGCGCCCACGGCCAGCATATCAATCGCCTGGTGCTTGGCGGCATCGCACACCACCTTGCAAAGCTCGCATCCTTTGCAGACATCGTTCACAACGACGGCGACCATCTTGGTGGTATCCAGGAGTATGCAATCTGCCTCGGGGCAGTACATGATGCAAAGACGACAGCCCTTCTTCGCCACGCACTTTTCATCCGTCACGACCGCGATATTATACATGCGCCGTCTTTTCTCCCTTATGCCGCCGCAACAAGAAGTTCGATTTTGTTCTTCTCCGCCCACTCCACGCCCATATCATAGGCTTTCTTCACAACCGCCAGGTTCTTGGCCAACAGCAGTTCCTTCTTGGCAAATTTCTTCGTGATCGCCTGGTCAAGAGTGGCGGTCCCGCCCGATGCGACATATTTCTTGCCGAACCGATCTTGAAGCGCCAGATCCAACGCCTGCATGGACACGCATTGGGTAATGCCGGCGACAGACCCGATCATACCCATGTTCGTAGACAACTCAGTGCTCGCAATCTCCAGCGCGATCTCGGTGGCATTCACGTAATACACGGCCACCTCCAGATCGGCCAGACGCTGCTTGTCTTCGTCGGTCAGCAATTCCATGTTGGAGTTGATGATCACCAGCCCGCCCCGCTTGATGCCTGAATAGAACGGCATGGTGTAGCTCTTACCCTGATTGATCACCTGTGGATGAAACACTTCGATGACCTCGGGGTAGACCAACTCTCCCCGATCGAAAATACGCTCGACACCGATCCGGACATACGCCTCGGCTGGCGCCATGCGCTTCTCGGCTCCGAAAAAGGGGTTGGAGATCGCCTGCCGGCCGTCTTTCGAGGCCGCCATCGCCATGACATGAGCCGAGGTCACGACGCCCTGCCCTCCCAGGCCGGACATCCGGATGTTGATTCGCCGCTTGATCATGGGCTGTCTCCTCAATATTCGTATGGTGTTCTACGCATGGGCCAGTGCTTCCTTCGCCGATGCCTTCCTGGCTTTGTCCTTCTCCGCCAGGTCAGCCAGAAAGGCCTTGGCCTGGTCAGAAATGAACTCCTTGTAGGCAAATCGCTCGCCCGGTTTTTCGGAATCGCGCATCTCCTGGAGGCCTTCCATGCTGTTCTTGCCGATCTCCAGAATACACGGCGTATACAACTGCAGGTAGGTCGGCCCGATCTCGCGGGCGATCAGCACCGCATTCCTCACGACCTTTTCCACGAGGGACGGCTTGCTGACCGTGCAGTTCACGATATATGCGCAGCCGGACTCACGGGCGATCTCGGGCAGGCGCACCTTGTCGAACTGCTTGCCCATCGGCGCCATCTTCGCCACAAACCCCTTCTGCATCAACCCGCTCTCCTGTCCGCCCGTGTTCGCGTACAACTCATTGTCGAAGCAGATCGTCGTAAATTTCTCCTGGCGGAACCAGGACTGGAGCGTGTAGTCCAGGCCGATGTCCACGGTGGCGCCGTCACCGGCGAGCACCACCACATCCTTCACCTTGCCGGGAAACCGCAACGTCAGCGCCCGCTTCAAGCCGGATGCGACCGCGTTCTGATTCCCAAACAGCGAGTGGATATTGTGGACGCCGACGTGCGGAAACACCAGGCTGGTGCAGCCCGTCGAACCCACCATGACCGTGTCTTCAGGGGCCGGCAAGGAGGCCAGGATATACCGGAAGGCCATGGACTCGGGACAGCCGGCACAGAGGGAGTGCTGCTCGATCAGTTCCTTGTTCACCCCGACATCCTTCCACCCACGGCCTTCCTTGCCCCAGGTGGCATTGGTCACCAGGGCTTGATATTCCGACGGCATGATGTCGAAGAACTCTTCGCATATCTGTATCTTCTCTTTGCTCATGGACTTCTCCTCTTCTGCACTCCTAACGTTCAGAATCTCGGCGGCGTTCCTGGGACCGTCGCCGTAATTCAGCTTCCCCGCGCGGCCAAGGTCGCCACGGACTTCCCCAGTGTCTTCTGGATGTGCTCGACGATGATCTCCGGCGGCATCGTCATCCCGCCGGCCACGTGCGGACCGGCGATCACGCGATCGCTGTCGGGAACGGTGGCCTTGATTTCCCGAGCCATCCACCCCGCCACGTTGAACTCCGGCACAAAGATGTGCTTCGCGTGCTTCGTCGCTTCACGGATCTCATGATACGGCCAGGGCCTCAAGGATTTGATCTTGACCAGCCCGACCTTGAGCCCGTCCTCGGCCAGTAACCGGATCGCCTCGCGGCTCTGCGAGACGGCCGTCCCCGACGACACAAGCAGAATCTCGGCATCGAGGTCCTCGGTGTCAATCAGGCCGCCGATCAACGGAATCGTGTGCTTGCGGGACCGCTCAATCGCCGCCCGCACCTCCTGCTGCCAGGACGCGTGGGTGGCGTAGCTGATGTAGTTGCTCTTCATGACGAACGGGTCGCGCATCATGCGGACGGGCGGGCATTCCATGTCCATGCAGGGCACGGGCGAGCGATACGGATCGTACGGCGGCAGGCACATATCCGCCGGCGTCAGATTCACCACGTCCTTCGTGTGCGTCACAAAGAAGCCGTCGCAGCAAATCGCGATCGGCAGATGCACATCGGGCTGCTCCGCCACCATGAAGCCCATGAGGATCCAGTCGTAGAAGTCCTGCGCCGTCTCCGCGTGCCAGACCAGCATGCCGGTCTCCAGAAGAAAATACATTTCCAGCGTATCCGGCTGAATGCTCAGCGGCGAGTTAATGCCGCGGCACGTCACGATCATCTCGATCGGCAGGCGCGACCCCGACCACATTGGAAAGTTTTCCATGGCCCGCATGGTGCCGGGCCCCGCCGTCGTCGTAAAGACCCTCGCGCCGCCGAAGGAGCCGCCGGCGCACTCCGACATCACGCCGAATTCATTCTCGCCGCGCATGTAGTCGGTGACATAGCCTTCGGCGTACAACTCACCGATCAGGGCCGCCGCTTCGCTCTGGGGCGTAATCGGATAGGCCACCATCAAATCCACGCTGGCCCGCCTAATGGCTTCCTTGATGACTTCGCTCCCCGTAAAAAAGGATGGGATGCGCGGGGCCTCGAAGAACAGGTGCCTGGGATCGGTGTACACCTGCCCTTTTTTATTCTTGGTGCCAATGATTGAGTGGCTCTCCATCGGGGTGGCCTCCTTCTCTAATTTCTGACTCCGCCGGCACGATCACTTTTTTCCAGGCCGGCGACATGAGGTTTGAGCGCACCGAACGAAACCGTGCCGTGTAATTTCCTGACCCATTCCGCGAGATGCATGATCTTTTCGACCGACGCGTCTCGGAACGACAGGCAGGCATCTTCATGTCCGGCCTGGGCGCACATGGCAATCGTATAACAGTTGGTCCCCCCGCGAATGATCTTCAGGGACAAGTTGGCCTGATGACAATGGACGCCCACGAACATGCAGACGTCAATTTTGTTGTGCCAGATCGTCAGATTGGGGTGATTGGGGTTGATCTCGACTTCGGGATTGATTTTCGGGTATTTCGGTCGGTAATCCGGCATCGGAATCAGCATCGGCTTGGCTCCGGCAGGCGCGCACTCCTTCAACACCTCGTAGAGAAACTTGATGGCCGTGGCCTTCTTCCTGGCCTTTTCATTCCACGCCCACAGCACCAGGGGACCCGGAAAGATCGTGGGCACCGTCCCGCCCAGAAACATGCGGGCCGCTTCCTGAAAGGCTTCTTCCTCAGGAACAATCCGCCCATTGATGTGCGCCTGCCCAGGATCCGGCAACGCATTGCCCATTGACGCCGCAGCGGGCGGCAAAAACGCTTCAGGGCCGGGCCGGACGCTATAGGGACCAGGCTGATTCATGCAATTCCCCTCGACAGACTTTTACCGTAATGCGATGATGCGGAATGAAGAAACACCGTGTGCAACGATATACTTTTGCCCCCTTAGAAAGCAATCACAAAGAAGGCCTACGCCTCTCACGCAAAAGGGCCATCCGTTACTCTCGAATTAGGCCTTATGCCTCAGGAGCCATCACGGACGAACACAGCTGTCGCTCTCCTTGGAAAAGCTACGCAATTCTAGGTGCAATGCCCGGTCCTTGTCAACCCGATTGCGCAGCCACCATGTCTTATAAGACCACCGCTGTCAACGGCAACGACATTCGGTGGCGACGTGTTTTTGCTATAATGACGGCCTTGACCGAGCGTCCCACCTCTGGATAAGGAGATAAGGAGCAGACATGGGCGACACGAAGGAGCCGACCACATCCGAAGAGGCGGTCGCGCCCAAGCGCCGCCGCAAGTTGGGCGAGATCCTGGTGGAGGCGGGACTGCTCTCCCAGGAACAGCTCGCCAAGGCGCTGGACGAAAGCGCCAAAGCCGGTACGCGCCTCGGCGTATATCTGGTCGAGCGCGCAATCGTCTCCGAGGACGACATCGCCCAGCGGCTGGCGTATCAGCTGGGCTTCCTCTACGTGGATCTGGCCAAGGAAGCACTGACCACCACGCTCTCCTCCGCCTATCCCGAAGCGCTGGCCACACGCTACCGGGCCGTGCCGATCAGGCTGGACGGCAAGTCCCTGACCGTGGCCATGGCGGATCCCCGCGACTTCGACGCCATTCGCGACCTATCATTTTTCAGCGGATGCACCGTGAAACCGATGCTGGCCGGCCCGACCGCGATCAAGGACGCGGTGGCAACGGTCTACTTCAAGCAGGCGGCTGCGACCGCCATCGACCGCATCGCGTCCGACAGCACCGAGGAGTTCAGCGAGGACCTGCTGGAAGTGCTCGCCGCCGAAACCCTGCCGTCGGCGGCCGAGATCCAGAGCCTGGAAGAAGCGACCAGGCAGGCGCCCGTCGTCCGGCTCGGCAACATGATCATGACCCAGGCCGTCCGCGCCAAGGCCAGCGATATCCACATCGAGCCGACCCCCCACAACACGCTGGTGCGGTATCGGATTGACGGGCTCCTGCGAGAAATCATGCGTCTGCCGAAGGTCGTGCATGCCTCGCTGGTTTCACGCCTCAAGATTCTCGCCAAAATGGATATCGCCGAGCGCCGTATCCCACAAGACGGCGTCATCCGGGTGAAGATTGAAACGCGCGAGGTGGATTTCAGGGTGTCCACTCTGCTCACCTTGTACGGTGAAAAGATGGTCCTCCGGGTCAACCAAGCAAGGTCCCGCCCCTCTCTTGAATCGCTCGGATTGTCCGAGAAGGCGCATGCGGCGATCACCGCGTTCACCCACCGGCACAAGGGCATCATCCTGGTGACAGGCCCGACGGGAAGCGGCAAAACGACGACCCTGTACGCCATCCTCAACGCAATCATGTCGCCCTCGACCAACCTCATCACCGTCGAGGACCCGGTCGAGGCTACCCTCCTCGGCATCAACCAGACCCAGATCAATCCGGATGCGGGGCTGACGTTCGCCGGCGCGCTGCGGGCCATCCTACGCCAGGACCCGGACATCATCCTCGTCGGGGAAATCCGGGACCTGGAGACCGCCGAGATCGCCGCCCGGGCCGCCATGACCGGCCACCTGGTCCTCTCCACCCTGCACACCAATGACGCCCCATCGGCCATCACACGACTCATCAACATCGGCACTCCCCGCTACCTCGTGGCCTCGCTCGTCGAAGGCGTCATTGCGCAACGCCTGGTGAGAACGATCTGTCCCCATTGCAAGGAACCCGTGACGCCGGACCCCTCCACCTTGAGGGCCCTGAGGATCCCACCGGACGCACTGACGAACGTGCCGTTCTACGCCGGGAAGGGCTGCAAAGAGTGCGGAAAAACCGGTTATCTCGGACGGGTCGCCATCCTGGAGATCCTCGACCCGACCGCGCGGATGCGCGAGATGATCTCAAGGGAGGCCACGGAACAAGAACTGCGTCTTGAGGCCCTTGCGACCAAGATGACCACGCTAGGCGAGGACGGCTTCGCCAAAGTCAAGGCGGGCCTGACGACGTTCGAGGAGTTGCTGCGCGTCATCGAAGTGTCGGGCAAGACCGAGTCGCTCTGCCCGACCTGCGCCAAAATCGTCCAGTACGACTTCACGGTCTGTCCGTACTGCGAAACCATGCTCAGCCGAAACTGCGCCGGTTGCAAACGCGCCCTGCAGATGGAGTGGACGATGTGCCCCTACTGCGCCACCCGCGTCATCGGAACGGCGTCGTAGCCGTCATTCTGACAAGGTCACAGCAGCGCAACCGCCAAATCGTCGGCCAGGGCCAGTCCTGTGGCGCTGGGGCGAAGGGTGTGGTCGTCCAACACCAGCCAGCCCGCTTGGACAAATCGTTCAATGGGGGCCTTCACGCCCGCAATCGGATCGAGGCGATAACGATTGCTCACATCTGCCAGTTGGACCCCCGCGACGGTCCGCAAGCCGAACAGCACCGCCTCGCGGGCACGGGACGCCGGCGTTCCCGGCTCCCGGTCGGCAATCGGCGCCAAGCCGCCCTCCACGAAACGATGGTACTCGCGAAGGGATTCCACATTGCTGAACCGGTCGCCGGCCAGATAGGAGTGGGCGCTCGGCCCCAAGCCCAGCCATTCCCGATCGGTCCAGTAGCCGAGATTGTGCCGGCACGCATGGCCCGGCCGCGCAAAATTCGAGACCTCATATTGGTGATAGCCCGCCGCGCCGAGCCTCGCCCTCCCTATCTGATAGAGATCGGCCATGGTGTCCTCGTCAGGAATGGTCAGGCTGCCGCGCGCAATATCTCGGTGCCACGGCGTCCCCTCTTCAATCGTCAGGCCATAGATGGACAGGTGGTCCGGCGCCAACGCCATCGCGGCGTCCAGATTGGCCATCCAACGAGCGGGCGTTTGCCCAGGCAATCCATAGATGAGGTCCAGGTTCACCGTCGGCAGGCCGGCTTCACGCGCCGCATGGACGGCGCGCGCAATGTCCCCGGCCCTGTGCGGAGTTCCGGAGGCGGCTAATTCCGCGTCGTCGAACGATTGCGCGCCGAAACTGATCCGCGTGACCCCGCCGGCCCGAAGCGCACACAAGGTCCGCTGATCCACTCCGAGCGGATTGGCTTCAATCGTGATCTCGGCGGCGGGGGCGACATTGAACAGTCTGCGGCAAGCGTCAAGGATCGTCAGCAGTTGCGCGGGCGACAGCATCGTCGGTGTGCCCCCTCCAACGTACAGGGTTTCGACCAAGCGGCCTCGGACGATCCCTGCATGGCCGGCCAGCTCGATTTCCTTGAGCAGGTCCGCAACAAACGCCACGGCCCGGTCATCCTGGTGGCCCTGGGTCACAAAGGCACAGAACCGGCATAGCCTCTCGCAGAATGGGATGTGAAGATACAATCCAATGCCGTCCTTCCGTCCTGCCATCAGGTGGCTCATCGCGCGTTGACCACCATGTTATCCAGCAGGCGCGTCTGCCCGATCCACACCGTCAACAGCAAGACGTCTCGCCCTTGCACCCTTTGCACGTCCTCCAATGTAGTGGGATGCGCCACCGACAGGTACTCAATCCGCGCCAGCGGTTCCGCCCGAATCAGCCGGGTCATGGCGGCCTCAACTGTTTTCGCCGAATGCTCCCCTGCCCGAATCAGATCGCGGCCAGCCGACAAGGCCCGGTAGAGCACGGTCGCGGCCGCTCGCTCGTCCGGCGACAGAAACCGGTTGCGCGAACTGAGGGCCAATCCGTCGGATTCTCGCACCGTGGGACGAATGACAATCTTGGTTTCCAGGTTCAGGTCCGCGACCATCCGAGTCACCACGGCGGCCTGCTGATAATCCTTTTGCCCGAAAAACGCCTGATCGGGATGGACGATATTCAGCAACTTGGTGACGACGGTGGTCACGCCCTCGAAATGCCCCGGACGGGCGCATCCTTCAAACCGGCGCGTCAGCCGCTGCACGGACACGGTCGTTTCAAATGCGGGCGGATAGAGTGCCGGCGCACGGGGGACGAAGACGGTATCCGTGCCTTCCTGTTCGCAGAGACGGAAATCCTCCGCAAACGTCCGGGGATATCGAGCCAAGTCCTCCTTCGGCCCGAACTGCAAGGGGTTGACGAAGATGCTCACAACGACCGCATCGCAGGCCAGGCGAGCCGCGCGGATCAAGGCGCGGTGTCCGTCATGCAGCGCGCCCATGGTCGGGACGAACCCGATCCGCACCCCGTCTCGCCGCATCGTCCGCGACCAGGCCGACATGGCTGTGACGGCTCGGATCGTCTTCATCACATCCGGCACAGGCCGCCTGCCGGCATCCAGGGAACAACCGGTTCCTCCAGGCGTCGCACATTATGCGGATCGTGGAGCGCGGCTAGCAGCGTGGAGACCGTCTGGCCCAGAACCGGGTGCACCAGGTTCCGCGTCAAGTCGGCCAGGGGCGTCAGGACGAAGCGGCGCTCGTGCAATCGGGCATGGGGAATGATGATCTCGCCGTCGTGGATAATCCGGTCTCCGTACAACAATAAATCGAGGTCCATCGTGCGCGGCCCCGTTCGTTGTTCGAGGTTGCGGCCTAACCCCCATTCGGTTTCTTCGAGGAGCAGCATCAGACGACGGACCGGCAACTCGGTATCCACCCGCGCCACCAGGTTCAAGAACGGCCCACCGACGTCCCCCACCGGCTCCGTTTCATAGGTGGAGGAATAGGCGATCAGGCGACTGCGGGGCAGCATGCCGAGCAGACCGAGCGCCCTGGAACAGAGATCACGGCAATCACCCAGATTCGACCCGATCCCGATGTAGGCTTCAACCATAGGGCTAGAACCCAATCTTCTCCATGCGCGAGACCGCTTCCAAAAGCCGTGCCTTCGGCGCGCAGAGCGTCAGCCTGATATAGCCTTCGCCGGCCTCGCCGAAACCGTTCCCCGGAGTTGACACAATGCCGGCTTTCTCCAGGAGATGCGCCGTAAAGGCTGCGGACGTGAAGCCCTTCGGCACGGTGATCCACACGTAGAACGCCGCGTGGAGCGGTTCCACCTCGAGGTCGAGACGCGCCAGCCCCGGCAACAGCACGTCCCGCCGCTCCTGATAAACCGCCCGGATGCCCTCGGCCAGGGCGTCGCCGTCCCGCAAACCCACGATACCCGCTTCCTGCACGGCCTGAAACACCCCGGAGTCCAGGTTGCTCTTGACCTTGCCGAGCCCCGCCAACACCTGCTTGTTGCCAACGGCAAAACCGATCCGCCAGCCGGTCATATTGAAGGTCTTGGATAACGAGTGGAACTCCACCCCCACATCCTTGGCGCCCTCCACCTCCAAAAAACTGGCCGGCTTCCGTCCGTCATAGTAGATTTCGGAATAGGCCGCGTCGTGGCAGACGATAATCTGGTGCTCGTTCGCAAACTCGACCACCCGCGCGAAGAACTCCTTGCCGGCGATGACGGATGTTGGATTATTCGGAGAGTTCAGGAACATCAGCTTGGCCTTCCGCGCCACGTCCTTGGGAATCGCGCCCAAATCAGGCAGAAAATGATTGGCCTTGCTCAGCGGCATCATGTACGACATGCCGCCCGCAAAACCGGTGGCGACCGGATAGACTGGATAGCCGGGGCTTGGCACCAGCACCACATCGCCCGGATTCACGAAGGCCAGCGGGACATGGCCGATGCCTTCCTTGGAGCCGATCAACGTCAGCACTTCGTCAGCGGGGTTGAGCGACACGCCGAAGCGCCGCTGGTACCAATCAGCCACCGCTTGCCGAAAACTCAGCATCCCTTCATAGGAGGGATACTGATGGTGCCTGGGATTGCCCGCTTCCTGCCGCAGCCGCTCGACAATCGGCGCAGGCGTGGGCAGATCCGGATCGCCGATGCCCAGATTGATGATGTCCACGCCGCGCGCGAGGGCCGCCTTCTTCATCTCATCAATGGCGGCGAACAGATACGGCGGCAGCGTCTTGATCCGCCCCGCGGGTTCGATGGGAAATCCAGCCATGCAGTCGTGCTCCTTTCGTATGACAGATTACTTCGGACGAACGGAAAAGAAAAGTGATTTTGGCAAGCCCCCAGCGGCATGGGAGCGTGCAAACCGGAAGGGGCCGGCCTGTCTGAAGCTCAGATTAAAGATTCTCGCCTTTGGATGGAGGAGTAGGCGCGAGATGGATCCCCGCCGGTTTGGCAGGTGCCGATTACGGCGCTTTGCCCCCCGGGGAGAGCGAGCCGGACGACATCACGACCGAGGAGATCCCACAGCCAGTTCGTTGGAGATCCTGCTTCAGCGCGCGCTTCTGCTCATCCGTGATGTTGGAGGCATCCACGCGGGCCGCCAACACCTGCTGAGCTCCGCTGCCCCAGCTCCAGTGCAGGTTCTCGACGTCCACTTCAATAAAGGTGGAACGTTTGGTTTTCTCGTCCAGAATGATATGCCAGGTACACCCGGAACTGGTATCCAGCAGGAAAGGGCTGCCGGCATGGCCTGGAACGACCACAAGCTGATACCGTCCGACGGGGGTTGGCGCTGCCGCACTGGGCGGTGGCGGCGTAAGTGCCGCCGGCGGGCGCGGCGGGGCCTGCGCAAAAGCCACGCCCAGAGACAGGGCCGTACTGCAGAACACCAGAGCCATCCAGAACAGTTGTATACGTCGCACCAAAGCCTCCTTAAGTAAGTGTCCTCTCGCCTAGAAGGTTTACGAACACGTTGCATGCTAGTCCTCTGCCCGCGGGGGAGTCAAGTACTACGTTTTTTGCGGATATGTTGGTCGCGCAACGGCTATCTCCCGTCCGCGTACTAGCTTTCTGAAATTTACGGCAGTAAACTAGGGAGCAATTACCCTTAACCATGATGCCCGCGTATGCGGGAAGGAGGCAACCATGGCCGACGTAATTCGCACTGTCCAGTACTTCAAATTGGCAGTCTCGGATAAGCCCGGTAAAGCCACCCGCGCGCTCGGTGCACTCCGTGATGCACGGGTGAACCTCCTGGCCTTCTCCGGTTTTCCCCAGGGCCGGCGCGCCCAGCTCGACTTCGTGCCCTCCGACCCTGCCGCCTTCAAGGCCGCAGCCAAGCAGGCCAAATTGAAGGTTAAGGGTCCCAAGACGTGCTTCCTCGTCGAAGGCGATGACCGCCAGGGGGCCGGTGCCAAGCTGACCGCAAGGCTCGCCGATGCCAAAATCAATATCACCGCTCTTCAGGCTGTGGTTACCGGAGCAGGGCGGTACGGGGTCATCTTCTGGGTCAAATCTCGTGATGTGAAAAAGGCTGCCAAGGCTCTCGGACTCGCGGAGCCCGCATAAGGATGCCCATTAAATCCACTTCTTCTTCCTGAAAAATAGGAGCATGACCGCCACCACCACTGCCATCCCGACGAGGACCATGGGGTAGCCGGCGCGCCATCGGAGTTCCGGCATATACTCAAAATTCATCCCGTAGACACCGGCGATAAAGGTGAGCGGCATGAAAATCGTCGCGATGATGGTCAAGACCTTGATGACCGCATTCGTTCGTTGACTGATGCTGGAGAGATAAATCTCGAGCATCCCGGACACCATTTCCCGTAATGTCTCAAGGGTATCGATCGCCTGAATCGTATGGTCGTAGACATCGCTGAAATACACCTTGGTCGTCTCACTGACCATCGACGAGTCGGCCCGCTGAAGGCCGCTGATGACTTCTCGTAAGGGCCAGATCGACCGTCGCACGAAGAGTAGCTCTCGCTTTAACACGTGAACGCCTTGCAGGGTCTCTGGCTTGGGATTGCGTATCACGGCGTCCTGGAGTACCTCCACCTTCTCTCCCAACGTTTCGAGGACGACAAAATAATGGTCCACGATGGCGTCCACTAAGGAATAGAGCAGATAATCGGCTCCCGCCTGCCTGATGCGGCCTTTTCCATGGCGTATCCGGTCCCGGACAGGCTCGAATACATCGCTTCCGTTCTCTTGAAATGACAGCACAACATGCGGGCCCAGAATGAGACTCACCTGCTCCACCTTGATCTCCTCGTGCCCTCTTTCCGGATACAGCATTTTCAGCACGACATAGAGGTAGCCTTGATAATCATCTAACTTGGGGCGTTGATCGGTGTTGACGATGTCTTCGACAAGCAGGGGATGCAACTGGAACTGACGGCCGATGGCGTCAATGAGGTCGAGCTTATGAAGCCCCCCGATGTTGATCCAGGTGACGGTTGAGGCGGAAGGAATGTGGAGCGCCCCTTCGGCGGCAGAGACCTCTCGTTCCTCGCAGTGCGTCTCATCGTAATGGAACACTGTGATCGCGACGGTCTCCGTCTTTTTCTCGCCGATATGCACCAGGGTCCCCGGCGGGAGTCCCGCCTTTTTCGATCTGTTCTTCATCAGGTTCACCATGATCTTCTCCCCCTTCTCACGCGCTTTTGCGGACGGCCTGCGCCAGATCTGCGATGAGGTCGTCGGGGTGCTCCAGCCCCACCGACAGGCGGAGCAGGGTATCGGTCACGTGAAAATGCGGCTATAGTAGCCGCCCGGCACGCACCAGGCGCTTGCGCCAGTAGCCGCTATTGAGTGTCTCCACAGAAACCTGTTTACCGGAAACAGGGGCGTGGATAAACGCATTCCCTTTTTGATAGATACCTACATGTAAGACGCCAGGTCCGTTGATTTCGAAAAAGAGCAGATCGCCAGGCAGCAAGTCATCGAGCGGCACGGGTTGGGCCCGCCGGAATAACGCGGCCGTCGTGCGCGGCAGATTTTGGATACCCGCCTGCCTATAGGTATACAGCACCAGTCCACTGCAATCAAAGCCGCGCGGGGTCGTGCCCCCGGACCGGTAGGGCGCACCAATCATTTGTTGGGCGACCAATACGATGTCGGCGCGTTGTTGTGCCTCGAGTGAAGGATCGCTCTGCGCTAGACGCGGAGGCGTACTGCAGCCTGCCAGCATGAGCACCGTCACGTAAAAGAGAGCACCATAGCGGGAGCGAAGAAAGGGGACAGGCGAGAGGCGGACTGCGTGCATTCGTGAATACCCCTTCAGAGAAGCTGATCTACGCTAACCCAGGGTACTCTAAAAATCAAGCCGGATCAGGTATTGAATCTGTGCCAGGCCACCGTGCCAAACCTGCTGCAAGCACGTATACTAGCAACCAATGGGTACAAAATCCCTGGTTCATCGCGTGCCGCCTCTGCGCTGGTACAGCGTGCTGCTTCTAAGTCTGTCGGTCTTGCTGATCGCGTTCGGGGTATACGTCGCCTATCTCGATCATACCGTGCGGATTCAGTTCGAAGGCAAACGTTGGGCCTTGCCCGCGCGCGTGTATGCGCGACCCCTGGAATTGTTTCAAGGCATGACGCTCAACCCTGCGATCCTGGCCGCAGAGTTGAATGCTTTGGGTTATGTGCAAGTGACTCAACCTGAAGGACCCGGGGCTTATTCGCGCGCGTCCGGCGCATTTCGTTTGGTGACGCGCAGCTTTCGATTCTGGGACACCAGCGAAGCGTCACAACCGATCACGGTGGCCTTTGACGGCCACACGCTGCGCACACTGCACAATACCCAGACCGGCGCACGGCTCGACCTGGTCCGTCTCGATCCACTGCTGGTCGGCAGCATCTACCCGGCGCATCACGAAGACCGTGTCCTGGTGCAGGTCAAGGAGGTGCCGCCGCTGCTCATCAAGGCGCTGATTGGCGTAGAGGATCGCCGCTTTTATACACACCATGGTATCAACGTCGTCTCGATATTACGCGCCATGTGGGCCAATCTGCGCGCTGGTTCCACTGTGCAGGGGGGCAGCACGTTGACGCAGCAGTTAGTGAAAAATTTCTACCTTACCGCCGACCGCACGCTCAGCCGCAAACTCAACGAAGTCATCATGGCAGTGCTGCTGGAGATGCACTATTCCAAGGACGAAATTCTGGAGGCCTATCTCAATGAAATATTTTTGGGCCAGGATGGTCAGCGCGCCATTCATGGTTTCGGGCTGGCCAGCCAATTTTATTTTGGCCGGCCCTTGAATGAACTGGATCTCTCCCAGCTCGCCCTGCTGGTGGGGATGGTGCCCGCCCCTTCGAGTTACGAGCCGCGGCAACACCCGCAGCGCGCGGTCGCTATACGGAATCGCGTCCTGGACGCCATGCGCACGCAACAGGATATCACCGCCGCGCAGGCGGCCAAGGCCGAGCAGGCGCCGCTCGGCGTGACCCCTAAACCACCGACGGGGATCTCGCCCTACCCTGCCTTGATGGATCTGCTGCGGCGCCAATTGCGACAGGACTATCAGGAGGACGATCTGACTTCAGAAGGCCTGCAGATCTTTACTGCGTTCGATCCGCGGATACAGCGCGTGGTGGAACGGGCCTTGGCGAATCGTATCGCCTCGCTGGAAAAGGCTTACGCAATCCCTGCGGGAAAGTTAGAAGGCGCCGTGATCGTGACCGATACACAGAACGGCGAAGTGCTGGCGTTGGTGGGCGGACGCCATGCGCGCTATACCGGTTTCAATCGGGCCCTCGATGCGCAACGCCCGATCGGTTCATTGATGAAGCCGGCCATTTATCTCGCTGCCCTCGCCCAGCCGCAAAAATACACGCTCGTCACTCCCTTGGATGACAGTGCGTTTACCTTGAAAAATGTCGGTGGGAAACCGTGGTCGCCGCAAAATTACGATCATCAGTCACACGGGGAGGTTCCTTTATACCTGGCACTGGCGCATTCGTATAATATATCGTCGGCGCGCCTGGGATTAGAGGTGGGCGTCCCCCGGGTATTGAAGACCCTTTACGCCCTCGGTGTCACGCGCGAATTTCCGGCCTATCCCTCTGCCTTGTTGGGCGCCATCGAGCTGAGCCCATTCGAGGTCACCCAGTTTTATCAAACCCTGGCGAGCGGCGGATTCCGCACCCCGCTGCGCGCCATTCGCGACGTGCTCACCATGCGCGGTGACCCGCTGCAACGCTATCCGCTCTCCGTAGAGCAGGCCGCCGATCCGGCCTCGGCCTTTCTGGTCACGCGGGCCATGCAGGAGGTGGTGCGAAGCGGCACGGCACGCGCACTTGATCAAACCCTTCCCGATCTGGAGGTGGCGGGGAAAACTGGAACCACCGATGACTTACGTGATAGCTGGTTTGCAGGCTTTAGTGGTAAGCACCTGATTGTGGTGTGGCTGGGCCGTGACGATAATCAGTCCACGGGCTTAAGCGGAGCGAGTGGAGCGCTCACGGTGTGGGGTGATATTATGAAGGCTATGAACAGCGAGTCGTTACGTCTGAGCCTGCCCGCTGATGTGGAGCTTGCGAGTGTGGACCCGCAAACTCAAATGCGCCTGGAACCCGGCTGTCCAGCGGCGGTCGAATTGCCGTTTACCAAGGGCAGTGCACCGCTAGATTACGCCCCTTGCGGCGGTGGCTCACCCGAAGCGATCGAAGACATCTTTGACGCCATAAGGAATATTTTTCAGTGATGATGAGATTGCGTATTTTTTATTGCCGGTTATTGAAACTACGGACGGTGAGTCTGCTGATTGGCCTTGTGTCGTTGTCAGGGTGCGCGCTGGTTCCGACCACGCAATCAGCCGGAGAGCCGATCGAAGATCGCACGACCGGCGAGACTGCCGGGCCAACTATATCAGAAGATCCGCAACCCTCTGCCGCCGAGTCCGATGTACCGGTCAGGCCTCCGGACTCTCCTCGGGCCGTCCGTCCGCCATCTGGCGACGGGGAGAGCGCAGCCGCCGAGAGTTCCACCCCGCGTTCGGGTTCCGCCGTGGTGGCGCTGCTCGACAACGCCGGACAACAGACACGCTCCGGCAATCTCGACGCGGCGGCGGCTGCGCTGGAGCGCGCGCTGCGTTTGGAGCCACGCAATCCAGAGGTCTGGAGCCGGCTGGCCGAGATACGCCTGCAGCAGAGTCAATTTGATCAGGCCATTCACCTCGCGTCCAAATCAAACACGCTGGCCGGGAACAACCCGACCCTCATGGCGCGCAACAACAGAATCATTGCGCAGGCCAAACAGCAATTGGGCAGGCGATAATCTCACACATCGCACAACAACAAACCCCTGAAAAACCCTTCCAGCGTAGTGCCTGTTGCACAAACTCATTTTTGTCACCCTGAGCCCTTCGCTTGTCATCCTGAGTGGAACGAAAGATCTCGGCTGTACCGCCGGATTGGATCAAGCCTTTGACGTAACGATGCGCTGTGCTAGAGTTTCGCATGCTCGCAGTCGGCCTCACAGGCGGGATCGCGACCGGCAAGAGCACGGTCTCGCGGCTCTTTGTAGAATGCGGAGTACACCTCATTGACGCCGATGTGCTGGCCCGCGACGCTGTGGCGCCGGGCACACCCGCCTGCCGAGAAATCGCCGCGGCCTTCGGGCAGGCGATGCTCCGGCCAGACGGGTCGGTGGACCGCGAGCGACTTGGCGTGGTTGTCTTTGGAGACCGCGCCCAACGCGCGCGGCTGGAGGCCATCATCCATCCCTATGTGTTTGCCGAAGAAGAGCGACTCTTCCGCACGATCACGGCGGCAGACCCGCGCGCCGTCGTGCTCTTCGACGCCGCGCTGCTCATCGAGACGGGGGCGCACACACGCAAGGACCGCGTGATCGTCGTCACCGCCGACGAGCCGACCCAACTGCGGCGCCTCATGGACCGCAACACACTGACGGAAGAGGAGGCCCGCGCGCGCATCCGCTCCCAGATGCCGCTGGCCGAGAAAGTGGCCGTTGCAGACTACGTGATCGACGGCACGCTCCCCATGGAGCAACTCCGCGCCGAGGTCCGGCGTATCCATGAGGCATTGACCGATCGGGCATAACTCGGGCGCCGCCGCGCGCCCCTACAATCTGTCTCATGACCAGGCTATAATCCCCGCCATGCGCGAGCAACCGCCCGACAGCGACACGCGCCTGGACGCGCTCCTGCACTCGCCGTCGTACCGCCTGGCCAACGAAGATCTGGACTTTCTGAATCGCGACGAACTGCGGGCAGTCCGGCTACAGATCGAGTTGCTCAAGCCGGAGCTGCTCCAGCAACAGGAAGGCATCCACTCCACCATCGTGGTCTTGGGCAGCGCGCGGCTCATCGAGCCGGCCGAAGCGCGCGCGTGCCTGGCACAAGCGGAAACCGCGCTCGCGCAGAAGCCGGACGATCCGGACAACAGGCAGGCCGTCGCCGTCGCGCGCAACCGGCTCGCCCTCTCGCCCTTTTACGACCAGGCCCGCGAGTTCGGTCGTCTGGTTTCAAAGACCTGCCACATCGACGGTCAATGCGAGTATGTGATCGTCACGGGCGGCGGGCCGGGTATTATGGAAGCGGCGAACAGAGGCGCCACGGACGTCGGCGCCAAGTCCATCGGCTTGAATATTACCCTGCCCCACGAGCAGCACCCCAACCCCTACATCACGCCGAACCTGTGCTTCCAGTTCCGGTACTTTGCCATCCGGAAAATGCACTTCCTGCTGCGCGCCAAGGCGCTGGTGGCCTTTCCAGGCGGGTTCGGCACGATGGACGAACTGTTCGAGACCCTCACGCTCCTTCAGACCGGGAAGATAACCGGCATCACCATCGTGCTGATGGGGCGCGCCTTCTGGGATCGGCTCATCAACTGGCCCATGCTGATCGAGGAAGGCCTGATCAGCCCGAAAGACGCGCAGCTTTTCCGCTACGCCGAAACCGCCCAGGAGGCCTGGGACATCATCTCGGCCAATCACGGGCTAAAGCCGCAATGACCTGCCGGCCTACGTCCGGGCGATCACACAGGATTGCCCCTAGCCAGCATACCGCCTCCCGGCACCCGTTCGGTGCCACCCGCTCGTGCCGGCCCCGTGCATTGCCACGCCTCCTGTGTTAAATTCCTGCCATGCGCAACGTCGTCATCATGGGATCGGGGCCGGCGGGGCTGACTGCCGCAATCTACGCGGCCCGCGCGAATTTGTCTCCCCTTCTCATTGAGGGCATCCAGGCCGGGGGCCAACTGGCCCTCACCACTGAGGTCGAGAACTACCCCGGCTTCCACCACGCCATCCTGGGGCCCGACCTCATCAAAGAGATGCGGGCCCAGGCGGAACGGTTCGGCACGGAGTTCCTGCGCGGCGATGTCTCCGCTGTAGGCTTCACGCGTTCGCCCATCACCCTGACGATTGAGGGCGAGAGCGCCGTTGAAACCCGCGCCCTCATCATCGCCACCGGCGCCTCCGCGAACATGCTGGGGCTCCCGTCCGAGCGGCGGCTGATCGGGCACGGCGTCTCGACCTGCGCCACATGCGACGGCTTCTTCTTCCGGGGCAAGGAACTCGTGGTGATTGGGGGGGGCGACACCGCAATGGAAGAGGCCACCTTCCTCACGAAGTTTGCCACGCGCGTCACGGTG
>Ga0213870_1000299_pt1 | contig 25538 bp, 25 predicted proteins | sample WICALVC2017_Meta_FD_160119 | JGI IMG/M metagenome (GOLD analysis project Ga0213870, IMG submission 160119) | Freshwater microbial communities from subterranean cave lake in Wind Cave National Park, South Dakota, United States - WICALVC2017 | ecosystem: Environmental > Aquatic > Deep subsurface >... | reverse complement strand
ACCTTTATCACGCATGCTTTTGAAGGTCGTTTAAAATTTTTGTTATTTTATTTTTTAATGCGTTTAATCATTAATGTTACATTGTATTGGTTTCATTTACATCTTTATTTTTTATGGGACTTCAACAATTCTAATGCAAATTCTATTAGGTGAGACTTATTTCTATATTTTTTATTATCTTTTACCTCTTGTCCAATCCAATTTATTAAATCCTCATCAATAGTTGCGCTGATTGGTTTTTTCATTATTTCACGATAATAGTATATTATATTCTAATATTTTATATTATTTTATATAGTTTATATTATTTTATAATATAATAGTATTTAAAGATTGCGGTTTTCGTTTGATAACAAAGATTAAAAATACCCCAAAATTACACATTAAAATGCCCTCAAAAATCAAAATCTGCGCAGTGCAGTTCAGGACTAACAAGGATTCCAATAAAAATCTAAGCAGAGTAGAGCAATTCTTCAAAAAAGCCAATAAAAACAATTGCGACATAATATGTTTTCCTGAAGTATTTTTAACTGGTGGATTATATAAAAAGAGATATGACCCATCAATTCCAATAAAATCAAAAAAGTTATTTTCAAAACTGTCCCAAAATTATGGCTTGTATTCAATAATTGGCAGCATAATCGAGAAAATAAATAACAGATTTTATAATATCAGCTATTTGTTTGATGACAAAGGAAATATCATTGGAAATTACAAAAAAAATCATTTAGTGCAGAAATCAGAGGCAAAGTACTTGAAAGCCGGAAACGAAGTTAAAGTTTTCAGGACAAAAATAGGAAATATTGGAATTGAGATTTGCAGAGACCTGCTTTATCCTGAAATAACAAGAAAATTGATGTTAAACAAGGCAGAAATTGTGTTTTGCCCTTCATTTTGGTGCTCTAAGTCATCAGAGTATGATCGCATTTACAATCATAAATATTTTAAAAATAAGATTCCAGATGAAGTAACTTCTTTAGTATCTAGCAGGGCAATAGAAAGCGAGCTAGTTTTTGTTTATGTTAATGCGGCAGGAACTTTTAATGATAAAAATCAAAAAAATATTTTGCTAGGAAAAACACAAGTTGCTTTGCCGTTTTACGGCACAACAAATATTTTAAAACATAACAAGGAAGCAGTTTTAATCAAGGAAATTGGTTTAGGTATCGTGAATGATGCAAGGAAAGTCTATAAGATAGAGAAAGACTTAAAGAACTATTATAAACCTAAATGAAACATTTATATACTAAAGTAATTTAAATTTTCTGATGAATTTAAAGAAAATCAAAAAAGAGTGGATTTTTTTCAAAAGCCTGAAGCTAGTAAAATTCAATGCGAATACTATTGGAAAAATAATTTTGTTTGATTTAATGTTTTTTGTTTCTTTTTTTGTCCTGAGAAGATTATTTGATTATTTTTCTAAAAATCTCTTTTTTCCAAATCAGCTTTCTTCTGCAATGGTTTTAATTGTAATGTCTTTGGTATATTATTTGGTTATTTTACTATTATATTCTTTCTTCAAATATAACGTTTTAGCTTTTATAAGGTCCTTGTTTGAAAAAACTCAAATTTCATTTAACAGATTTGGGCAATTTTACATATTGAATTTGGTTATTGCAGTAATCTTCTTTGCTATTATGTATTTTTTAGGCTTTATATTATCTAGCGTCAAGCAAAATTACGCTCCATTTGTTTTTGTTCTGCTTGCTATTCCCTATTCACTATTTCTATATGTGGTAATTAATCTGTCGCATTCATTATTCTATCAAGACAACTCATTAAAAGAATCATTAAGGAGAGGATTTAGCTGGTCATTTTCAAAAATAAAAGCATACAGAGAAACAATTTTGGTTATGATTATCGCTGCATTGGTATTATTTTTATTGTTTTTTGTTGCAGGATACTTGATAAGATTATTAACAGCAAAAAATTACAGCTTATACTTGACTGCTTACAGCTACTTCAAGCAGATTTCAATAATAGTTTTAGATATTTTTATTTATTTATTAATTTTAATAAACAGAATTTCATTTTATTATATAACAAAAGATACAAAGTAAAATGTTTTTCCACAATATAAATCCTGTTTTGCTTGAAATCGGGCCTTTTCAAATCAGATACTATGGATTGTTCTATGCCTTCAGCTTTGTATTTGCATATTTCTTAATTTACTATCTTGCAAAAAGAAAGCAATTGAGCATGACAAAAGATGATGTTTCAGATTTTTTGGTTTATCAGATTATAGGGATTGTTTTAGGAGCCAGAATTGTTTATATTTTGTTTTACAATCTGACATTTTACTTAAAAAGTCCTCTTGAAATAATAGCAATCTGGCACGGCGGCTTAAGCTTTCATGGAGGCTTGATTGGAGCAATTATTGCAGGTTATTTATTCTGTAAAAAGAAAAAGATTGAATTTTATGATTTGGCGGATATTGTTGTTATGCCTGTAGCTTTGGGTTTGGCATTAGGCAGATTAGGGAATTTCATAAATGCAGAGCTTTATGGCAGAATAACTGATGTGCCTTGGTGCATTGACTATTCAAGAAACCAGTTTGTAAGTGATCTTCCAAGCGGCTGCAGACATCCTTCACAGATATATGAATCAATAAAAAATCTAATGATTTTTGCAGCACTGTGGGTCATTAAGGACAAAAAATTGCCAAAAGGCTTTATGTTCTGGAGTTTTGTTGCTATGTATGGATTATTAAGAACAATAATGGAATTTTTTAGACAACCAGATGAGCAGATTGGATTTATATTCAATTACTTTACAATGGGGCAGCTGCTCAGCTTTCCATTGTTTTTGCTGGGAGTTTATATGTTATACCGACTTTTTAGGAAAAAGTAGTTCAGCAACGTATATAAATAGTTAAATTCTTCAAAATTATATTAAATCGTACCAAAATGCAAATCAACCATAAAACTATAGGTTACTTTTTAGGAGTTATATACTCATGAAATTACTTAACAACATTAATTGGTTTTTTCTTCAAGAAAGATTTAATGTTTGATATTGTTGTGTCTAAAATTCTATGAAGGGCTTCCCAGCTGTTAAATGCATTATGTGGAGTTATTATTACATTCGGTTGCCTCAATAACATATGGTCTTGCAAAACAGTTTTCAAATCACACTCTTTCAAGAAATGCTTTGATAATATCTGCTTTTCTTCCTTGATCAAGCACTCTTCTTCCAAAACATCCAAGCCAGCGCCTCCAATTTTTCCGGATTGCAAGCCTTCAAGCAGAGCTTCTGTGTCTATAATTCCGCCTCTTGCTGTATTAATCATCAAGACGCCTTTTTTCATTTTTGATATGGTGCTTTTATTGATTAAATGATGAGTTGATTTGTTATAAGGCACATGCAAAGTTATTATATCGGAATTTTTGAATAAATAATTGAGATTAACATATCTAAACCAAAGCTTTTTTGCCAATTTCTTGTTTTTGAAGACATCATAAGCAATCACGTTCATATCAAATCCTTTTGCTATTCTAATAACATGCTGTCCAATGCTGCCTGTGCCTATGACTCCAATAATTTTTCCTTGAAGATCAATCCCCCTTAATCCTTCGATAGAAAAATCACCTTTTATTGTTCTTTCATAGGCTTTGTGAATCATTCTTGTTAAATTTAGAATCAATGCAAAACTATGCTCTGCAACTGTATTTTCGCCATAGTGTGGCACATTACATACAGTAATATTTCTTTTTTTGCATTCCTTAATGTCGATATGGTCAAAGCCTGTAGACAATGTCACTATCAATCTAAGATTTGGCAATTTCGCCAAAATTTTTTTGTTAATTGTTGAATAAATGAAAACACCCAGAATTTCTGTGCCTTTTATTTGGCTTACATTGTTTTCATTTAAGTTATCATCTATAAACTTAGTATCAAAATCTTTCAGATTTTTAGAAAAATATTCCTTTTCCCAAGGCTCCAGCTCGAACAAAGCAATTTTAGGTTTTTTTGGCATAAAAATATCATGCATGCTTTAATTTAAATACTTTTGCACAATGACTGCAGCAGAATTTCATAGTTTTTCCTCTGATTTTTTTGATATGGCCCCCGGAATAAATCCTGCAGCCGCAAGGGCATGTGGCTATTTTTGGCTCTATGGACAAATGTATCAAATCTCCAAATTTGTCAAACATTTCGCGCATGAATTTCTTTCCCTCTGCCGTAAGATAGTAAACTTTCTTATCCCTTTTTCCAATCTTATGAAACTTTATCAGTTTGTTTCTCATAAGAAGATTAAGAAATGGATAGATATTGCTTGCGCTTACTTTCCTTCCAAGCTTATTTTCTAGCTCTTTCATTAAATCGTAGCCATGTTTTGGACCAGTAGCCAATAAGGATATGGTATAAAACTTCAGCATATTGGTTATTTTGACTTTAGCCATAAAAAATCCTAATTTTGCACTTATATAAATATCTTCCTATTTTTGATATGTCAGAAATAGATATATTTCTGAGCATCCCAAAATGCTTTGCATTTTGATATGTCAGAAATAGATATAATAGCAAAGTTTATATATTACCTCAAAAACATCAATGATATATCCAATTTGGATATGTATTCACTAACAGGAGGCGTGATAAAAATGAGAAAGGGAAAAAGCAAGGGATGTTGCTAAAAAGAGGTGAGGGTTATGAAACAAAACCTAGGCAAACTTGATAGAATTTTAAGATTTGCGCTGGCTTTTTGGTGGCTTGGCCCTTGGGCACCACAATATAGTTATGAATGGGTAAATTGGCTAATATTTATTATTGGTTGGATTGCATTAGTTGAGAGCTTTTTTGGGTGGTGCTGGTTACATGATTTTTTAGATGTTAATAATAGAAATCAATAGACAATGAATTAATTAAATATTAAAACAGAAAAGCTACGGATATACCAATGACAAAAGACCCAGTCTGCGGAATGGAAGTTAATGAAAAGAAAGCAAAGTTTAAATTAGTCAAATCCGGAAAAAAATATTATTTTTGCAGCAAGAATTGCTATGATAAATTCAATGAGAAAATTCAAAAAGAATCTTCAATGGGCAAAAAATCAATAAAAAAATATTCAATAAACGAAAAATCAAATAATATCCAAAAAACAACTTTTCCTATCTCTGGAATGCATTGCGCGACATGCGCCCAGACAATTGAAAAAGCTCTTTCTAAAACGCAAGGTGTAATAAAAGCATCTGTTAACTTTGCTTCTGAAAAGGCAAATGTAGAATTTGATAAGGATAAAACAACAGAAAATGAATTAAAAAATGTAATTAAAAGAACGGGATATAAAGTTGTTGAAGAGCATAAATCTGGCAATGTTGCGGAAATCAAGCTTAAGGTTATAGGAATGGACAATCCGCATTGCGTTGGCACTGTTGGAAATGCATTAAACATAATTCCAGGGATTATTTCTAAAGAGCTTTATGTTAATGAAAATGCATTTATAAAATATAATTCATCATTAACAAATTTAGAAAAAATAAAAAGAATAATAAAGCAAGCAGGCTACGAGCCAGTAGAAGTTTCTGGAGCTTTGGCAGATACAGAAAAGGAAGCAAGGCAAAGAGAAATAAAAAGACTCAAATGGGAAGTAATTGTTGGATTTATTTTAAGCATTCCAATATTTATTCTATCATTTCCAGAATGGTTTGGATTAAAAATGATTACATATCATAATTACATTCTTCTTATATTGACAACTCCTGTGCAATTAATCCTAGGCTACAGATTTTATGTTGGAACTTATATTGGATTAAGGAACAAAACAGCAAATATGGATACTTTGATAGCTGTTGGAACATCAGCTGCTTACTTGTACAGCGCATTAGTAACTTTCTTTCCTTCAACATTTAGTGGAAAAATTTATTTCGATACAGCTGCAATAATCATAACGTTTATCCTTCTTGGAAAATATTTTGAAGCATTGACAAAAGGGAAGGCTTCTGAAGCGATAAGAAAGCTAATAGGATTGCAGGCAAAAACAGCAACCGTAATAAGAGACAATAAAGAAATTGAGATTCCAATAGAAGAGCTGCAAATTGATGATGTTTTTATTGTCAAGCCAGGGCAAAAAATAGCTACTGACGGAATTGCTGTTTCTGGCAATTCTTATGTTGACGAGTCAATGCTGACTGGAGAAAGCATTCCTGTTTCGAAAAAGGAAAATGACAAAGTTTTCGGGGCAACTATAAACAAGAACGGAACTTTAAGAATTAGAGCAACAAAGGTAGGCAATGAGACTGTTTTGGCGCAAATAATAAAGCTTGTGGAGGAAGCCCAAGGCTCAAAAGCCCCAATACAGAGATTGGCAGACAAGGTTTCGAGCATTTTTGTGCCTGTTGTTATTTTGATAGCAATATTGTCATTTTTGTTCTGGTATCTTATAGCTCCAAATTTTTTTACACTTAATAATACACCATTTCTTTTTTCATTTACAATTTTTGTAGCTGTTCTTATAATAGCATGCCCATGCGCTTTGGGACTGGCAACTCCAACAGCAATTATGGTCGGGACTGGAAAAGGAGCAGAAAATGGAATTTTGATTAAAAATGCTGAAGCCCTTGAAATTGCTCACAAATTAAAAACTATAGTTTTTGACAAGACTGGGACTTTGACAAAAGGCAAGCCGGAAGTGACAGAAATAGTTGTTCTTAGCAGGAAATACGTTGAGAATGACATTTTGAAGTTTGCTGCTATTGCTGAAAAAAGCTCGGAGCATCCAATAGCGGAAGCAATCATTAGTAGTGCAAAATTAAGAAATGTTGAGATTCCAGATGCACTTATTTTTGAAGCAGTAAGTGGAAAAGGTGTTGTTGCAAAGTATAAGAATTACAATATTTTTGTCGGCAATTCGAAATTGTTGGAAATGAAAAATGTCAAAATCACTGACGATATTAACAATAAGATAAGCCAATTGGAAGCGCAGGGAAAAACAACTGTGGCTATCGCGCTTGACAAACTGATTGTAGGCTTAATAGGAGTTGCTGATGCTTTGAAAGAAAATTCCCAGGAAGCAGTAGCTCAATTGAAAAAGATAAAAATAGATCTTATTATGATAACTGGTGATAATGAAAAGGTTGCAAAGGCAATAGCCGCACAAGTTGGAATTGAGAAAGTAATTGCAAATGTGCTTCCTCAGGACAAGGAAAACGAAATAGAAAAATTGAAATCAGAAGGAAAGATTGTTGCAATGGTTGGAGATGGAATAAACGATGCTCCGGCATTGGCAGCAGCAGATGTTGGCATTGCAATAGGGGCTGGAACTGATATAGCTATTGAGACCGGCTCTATTGTTTTGATTAAGAATGACTTGAGAGATGTGGTCAAGGCGATAAAGCTAAGCTCTTACACAATCAAGAAAATCAAGCAAAACTTGTTCTGGGCTTTCTTTTATAATGCTGCTGGAATTCCGATTGCTGCTGGGATTTTATACCCGTTCTTCGGATTCTTGCTTAATCCGATAATTGCTGGGGCAGCGATGGCTTTTAGCTCTGTTTCTGTTGTGAGCAATAGCTTGTTGATGAGGAGATGGAAATGATAGTACCATTACATTTACTTAGATTTATTGATTTTTGAGAAAAATGTAATTGTATAAATTATTATGAGATGCTAATTCTTTTTGAGTTTAATTCTATGACTCCTGGGCAAAAGCTTCATCTCTTTTTCCCTTAATTGCTCTTCTAGCCTCTGTATCTCTTTTCTATAGTAGCCGGCCAATTCCTCATTTCCATCATGGAGTGCTTTCTCCAGCTTTATATTTTTGTGAATATCGATCTGTTGTTGTAGACTTTCTATACCCTTTCTATATTTTTTCTTGCTCATGTTACAAGCTCTTTGCCTCCTGCAACATATTTTCCATTATCAGTATCAGTTTTTGTACGTCTTCTTTGGTTATGCTATCACTTTTTTTAATCTTATTGCCGTTTCTCTCAGTGCTGTAAATCCTGTATAATTCTTGGATTTTATCTTGTGTTAATCCATTATGCTCCAAATAGCTAGACAACTGAGTTTTTGAATATGACAGATTATTTGATATAAGCTTTATCATCAGCAGACTCCTTATCCTAAGTATTAAGGAATAAATCATGCTTCCAATTTCAAAATCTAACTCCAGTCCTTTTTTGTTTAATTCTAGGATTTTCCTGCAACTATCCATAAAAGATTTGACATTGCCTCTTGTGAATTTATACTCTTTATATTTGTTAAGAAGCACTGGATTGATTATCGTTTTGGCTTCTTTTAATATAGGAAGAATCAAGACAGCGTTGGTTTTCAGCATCCCACATATTTCTTCCATCGTAGCAGAAATTATAGAATAATTAGCAGCTTTTTCCGCTATTTTTAATTTTGTGTTTGTAATTACTAATATGTCTACATCAGAATCAATAGTCTGCTCGCCTCTAGCGTAAGAGCCATACAAATAAACCCCCAGGATATTGCTTGAATATGGCTTGAGAATTTCCCAAATTTCAGATTTTATATCATCAAAAGTCTTAGGCTCAGCTATAAACTTAATTCTTTTTCCTACATACTCTTTTGGCAGCACTATATGGCCGCCATTTCCAAATTTTTGAACTATTTTCGCTTCCATAGTATATACGTATATACAATTTATATTTAAAGGTTTTGGTTTATGTAGGAAGCTGTCTTTAGCATTTCTCTGTAAGCAGGCATCCATTCCTCATGTATCATTATCAAATGCTCATAATTTCTTATGACATGATGGAACTTGTCGTAGGGAAATAGTTTCTGGATAACACATCCGAAAATTTCATCACAAACTTTAAATATTAATAAATTTCCCATATATAAAATAAAACATTTTGGGGGTGTAATGATGAGAAAAATATTTTTGGGAATTCTGACATTAATTTTAATATTATTAGTTGCTTGCCAGGTGCAGCAAGTTCCACCAACTGGACAAGAGCAGCCACAACAGCTAAAAGGCACGTATAAGATCGGAGTCATGTATCCTTTAACAGGCGATGCTGCTGCCTACGGGCTTCCAATCCAGAAAACAACAAAATACGCAGCAGATGAGATTAATGCAAAAGGCGGCGTAAATGGAAGAAAGCTCGAGCTGATTTATGAAGACAGCAAGTGCAATCCAAAAGATGGGAATGCGGCTGCGCAGAAACTTATAAATGTTGACAAAGTAAAGGTTATTATAGGCGGTGTATGCTCAGGAGAAACTTTAGGAGCAGCTCCTATAGCTAATGAGAATAAGGTTGTTATGATTTCTCCAAGCGCGACCTCTCCTGATATAACAACTAAGGGTGGAGATTTTGTTTTTAGATTGGCACCGAGCGACGCATTTGCAGGAATTGTTGCATCAGATTATGCATACAAAGACTTGAAATTCAGAAAGGCTGCAATTGTATCCGAAGCTACTGATTATGCGCAGGGCTTGAGAAGAGTCTTCAAGGAAAACTTTGCTAAGCTTGGAGGAGAGATTGTGGCAGATGAAACCTATAATCCAGAAGATACTGATTTTAGAACTCAAGCAACTAAAGTAAAGGCAGCAAACGCTGACATAGTATATGTTGTGCCGCAGACAAAGGCAAAAGGAGTTTTGCTTGTAAAGCAATTAAAAGAAGCTGGGGTTAATAAGCAATTATTGACAGCAGAAGTGATGATTGGCAGAGATGTTGTCAAGGAGAATGCTGTTGAAGTTGATGGAATGATCGGAGTCGAGCAGAAGTTTGATGACAAAGCTCCAAAAGCAGCCCCAATACTTGCAAAGTACAAGCAGGACGTAAAAGAAGAAGCTCCATTTCCAGCATTTATGAGTGCAGCTTATGATGCAGTTTACTTAGTCACAGATGCTATATCAAAGAACGGCTATGATGGGGAGAAAATAAGGGACTACTTCTACGCTGTAAAAGACTATGAAGGAGCAGTAGGAAAAGTGAGCATTGACGAAAATGGCGATGTAGTTTTGGACTTCAATGTAAAGCAGGTAAAGAACGGCGAGCTAGTGATTTTGAAATAAGTCACTATCTATTTTTTTCTTTTTTCTATCTTATAATAAACTTTAAATAAAACTCTGTTATAAGGTAATAAAATGCCTCCATTTGAAATATTGCCACAACTTATTGTGAATGGCTTAATAGCTGGCTCTATTTATGCCTTAGCTGCTTCTGGATTTGCTTTAGTGTATTATGTTTTGAAGTTTCAATATTTTTCGCATGGCGCTATAATGTCTATAGGCGCATACTTATTCTTCGCATTCCTGAATTTGATGGAATTGAATTATATTGCAGCAGCTATACTGACTGTGGTTGGCTGTATATTTGCTACCTTGCTTTCAAATTGGCTTCTCTATAAACAATTAAGAAAGAGAAAAGCAACTCCAACAGTGACATTAATAGCGTCAATAGTCTTGCTTATATTTACATCAGCTTTGATGCTTGCATTTTTCGGCTCAAGCACAAAGACAATAACTTTAACAAAATACAACAAAATCTTTGATTTTGGGATTTTTACAATCACCTCGATACAAATCTCAATAATAATTTTTGCAGCTATTTTGTTTTTGTTTTTATGGTTTATCTTCAAAAAAACAAAATTTGGCAAGGCAATGCGTGCTTTGGCAGACAATAAGGATGTGGCTCAAGTTGTTGGAATAAACCCTGAAAAAATTTATGCTTACACTTTTATAATTGCTGCTGTTTTTGGAGCAGTCGGTGGAATGCTGCTTGGCTTAGAGCAGAATTTGTATCCAAGAATGGGGATTCCGATTATAATAAAGGGATTTATCAGCTCTGTTGTTGGTGGATTAGGATCTGTTCCTGGCTCTATTATTGGTGGCTTGTTTATTGGCTTGGCAGAAAATGTTGGAGTTTTGTATTTGCCAACTGGCTACAAGGATGTTATATCTTTTTCAGTTCTGTTGCTGTTCTTGCTGTTCAGGCCTCAGGGCATTTTAGGGGTGAAGATGCGAAATGTATGAATATTTAATTGCTGTGTTAGCTTACATATTTATTTACATAATAATAGTTGCATCCTTCAACCTGGCTTTTGGCTTTACTGGGCTGGTCAACTTGGGGCATATGGCGTTTTTTGGGGTTGGAGCCTATACTTCCGCATTATTGACTTTGCACGGAATTCCTTGGTACATTGCGCTGCCGGCATCGGGTTTGGTTGCAGGCGTTTTTGGCGCTGTAATTGCTGCAATAACTGTACGGCTTAAAGGCGACTATTTCCAGATAGTTACTCTGGGGCTTGCTTTCATAGCGATTGCTGTCTCAAGAAACTGGATTTCTTTAACAAGGGGCGCTTTGGGATTGCCTGGAATACCTGATATAATCAAAAATAATTTTTACTACATGCTGTTTTTATTTGCTGTTGCTTTTGTATCGGTTATCTTTTTGTATTGGCTTACCAACTCAGAGACAGGGAAGATATTCCAAGCAATAAGAGACGATGAAACCGCAACTGCTGTCCTGGGCAAAAACACTTATTTATACAAAGTTCTCTCAATTACAATATCCACTTTTTTTGCCGGAATCGCAGGCAGCTTGTTTGCCCATTACATCAATTTTATAGATCCAACTATTTTTGATTTGGAATTTTTTGTGATAATCCTTGCTATGCTGATTGCAGGCGGCTTAGCTTCGATAAGCGGCTCGATATTGGGAGTAACCATTATCAGCATATTGCTAAGCGCAATAAGCTTTGTTTTCACAAATATAAGCCCTGAATTGATAGGCGCGATGCGGCAGATGCTTTTAATGTTTATTCTGCTTTTGATATTGATCTTCAGGCCAAGAGGATTTTTTGGAAAGGTTGATGTATGATGCTGTCGTTAAAAAATATTTCAAAAAGCTTTGGCGGGGTCAAAGCTGTTGGCAAATGTAGTTTTGAGGTTAAAGAGAATACAATCACTTCGCTTATTGGACCAAATGGTGCTGGCAAGACAACTGTATTTAATATAGTAAGTGGATTAACACACCCAGATTCTGGAACAATTAGATTGATGAATAAAAAAATAACTGGATTGCCTGCCTACAAGATTGCACAGGCCGGAATAAGCAGAACTTTTCAGTTGACAAAAGTTTTCAGGAATTTGTCTATAAGGGATAATCTTTTGATAGCAAAAAAGACAAATTATAATGAGATGAAAGAAATCCTTGCAAGCGTTTATCTTGAAAAGCCTTTGGACACAATTGCTTCAGAGCTTTCATATGGCCAGCAAAGATTGTTGGAGCTTGCAAGAGGTTTGCTTATGCCCCATACTTTATTGATGCTTGATGAGCCAACAGCCGGAGTAAATCCAAGAATAAGGCAGGAATTAAGGACAATTCTGAGAAATTTAAGGAAAGAAGGGAAAACTGTTTTGCTGATAGAGCACGACATGGAGTTTGTAATGGATATAAGTGATAGAGTTATTGTTTTGAATGAAGGAAAAGTTTTGAAAGAGGGCAAGCCGAAAGATATAGTGAAAGACAAAAGAGTTTTGGAAGCTTATCTTGGGAAATAAAATGAAAAAGAAGAATTTAATTTTTATTATAATTCTTGTATTGATAGTTGTGATGTTTATTTATATTAATGCACCCATAAAAATCAACCAAAATGGATTGGAGATTGAAGTATTAGCAGAAAATTTAGACACTCCTTGGGCTATTGATTTTCTGCCAGATGGAAAGATAATTTTTACTGAAAGATACGGCAGAATAAGCATTTTGGACAATGGCAAGATTAAGGCTGTTGCAGAGTTGGGTGTCAGCGAACTGAGCGAATCTGGACTGCTCGGTATAGCAGTAGATCCTGATTTCAGCAAGAATAAGTTTGTATATGTTTATTACACGCATGAAAACGGAAACAGAATCTCAAGATTTGAATTGAATGATAGACTTGAGAATGAATTCATATTGATTGACAACATACCAAATGCTAGATTCCATGACGGAGGCAGGCTTAAATTCGGGTCAGATGGAAAACTTTATGCCACAACAGGTGATGCAACTATTCCTTCATCTGCTCAGGATGTTACTTCTTTGGCAGGAAAGATATTGAGATTGAATAAAGACAGCACTATTCCAAAAGATAATCCATTTGGCAATTATGTATTTTCTTATGGCCACAGAAACCCCCAGGGATTGGCATGGCATCCTGCAACCAATCAATTGTATGCTTCAGAGCATGGCCAGACTAGAAATGATGAAATAAATATTATTGTTAAAGGCGAAAATTACGGATGGCCAATTGAAGAATGTAACGCATTAAATTATCAAAAGCCAGTAAGATGCTATAGCGAGTTTACTCTTGCGCCTTCGGGAATTGCATTTTACAATAATAATCTCTATGTTGCAGGATTAAGAGGAACTCAATTAAGGAAAATTGTTTTTGATAAGGATGGAAAAGCAATACTAAATGAGGTGGAATTATTCAAGAATCTCGGCAGAATAAGAGAAGTTGTAGAGCATGATGGTTATTTGTATATTGCCACTAGCAATAGAGATGGCAGGGGAATACCAAAAATTAATGATGATAGAATTATACGCGTTAAGTTAAATTAAATATATATAATAATAAAAAGGTTAATAGTAACAATAGAATTTCAATAAAACGACGTCAATAAAAAATCAATATAAGCATATTCAATAAAAATAAAAAATATTAAAAACAATCCGCGACCCATGCACTGTCTTAACAATAATGGGTGCCCCGCATACTACAGTGTTTGATTTAAATTAATGCAATAATAGGCGAGGCGTTGCGATGTGGCAATCGGAGCAACGCCGAGCACAATATATTGCGAGCGTCTGCAAAATTGCGAAAATCAAAGATTTTCGGGAACTTGAAAATTGCTAATTTTCAAGTGACGCGAGCGGATTGAAAAATAAAAGTTTGAAACAAAAATCCAAAAATTAAAATGCTTTCAATAAAAAACCTTGAATCAGGATATGGAGAAATGCAGGTTTTGTTTGGAGTTAATTTCAATATAAAACCTGAACAAATAGCAGTACTTATTGGCCCGAATGGAGCAGGAAAATCAACTGTTTTGAAAAGCATCTTTAATTTGATTGATATTTATAATGGCAAGATAATCTTCAAGAATAAAGACATAACAAAAACACCAACGCACGAGTTGATTGAATTAGGCATAAGCTATGTCCCCCAAGGAAGGCAGGTTTTTCAGACTTTGACTGTTAAAGAAAATCTTGAAATGGGCGCTTTTTTGACTAAAGAAAAGGATTTGATTAAAAAAAGAATTAATGAAGTTCTTGAAAAGCATTTTCCAGATTTGAGAAAAAAGCTTAATGATTATGCTTTTAATTTATCTGGAGGACAGCAGCAGATGCTTGCACTAGGAAGGGCTTTGATGCAAGACCCTCAGCTTCTGATGCTTGATGAGCCATCTTTAGGATTAGCTCCAAAAGTAATGAAAGAGTTATTCAAAAAAATTGGAGAAATAAACAAAGAAGGAGTTACGATAATGATAGTGGAGCAGAATGCAAAGCAGGCAACTGCAATTGCAGACAGAATATTTGTCTTGGAAGATGGCAAGATTGCTTTGAGCGGAGATAAGTCATTGTTGAAGACAAAAAAGATACAGCATATATATCTTGGAGGGCATTGATATGAAATTAAGAAATGAATTTTAGCGGTCATGTAATATAAGTCCTGAATCTGCTGTATGTGGATATTTTATGCCTTCTTACAACCCTATTTCTTCCGTCGACTATGAGATGGTTAGGCTGCGACACATCGAACAAGCTGTACCTGTCTCCTGAGGCATCTCTACTTAAAGCTATAAACCCTTAAGAAAATTAGAAAAAAGAAAATTCAAATCAAGGGCACTCCTTCCTGAAATACTTCCACTCTTCGCATTCTGTTCCATCAGGCAAAATACAGACTCCGTATTGCCCTTCAGCGCTGTTCCTTATCTCAAGCTTTCCGCCCTGCTCAATGCAGTATGTCGAGGCGGGATTTGCTACCTTCACATTGTCGTTCTGCACTTCTGATTTTTTAACGCATGCGCTTAGTGAAATAACAAGCAGTAAGGTAATGATTATCATATGTTTATTTAAATTCATAATTATGTCATATAATCCAAATATATAAACTTTGCTAACCTCATTTCCTCAAAAAGCAACCTATTTAAACCCTGTATTTCTACTTTGAGCTATGCCCAAACACAACGTCTCAAGAGCGATGTCGACTCAACATCCTGACAATGTAAACAATCCTTTTTTCTCTGACAATCCTGAGCTTGGAGGAGAAGATGAGATAAAGGAAGTTTTCTATGCTTATTCACATATCCATTGTAGGGAGCAATTGTGGGACTGCGAAGGAAAGGAAGTTGATAATTTTGTTGTGAAGAAATTATTGACTAAATATGAACCTTATTTTAAAAAACACATTCTTGGAAAAGATGTTTTCCTGACTCTAAGAGTTCCAAATCCAGCAGTTGAGAAGAATGAAGCAAAGATCTTGCTTGAAACTTTGGAAAGCATTCCAAGAAATTTTGATGCTGCAAATTTATTCTACAATGATGATATAGCTCCAATTTTTGAGATTGCATTGCCGATGACAACAGATGCTAAAGAACTGATTAGGATATCTCAATACTATAAAAACCATGTTGTTGGCAAGCAGCACCACAAACTGAGCGACATGACAATTGCGCAGTGGATTGGGAAGTTCCAGCCTGAGAATTTAAGAATTATACCGCTTATAGAAACTAAAGACAACATACTCAACCCTGAAAAGATTGTTGAGCCTTATTTGAAAGAAGAGAAAGTCGAAGATTACCAGAGAGTATGGCTTGCAAGGTCTGATCCAGCTTTGAATTATGGAAATTTAGCAACTGTTTTAATGCTTAAAGTCTCTTTTCAAAAATTATATGAACTACAGGAAAAATTATCAATAGATTTGCTGCCGATTCTCGGCTGCGGCTCAGCTCCTTTCAGAGGCAATTTCAAGCCTACAAACATTAAAAACTGCATTCAAGGCTATCCAAGCGTTTATACATTTACTTTGCAATCTGCTTTCAAATATGATTACAATATACATGATGTCACAAAAGCAGTAGAGTTCTTAAACGACTCAAAACCATCAAAGCCAGTTCAAGTTGATGAGAAAAAATGCATTTCAATAATTGAAAAATTAATGCGCGAATATAGAAGACAGATAAAGCTTTTAGCAGATTTGATAAATAATATAACTTCTTATATTCCTTCAAGAAGAAAAAGGAAACTGCATATTGGCTTGTACGGCTATTCTAGAAGCGTTGGGGAACTAAAGTTGCCAAGGGCAATAACTTTCTGCGCAGCCTTGTACTCTTATGGCTTGCCTCCTGAAATTATAGGCCTTAATGCTTTGGAAGAAAAAGATATTGACTACATAAAAGATATCTACCCAAATTTTGAAAATGATTTAAAGGATTCATTGAAATACTTGAATGAAGATAATCTGCATATTTTTCCAAATGAAATAGTAGACAAAATTAAAAAAATAAAAAATATGGTGGATTTTGAAGTTGATGCAAGGCATAAAAAGATCACATTAATAATATTGGAAGATCTAAAGAAAAAAGATTATAGATTATTGACAGAAAATATAACAAGGGCCGGATTTATAAGGGGATTTTTGGGTTAATGAAGAGTTTATTAAAATTTTAATAGTTTTTAAGGACATCCTAATCTCTTTGCCCAATCCTCCTGTCCAAATTCGCTTACGCGGCAGAACCTTAAGTCAATTTTTGCATGTCCGCTTTTTATCATTTCCTCATTTGCTCTGATAGCATATATAGATCTTATATCCCCACACCAAACAACAGCAACTATTCTGTCAAAACTACCACTTTTCTGTCCATCGTCTTCGTCTATTAAAGCTTCATAGCCAATTGGGCATAATTCTTCTAGCTTTCTCGCAGATGCTGGCCCCATGGGCGTATCAATTTCAGGGGCATCTACTAATGCTAATCTAGTTCCTTTTCCTCTTGTATAATCTTTGTTTGTAAAATCAAGTGTGTCCCCGTCCCTTATTCTTGTTACTATTCCTTCTTTACAATAAGCGTTTCCTTTACATAACGAATAATTTACAGGACGACTTGGCGAAGTTGGACTATTACACCCAATAGCCAAAGCTATAACAATTGCAGATAAATCTCTGTTAAAACTAACCATAAACTAATATAAGAATTATGAATTAATATATCTTTTCCCTAAAATTTTTAAATAATATAAATTTCTATATTATTATGACAGAGCCAAAAATTGTCTCTTCATTCTACAAATACGTTAAAATAGGTAATCCTCTGAAATTCCAGCAAAAACATCTTGAATTCTGCTTATCATTAGGCTTAAAAGGCAGAATATTGCTTGGAGAGGAAGGAATAAATGGCTCTGTTTATGGAGATGAGTCAACAATAATAAAATATCAGAATAATTTGAGAAAAAACCCCTTATTCGCCGATATTGAGTTCAAAGATCAGGAAGCAAATAAAATCGCTTTTAGGAAAATGTTTGTAAGAATAAGAAAAGAAATAGTGCATTCTGGCTTTTATGTTGATTTGGGAAATACTGGAAAATTCCTGACACCGGCACAGCTAAAGGAAATACTGGATAAGAAAGAAGATGTTGTTTTGGTTGACATGAGAAATGATTATGAATCGAAAATCGGGAAATTCAGGAATGCAGTCACTTTGCCGATGAGAAGTTTCAGAGAGTTGCCGAAAGCTGTCAAAGAGATTGAGAATTTAAAAGACAAAAGAATTGTTGTATACTGCACAGGTGGAATAAGATGCGAGAAAGCATCGGCTTACCTTAATGAGATTGGATTTAAAGATGTGTCTCAGATAAAGGGCGGCATATTGAAATACGGCGAGGAATTTCCAGACACTTACTGGGAAGGGAAGTGTTTTGTGTTCGACGATAGATTGGCAGTCAAAATAAATAAATTCAATACAGAGCCATTGACAGAATGCACTTGGTGCAATAAGAAATGCGATGATTATGTGAATTGCCATAATCTTAATTGTGATAAATTGTTTGTATGTTGTGAGGAGTGCAAAGAAATTCATAACAATAGCTGTCGTCATGAATGTGAAATTGCGCCGAAAAGAAGGAAAGAAATTATTGCAATAACGCATAACTATTTAAACTGACTTTATTCTAATATTAATATGATTTCAGGAATACATCTACACGAGGATTTAAAAAAAGCTTTCCTTGAACTTGGATTTTCTGAAATGACTGATATACAGGTGAAAACTATCCCCCTTATACAGCAAGGCAAAGATGTGATTGGGCAATCAAAGACAGGCTCTGGAAAGACAGCAGCTTTTGGCTTTCCGTTGCTTGAGAAAGTTTCTCATGGGCATGGATTACAGTCATTGATTCTCGTGCCAACAAGAGAATTGTGCGAGCAGGTGACAAATGAATTGAGAAAATTCGCTAAATACAAAAGAATGAATATAACAGCAGTATATGGCGGAGTTTCAATAAATCCCCAGATACACAACTTGCCAAGAGCTGATGTTGTTGTTGGAACTCCTGGAAGGATTCTAGACCATCTTCAGAGAAGAACGATAAATTTTGGCAATGTAAAAGTGCTTGTCCTTGATGAGGCTGACAAGATGTTTGAAATGGGATTCATAGAAGATGTTAAGAAGATAATCTCCCAAATACCAAGGGAAAGACAAACTCTCCTTTTCAGCGCAACAATATCGCAACAAGTTCATGATATAGTGAACTATTACATGAGGCATCCTGAGAAAATTAAGGTGCAGTCATATGTAGAGCAGTCTGTAATGGCACAGTTCTTCTATTCAGTTCCTTCAAGAGACAAATTCTCGCTGCTTGTTCATCTTTTGAAACACGAAAAGCCGGAACTGACCATTGTGTTCTGCGCGACAAGGAAAAGAGTTGATATTGTTGGCAGGAATCTGCAAATGAATGGAATCAATGCGCTAAGCATTCACGGCGGGTTAAGCCAGAACAGAAGGAAGGAAGTCATGAGAATGATTCATGAAAGAAAAACAAGTGTGCTTGTTGCAAGCGATGTGGCTGCAAGAGGCCTGGATATCAAGGAAGTCAGCCATATATTCAATTATGACATACCCAAGACCTCAAAGGAATACATTCACAGGATAGGAAGGACTGCAAGGGCAGGAGCAGAAGGAAAGGTTATTTCGCTTTTGTCAGAGGAAGACCATGAAAACATGAGAAATGTGCTTCAAGACAGGTCCATTGTTGTTCAGAAATTGCAATTGCCGCAATTTGAGAGAGTCAGTTTCATGCCATACATGAGAAGAGAATCTTTCGGACATAGGCCTTTTGGAGTTCAAAGGCACGGACGTCAAAGAAACAGTCATAGTTATCAAGGAAGACGTCGCCATGGTCAAGAGAAAGAGCAACATTCAGAAAGAAAACCTCAATCTGGTAGATACCAATCTCATAGCTCAGGAGAAAGAAGAAATTATTCAGGAAGAACCCATCATAAAAGATTTAGCTGATTTATCCAAACAATCCAGCTAATCCTTTGGCTTTCTTCTCTTTTTTCTTGATTAGCTGCTCAATTTCAGCTTGCTGTATCTTTAAATTATTCACTTGCTCCTTTAAAATAGCTTTTGCCACATCGCTTGGCACTTCGTCAATCAGCTTTGTTAAAGCTTCAATAGAATTCTGCAATTTGGATTTGCTGTCTTCTAGCTGTTTAATCTCTTCTTTTTCTATCGCTTTTGCCAACCCTAAGAACAGCCTTATCTTGTAGCCAAGCCCCTTGCCTTCCTCTTTCTTTTCCAAATCCTCTAAGCTGTCTGAAACATTAAGTACTTCGCTGGCTTTGTCTTCAATCAGATAGAGGTATTCTGCAGGCACGTCCGAATCCCTTAATGAGGCAAGCTTGCTGGCTGTTTCCTCTACCTTAGTGCTTGCAACAATTTTTGCCTTGACTTCTTTTGCTCTTTCCGAGCTTGCTCGTGCACTGATTTTTGCATTCACAACAAATGGCAGCAGCTTAACATCGCCAAAACTGTTTGGCTTAATCATTCCCTTGTAAATTGTTGTGTCTTGAAGCTTTAAATCTTCTTTTAAATCGTCTATAAACAGCTTTAATTTCTCAATATCCTCTTCAGCTGCAGTATTCAATACAGCCAATACTATCTCAGCTTTATCAGCTCTTTTTACATCTTCCTCATCTTCAATTATATCAGTGAACTTGCATCTTTTCTTTGCCTCTTCAACTATGAATTTTCTAATATTTTCTTCTGTCATTAATTCTCTGCATTTTTCCGCATTGCCTTTCATATGCTCACATCTTTTTGCGCCTTGCTCCAGGCATTTTTTTCTGTCTTCATCAATTCTTGAGCATCTTTCCTTTCCATGCTTAATTTCAGCTATTGTTTGGACTTCACAGTTCTGCTCTATTTTTATGCCCATATCCTCATAATTCTTTTTTTCCTGCTCCTTGCATCGCTCAACCAAGCTATTTTTGTCACAGCTATCTTTTGCCCTTGCGCATAATCTTTCCTGGTTTTGCCAGGATTTTTCACAATGACTCTGCAGCTCTTCATAGTTGCTCGCAGTTGCAAACCCACTTATCAAAACAACATTTCCAGTAGCTGTCGGAGTTACGCATTCGTAACCTACAATACAACCTTTGTCATCATATTTTGAGACTAAATTCTGGCGTTCAGCGCAAGTTGGTTTTTCAACTACAGGACAAGTGTGTAATTTTGTACATTGGTAGCTTGTTACACAACCTCTGTTATCATAATATGTTTCCAATTTTTCGTCAGCATTGCAGGCTGGCTTTGAGACTTGAGTACATTCAGGATATTTGCAATAATAATAAACACATCCCTTATCATCTGTTCTCTTTTCAACTGTTGAGTCTGCAGGGCATGTTGGCTGTTGCTGTTCTGGACATTTAAATTCAGGACAAGGTGCAAACTCGCAATTTGGGCCAGTTCTTGAAACTAGTCTTCCATCAGGGCATTGTCTTGTATCCCTAGGACAAACTTCTGTTGTGGTTTTTTCGCAATAGTAAGCGACACAGCCCTTGCCATCAGCCTTTTTTTGCACAGCATAACCTTCTAGGCAAGCAGGCACGATTGCTTCAGGGCATCTTTCTACATCAACGCATTTATCGCTTACACTAAAGATGTTAACCCCACATTTGCTGTTATCCTGATTGCATTTATTTTCACAGGATTTTCTCGCTTCTTCACTCCAAGACTCAGATGACCTGCAAGAAGAGTCTGTTCTATATTCAACAGTGCCATCATAGCATTCCCATTTTGCAGATGCAAACTTTTCTTCCTTTCTGAAATCTTGTCTTTTAATGCCGCCCAAGCACTGTCTTATGTATTTTTCCTTGTCGCAGATTTGGTTTTGCCGGAACCTCTCACATTCTCCTGTTAATCTTTCCCCTTCAAATTCAAACCTTTTTTCACATGAATCAGCAATATTTTGCAATCTATGCTGCATCAAACGTTTGTTTCTAGTTTTGCAGGCATTTACTATAGCATCTTTGTTTATAGGACAGGAATAAGCGACAGCATACAATTTTTCTTCTTCAGTTGCGTCTTCTCTGACAAAAGCCGTACCAATTTGCAAGCAGCTTTTTTTGAAATTTTCTTCACATTTTGTCTCCCGTTCCTCAATTCTTGAGCAGATTTTTTGTAAGTCTCCAACCTTTTCTTTCAATTTCGCTATTACACTATCAGCTATCTTCTCTGGCTCGTTACAGCTATGCTTTATCTCTCTTGGGTCTATATCATCTCCAATATAATCGAAAACCATGCTAAAAATCATATGCTCTTTTGAGTAGCCTTCATACGAAGGGCCAAAATTATACCAATAATCAAAGCCTGCATGCTCATAAGAAAATGTATCTTTTCTCTGCATTCTATCCTTAAATTCTATCATCATCTTTTCAAAATCAATTTCTGATTTGTCGCCAAATTTCTTCTTGGCAATTCTTCTCATCTCTTCTTCAGTCATTGCATTACTTCTAAAGCGCTGCATCATTATGCTTTCTTCAGCGCTCATCCCAGAAATATCTCTATCAGAAGAACTTGGATAAACTACCACATCACCTTCTCTTTGATAGTCAATGCCTTCTCTAGATGGATCTATAGGCCTACCTTCATATGAGCTGGAATCCTCAAAATCTGCAAATGAAATATTATTAAGAATAAGAAAGATAATAACTAATAAAGATACCCATCTCTTTATTTGACTCATTTTTATTTATTCTGTAATAAACTACTATTTAAATTTAACTAAACTAAACTTCAAAACCATACTTTCCATACATTGGCGTGAATAAAAAAGGTCCCATAAACTCAAGTTCCAAATGACCGTTTTTATCTTTGCAGCCTCGTACCATTTCTTGCTCATGCTGGTTGCCGACTGGGCCTACAATTATGCCTTCTGTCTTAAGCTGATCGAGCAATTCTTTTGGGAATTCCTTGCAGGCTGCTGTAATTATGATTTTGTCAAATGGAGCTTCTTTTGGCATGCCTTTTGAGCCGTCTTCTTCATAAACAAAAACATTATTGATTTTTGCTCTTTTTAAATTCTGTTTTGCAAAATGCACCAGTTCTGGCACTACTTCTGTTGTAATGACTCTGCCTTTTGGGCCCACTATTTTTGCTATAATCGCAGCTTGATAGCCTGAACCAGTTCCAATTTCAAAAATATTTTCGTTTGGCTGCAATTCAAGGGCATGAGTCATTATCATAACTGTTGTTGGCTGGGAGATAGTTTTGCCTCTGAGCAAAGGCAGTGGCACATCATGGTAAGCAGCATTAACAAGCTCTGCCGGGATGAAGTCTTCTCTGTTTACTTCTTTGAAAGCTTTCAGCTCAGAATCAGCAAAAGCAAAATTCTCTTTCCAAAATCTTATCAATTCAGTTTTTTGATCCATTTCTTTTCGTTCAAAGACAAACTAATACTTAAATTTTGTGCATATATAATACATTTTAGACTTTTTTTCTGTTATCAATAATTCTCTTTTCTTTCAGTTCTGTTTCCATTCCAAGTCTTTGCAGTAGCTCTTTTAAGCCAATCTTTAAGATATCCGGAGAGATATCTGTTTCTTGAATAATCTTATTTTTTAGTTCCTTTTTTAATTTTTCAAAATTAGCTTTTTTGCTTGGAGAAACATAAACCACTAATTCATCGACTTCATATGGATCATTGTTCTTTTTTTTGATTTCAATTTGCCATTCCTGTATGGCTTTATGATGCATTATGGTAAAGAAAGCATTTAAGTTTACAAAACTGCCTTTAATTTTTGTCAGCTGAAATTCTTTGTATTCAGAGATTCTTTCAATAGAGCCGTCAATTCTGGGCATTGTCCTGCCGCACTTGCACTTTTCGTAGTGAATTTTTGAAATGTCTCCTGTTTTGTATCTTAGGAAAACAGAGCCGCGCCAGTCAAGAGAAGTGTAAACTATCTCACCTTTTTTACCTTCTCCGACCAATTCATTATTTTTATCAACAAGCTCGATAAACTCGAAATCTGGATAAAGATGGTAGCCAGAATATTCGCTGCACTCAACCCAAGCGCATTTTCCTTCTGTAAAAGCGTAAGTCGCAAGAACTTTTGCATTGCTTTTTAACAAATCTCTTATTTTGTTTCTTAGCTCTGGGGGCACTCTTTCACCGCCAAAAATTATAAGCCTTAATTTGCTTAAATTCCTTTTCTGCTCTAAAGCAGTTCTAAGCAAATGATAGATGTAGCCTGGCATTCCAGCTAAGCAAGTTGCTTTCATGCTTTCGGTGAGGTTTATTATCTTTTCAGTTCCTAAAATTTTTCCGCCACCTGAATGAAGGCTCAAAAAATTTGAGCTTTTTGTTGCATAAAACGTCTGCCAGAAAGCTAAATGGGGCGCAAAAGGAAAAGCGTTGATTGCAGTATCATTGTTTGAAATATTGAGCAGCTCAATCATTCTTTTGCCGCTTTCCTCCAATTTTCTCAAGTCATAATTTGTATAGAAAACTGGAACTGCATTGGCGCTTCTTCCAGTTGTAAAATGAATATGGATTGGTTTGTACTCATGGTAAACATGCTCTTTGTTGAATATTATTTTTATTTTTTTGTTTAATGGTGCATGCTTTTTTATCAATTCTTTATTGGGCTGAAGCACAAAATCAAGAAATTTTTTAGGCTCCTTTTTTGTAGCTACAATGTCTTCTTTTGTTGTGAACGGCAATTTTTGCAAATCGCTTGTTGTTTTTATATCTGAAAATTTTATTTTGTTTTTTTTAAATAAATTACGATAGAATGGATGGTATGGAATCTGGTTTCTTACAAAATTTCTCAATAATTTATTTTGAAATTGCTTGATTTTTTCAGGCTTTAAATGCTGAATTTTATTCCAATTAATCATTTTAACACAACTTCCAATTTGTCTTTTTTCTTAATTATTTCAGTTCCCATTTCTTCTGAAAGATTAGTCATTTTATTTATTATTTCGTCAAATTCCAAACCTGTTGCCATGTTGATTTGCATCAAGCTAATTAAACCTGGGAACAATTCAATCTTTTCTATTTTATCCTTGCTTAATGCAACCAAAAACAAGAATGTTTGGTCATTTCTTAATTCTTCATCAACAGCATAGTCATCAATAAAGTCGCCAGTATCGTACATAATCAGCTTGTTTTTATATATTTCTATGCCTTGAAAGATATGGGCGCTGTGGCCGTGAAAAATATCAGCGCCGGCATCAATTGTTGCATGTGCGAATTCCTTGAATGCTTTGGTTGGCCTTTGCCTCATATTTGGGCCCCAATGAGCAGAGACAATGACTATGTCAGATTTATTTCTGACTTGCTCAATACTTTTTCTTAATACTCCAAAGTTATCTTCATCCATTTCTACGTCTAAATAATTAACACCTGCATCTGTTTCAGTTGCAGCCCATTCTGGCATATTATCTGTAAAAGCGATAATTGCGATTTTGACGCCTTTTGCTTCAAGAAATGCTGGCTTTTTTGCTTCTGCTAAATTTCTTCCAGCGCCTGCGTATGGAATTTTATTTTTTTCAAGACGCTCTAAAGTTTCTAAAAAAGCTTCGTAGTCATAATCCAAAACGTGATTATTGGCTAAAGTTGCATAATCAATACCAGCAGATTTCAATACGTCAATAGCTTTTGGGTCTGCCCTGTAGAAAAATACTTTTGGGGTTTTGCTCCACTCTTTTCCTGATCTTGCAATTGCATTTTCTAGGTTGATGATGGTTAAGTCTGCATTTCTCAGTAAATCAATAAAGTTTCCCCAGACATATTCATTTGGTTTATTGCCTAAAATAACATACTCATTTACAAGCCTGCCTAGCATAACATCTCCGGTAAAAGCTATTGTTATATTTGCTGAGCTTTGTCTTTCCATTTCTTCTTCCCTTTCAATCTCACAACTTGCAATAAACAATAAAATCGATAAATATACGATAAAACTCTTAATATTCATATCTAATAGGCGTTATTGAAAAGTTATATATGTGGGTTTCCCCACACGATTTTTTGTATAAGAAAATCGTGAGGGTGGGGAAGTGCCCACATGAGCGTAGATTGGAA
>Ga0213870_1000298_pt1 | contig 25577 bp, 21 predicted proteins | sample WICALVC2017_Meta_FD_160119 | JGI IMG/M metagenome (GOLD analysis project Ga0213870, IMG submission 160119) | Freshwater microbial communities from subterranean cave lake in Wind Cave National Park, South Dakota, United States - WICALVC2017 | ecosystem: Environmental > Aquatic > Deep subsurface >... | reverse complement strand
GATTGACCCGACGACCAACGATTGTTATGACGTATCCGGGTGGGGACAAAATTTGGCATTATCCTATGATTCCGGTGTTGTCGGCGGCGATTCTTCGGAAATAAAATTTTGCCATGACTCCGGCATTGATCTTTACCACGCCGAGTATTGCAAGTCATCGGTCGGCGGAAGCCATAAATTCGGCTGCGTGTCTGCGAAGAAAGGCAAATACTGCATTTTAAATAAACTCTACAAAGAAGATGACTTCTGGAAGTTAAGAGAAAAAATAATCAAGCACATGAACGACATGCCTTATACCGATAAGAAAAGAAGAGTTTACCGCTATGGAGAATTTTTTCCTATAGAACTTAGCCCTCATGCTTATAACGAAACAATAGCTTCTAAATTTTCCCCATTATCGCAAGACGAGATTACAGCCAGTGGTTACAGGTGGCGAGAGCCGGATATTAAGGAATACGTTGTTACAAAAAAGGCGGCTGATTTGCCAGATCATATAAAAGATGTGGAGGAGAAGATTTTACAAGAGGTAATCGGTTGCGCCGTTTGTTCTAGGGGTTTCAAAATTACTAAGTTTGAACTTGATTTTCTCCGCAAAATGAATTTGCCCCTGCCGCGCCGGTGCCCTTTTTGCCGTATTGGCGAAAAATTGGATTTCTGGGTCAAAGAATTTAATTTAATAAAAAAGATTTGCGATAAATGTGGTACGGAGTTTGATTCGCCGCACTATAAAGAAGAAGTTAGTTATATCCTCTGCAAAAAGTGCTATCTTGAGGAAGTTGTTTAAAAATCATGTTAAGTCTTTTTAAAAAAGAATTATGGACCAAGGAACTCACCGCCTGGTATCTTTACGATTTTGCCAATTCTTTTATGTTCATCAACATGACGCTCTACTTTTCCCAGTGGGTGGTGGTTGATAAAGGACTTACTGATTTTTGGTATTCTCTCCCAGTAGTTGTCGCTACTATCTTTTTAATTCTCGCCACTACTTACTTTGGGAGTATTGCCGACAGAAAGGGTAATCATTTTAAAATTTTCTATTATTCAACTCTCGGTATTTTTATAAGTTTAGCGGCAATTATTGCAGTTGGACGGCTTTTGCCTGGGCTTGCCGGCCCGATACTGGCTCTGATTCTTTTCGCCATCTATCAATTCTTTTATCAATTAGCGCTTGTCCCTTACAGTTCTTTTATCAAGTATATAAGCACCGAGGATATTTATGGAAAGGTATCGGGAATAGGTTTTGGTTTTAGCCAGTTTGGCCATATTGCTGGTTTGCTTCTTACTTTACCCATAACCAAAGGCATCATAACGGAGTTTGGCACTGATCGTCTCTCGCCGCTTATCCCGGCTCTTATCGCCGCTATAGTCTTTTTTCTGCCAAGCTACTTTGCTTTTCGAAAAAAGCATTTTGCTCCAGTAGAGAGCACGGAAAAAATTTCCTGGTGGAGATCAACTTGGGACAACCTTAAAGAAAGCCGGCGTTATCCGGGAGCCTTTCCTTTGCTTTTGTCATTTTACTTTTTTAGCGACGGCATCCTCACACTCTCGCTCTATTCGGCAATTTATATGGAAAAAGTTTTTCAAGTGGACGATCCCTTTAAAGTAAAAATTGCTCTGTATATAACAATCGGTTTTGCTATTGGGGCGTTTTTGGGCGGCGCCATCGCTGATCGCTTTAAACATAAACCCATACTCATTGGATCGCTTATTCTTTGCGGTTTAAGCATTCTTGCGATCGCGCTCATTTCGAACCAGTCGCTCTTAGTGCCGCTGTATCTCATATTAGGATTCACTATGGGCACAACTTTTGCTTCCTCGCGCAGTTACTACGCATCGCTCATTCCCAAAGAGCGGAGCGGCGCTCTTTTTGGTCTTTATGTTTTTGCTGAACGCTTCGCCTCAATACTCGGGCCGCTAGTCTGGGGAGTTACCATTTTCGTTCTCAAGGACTATGTTCCAATCAACTACCGCACTGCCGCTTTTATGATGGGATTATTTGTGCTTTTAGCCCTTATTCCCTTGATTTATAAAAGAAGGCCGGCGCTACAAACTATAAGTCCACCAGTTAAATGACTAAAACCCCACAATTTGATAAGGCGCTGGATGAATATTTTGCCAAGCTCGAGCTAGATGAAAAAGGAGGACAGTGGCGTACCTGCCGGTTTTCCGGTGAGAAATTTTATGTGCGCCCGGAGGATATTGAATTTTATAAAAAAATTGGAGTTCCACTGCCTACACTTTCTCCAAAAGAAAGAATTCGGAGAAAACTTGCTTTCTTCAATTCTTATCACCTTTTTAAAATCACTTCTGCTTTTTCGGAGAAACCGATTATCTCTCATTACCCGCCCAACACGCCCTATAAAGTCTATGAGCATCAAGTTTGGTTTGGCGGAGATGAGTGGAGCGCCGAAGAGTATAGCCGAGCTTACGATTCCGAACGCGGCTTTTTCGAACAATACAAGGAGTTGCAGTTAGCGGTTCCCAGGCCCAATCTCTATGTTGATCCTAAGAGCATTAACAGCGATTACAGCAACAATTCCATTGACCTTAAGAATTGTTATCTAGTTTTTGACGCCGTTATGTCGGAGGACTGCAGTTATTCGCTCATGGTGGATCGGTCACGCAGTTGTCTTGAGAGCTTTACTCTTATTAATGGCAATACCTGTTATGAAGGTTTCGAAAGCATGAATCTTCACAATTGCCGCTTTGCCGAATATTCGCGCGACTCCATTGACTGCTCTTTTATCTATGATTGCCGGAATTGCGCCCGTTGCTTCGGTTGCACTAACTTGCGCAATAAGCAGAATTACTTCTTTAATGAGCCGCTTTCCAAAGAAGCCTATGACGAAAAAACTAAAGCTATTAATCTGGGCGATCTGGAGACAGTAAACCAGATAAAAGCCAGATATAAGGAGTTAAAGGGAAAAGCGATTCGCAAAGAAAACCATAACGATTTTTCGATTAATAGCATGGGCGATTATCTTAAACACTGCAAGAATTGCTACGCTTGTTTCTATACCGCCTATGGCGAGAACATCGCTTATTCCATCGGCAGCACTAAGGCCAGGGATTGCTATGATTTAGCGGGCGGCATAGGGACAGAATTTTCTTACGATACTTATGGCGGAGTAGGAAATTATGGAGTTAAGTTTTCCCATAAGCTTACAAGCTGCAATAACGTTGAATATTCGGAACTGCTAACTAATTGTCATGATTGTTACGGCTGTATCGGTCTTAAGAACAAATCATTCTGTATTTTTAATAAGCAGTTTGAAGAGGATGATTATTGGAAGACCCTCGATGTGATTAAGACTAAGATGTTTGAAGCTGGAGACTATGGCGAGTTCTTTCCTCCGTCTCTCGCGCCAATACCCTATAACATTTCTTATGCAAATTCTTATGCTGGCTATGACGACTTAGAAGTAGCTAAGCGTTATGGCTACCGCATCGAAGCAATACCCGAAACCTTATATGCAGTAGAGGGCGAAGTCATTGATGCTCAAAATTTACCTAAAGACATTAGAGAGGTTAAAGACGATATTCTGGATAAAGTTATTTTTGACGGCAAAAACAATAAGAAATTCCGCTACATCAAGTCGGAATTGGATTTTTACAGAAAGCACGGCATTCCGCTTCCGCTCGAACATTACAGCGCGAGGTTGGCAGAAAAACGCAAAAGATTCGGTTCTATCGCATTAGAATTCCATGAAAGAAAGTGTCCAAAATGCGGGAAAATGATGCAGTCTTCCTATGCACCAGATCGTCCAGAAATCGTTTATTGCGAACAATGCTATAACGCCGAGGTAGTTTAACATATGGGCACTATGATGCATCATAGTACTATGAACCTTCATAGCGCTCTTAATATCAATAATATTCGACAAAATAATGACTAGCGAAAATAAAATCTGCCAAAACTGTAAAAATCAGTTCGTAATCGAACCTGACGATTTTAATTTCTATGAAAAAATTAAGGTTCCGCCGCCGACTTGGTGTCCGGAGTGCCGGATGGTGAGAAGATTCATTTGGCGTAATCAGCATCACTTATTCAGTCGTAAGGACAGTCGTACCAGCGAGATGATATTTTCAACGATCCCACAGAGTGTTTCTATTCCGGTCTATGAGGTTTCATTTTGGAATTCAGACGGCTGGGACCCGATGCAGTACGGCCGCGACTATGACTTCTCGCGCCCATTTTTTGAGCAATTCCGCGAATTACTTTATGAGGTGCCGTGGCCATCGCGAGGAGTGTTGAATCTTGTAAACTCCGATTATTCAGCAAACGCGAGCGATCTCAAGAATTGCTACCTCTGTTTTGACTCCGGCAACCTTGAAAACTGCGGCTACGTCGTGACCGCGGAAGGCACGAAGGACAGCTTTGATCTCTACCAGAGCCGCCACGCCGAGCTCTCGTACGAGGGCTATATGGTTGATGAAGCGTACCGCTCGCATTTGAGCGTAAACGTTGAAGATTGCAGCGAGGTATGGTTCTCGCGAAACATGATCGGTTGCCAGAATTGCTTCGGTTGTGTGAATTTGCGAAACAAGAGCTACTATGTTTTTAACCAGCCCTACTCCAAAGAAGCGTATCGTGAGTTCATGGCGCAGTTTCAGTCCGGATCGTACGCCGCAATTGAGGCAATGAAAGCAAGAGTATATGCATTGTGGCTGCAGTACCCGATGCGGTTTACCTTGGGCATCAATAACGTAAATTCAGACGGCGAACACATTGAGCATTCAAAGAACGTGCGCGACAGCTTCATGGTGCATGATGGCGAGAATCTGCGATACTGTCAGATTCTGGGCGGGCCGGTTGCGGACTGCTATGACTATACGGTTTGGGGCGAGAATTCATCCTTGATTTACGATTCGCTCCAAGTTGGGAAAAGCTCGGAGCGCGTGAAATTTTCAAACGGCTGCTGGCCGGCATCAAATGATATTGAGTACTCGATGCATAGTCGTTCTTCGTTAAATATCTTCGGCTGCGTTGGCTTAAAGAAAAAGCAGTACTGCATCTTTAACAAGCAATACTCAAAAGAGGATTATTTCAAACTTCGGGAGAAAATTATAAACCAAATGAATGAGAGATCTTTTACCGACAAGCAGGGCAGGGTATATAAGTACGGCGAGTTCTTTCCGCCGGAATTCTCGCCCTTTGCCTATAACGAAACCATTGCTCAAGATTTTTTCCCGTTATCTAAAGCAGAAGCCGAGGCAAAGGGTTTTCTTTGGCGAGAGTCAGAACGCCGCGAATTTGAAACCACCATAAACGCAGCCGATCTGCGGGATGATATTAAAGATGTCCAAGACCCAATCCTAAAAGAAATTATCAAATGCGCGGACTGCGGCAAGGCCTACCGCGTCATCAAAATGGAACTCGATTTTTATCGCCGTATACCGTTGCCACTGCCGCGTCTGTGCCCTGATTGCCGCTTCAAAGAGCGCTTCAAATTTGTTAATCCTCCGAAGTTTTGGGATGCTAAATGCCAGTGCGCAGGCGAGACTGATGAGAGAAAGATTTATAAAAACGACGTCAAACATTTCCACGGCGCCGACCATTGCCCGAATGAGTTTAAAACCTCCTACGCCCCCGGCCGCCCGGAGATAGTTTACTGCGAAAGCTGCTACAAAACTGAAGTAGTATAGTTACCATTTCTAATTCGCGCGAATTAGAAAATAGTCTATAATTGATTTATGAAGGAATTAGAGAAAGTTTTCAAAGGTTTGGCCAATCGCCGCCGCTTGGCTATCATCCAGCTCCTAAGCAAAAAAGGCGAGTTGCCGGTAGCCGAAATAGCCAATCATATTAAGTTGTCTTTTACCTCGACTTCAAAACATCTGAATATCCTACATAGATTAGATATTTTGGATCGCCGCCAAGAAAGTTTAACGGTTTATTATCGCTTAGCCGATTCACCACCCGCCCTAGTTAAATTAGTGTCCGCCACCATTTCTAATTCGCGCCTTTACTAAAGTTTCGGCGGGCAAGCGCGCCTGTCCGCCGTAGGCGGAAATAGGAAAATATGACTTCAGAAACCCGAATCTGCCAAAATTGTAAATCTAGCTTTCCTATTTTCGAGGAAGATTTGAGTTTTTACGAAAGATTTAAAGTTGGTTTGCCGAAAATGTGTCCATTATGTCGGGCGCAGAGGCGGCTCGCTTTCCGAAACGAACGGTACTTGTACAAGCGGGAATGTGATAAATGCAAAAAACCGATTATTTCAATGTACAGCCCGAATAAGCCGTATCCCGTGTGGTGCCATGAGTGTTGGTTTTCCGACGATTGGGATCCGTTATTTTATAGCATCGAATATGATCCCAAAAAATCTTTTTTTGAGCAGATAAACGATTTATGGAACAGAGTGCCTAAAGTGGCTTTGATTTATGTCCGGAGCGAAAACTCGGAATACGTCAACATTTCCGCTGACAATAAAAACTGCTATATGATTATTGAATCATCGAATAACGAGAACTGCATCCATTGTTATTGGATTCAAATTTGCAATGACTTGGTTGATGTTTCTTTTTCCTACAAAACCGAACTCTCTTATGAAAGCGATGACTGCTACAATTCGAGCCGTCTGTTTTACAGCAAGGGCTGCCACGATTGCTTGGATAGCTACTTGCTCTTAAATTGTCGGGGATGTTCAAATTGCATCGGCTGCGTCAATTTAAGAAACAAGCAGTATCACATTTTCAACAAACCCTATTCAAAAGAAGATTACGATAAGTTTTTGAAGGGAGCGCGATTGGATTCTTATAGCGGCGTAGAATCATTAAGAAAAAAATTTGCTGATTTTATCGCAACCCAACCGCGGAAGTATGCAGAGATTTATAATGCCCTTAGCTCTACCGGCAACTATATAACCGAAGCTAAAAACTGCCGACACTGCTTTCATTCCTTTGACGCCGAAGACAATGCTTATTGCGTTCATGTTTGGCGCGGAGCCAAAGGCATCATGGATTGCGACACTTCTGGGAGGGGAGCGTCATTCAACTATAATTCCTTAAACGCGGGTCTTGCCGCTTCGTACTGCATTTGCACGAGCGTTTGTTGGGATTCGGCCTTTGCCGCCTACTCTTTTTACTGCCAGAACTGCAATAATGTTTTCGGTTCGGTTGGCTTGAGAAAGAAAAATTACTGCATATTAAACAGACAATATTCTAAAGAAGAGTACGAGAAGTTGAAGGGGGAGATTATAAGAAAGATTGACAAGGAATGGGGTTATGGAGAATTTTTTCCGGCATGGGTGAGCGCGTTCGGATATAACGAATCCTCGGTAATAGAACAATTCCCATTGACGAAAGAGGAGGCATTAAAGAAAGGGTTTAAATGGGAAGATTACCCGCGTGGGATTTATGGAAAGGAAACGCGGGCGTGGGATAAAACACCTGATTCGATAAACGATTTTAAAACCGATGACATTACAAAAGAGGTTTTTGTCTGTACGGAATGCAAGAAAAACTATCTTATAATCCCACGTGAATTCGCCTTTTACCAAAAAATGCAGATTCCTTTGCCGCGCTTATGTTCCGATTGCCGCCACCTTCGTCGCTTCACCGCCCGCGGCCCAAACCGGCTATGGAAGAAAAATTGCACTTGTGCTGGAGCAAGATCAGAGAACGGCATTTATCAAAACACCACTTTACACTTCCACGGCGCCGATCACTGCCCCAACGAATTTGAAACTTCCTATGCTCCGGAACGTAAAGAAATCGTTTATTGCGAACAATGCTATAACGCCGAGGTAGTTTAACATATGGGCACTATGATGCATCATAGTACTATGAACCTTCATAGCGCTCTTAATATCAATAATATTGGACAAAATAATGACTAGCGAAAATAAAATTTGTCAAAATTGCAAACAGCAGTTCACGATCGAACCGGAGGATTTTAATTTCTACGAGAAAATGAAGGTTCCAGCGCCCACGTGGTGTCCGGAGTGTCGCTTTGTGCGACGATTCCTCTGGAGAAACGAGCGAAGTCTCTATCGGAGGAAGTGCGATCTTTGCCACAAGGACATACTTTCTGCTTATGACCCGCGTGAGTCATGGAATGTGTACTGCTATACGTGCTGGTGGGGAGACGGGTGGGATCCGCTCGCCTACGGGAAAGAATATGATTTCAAGAAGCCGTTCTTCGAACAATTCATTGATCTTCTACATCGCGTTCCCATCACGAATCTCTGGGGATTCGATAATGTGAACTGCGAATACGCAAACCACATCGGGCATAGTAAGAACTGTTATTTTTCGTTTTCCATTGTGCGCTGCGAGGATATTTATTATTCGACGAGCATGGACCGGAGCTTGAACTGCGTGGATTGCGACTTACTGAATGACTCCCAATTTTGTTACGAGAACGTCAACGGTGGGAAGAACTACGAATCGGTGTTTCTCGCCAACTCACGGGAATGCGTGAACTCTGCGTTTTTGTACGACTGCGCCAACTGCCAGCAATGTTTTATGAGTAATAACTTGAGGAATAAACAGTTTGTTTTTCGCAATCAACAACTTTCGAGGGAGGAATATCTCGCCCGCGTGCAGGAGATTAATATCGGGAGTTTCAAGACACTTAAGCAGCTTGAAGACGAATTTTTGGAGCTGAAACAGCATGCGCTCCGCAAGTACGGCAATATTCTCAAGTGCAATAACGTGAGTGGCGACGACCTCGTAGCGTGCAAGAATGCAAAGGTGTGCTTTAAAGTGCAGCAGTCCGAAGACCTGAAGTATTGTTGGAGGATTGTTTCAGCCCTAAAAGATGCATACGACATTTCGGGCGCTTTAAGTTCGGAGCTGGTGTACGAGGGATCGGTTGCTGCGAACTTTAATTATGGGGTGAAATTTTATTCACAATTCCATACCTCAAAAGATTCTGAATACTGTATTTACGGCAGTTCTGCTTCAAATCTTTTCGGTTGTGTAGGGGTTCGCAGTAAGCAGTACTGTATTTTGAACAAACAGTATACAGAGCAGGAATATAAAGAGTTAGTTCCGAAAATCATTCCACATATGAACGAAATGCCTTTTCGAGGATTCGGCGGCAGGACATATGGCTATGGAGAGTTTTTCCCCGTCGAGTTTTCTCCATTTGCGTATAATGAGACCGTTGCGCAGGAATATTTTCCCCTCACTCGAGAAGAGACCGCGGCACAAGGATACCGCTGGAAAGAGCCCCTCGAGCACCGTTACGCCGTCACAGCCGAACCCGATAAGTTGCCGGACCATATAAACGATGTTGCTGATAAGATTTTAGATGAGATTGTTGGCTGCGCGCACGCGGGTGCCTGCAATGATCAATGTACGACTGCGTTTAGGATTGTACCTCAAGAGTTGCAATTCTATCGGAAAATGAAACTTCCTCTTCCCCGGCTTTGTCCGAATTGCCGCCATTACGCGAGGGCCCGTGAGCGGAATCCTTTAAGACTTTGGCACCGCAAATGCACCTGCGCTGGCGCAAAGTCAGATAACAACGTTTATACCAATACCATTTCCCATTTTCACGGCGCCGACCACTGCCCCAACGAATTTGAAACCTCGTACGCGCCAGAAAGACCAGAAATTGTTTACTGTGAAAATTGTTACAATAGTGAAGTAGTTTAGAAATAAAAGCAATTTTCATCCTGAGTTTGTCGAAGGGCGAACAATGTTACAACGCGGAAGTGGTTTAGAGAGCCCAATTAACTTTATGTTAACCATTGACCAGTGAGTTAACATGGATTATTATCAGCATATGAACAGGCAATTTCTTTCCACTGTCGAGGTTGCCAAAATCCTCGGAATAAGCAGGATTGCGGTATTTAAAAGAATTAAGGCCGGCGAGATTAAAGCTAGAAAATCAGGCCGAAATTTTGTGATAGCCCGCAAGGATTTACCGGTTATTCTAGGCAGGGCGCTTACGGAAGAGCGCAAAAAACTCATCGAAGCGGCAGTCAGGAAAACGGTCAAAGAATATGGCGAGGCGCTTAAACTTCTGGGGGCAGAATGAAACCGCTTTCAGTCACTGAAGTAGAATACGTTGCTTTCCGTCTGGCCAAGGAGCTTATGGCCTGGGATGAACCAATCCCTGATTTCAGTTCCCGATTTCCCAATATTTTGGAAAGTTCTCTGGCGGCACCATTTCAGACCTTTCATAAAAAGCCGCTCTACCAAGGGCTCTTAGGCAAAGCGGCAGCGCTCTTTTATTTTATGATCAAGAATCATCCCTTCCAAAACGGTAATAAGCGGATAGCTATGACTACGCTTTTCTATTTTCTTTATAAAAACAAGAAGTGGCTGCGTGTCGATAATCAAGAGCTTTACAATTTTGCCAAATGGGTGGCACTAAGCAACCCGAGGCTCAAAAGCCCGACGCTTCTTGCTATAGAGAAATTCTTATCTGTTTATCTCGAGAAACTTTAAAATTTATTCCAATAATCTTGAAAATATTAAAATGAATTAAGTTATGAGAATAGAATCTAAACAATGTCAGAATTGTCATAGCCAGTTCACGATTGAACCGGACGACTTTTCTTTTTATGAAAAGATGGGCGTGCCGGCGCCGGTGATTTGCCCGGAATGCCGGTTTAAGCGGCGGGCGCTTTTTAGAAATGAAACAACGCTTTATTCAAGGAAATGTGGTCTGTGCGGAAAATTCGTAGTGTCCTCTTATAATCCAAAATCTCCTTACACGATTTACTGCGAAAAATGTTGGGAGTCAGATGCTTGGGATCCTTATTCATTTGGGAAAGATTATGATCCAAGCCGGCCGTTTTTTGAGCAGTTTGGAGAACTGTTTAAAAAGGTACCCTTGAAGTCCACCATGATTTCGACATCTTCAAAACTGGGACCCAACGTAAATAGCGAATACACCAATTATGCCGGCGGCAACAAGGATTGTTATTTTATTTTTAACGGCGGCGGCAATGAAAACTTAATGTACTCACGGGGTGTGAGTATGTCGCGGGATACACTTGATTCTTATTTTGGAATTAATTTGGAACGTTGCTACGAGGCCGTGAATGTTGATCAATCGTCTGGAATCCAATTCGGCCAGAATGTGGTCTCGAGCCTAGATTCAATTTTTACCTTGAACGTAAGCGGGTTGAATAATTGTTTTGGTTGTGTGAATCTGCGTCACAAGTCATATCATTTTATGAATGAGCCCTTAAGCAAAGAAGAGTATGAGCGGCGAGTTAATGACGTGAGAGGCAGTTATTCTAAGATGCAGGAATCTAATAAAAAATTCCAGGAATTTTCCCTAAAATTTCCCCGCCGCGAAAATAATAATTTGAAAACCGTCGGCTCTATCGGCGATTACCTATTTGAATCAAAGAATTTAAATCATTGCTTCGAGACTACCAGATGCGAAGACTCAAAATATCTTTTTTCGGTTAAGTTTGCCAAAGATTCTTATGATGTCTTGGGTTTTGGCTATGATTCCGAACTGCTTTTGGAAACAGTTGCAGCGGGCTATTCCAGCCGCATAATCGGCGCTTTTTGGGCCGAGAATTCTCAAAATATAGAATATTCCGCTTCCATGCGCGCCAGCCAAAATTGTTTTGGCTGCGAAGGACTTAAAAATGCTAAATTCTGCATTTTAAATAAAAAATACGGTGAAGATGAATATAAGAAAATTAGGGCGCAAATTGTTGAGGAGTTGAAGCGCACAAATCAATACGGTTTGATGTTTCCTCCGGTCATAGCACCCTTTGCCTACAACGAAACCGTCGCTCAAGATAATTTGCCTTTGACTAAAGAGGAAGCAGTTGCGCAAGGCTATCGCTGGGAAGATGATTTACAGATGACTAAAGGCAAAGAAACTCTGAAGCCGGAAGCCATTCCTGACCACATTAAAGATGTTCTGGAGAGCATCACTAATGAAGTTTTGGCCTGTATTTCCTGCAGTAGAAATTACCGGATTACTCCGGCGGAACTTCAGTTTTACCGGCGCATGATTTTACCGGTCCCGCGGAAATGTTTTTTCTGCCGGCATCAGGATCGGCTTCACCGCCGCGGGCCAATGAAAATTTACGATCGCACTTGCGCAAATTGCAAAAAACCTATCAAAACTTCTTATGGCCCAGATAGGCCGGAAATTATTTTTTGTGAGGCCTGTTACCAAAAAGAGGTGATTTAGGGGTGTACCCAGTGGTACAACTGCAGTTGTACCACTGGGTTTGACTAGTGTGCAATACCCCATGTTATAATAGGAAACCTGTGGCTAATATATTTATTTCCAATTGGAGTTTGATGATTTTTGGGGCAGCTGCAGCGGTTTTAATCATTGCGGTCTTATATCTCGGCAGGCAGTTAACTACGCTTGAAAAAACAGTGGAAGACCTCCAAGACCGCCGGTAGAATCGGCCAGTTTCAAGGATTGCAAGATTTTCCCGGATGTGCTATCTTTAGGATGAGAAAATGTATATCCCGGACTGGGTTCTCATCATCTTTTTTGCCGCCATTATCTGGCTCTTGGCGATGATTTCCCGATTGCATAAAAGGATTAAGGGGCTTAAAAGAATGGTTCGGCGGCTCGAAGGCAAAGAAGAAGAAGAGAAGCCGGAACGGGAAGGCGGCAATGGCGAGGGCTAGAGAAATCCTGTATCCTGTATCCTGTATCCTGTATCCTGTATCGTGAATCATGAATCAAGAATTAAGGCGGTGTCAAAATTGCAAAGTCCAGTTCGTGATTGAACCGGACGATTTTTCTTTTTATGAACATATAAAAGTCCCGGCGCCGACCTGGTGCCCGGAGTGCCGGTTTAAACGGCGGCTTATTTTTTGGAATGAGCACAATCTTTACCGGAAAAAAGATGCTAAGACCGGCAAGGAAATTTTTTCCATGTTTCCGGAAGAGTCACATGTGAAAATCTATGACCACGATTACTGGTGGTCTGACGCTTTCGATGGTCGGGAATACGCTCGCGATTATGATTTTAAGAAACCGTTTTTCGTTCAGTTTAAAGAATTACTGGATGAGGTGCCCTGGTACGCGCGCTCCATCCAGAAGATGGTCGAGAGCGATTATTCCAATAACGCCACTGGCCTTAAAAATTGCTACTTATGTTTTAACGGCAACACTTCGGAGGATTGCATGTACGGCATTGCTTTCGACGGCATGAAATCTTCGCTTGATTTTTACCAATGCATGGCCGGCGAACTCTGCTACGAGATTTTCTCGGTGGGGCCGGGCTATAAAAATTTCTTCTGCATGGAGTGCGGAGGTTGTCGGGATTCCTGGTTTTTGCTGAATTGTCAGGATTGCTCCAATTGTTTCGGTTGCGTGAATCTGCGGCACCAGCAGTATCACATTTTTAACGTCCCCTATAGCAAAGAAGAATATTTTAAAAAGCTCGCTGAATTTAATCTAGGCTCCTACGCGGCGCTTACCGAGATTCGAAAAAAGGTATACGAGCTTTGGCTGCGTTATCCCCGTAAATACATGCACGGCGTCCATAACTCAAATGCCTCCGGCGACTATGTGTATGCGTCCAAGGATGCCGAGTGGTGTTATCAGGTGGTTTCAGTCGAGCACGGCAAGTGGGTGCAAAATGTGGCTAACGTGGTTAAAGATTCTTACGACTACACCAACTGGGGCATGAATTCCGAGCTTATCTACGATTCAATCACCTGCGGGCAGGATTTACAGCGGCTCAAATTCTGCGTTGAATGCTGGCCCGGATGCCAGGATCTTGAATATTGCGTAAGTTGCCATTCATCCATGAATCTTTTCGGCTGCGTGGGCTTAAAAAAAGGCGAGTATTGTATTTTAAACAAGCAGTATTCGAGAGATGAATATTTTGCCCTGCGCGAGAAAATTATGAAGCATATGGATGAAATGCCCTACATTCGGCAAAGCGCAGATGGCAAATCGCAAATCGTGTATCGCTATGGCGAATTTTTTCCGATTGAATTTTCGCCGTTTGCTTATACCGAGGCCGCTATTCACGACTACTATCCGTTAAAAAAAGAAGAGGCGGTTGCCCAAGGTTTTATCTGGCGCGATCCGCAGCCGCGCGAGTTTGAAGTCACTATGCAGGCGAAGGATTTGCCGGATCATATTAAAGAAGTCTCCCACGCTGTTGCCAAAGAAATTATCGCTTGCGGTCTCTGTAAGCGGGCTTATCGCATCCTTACTCAAGAGCTGGAATTTTTAAAGCGCTTTAGCATTCCGCTCCCGCGCCTCTGCCATAAGTGCCGTTATCTTGAGCGCCGTAAATTCAGGAATCCTTATAAGTTTTGGCACCGTCGGTGTAACTGCGCTGGCATTAAATCAGAGAACGATATTTACACAAATTTATCGGGCCATTTACACGGCAACGGCCATTGTCAAAATGAATTTGAAACTTCTTACGCTCCGGACCGGCCGGAAACTGTATACTGCGAGCAGTGCTATCAGGCCGAGGTTGCGTAAGTTAGAACTGGACTTTTTAAGACAGAAGGCGTATAATAAAGCAGTAGCAAAGGTCGCGTTTACGGCCCCTAGTGGTTAAACCCCTGCCTGCGGCAGACAGGCTAGTCGCTAGTGGCTAATTATATGGTCTTTTTATACGTTACCTGCAAAAACCCCGAAGAGGCGCAAAAGATCAGCCATACTTTAGTCGGAAAAAAGATAGCCGGCTGGGTGAATATTGCTCCTATTAATTCTGTCTATCGTGAGAACGGCGAAATCAAAGAGAGCGCCGGAACCTCGCTTATCGTGAAGACGGTTGAATCCAAGGTTCAGGACGTTGAGGATGTGGTAAGGGCACTTCAGAGTCATAAGGTGCCGTGTATTGCCTCGTTCTCGCTCTATCGCCTCAATCGGGAATATAAGGACTGGCTGATTGGCAGCGTGGCGTGATTCGGATAGAAGATTTTTTTCCCGGCGCCTTAACAAGGCTTTGGTCGGATTTTATTTATGAAATTGCAGCTTGCGGAAAAACTTAATACCGGAGTGATACCGGTTTTTATACTCAAGGAAGGTGAATCAATAGTTAAACACCCGTTTTTTAAATTACTCAAAACCAAGGAGAAAAATTTTCTTAAAGCATTTTTTAAGAGATCGCCGCTAAGAAAAGATCATTCTCATCTGGTCTTTCTGCCGGGCGGCCGGGAAGCGGCGCTTATCGGCACAACAAATCAGAAGGATTTTAATCATCGGAAGGCGCTCTTGACTGCTCGGCGCGTTGTTGCTTACGCGCGCCGCGAAAAAATCAAGAATCTGGCAGTAAATCTCAAAGATTTTGAAACTCCCGGCATTCCCATAGAAGAACTGGCGGAAGTTACAGCTACCCAATTTGAATTGGCCAATTTTGAATTTATCCACTACAAAAGTCCGCCGCCCGAAGGCTGGAGTTTTGTAGATAGTATTCTTTTCTTAGCCGACAACCCTGCTTTAACCGAAGCTCTAAAACGAGGAAAAATTATTGGTGAGGAAATCAATAAAGCTCGCGTGCTCTCGAATACCCCCGGCTGTGATATGACTCCGGAAAATTTAGCTACCGAGGCCAGAAAGAGCGCCAAAGAATGCGGTTTTAAAGTTACGGTTTTTGATGAGAAAAAAATGAGAACGCTTAAAATGGGCGGTATTTTAGGCGTTGGCAAGGGATCGGACGAGCCACCACGATTTTTAATACTCGAATACTTTAAAGGCAAGCGCGGCGAAAAGCCAGTGGTCCTCATAGGTAAAGGAGTTACTTTTGATACCGGCGGACTTAACCTCAAACCCGAGCAGGCGATTTACGAAATGCATATGGATATGTCGGGCGGCGCGGCTGTGATTCACGCGATCGCGGCACTCGCGCGTCTTAAAGTTAAAAAGAACGTTATTGGACTTGTGCCGGCAGTTGAGAATATGCCTTCTGGCAAGAGCTATCATCCGGGCGATCTTTTGCGTACCATGTCCGGGAAAACCATTGAAGTTTTAAACACCGACGCGGAAGGCAGGATTATTTTAGCTGATGGTCTAACTTACGCGCAAAAGTATAAACCAAGATTGGTTATCGATGTGGCGACCCTAACCGGTTCGGCTATGTCGGCTCTGGGTCAGCGGGCATCAGCGATATTTACGACCGACATGGAAACGGAGAGAAAATTGCGCGCAGTTGGAGAAAAGACCGGCGACTTTGTCTGGCCTCTGCCTTTATGGGAAGAATACGAGCCGGAGATTAAAGGCACTTTTGGAGATATTGCCAATTTGGGCAAAACCCGTTACGGCGGCGCAATTACAGGGGCGGTTTTTCTCTGGCAGTTTATTAAGGGGCAGTCTTGGGTGCATATTGATATTGCACCGCGCATGACGGCGACTGAAGACGAGTTTTTAGCCAAAGGTTCTGCTGGCCCAGCAATTGCCCTGCTCGTAAATTTTCTCCGCGATTCTTAACTTTTGTAAACACAAGCGGATTTTCTAATTAAGTCCAAGTTGCGTTATACTTAAATTACTATGCCAGGTAGTGAAAATTCGACTGGTTTGCCTAAAGCAAACAGGGGCTACCTAGCAAAGCCGATTTATTCATATGATAAAGCTTTCAAGTAATGCGTCGAATTATCAAGAAATAAAGTCGAATTTCTACTACCTGGTATGCCAGGTAGTGAAAATTCGACTGCTCCGACCGCAGTCGGAGAAAGCCTAATAGATAAATCATTACTTAGCAAAAAACATGATCTACAAAAAAAGTCGCAATTACCTAAATAATAGTCGAATTTCTACTACCTGGTATGGTTGAGAGTTTGTTAAACAGCGGCAGTGCCGGCAAAGACGTGGTTTATTTCGGGCGGCTGGATTTCCGCAATCAAAACCGCCTTTTTGGCATTAAGCGCAAGGATCGCAGACAGCATATGTACGTGATCGGCAAATCCGGCACCGGCAAAACCGCTTTGCTCCATAATATGGTGGTGCAGGACATTGAAAACGGGGAAGGCCTGTGCGTGGTTGACCCGCATGGAGAATTTGTGGAAAGTATTTTAGAAAAAATTCCCCAGTCGCGAGTCAGAGATGTCATTTATTTTAATCCAGCTGATGCCGACTATCATGTTGGTTTTAACGTCCTGGAATTGCCGGATCCGAAGTATAAGCATTTAGTGGCATCGGGACTGATGGCGATTTTTACTAAAATTTGGTCCAATGTTTGGTCAGCCCGAATGGAATACATTTTAAACAATGCAATTTTAGCGTTGCTTGAAAGCCCCGGTTCAACCATGCTTGGAATTAACCGCATTTTAGTAGACAAGGATTATCGGCAGAAGATTATTACCAACGTTAAAGATCCCGTGGTCAGGGCTTTTTGGGTGAACGAATACGAAGCGTGGCGTGATCAGTTCCGCAATGAGGCGATCGCGCCGATCCAAAACAAGGTGGGGCAATTCCTCTCAACCTCTTTGATCAGGAACGTGGTGGGTCAGCAGAAGAGCACGATTGACATTTTTGACATCATGAACAACAAGAAAATTTTCTTGGTAAACGTTTCCAAAGGCAGGATTGGCGAGGATAATTCCGCGCTTTTGGGCGCCATGCTCATTACCAAAATCCAGCTTTCGGCTATGGAGCGCGTGCGCATTCCCGAGGAAGACCGCCAGGATTTTTATCTTTACGTTGACGAGTTTCAGAATTTCGCGACTGACAGTTTCGCCGGCATTCTCTCCGAAGCCCGCAAATATCGCCTGAATCTGCTTTTAGCCCATCAGTATGTCGGACAACTTGTGACCATGGGTACGGCCTTGACTTCAACTAAGGTGAGGGACGCCGTTTTCGGTAACGTCGGCACCATGATTATGTTCCGGGTAGGCGCTGCTGACGCTGAATATTTAGAGAATGAATTCACGCCAGAACTCACTATTGAAGATATGGTCAATCTGCCGAATTATTGCGTCTATCTAAAACTTCTTTGCGACGGCGTCTCGAGCCGGCCGTTTTCAGCCACCACGCTTCCGCCTTTCAAAGTTCCGGCTTCAGCGGCGACAGCTAAAAAAATAATCGATAGCTCCCGCAAGCTTTACGCGAGGCCGCGTGAAGTGGTTGAAGATGAAATTATCCACTGGACCGGCATGATGGGCGAAGAAGGACCAACCTTTAAAGAGAAGCCGAGAGAAGCCCTTAAAAAATTTCCGATCGTCTGTTCGAACTGCGGTAAGGAAAAAACGGTTGGCTTCAAACCCACGCCGGGCAGGCCGGTTTATTGCGATGAATGTTTTACTCAACTTAAGGAGGGAGATAAGGTTTTGATAAAAGAAGCTTCGAAACCGGCTAAATATGATACTTCGGCGCTCGCGGGCATGGGTATTGAGTTTTCTCCAAGCGAACCCAAAGAAGCCGCAAGACCAGAGAGAAAGCCCCTATTTAGCGGCGGGACAGCGGTTTTAAAAGAACATTCCAAAGAAGCGATCTCACTCGAGGAATTAAAAAAACAGGAACCGGTGAGGCCCCAAACACCCAAAAAACCAAGAGAGGGGGATAAAGCCGACATCCAGGGCTTGCGCGAGGCGCTCAAAAAAGCGATAGGCGAACAGGCTTCTTCCCCGCCCGAGAAGAAAGAAGGATAATTATTCTTTCGTTTTTTCGACGCGCTCTACGTAGCTGCCGGTTTCGGTGTTCACGCGCACCACATCACCGCTGTTTACAAAGAGCGGTACGCTAATCGTTGCCCCAGACTCTAAGACCGCGGTTTTGGTCCCGCCCTGGGCAGTGTCGCCGCGTAGGCCCGGCGGCGCCTCTTTGACTTTCAAATCCATTTTAATAGGGACTTCGATATTGATTATTTTTCCTTGCCCACCGTAGTCTTTGACAAAGGCTGGGTCGGAGAATTTCACGGCCGTAACTTCGGTGTTGGGCTTTAAAAATTTAGCCGGCGCGCCAATTACGTCTTCCTTGAGCGTAAAGCGTTTAGCCGGATCAGCTGGCTCCGAAAACCAAAATTCGCCGCGGTGACTGTAAAGGAACTTCACCGGTTCTTTTTCGATCTCGGCCTCTTCGAAATTATCGCTGTAATGAAAATTGCGTTCGTGAACCTTGCCGGTTATGAGGCTTTTAATCTTGGTTTTAGCCACCGGCTTCCTCTGCTGCATGCGCAAAAATTCGTACTCCAAAACCTCATACGGTTCGCCCTCCAAAACAAACATCACGCCTTTTTTAAGATCGTTGTAGGTGAGCATAGTGAGATGGATAATACTCGAAATTTTAAACCAAAGCAAGCGTATAATGCTGTTAATGAAACCTTATTGCTTGATAAATTAAAATTTGTTACAATTAATTCAAATGGCTAAAGAAAAATTTGCTTTAATAATCTCGACCGTCATTATCCTCTTATTTATTATTGTTAATTCTGATTTCGGGAACCCGAATGCCAATATTTTATCGCAGCTCGCAGGCGTAGAAGATTCAGCTCCCAGTTTAACCATTGATGGTTATCCGCCGGGCATAACTTATCTTGGGCCAAAAGATCACGTTATAACTTCTCTAAGCTTTACTGTTACCGGGTTAAAGGCGGGAGAGACAATCGCCTCGCTTAAGATTTACCACAATAATAGACCAAAACCAGTTGATATTCGTAAAGTTTACCCCAATAGCGGAAATTCACGTGAGACAAAAATTGAAACCAGCTATCCTTCGCTGCTTGCCGAGGGCGTGGTTTTCGCGGAACTTAGGACTAACCGCCGGACCATCCAAAGCAATCCAAGCTTTATTATTTTCGATGGCAAACCGCCAGAAATCAGCATTCAAAAAGATAGAAATCTGGTTACTGTTAGAGATAATAATAAAATTGTTTCCGTAACCATCTACGAACTTACGGCGCCAGCTGCCGATCCGAATCAGAAGATATTCAAAGAATTGACTCCGGCGAGCAAGAACGAGGTTTTACGACCATCAAGCGTTAGACAATCACTTCCGCAAATTCGCAACCAATATTATGAGATTTCATTGCCGAGAGCCGCTCGCGATAACCTGCTTCTACACGTAAGCGATAGCGCTGGCAATGTGGCTAGCGCGGGCCTTGGCCGGAGAACTTCAGCTAGTCTGGGTAGAGAATACAGGGATTCCGTGGGGATTTCTGCGACATCTGTAACACGAGCTGGGCAGCCGCCCATTGGGCTTCCAACCACGAGCGGAACCTATATGCTGAAATTTATTGTTCCCTATATTGCTTATCCCGGACTGCCTATATCAACAGCTTACAATGACGCTGTGGCGCGCGCCACGAACGTTATCAGCTATATGCAGAGCGCCACCGCTGCCCTGAATTTTGATTTATTCGCTAATGCGTACGGCGGAATAAATTTCGTTTTTGATCCCAGCGTGGCCTACTATTTTCTTTCTGCGGCCGATCTTTTTCCAACCAATCCCACTAGCCCATTTGTCCTATACAGCGCAATGGGCGCAGCCGGTCCATTAGTTGGTTATTATGCTCCAAATGAGGATTCATTATTTTCTTTTCTTACACCCTTTAAAAATAATGTTACCGAACCCATAGTGATATTTGGTTTGATACCTAACGTGGCAGCAATTACCGAAAACACCGGTCTTGGTATTATGGGGATTGATTATGGAGAAGATATTAATCCCGGAACGCCGCTCGAAACCATAACCAGGGCATTAAAGCATGAGCTCGGACATTCTCTTGGTCTTGGCCACACGCCCCCAACCCCGGAATTCGAAGATATCGCAGTTATGTATCCCGTCGGAATCCATGTGGGCCCAGCTTTTTCTAGGCTGGAAATAGCCACAGTGGCGGCTCGCTACTTTGCTACTTTTAATCCGTCCTCTTTAACTGGGTTGGCTAATCCGCCCATTGGCATTATTCCGCCCTTTCCAGCAACCGCTGATCCGGTCTGTTTCGGAGGTCTGATTAACTATGCAGTCGTTAACCGGCCAGAAGCTTCGGAAAAAAATTTACCAGAATCAGCTTATGTTCCGCCCCAGCCGAAATTTTGTCTTGATTTTAAGCCCCCAAACCCTTCTTACCCAAGAAAATATCCGAATATTCCTATTTTGCCTAGCTCGCCAGAATATTTGGAAACGCCTTCAAGCGTGAAGCCATCGCCTGACGCGGGAGTTAAATGGGCTTATCCGGCAGTTGCCTTAAATTCTCCTTTAGCGATGCCTTTTGACAATTTTGCGCCTTGTGATTGTCTGGGCCCATATATCGGTTCAAGCGCCGGCATACCTCAAGCTTTACCAGAGCCATTTCTTTTTTGCGTTGAATGCGCCAATGCTTTTGGTCAAAAAGAAATCGGTTTTGCCTTAAATAAGGTGTGGGATTTTACCAGTTGTCCGCCCGTGCCTCAAAATCAAATTCATACTGTTTGGCCGTGGATTCCTCCAGGGCCTTGGGATACTGACGGCTGTAAACCGGCTTTCCTGTCTTCACCTCCGCCACCGTCTCCCTCGCCACCACCTCTCTCTCCCTCCCCATCGCCTCCTACAGGAACACTCTACTGTCAACTTCGTGCCCAGCCACCAAGCGGAGTAGAACCGCTCTCCGGAGTTCTAATCTGGTCTACGAGCAATAATCCCAAGCCAGATCAATGTGTAGCCAGCGGTTGCTGGAGCGGACCTAAAAATCCTAATGGCGGCACGGAATCCTATGGTCCTTGGGGAGCGGGCAATTATTTATGCGATCTTGAATGCACTAAAAACTTTGGCATGGGCCTCATTAAAAAAACTATTTGTTCGACTAATGTTAATGTGCGTCCGCGGCCGTCTCCGTCGCCCTCACCATCTCCTTCGCCGTCACCGTCGCCATCACCATCACCATCACCTTCTCCATCGCCAATCGGCCCAACCTGTTCAAATTCGGGCACAGCCCAATGTGATCTTTTGCCGGGCTGTCCTCCTGGTTATGTCTGTCGGGGCGAGCCAGGCGGTTGCGGTTGCGTGCCATTGCCCCAACCCAGTTTAGAACCAGAAGGTTAAATCTTAAAAAATAGCCCTCCGTATCGTGAGACACGGAGGGCGGTGCGGGTCAGGGGATTTTCCCCACAAAGGCGCCGGTGAACTCGTTTTCGCCAGAAAGCGCGAAGCGCGCCTTGACTTCACTCCCTGGTTTCAAGTTCATGCTATCTATATAGAGCGTTCCAGTCGTGAGTTTGATCGGGAAGTGGAATGGTGGCCCAAAGTCCCGGAAGTGGTAGGCGAACGCTTTTGCCTCGGCGAGGCGACCGTCACTCTCTTTGAAGAAAAGCGTGACGCCCTCGTCTTCGAAAGCAGCCCGGGGACCGAGAATAATCATCACGCCTTCGGGGGCGCGCGTAACGTGAGCCGCGCCGTGCTCGGTCGAGGAGAGGACTGTCTCCTTAACATCGAGATTTGGATCGAGCTTCACCGCGAGCGTGATCCAGTGTTCAGAGTCCACGTCCCAAATTCCCGGACCGATAGGTTTCGGACGGCTGGCGGGTTTACTCGCTTGGGTCTGGTAGCCCTCGCTAAGGTCTCCGGAGAGCGGCTTTCCCGCCTCCTCAAGGGCAGTACCGAGGTCGGTATTCCCGCAGGAGAGAATCACAAGGCAGGTTAGTGAGGCGAGGAAAGCTTTCATGACTTCTCCTTAGCTCATAGAGCTGTAAAAGGCTTGATTGCGATTCGCTAGTGCTTCTGGTATTATGATGGATACATTATAAACTGTCAAATTTTCTGCTACTTAATATGAAAGCTGTCATCTTAGCCGCTGGCGAAGGGACGCGCATGCGGCCATTGACTCTTCGAGCTCCAAAACCGCTTCTTACGGTGGCTGGGAAGCCGCTTATTGAGCATCTTGTAAGTTCTCTGCCTGCGGAAATAACCGAAATTATCATGGTTGTCGGCTACTTGGCCGATAAAATTAAAGATTATTGCGGTCATAAATTTTTAGGCAGGCGCATAATTTATGTAAGCCAGAAAGATAACAAGGCAGGAACTTTTAACGCCCTAGAATGTTGTGAGCACTATTTAAGCCCGGGCAGATTTCTCTTGCTTTGTGGTGACGATCTTCATAGCCCCAAGAGTTTGCGTGCTTGCGTTGATTCCAAAGAATTGAGCGTGCTTCTTGCGCGAGTGGAAAATCCAGAACGCTTTGGCGTAGCTCTAGTGGATGCGAAAGGCGTGATTAAAGAAATCGAAGAGAAACCAAAACAGCCCAAAAGCAATTTAGTTAATTGTGGGCCGGCGGTTTTAAATAAAAAAATCCTTGATTATCCGCCGCCCCGGAGCCACACTGGCGAGTATTACGTTACTGACAGCATTAATCTTATGATTAAAGACGGTTACAAGTTTTATGGTGTGGAAGCCGATTGGTGGATTCCGATTGGCTATCCTGAAGATTTGAAAAAGGCGGAGGAATTTTTAAAAAACCTTAAAATTTCAGAGTAGAAGGTTTGTCGATCGGCAAACCTTCTATTTATTATTTAAGACTCGAATAACCAGTGACGGATAATTAAGGCGTATTGACAGGGTTAAACTGATTTTGCTATTATTTTGTTGTACTAGAGCGGTTCTGGTATGCCCGGAGCTTGTCGAAGGGCGTTAGCACCTTCAAGTCCTAAAAGCGAGGATAGAATAGAAATGAAGAAGTGCATTTCCTGTGGCGATCCGGCTATGAGCGATAGGCTTATCGACGCACGAGGCTTTAAGCCGGAAGCCGGCATCGATCCTCACGATTTCTGCGAGTCTTGTTATGCTCCAGTGCGGCGTGAGATTCCCGATGTCGTCAAGAAACGTCTTCCGGCCGCGGGATCAGGTGGCCTCATCTATCCTCAACGAATCGGTAAAACTAGAACCGATTCATAAAACTCAACGTCTGCCTTGCCTTAGAGCAAGGCTTTTTTTCTTGCTTAAATAATCAAAAAATTATAAGATAGACCTGCAAAATATGAACGTAAACCGGAACAAAGGAGTTTTTGTAGCGATGTCCGGAGGCGTAGATTCATCGGTGGCAGCAGCGCTTCTTGAAAAGCGCGGCTTTGACGTGGTTGGCGTTCATATGCGTTGTTATAACGTGGACGGTTGCGCCGAGCAGGATGCTCACGATGCCCGCCGAGCAGCGGAGGTTTTGGGTATTCCTTTTTATGTTTTTGATTTTGAAGATGAATATAAGGAAAAGGTGGTGGAGTATATGGTTCGCGGCTACCGCGAGGGGATTACGCCTAATCCGGATGTAATGTGCAACAAGGAGATAAAGTTTGGGCTGTTTCTAAAAAAAGCGCTTGAAATGGGAGCGGATTATGTGGCAACAGGACACTACGTGCGTCGCCGTTACTCTCCTACGAGAACCGGCGGTTCTTCGGCTCCAGCGGCCGAAGCCCGCCTGCGATCTCGCTCCGATGGTTCTCTCCGCCAGCTGGCGGATCGAAACCAAGCCCATCGGAGCTCCGATGGCTTCTCCACGGAGAACACCGGCTCCTCATTAGTTTCGGGGAATAAAGTTTTTTCGCTTTTTATGGCAAAAGACGGGAATAAAGATCAGAGTTACTTCCTCTGGACTTTGATGCAAGAGCAGTTGAGGTATTGTCTGTTTCCAATTGGAGAATACATCAAGCCTAAAGTGAGGGAGCTGGCTAGAAAATTCGGTTTGCCTAATGCGGACAAAAAAGATTCGCAGGGAATTTGTTTTTTGGGTAAAGTAACTTTGCAGGATTTTTTGAAAGAATATATTCCTGAAAAAAGAGGATTGGTTTTTACGACTACCGGAGAGCAGATCGGTGAGCATGCCGGAGTTCACTATTATACTATCGGTCAGCGGCATATTGGCGTGGCAAATAGCAAATCGCAAATCGCAAATCGCGTTGACGCAAATCCAAAACCAGTTTATGTTGCAGAAAAGGATGTTAAAACTAATACTCTTGTCGTTGCTGAAGGAAATGATAGCCCAGCGCTTTATCGAAAAGAAATCGAACTTACCAATGTCAATTTCATTGACCCACAACATTCCAACATTCTGCAGAATGTTGGAATATCTGGTATGGAGGTATATGCCAGGGTTCGTTATCGACAGCCGCTAGCTAAAGCTACTTTGGTAATTAGTAATTCGCAATTGGTAAATGGAAATACAAATAGAAAAAATCAGTTACCAGTTACCAATTACCAATTACTATTTGATACACCTATCAAATTTGTTGCTCCTGGCCAGTCAGCGGTATTCTATTCTAAGAATGGGGAGATGCTTGGCGGCGGAATTATTGTCTAAAAACCTTGTAAAATAAGGGCAAAGTTTGTTCCTTGCTCATAGATTTGTCCCCTGAATAACCTGAAGATATTCGAGTGGCGTCTTTCCTGCAAGCGCGAGATGGGGACACACAGCGTTGTACCAGGCGGCATAGGCCGCCTGCTTGCGTTCAATTTCCGCAAGTGTGCGAAAGCGCACTGTGTTCCAGAATCGCTCCCGATCATTGCGGTGCGAGCGTTCCACCTTGCCATTCTGGGCGGGTCGTCCGGGAGCGATGAGGTAGTGAGAAAGATTGAGATCGTGACACAGGACATCAAAGGGGTGCAACCGCGGGTGGAGCGGATCGCGGGATGCCGCATATCCGTTATACCGATTCGTAAAGATACTGGCATTGTCGGTTTTGACCGCACGGATGCGAAACGGCGCTGCGGCAACCACATTCCGCAAAAATACGAGTGCCGTGCGGTTCGATTGTTCCGGTGTCAC
>Ga0213870_1000297_pt1 | contig 25584 bp, 25 predicted proteins | sample WICALVC2017_Meta_FD_160119 | JGI IMG/M metagenome (GOLD analysis project Ga0213870, IMG submission 160119) | Freshwater microbial communities from subterranean cave lake in Wind Cave National Park, South Dakota, United States - WICALVC2017 | ecosystem: Environmental > Aquatic > Deep subsurface >... | reverse complement strand
AAAAATGAGTGCAAATGTTGCAGTAATTTTCATATCAGATCTGGCCCTAAAAGCAGCTCAAATGATTCAGATTAGAAAATAGTTTTAATTTGTATGATGACAAGAGCAATGCTTTGACCAGTGGTTGAAACATCCAATCAGTTTATGATCTTTACAACCACAGATGACGCATTTTTTCATGCATTATATTCACAGTTTCTCCATTAAAGATTCTATCTTTTCAATCAACCCATTATAATTAAAAGAGCCAATTATGGTTTGCCTGAGATTTTGTAGCCTATGCGGGTCCTCAGAATATAATTTTGACATGGTCTCTATTTCTCTAAAAAAGTCATAATTTTTAACATACGCGTCAGACGCGGACAATAATTCAACACAATCATTTGAATTATTATCAATAGAGTTCAATTTGTTGATTATTACTTGCAGCAACCCCTTGATTTTTGATAGTTCTTTTTTTATTATTTCAAGATCTCCTGTCTTGTCCTCTAAATTAGTTAGTAATTGATATGATTCAAAAATCTGATTTAATAGTCCTTTAAGATAATTATCAAAATCCGCCATATCGAGTTGGATAGAACATGACCAATCTAAAAGTTTGAGCATAATAAATCAGGCACGGCGGTGTTTTTTATTTTAAATTTAAATTAGTACATTAATTCCTATCTGCATTGCAAGACAATGCTTACCTAAAATGCATAGATCCATATTGTGGTTTAGAATATGACATATCTAGTACTAGAATTAAATGTGATAAAGGCCATCTTTTAGATGTAAAATACAAAAAAATTCCTTCACGTGCATTAAAAGAATTATTTTACAATAGGCGAAATCCACAAAATAATATTTTTAATGAAAGTGGTGTCTGGCGGTTTCGTGAGTTGTTAAACTTTTGTCAAATAGATACGGCAAGTGCTGAAGAATGCTCAAAATATTTGGTATCATTAGATGGAGCAGAAGGAAGACAATCAAAACCATATCACATGTCAAAGGTTGCACATTTTGTTGAAACTAAGAGCGAAAACCTATGGCTACAGCCAGAAGGATACAATCCAAGCGGCTCATTCAAAGATAATGGCATGGCATCTGCTATCACTCATGCAAAGCTGGTCAATGCAAAAAAAATTGTGTGTGCCTCAACAGGAAATACGTCAGCATCTGCAGGAATGTATGCTGCAAATGAAGATATTGAATGTGATGTGTATATTCCATCTGGACAAGTTGCACCCGGCAAGCTTAGTCAAGCATATCAGTTTGGAACGCAAATAATTCAAGTTGATGGAAATTTTGATGATGCACTAACAAAGTCACTTGAAGATGCAAAAAAATATGACGGATACACAGTAAATTCTGTAAACCCATTTAGAATAGAAGGACAAAAAACTATCCCATACAGAGCATTGGAACAACTTGGCTGGGAAGCCCCTGACTGGATAGTTTACCCAGGAGGAGCACTTGGAAACACATCAAGCTGCGGCAAGTGTTTAATGGAGCTGTACGAATGGAATTGGATAAAAAAAATTCCGCGCATTGCAGTTGTAAATGCAGAAGGAGCAAATACCCTCTTTGAGTTATACAATGGTAAATTTGAAGAAACTGAGCTTCGATGGAACAAAGGTAAACCTAATGTCGAATTAATTGTAAAGTACTACAAACATCTTGATAAAAATGGAATTAGGCCAAAGACAAAAGCTACTGCAATACAAATTGGCAGACCTGTCAATATCCTAAAAGGGTTAAGGGCATTGGAATTTACAAATGGAGTTGTTGTTGAGGTATCTGACTCTGAGATGTTAGATGGAATGTCAATTGTTGGCCTAAACGGGTTTGATTGTGAAATGGCTTCAGGTGCTGTTCCAGCTGGCATAAAGAAGATGATAAAAGACGAAGTAATCAAAAAAGACGATGTTGTGGTGGGGATATTAACAGGCAGACAAAAAGATCCAATGTTGCCTGTTGATTATCATAACAACCCTCAAAATCGATTTGCAATACCGCCGCGTGACAAAAAATAACTAAATCACAATTAGTTCATACTAGATCATTACTAATTCTTTCGTGCAAAATGATCTTCTAATGCCTTTTTCTTTTCTTTTATATGAAAAAGATCTTCGGTGTGCTTGAATGCCTTATCATACTCTCTTTGGAAAAGCATAGCCTGCATCAACATATGGTTTTCAGGAATAACTATTCCAGTTTGATCATCCGAATACATTATCTTTACAGTATCTCCAATGGATTCAGTCATGTTTGCATGAATGTGAATCATGTTTGTATCTTTGAAGCTAAAATTCATAGTGTTTGCAAAGTCACGAACTTCTTTTGTTCCTTTTGCAGTCCAGAGAATGGCGACGCCATTTTCATTTGTAAAAATTTGTAAGACCTCTGATGGCTTTGGAGCAGAATCTTTGAACCTGATATCCATAATGTGTAGGTGCATTTGTCTTGTTGGAACTTTGATTGCACGAAGAAATAATGGAGTGTCTTTTCCCATGTAACTTTTTACATCATCACCATGGTGAGGGTTTTCTTTCCATTCAATTGTGTCTACAACTTCTTTATCAGTTTGCTCAAGGTCTGCCCATCGTCTTACCAATATAACGTCAAATCTGATGATTCTGTTTCCAAATTTTTCACGAAGAGGTTGTAATATTCTTCCAATTCCAGTTACGTTACAGCTTCCTTGCATTACATGTTTTTTTCCAAATGCTTGCGTGTGATTTGCCCTTGAATTAAAAAGTAAATCAGATACTGCATTTTCACCATAAACTGTCTCTCCTCCTTGATATACTGCCATCAATCCCCTTGGTTCATACAGATTTTTTTTATTTTGATATCCATATCCGCCAGGAGATGCATCAAATACTAGGTCACAGTCATCAAGTGCATGTTCTATTGTTCCTGCAATTTTATATTCATTGAACAAGCCAAGCTTTTTTTGTGGTACATAAACATCAAAGCCTCTTGATATAGCAGCGTTTACTTCTTGATCAGGAGAGTATTTTCCTACTCCGATTACTTTGATATCAGGATCATCTTTTATGAACTGTGCAATCCTACTGCCAATTGAGCCATACCCGTTAACAAATACCTTTTTCAATATTTTCATCAAAGAGATTCCATTTATTTAGATTACAGCTAAAGAACTAAATGTAGCCCTCAGTGAAAAATTTTGTGAATATTCATGGCCCGTCACTTGGAATTGGCGTAGCTATTACTGTAGCATCAATATTTGGAGCATATTTTGCCTTAAATAATCTAAATCAGGAAAAACCCTTGGTTCTTGAAGACGTGTCAGAAATTGAACAAAGTCCAGAGCCGCAAAAGCTAAAAAAAGAAGTGTTTACGGCAAATGCTTCACCATATTTAGGTGATGAAAACGCGCCAATAACCATGGTTGAGTTTGGCGATTATCAATGCTTTTTTTGTAATAGATATTTTCATGAAACAGAACATAATGTGCTAAAAAATTATGTAGAGACAGGCAAGGTCAAAATTTTGTTTAAAGATTTTACAATTATAGGTCCTGATTCAATAAATGCGGCACATGCTACACATTGTGCAAATGAGGAAGGAAAGTTCTGGGAATATCACGATATATTATACAACAACTGGACTGGGGAAAACAATGGATGGGCATCTTCTGAAAATTTATTCAAGTTTGCCAAAGAGATCGGATTAGATACTGATAACTTTAGTGAATGTATGCTAGAAGCACGATATCAAGATCTGATAATTGCAAGCAATAATGACGCAAAGGCACTTGGCCTTGATGGCACGCCTGGTTTTTTTATAATCGGACCAGATAATGAAGTTACACGGATCAGCGGCGCACAACCATATGACGTATTTAAGCGCACCTTTGATTCTGAATTAAATAAATAAAAATTTATAAATTATTAGAAAAGGCCACGTACAAAATTATAAAATGATAACTTTTTGGTAGACATATTTAGCTAAACAATACTTATATGAGAATTAGAGAGGGCAAGCGTATGGCAGCAGGAATTGACGACATTTCAATATACATCCCAAAGCTGTTTGTTGACGCTTCAGACTTTGCTGTTGCAAGAGGCGTAGATCCTGCCAAACTGCAAAGCGGATTAGGCGTATCACAGATGGCAATAGTTGATACTAATCAAGACCCAGCATGTCTTGCCTCAAATGCTTGCCTTAGAGTAATGCAAAAAAACAAACTATCGCCAGATGACATTGGCCGACTCTATGTAGCAACAGAATCATCACTTGATGAATCAAAAGCTATGAATTCCTATGTAATTGGAATGCTTGAACAGGTTTATGGTGAAGGCTCATTTGAGCACTGTGGTGGCATCGAGTGCAAATTTGCCTGTGTGAGCGGCTCGTATGCATTATACGATAACGCTAACTGGATTAGAGCAGGAGAGGCAGAAAACAAAAGTGCACTAGTTGTAGTATCAGACATTGCAAAATATGATTTAGGTTCTAGCGGTGAGATGACTCAGGGGGCTGGTGCAGTTGCAATGCTACTTAATGACAAGCCACGCTTATTGGCATTTGATCCTAAAGTTACTTCAACATCAATAAAAAATGAATACGATTTTTACAGACCTTTTGGAAAAGAAACTCCGATTGTTCATGGCCAATATTCAAACTTGCTTTACCTAATTCAGGTAAGAAATGCCTTAGAGGCATACAAAAGAAAGGCATTGGCTACAGGTTTGATCAAGTTAAAGGAAGGAGAAACAGTCTTAGATCACATTGACTATCTTAACATGCACTTGCCATACAGCAACATGGGTAAAAAAGCACTTGCATACTTGATTCGCCATGAATGGAGGGGAACTCCACGCTGGAAAAAATTAATTGAAAAAATTGGAATTGAAGAACCACGACCAAAGGATCCTCGCGGTACAATAGAGTCCATTCTTGCAGATGCAGACTATATGACAAAAGATCATGAATTTACAAAACTGTTTACAAAAACAAAAGAGTTTCAAGACGTTTATGAGGCAAAGCTTGCAAGCTCGTTGATTGCCTCAAAGATGATAGGAAATCTGTATACTGCGTCCTTGTATCTAGGTTTTAGAAGCAGCCTAGAATTTGAATTCCAAAAAGGTGTTGAGCTAGAAGGAAAGCGCATCGGATTTGGATCTTATGGAAGCGGCAGTAGTGCAATGGTGTTTAGCGGTGTGATTCAACCAAGTTACAAGCAAGTGGTAAAAGACATGAATCTTGAAGCTGAGCTAGGAAAAAGAAAGAAACTCAGTCTTGAAGAATACGAAGAGATTCATGAAAATAGAAGAGGAGTAGACAAGAGCATTCTTGAACCAAAGAAAGAATTTGTTTTAGTAAGCGTAGAAACTGCACCTGAAAGTTCAGGTGAGCGAAAATACGCATTTAATGAATAGATTAATTAGAAATTTATCAGAGATTTCAAATCTATTTTTTTACTTAAAATTTGCGAAAATGTTTCTATGCTAAAAGGATCTATGCGTGGGATTATTCCAAGTACTGAAACTCCGGTTAAATCTTCAAAATCTTGTTTCAAGTCAGATGTGTTGTAACCTGGCTCATAATCATTTATGATCAATCCACGAACTGTTACATTGTATTTTTCACACATCTTGCATGTCATTAATGTGTGATTCACAATCCCAATTTTTGAACTTGTAACAATTATTGTTTCCAAGTTCATGTCTTTTATCAGATCAATTACGTAATAATTGGCTAGAATCGGTGTAAGTATTCCACCAATCCCCTCTACAAGCATCATATCATGTAGATGTTGTAGTTTTTTGAATCGCTTCAAGACCATTTTATTATCAATAGTAACTCCTATTTTTTTTGCAGCTGAAAAAGGAGATGCAGGGATTGAGAAGAAATATGGATTTAGAAGTTCTTCAGGATCATTTACCTGTGCGGCATCTGCTAAGATTTCTACATCCTCGGATCTAAATTTAGTATTCCTCTTAGAACCTGACGCATATGGTTTCATAACTCCTACATTGATTTGATTTTGTTTAAGTGCCATGGCCAATCCTGCAACAACACAAGTTTTGCCAATACCTGTATCGGTTCCAGTTATAAAATAGGATTTCAATAAAAAAAATGCCGTTGTTTAATTGATTAACCTTTTTGCCGGTTGGTTATTAAGAACAGGTTAACTAGAAGGAACAAAATGAAACGTGATAGTTCTGTATGGCACCCTTACACTCAGATGAGTGAATGGGAAAAATTTGATGAAATCGTTAAAGGAAAAGGAATGTGGCTTTATGATTCTCATGGAAACAAACTCCTTGATGGAGTTGCAAGCATGTGGTGTAATGTTTGGGGACACTCAAAAAAAGAGCTTGTTGATGTAATAATAAAACAATCAAAAAAATTGCAACATTCATCACTCTTTAATTTGACTAATGAGCCTGCAGAAATTCTTGCAAAAAAACTTGTAAAAATTTCTCCTAACATGAATAAAGTGTTCTATTCTGATAACGGCTCTACTGCGATGGAGATAGCTTTCAAAATTGCTTTACAATATTGGAAAAATATTGGAAAAAATAAAACAACTATTGCAACACTTGAAAATGGATATCATGGAGATACGTTTGGCTCAATGTCAGTAGGGTACGTTCCACAATTTTTTTCAAATTTTAAAAATCAGTTATTTCATGTTATTAGGACACCGGTCCCAGTCAATTATAGAGTTCCTGAAAATTATTCATACAAAGAGTATCAGAACTATTGTTTAGAAAAAATTGAAAAACTATTTTCAAACAATGACAAAATTGCAGCATATGTTATGGAAAGTGGTGCACAGGTAGCTGGTGGGGCAGTGATATTTCCTAAAGGATTTCAGCAAAAAATAAGTCAGCTATGCAAGAAATTTGATGTTTTGCTAGTCTTGGATGAAATCGCAACTGGATTTGGTAGACTGGGCTCACTAGTAGAATACCAAGCACAAAAAAGTGTACCAGACATAGTAGCTTATGGAAAAATGTTAACTGGTGGTTACATTACGATGGCTGCAACATTAGCTACTAAAAAAATCTATGATGCATTTTTAGGATCGTTTAAAGAAATGAAACATCTTTTTCACGGGCACACCTTCACAGGCAATCCTTTAGCAGCTTCTGTTGCCATTGAAAACCTTGAGATTTATGAAAAAACAAAATTAATTGAGCATATTAAAAAAACATCAAAAATTTTTGAAAAACGCGCACGTGAATTTGCAGATCTGGAACTTGTTGGCGATGTACGATTCAAAGGCATGCTTATGGGGATTGAATTAGTTAAAGACAAGGAAAAGAAAATACCATTATCCAATAAGAAATCGATAAACAAACTGGTGTTTGAAGAGGCTAAGAAAAATCAAATCTACTTGCGAACACTTGGCAATATCGTCATGCTTGTTCCACCTCTTGCAATATCATCAAATGAGCTGAACTTTTTAATTGATTCAACAATAAAGACGATCAGAGAAATCACGAAAAAAATTAGTAATTAAACTAGCCAGATTGTTAACCCTTGAATATACGAATGGTTAACAATTTAAAATCCCAAGGTAACATAGATTTTACTATATTTATGAAACCAGAACATCAATTTGTCATTGGGTGTCAGAATAAAGTTTTGGAAGGTATTGGAATATCTGAAAATGATGCCAAAATATTGATGAATGTAAATGATTCAGAATTAAAGACGTTATCAGATGCCGCAAATAAGATTACAAGGGAATTTAATGGAAACAAAGTAGACATTGAACAGCTAGCTAATATCAAAAAAAATTATTGCAGTGAGGATTGTGTATTTTGTAGCCAATCTGCGTTTTTTAATACAAACATAGACAGTTATCAGCTACTTTCAAAAGAAGAGATTGTAAAAAAAGCAAAGAAAGCGTATGATGATGGGGCAAATTCGTATTGCTTGGTTGCTGCATGGCGTGAACCATCACCAAAAGATTTTGATAAAGTCTGTGAGGCAATAGATGAAATAAACAAAAAAGTTGGCATTAGTGTTGAATGCAGCCTTGGCTTTCTTACCTTTGAGCAGGCTCAACGACTAAAAAGCCTTAATGTTAAAAGGTATAATCACAACTTGGAGACTGCAAGATCAAAGTTTCAAGAAATTTGCACTACTCATACTTATGATGACAGACTAGACACACTAGAGATTGCAAGGCAAGCTGGTCTTGAGCTATGCACCGGAGGAATACTTGGCATGGGCGAAACACGAGAACAAAGATTGGAACTCATTTTAGATATTGCAAGATTACAGCCAGAGGAAGTCACAATGAATTTACTTGTTCCAGTTCCTGGAACCCCTCTAGAATTACAAGCGTCACTTTCAATGAATGAGATTATAAGATCTTTTGCTGTAACTAGATTTCTTTTACCAACATCAACGATAAAAATTTCTGGTGGGAGAGAAATAAACCTGAAAGATGACGGTGAGGAGCTTTTGCTAAGCGGAGCTAATGGAATTATTAGTTCAGGATATCTTACTATAGGTGGAAACGACATGAAAAAAGATTTGGAAATGTTACAAAGGATAAACCTTGAAGCCTAAGCTGGCTTTTGTAGAACCACTACTAGTAAAAATCAAAAAAGATAATCTTTATCGCAAGATGCAGGATGTAAAGAACAAAGGATCATACATCTACATTAAGAGGAAAAAATTACTAAATCTTTGCTCAAATGATTATCTTGGCCTTTCTAGTATACGTAACTATTCAGATCAATTACAAACAAGCTCCAGATTGGTAGCTGGAAACGATGCATCATTTGACATACTTGAAAAAAAATTAGCACGACACAAATCTCAGGAAAGATCATTAATTTTTCCAACGGGTTATATGACAAACCTAGGGGCCATCTCAACTATAGTTAGGGAAAACGATGTCATTTTTAGTGATGAGCTAAATCATGTCAGTATAATTGAAGCGTGCAAGCTGACAAAGGCCAAAGTTTCAGTGTATAAACACAATGACATTAGCGATTTAATTTCAAAAATGAAACAAGAAAGTAAACGAAAGTTTGTGACTACTGAAGGTGTTTTTAGTATGGATGGAGATATTGCCAACCTAAAACAAATTTCAGAAATCACTGAAAAAACTGATTCCATACTAGTATTAGATGACGCACATGGTGATTTTACACTTGGAACTGATGGAAAAGGTACTGCCAATCACTTTAAGATCTCAAAAAAAATCGATTTGTATATTAGCAGCCTAAGCAAGGGGCTTGGCTCGTTTGGAGGTTATGTAGCATCTCAAAATAATGTTATAGAACTGCTCATCAACAGATCAAAGCCATTTATCTATACATCTGCACTTCCATCATTTCTTGTAAGAGATGCAATACAAAAATTTGATTCAAATAGAAAAAAACAGCAAAAAAAACTCCAACAAAATACAATTCTTTTCAGAAATGGCTTGGAAAAAATTGGATATGACATTAGTTCGGTTACTCACATCATACCAATAATTATCGGAAAAGAAAAGACTGCGTTGGAATTTGGAAAATATTTGTTTAAAAATGGAATTTTTGCTCAACCAATAAGATATCCTACAGTAGAGAAAAACAAAGCAAGAATCAGACTTTCTGTAACTGCATGGTTTGAAAAAAATCAGATTGAAAAAGCTTTAGCTGTATTTGAAATGGCAGGAAAAAAATTCCAGATTATCTAAAATTAACGTTGTAAATCAAGGCCAAGAAACATCGGAGAACCAACATAAAATGCAATACTGACTAAGACCCCTAATATGATTCCCACTAGAACGAGGCGCTTATTCACAATGTTATGACTTTGGCCTCAGATAAAAATCAAATGAATGGTTTTGGAAACAAATTGGAAGAAGGCTTTAATAAAAAAACACTGAGCTTAGTTTATGGCAGATATAACTATAGCAATCGCTGCACTAGCTGGTCTAGGATCATTTGTTGCCCCATGCATTTTGCCTATGATTCCAGCATTTCTTGCATATATTTCAGGAACAACCATCACTGAGCTTCATCAAAAAGGCAATACAACACTTTCAATAAACAGAACAAATATCATATTAAACACAGTATTTTTTGTTTTAGGTTTTTCAGTTGTTTTTTCTGCCATAGGAGTACTAATCAACGGCGTTTTGTCTAGTTCTGCTACAGAGTTAGTAACTACACTGAATCAAATTGGCGGCATAATCATAATAGGATTTGGAGGATTTCTTTTGCTTTCAACAAAGTTTGTATCACTAAACGTTGAAAAAAGATTCTTTCCTAAGAAAACAAAATCAAGCTATCCTCTTTCATTTCTGTTTGGGCTGGCATTTGCTGCGGGTTGGACACCATGTGTAGGACCAATACTTGGCACAATTCTAACGCTAGCTGCCACCACTCCTGCAATGTCATTTAATCTTTTACTTGCCTACTCTTTGGGACTAGGAATACCATTTATTTTGATGGGCGTATTCTTTTCAAGAGCGACTAGAATAATTCGTGCAATGAATAAACACCTAAAGTATTATTCGCTGATTCTAGGCTCATTTATCATAGTTCTTGGCATACTAGTTTTTACAAATCAACTTGCATACATTGCAAATTTCCCATTATTGAATGAGTTAGTATTGTTGAGTTGATTATATGAAAAATGAGATAAAAACAGCAATTGTTTTAGGCATAATAATTTCTGCCATTGTAGGTACACTGAGTTTTGCGTTTTCAATAATTGAAACACAGTCACCACAAGCACTAAATGATAATTTACAAAAACAAGCAATTGACAAAAGTGGTTTTAAAAAGGCGCCAAAGCTTATAGGCATAGCTGATTACATCAATACAACACCTGAAGAATTAGAAAAAGAGATTCAAGGAAAGGTGGTGTTATATGACATATGGACATATAGCTGCATTAACTGCATACGAACTCTTCCATATATCACAGCATGGAATGAAAAATATGCCGATGATGGATTATTAATAATTGGTATTCATTCTCCTGAATTTGAATTTGAAAAAGATGTGAAAAATGTTCAAATGGCAGTCGAAAAATATGGAATCAAATATCCTGTTGTTTTAGATAATGAGTGGCAAACGTGGAAAGCATTTGAGAATAGATATTGGCCGCGAAAGTATATAGCTGATCATGAAGGATACATACGCTACGACCACATTGGAGAAGGCGAATATCAGGAAACTGAAAAAGTCATCCAACAATTATTAGAAGAAAGAGCAATGTCTCTAGGTCTTAATGTAGCTTCAGCTGAATCACTAGTCGACATAGAAGAATTTCAACATACAACCCTTAGAACCCCTGAACTATACTTTGGTTACAAATTTTCGGCAGGAAGGAATCAGCTAGGAAGTCCTGAAGGATTCAAGCCAGAAAACAATGTTGCATATACAATACCTGATAGCATACGACAACATTATTTCTATTTGGATGGCACGTGGAAAAACTTGGAAGGAAGTATGAAATTAGTTTCAGAAAACGGAAGAATAAAACTATCATATTTTGCAAAAGAGGTCAATATTGTGACTTCAAACAAAGCCGACTTGACAATACTTTTTGATGGAAACAAAATACCTCAGAGTCATGCTGGAAAAGATGTTAATTCTGATGGAAAGCTGTACACATTAGAGCCTAAACTTTACAATGTTGTAAATAGCAACATTGCTGAAAGCCACACGTTGGAAATTATCGTAAATTCTCAAGGATTTGAAATCTATACGTTTACGTTCGGATAGAGTCGCTTTCCTAGTGACTCACAAATGTGATCCTCACTAAATAAGGGTGAAGAAAAAACTAGAAGATTTTTTCGATATTATGTGATTATATCAACTTGGTACCAAAGGAATACCAAAGCTTTTTTGGGTGCAATCACAAAACCAACCTATATTTTCTATATTTATACACAAACTTTAAGTAAACTGTTGGATTTATCCAACATATGTTGGAAGAATACAACATCACCCAAACCACTTTGAAAATACTTGCTCTCTACACCAATAATTACAAGAAATCACTTCACCTAAGAGAAATATCAAGACAAACAAAGGCAGACGTAAAAACTACCCAGCTGCAACTCAAAAAATTGGAAAAAATCAATGTTCTTTCAAGTACAATAAAAGGGAAAAACAAGGAATACGTTTTGAATCTCAACAATGTGATTGCAAAATACTATTTGATTATGGCAGAGATTTTTGCTTCTGTTATTTATCTACAAAAGAATTTTTTGATAAAGAAGGTAGTCACCGAAATTGAAAACAAAATAGATGATCCGCTTGTTTTGTTTGGCAGCTTTGTAAAGGGAGGACATACTAAAGAGAGTGACATAGATCTATTTGTTATAAGTGAAAAAAAAATTGATAGGCGTATGGTCCTAGATACATCCCGTCTTGTGGGGCATGACATAAGCATCAAATCTACAAGTGGATCAAAATTTTCGAGTGGTCTTAAGAACAGAGATCCTCTGATAAACGAAGTTGTTTCTAATCATATTATTCTTAAGGGAGCAGACAAATTCTGTGATATTATGTGGAGATACTATGAAATCTGACATGCAATATCTTAAATGGTGTGCAAAGCAAAAGAAGGGAATCAAAGTAGTTAATGGATCAACAAATCTACAGAAAGCCTACTTGAAGAAATCAAAAGAAGCCTTAAGGTCAATGGAAGCCAACGCCAAGGAAGGCATTGATGAATGGGTAGTATCCACAAGTTATTATGCAAAATATTTTGCGATCTACGCATTACTCTCACGGATTGGGGTAAAATGCGAAATACACGACTGTACTATCGCTCTGTTTAGCTATCTATTTTCGAGTGAAATTACGCCTAAATTTATACAAGATCTAAAGCAAGCAAAGGATGATCGTATCGATGTACAGTATTACACTGCAAGGTTCTGTTAACTTGTCGGGGTTACTAACATTATAACCTACTTGCTTTAAATCATAAAAAAACATGAATGTTGGGTTACAGTGGCAGTAAAATCAATCAAGCAGCACTATACTTTTCATTCTGATATAGTATCAATGATGCAGATATTCAAGGACATGGTAAATCATTGCATCAGAATTGGTCTTGAGAACAACGTTTCCACATTAAAAAAATTATCACTTTTATCATATCATAAGTTATCAGAATACAACATACAATCAAAATACAAACTTACTGCAATATCGCAGGCATGTGGAAGGTTGTCACAGATGAAGCGTGACATCAAGAAAGGTAGAGTTGTGAAGTCGCCATTTGTGCAAAAACCATTTCTCGTATCTTGCTATGGATTCAAGATAAATTGGATGCTGTTATCATTTCCAGTTGCAAACAGGCAGTATGCAAATATTCTGTTAAATAACCATACAGTATCAAAACTGGCAGAAGATATAGAACCAAGATCGTTTACAATAACATCAAACTCGTTATCAATTTCAGTTAGGAAAGAGATTTCTGAAATAAAACCAGAATCAGTAATCGGTATAGACAGGAATCTACGAAACGTTACAATATCTACTCCTGCTGAAAATATAATGTACAAAACCAACAAACTGCTCGCAATAAAGGAAAATACGATGCATGTTATTGCATCATTCAGGCGAAATGACAGACGAGTGAAAGGTAGATTCTATGTGCAAAAGAGAGGCAGAAGATCAAGAAGGATACAGCAATACCTGCACAAAATCTCAAAAGATATTGTTGCAAGAGCAGTTCAGCAAAAGGCAATGATTGTATTTGAGGATTTAAAGGGAATCAGGAAACTCTATAGAAAAGGCAACGGTCAGGGAAACAAATATCGAAGAAAATTAAATTCATGGTCTTTCTACGAACTACAGAGACAAGTAGAATACAAGGCAAGATGGGAAGGCATACCAGTTAGGTATGTGAATCCAAGACGCACAAGCATGTTGTGTCCAATATGCGGAGATAGACTCCAAGAGGACAAACAGAACAGGCGAAAGTTGTTGTGCAGTAATTGTATGAAATCGATGGACAGGGATGTAGTCGCATCCATGAACATCGCATACAAGGGGTGGAGTAGGTTTTGCCATCCTAGAGGGCTTCCAGAAGAAGCAGTGAAGGGGAACGTGGATAAACCACTAATCCTCAGAGTAGATGGAAGCAAGTTTGCTGTCGGTTTGTAACCCCCGACAAGTTAACAGAACCCACTGCAACTATACCAATCAATTCGCAAGCATTGATTACTGATACCAAAGAATTTGTTCTCAAGATAGAAGAAATTATTGACAAGTTAACAAATACAAAGATTGCAACACTTCAGGGAAAACTTGGGGTCACACTACGATAAGATGGGAACCTAAACTAACTGACTAGACCACTAGAATAGACTTTAGTACAATCGGAACCAAAAAAGGACGCTATGAGATGCCTCCCTCTAGATTAACAATCATGTAACCACAGGGTAATGTCACTAGAGTTACATGGCAAGTTGTTACAAATTTCTTTAAAAGCAATTTGTTTACCATATTAAGGGAAACTTTGGGTTCGTTCATTAGTAAGTGGGATCAGAAGATCAACACTGGAAAATTATCGCAAAAAGTAATGGATAAGGTAAAGCCTGAAGCTCCGCTAAGAAACAAAATTGACGACGCGCAAAAAAAATTACAGTTTCAAGTAACTAAACTAAGTACCATAACAGAAAAATTACAACAAAAGCATGACGCTGTTTTTAAAAAAATTGTAGAGGCCCAGAAAACAAATAATCACACATATGCAAGAGCATATGCAATTGAGCTTGCAGAAATTCGAAAAATGAACAACATGGTAAATAATGCAAAGCTTGCCATGGAACAGATCCAGATTAGACTCAACACAGTTTCTGAATTAGGTGATGTAGTAGTAACACTCAGTCCCTGTATGTCAGTGATAAAAGGACTTGGCGCAACCCTTGGCGGAATAATGCCTAATGCAACTGCATCTATGCAGGACTTGTCAAACATACTAAGTGGGGTGTTATCAGGTGTATCGCTAACTCCACAAGAGTCAATGTTTACTTCAACACAAGGAAGCACTGAAACACTAGCTATACTAGAAGAAGCACAAGCAATTATTGAAGGACAGACAAAGAAAAGCATTCCTGAACTTCCATTTGATTTGCAAGCAAAGCTTGCACAGAAAAAAGGGACACTTATCTAGATTTTTTCTTACTAATTTGAATCAGTAATTTTTTTATTCTAAATATTGTTGGATAGCTGTATCCTCTCCTCCTATAGTTTGCAATCATCATTTTCCAGTTTTTTAGCCTCCATTGTGCTTGTTCTGCAGTAACTAGATGAATTTCCTTTTTTACAATGCTTTTTCTGCCAACTTTAAGCACGCCTGCATCTTTAGCTAACCATCTGTTTTTTGCAAATTTTAAACCAGATAATACAACTTCGATTGGCACTTCTTTGAAATACTCTTTTAATTTTTTAAGTTGTTCATCAGTTATTGGTTGTGAAACTGGTAAAATGACATCCATGCTGTTACTAAGATCCATTAAATTATGTCATTTAATAAATTCACGCTAAACCATATTTTACAATAAATACGATCTTGAGATTATAGTTACAGGATTATAATATAGTCAGAAAATTCTTAGCTAACACTGACCTTATTGTTGTAAAAATATAGTTAGAATTGTTTATCTATGCAAGTAGATTACATCAAAAATAGTGCAAAACAAGTGAAATTATTTAACAGGACAAAAAATTCTGTCGATAAGACTGTTTCTTATGATAAATCTGATGAAGACAAAATCGACGGATTAAAAAATCTACTTGAAAAGGCTACAAAGAAAATAAATGAAGAACAAAAAGACGAGGAACAGAAATTACTCAATAGCCTAAAATCACTTTCAGATCAAATCAAGGCAGCAAAAGAAGAATATGAAAGTGTCATAGCTGAACTTTTGCCTGTAAAATGGGAGCTAGTAGAAAAGAAAACACAAATTTCAGAGCTACAATCAGATTATGAAGCTCTTTTGTCACGTATCAAGCAGGCTAAACTTGAACTTGACTCACTTAATGATAAAATGAGTCTGGAGAAAATGTGATTTACCATTTTCTATCTATGTTTTTATCCAAACAAAAATAGATAAATAGTTATCTTTATATCTGTGGTGATCACAAAATGACTCTAATGAAGATAAAAATTGACAAATCAAGCCTTTTTAAATCAAATCCACCTATTACAGAAAGTGTGAGTAAATGAAATTTAGCATTAAAAAACCAACAATGAAAATAGGTGGGGGTTTAAAATTAGGAAAAAAAGCAGAAGATGGCAATGCTCAAAAATCTGAAAATGAGCTAGCTGAAAACAAGCTAGAAAAAACTACAAAAGTAGAACCCAAAGCAGTTGAACTTCCAGAATTAGGACAATCACTTAGTTCGTTTATTACCGTATCGCATCTAGATTATCAAGATGATTACCCTGTTTATACAGGGATAGTAACTGACCCGACTGCCCATGGAGGAAAAAGATTCATGGTAATAGAACCAACATTTACGGCAAAAGATAGAAAAAGTTTTGAAACTATTCGACAGATTTTAATGGTAGAGCTTACAGTTGACCTAAATGACATTGCAACAAAGAAACTTGCAGAACAAAGATTAAAGCACAAAATTCTCGACATAATAAAAAAATACAAATTAGATATTACTAGTGGTTCAATGAAAAAAATAATCTATTATGCCATAAGAGACTTTGTTTATTTGGGAAAAATAGAACCGTTAATGCATGATCCAATGATTGAAGAGATCAGCTGCGATGGGACAAACATTCCATTATACATTTGGCACAGAGAATACGAATCAATGCCAACAAACATTGTTTTCACATCGGATCATGAGCTTGATAATTATGCGAGAAAAATTGCCTACGTTAGTGGTCAACACATATCCATGGCACAACCAATTGTTGATGCATCGTTACCTGGCGGAGACAGAATCAACTTAACACTTGGAAGAGAGATAACAAAGAAAGGAAGTACGTTCACAATAAGAAGATTCAGAGAAGACCCAGTATCCATCATCGATCTAATAAAATACAATACAATGTCAGCAGACATTGCAGCATATTTGTGGTGGTTAGTTGAACACAGATCAACTGCACTTGTTGCAGGAGGTACTGCAAGTGGAAAAACAACCACACTCAATGCTATTTCTACATTTATTCCACCACAACAGAAAATTGTTACTATCGAGGATACACAAGAACTCAACCTTCCTCATGAAAACTGGATTCCAGCTGTAGCAAGACAAAGTTTTTCAGGAAGCACTATGGCAGAAATTACTCAATTTGACCTTTTAAGAGCGGCATTAAGACAGAGACCAGACATAATTATAGTAGGAGAGACTAGAGGTAGAGAAGCATACACTCTATTTCAGGCAATGGCTACAGGCCACGGTGGTTTCTCTTCAATTCACGCTGATTCCATAGCGGCTACATTAAACAGACTTACTTCCGCACCAATGGATATTCCAAAAGTGTTGATAGCATACACACTTCACGCAATTATTCTACAGTTAAAACTAACAATCCAAGGAAGATCTGTCCGAAGAATAATTCAAATCTCAGAGATAGCAGGGCTAGATGATAAAACTGGAGAAATTCTTCTAAACGATGTATTCAATTGGAATCCGTCAACTGACAAACATACTTTTTCTGGTAGAAGTATTTTGTTTGACAAGATAGCAGACAGATATGGTATAAGCCCTGATCAGGTTTCATATGAACTAAACAAGAGAAAGACTGCCTTAAACTGGATGCTAAATAACGACGTACGAAAATACAAGGATGTGTCTTCTACAATTATGGAATTTTATGCTGATCCTGACAGATTCTATGAGAGAAAAAGGATGCTAGTGTAGAAAAAATGAATTTAATAAAATCACCATTCAAAAAGGATGGCAAATATACGATGGATAAAAAAGAACTAAAACAAGAAATCGCAAAACTAGAAGAGAGTAAGGAGATTCTTAAAGAAAAAACCAGATTAAAAAATGAACAAAAAAAAGAGATGGCGTCATTTTATGCGATTGCTTATCGTCTTTTAGCAAAAAGAGTTGGTTTTCTTTTTCCAAGATTAATTAGCCTGCAACCAAAATTAAAAAAATCCGGCATGCCAGTTGTTTATGAGGCATATGTATGTGCATTAGTTTTGTTAAGTATGATAGGCGGAATTGTTGGTCTGGTTGTAGGCACGGTGGTTTCTATTTTATTCAAGATGCAGCCTCCAGAATTTGGGATTTTGTTTCCAGTAATTTTGGGAGCAGGATTATCTCAAGGTCTTTTTGCTTTTATGTCAATCTATCCAAATTTTAACATTAAATCAAGAACAACTAAAATTTCTGTTGAACTTCCCTATTACATAGGATACATGGCAACCCTGTCAGCAAGCGGATTAGGTTTAGAAGGCGTATTCAAAGCAATAGCAAAAGAAGAAAGTAAAGAGGAAATTGTTAAAGATGCAAAATACGTAGGCCGAAATTTAGAGGTTTTAGGAATGGATATCATTACTGCAGTAAAAGATCTTATTGAAAGAACACCGCCAGGACCATACAATGAGATGTTAGAAGGTTTGATATCCACAACTGAATCTGGAGGTAACTTACAAGAGTACTTTACTGCAACGGCGAAAGTACAGCTGGAAGAGAAAAAAATGTGGCTAAAGAAAATGATAGGATCACTTGGAGTTGTTGCTGAAATGTATACTATTTTGATGATTGTTTTTCCATTACTTGCAATTATTATGTTATCAATTATGGCAATAATGACACCCAAGTTGGCAGGATTTGATTTGATCACCTTGATGCAGCTACTAACTTTTGGGTTTGTGCCATTTTTTGGACTAATGATGTTGGTAATGATAGATACCATGGTTCCAAAGAGGTAGGTTAGATGGCAGTAGAAACTAAGCGAGTTCAATTTGGTGCTACAAAAGAAAATAAAATCAACATCAAGCGTCTTTTCCAAGGGAAAAAAGGCAAAATCAACATAATTGGAGTTATTGTCGGAATTAGCATAATGATTCTTTCTCCACAGATTGCCGGAGCTATTGGAACAGCCTTGGTTGGAACAGTTGGAGTGATAGCTGGACTTATGATCATGATTGTGCCTTTTTTGATGAACCAAATATCTGAAAGTAAGAGAAGAGAGAACATAGATGCAAACTTGCCGATATTTCTTTTATCACTTGTAAGCTCCATTGAAAGTGGACTCAGTTTAATGAGGGCTGTAGAAGAGTCAGCAAATAGACAGTTAGGATCATTGACCCCTGAGCTAAAAAACTTGAGGGCCAACATAAGTTGGGGAATGCCACATCATGAAGCCTTTGATGTTTTTACAAAAAAAGTTGGAACACGACTTTCAAAACGTGTAGCAGTGTTGCTACAAATATCAATGGATATTGGAGGAAATGTTACAGATACGTTAGAATTAATTCATACACACGTGACAGAAATGCAAAATGTTGAAAAGGAAAGAAAATCACAACTATCCCCGTATATTTACACAATATACATATCGTTTGTAGTGTTCCTTTCTGTGTCCATATTGCTTGTGGCAAATTTCTTTACAGAAATTGAAAACGTTCAGGAACAATTACGCGTGGCTGCAGCAGAGTCAAATATTCCCTTGGGAATGTTTGGGTCCATTTTAGGAGTTGAAGTTGATGCAATAACTGGACTCATGTTTAATATGTCAATTATAGAAGCAGTTTTTGGCGGAATAGCAGCAGGAAAGATTGGGGAAGGATCGTTTCCAGCAGGGATAAAGCATGTCATAGTAATGGTTGTACTGACAGTAGTAGGATTTGCTGCGATGGGGGCATTTTAATGAACGGTTTAATTTTATCAAGAGTTGAGAATAAATGAAATTTTTTACCGCAAAGAAAAACACTGATGAAAAAAAAGAAGAGGATAAAACAGAATCTGCCAACTCTGAAACCGAGGTTAAAGAAAAACAGCAAGAAAAAAAGAAACTAGAGATTGGCAAATTTGGTTTCGGGTCAAAAAAAGAAAAACAGGATGCAACTCACCTACAAAATGAACAAAGCATCACTAGCAAACAAGACGAAATAAAAAAAATCGAACCTGAAAGTGCTGTAAAGTCTACAGTGCAAAGCAGGAAATCGGATTCAACTTTTGAAAATACAGGTGTCACAAGTACTGAAAAGATAAAAGAGCTAGTCGAAATTATTGCAAATAGTAACGAAAATGCTATAGAGCCAGTAATTAATTTTGAAAAAAACAGTATAACATATCCAATACTTGCAAAAATTGGCGAAAACGAAGAAAACATGGAATTTTTAGAAAAATTATCATCAAATACAGTTAGAATCCTAGAGCGCGAAATTTATGAGAGACTGATTGTCTGTCCACAACATCCAGAAGATCTTTCTGTCAGTGTCAGAATGTATTGTCCTGATTGTTCTTCTATGGACATACGCAAACTTCATCTTATAGAACACAAGGTTTGCGGATATATTGCTGAAAAAAGAGAATATGGCGTTGTATCGGTATCAGATGTTAAGACTTGCCCAAATTGTAAACGACCGATCAAGGATTATGAAAAAGAAATCCGCATGCCTGGGCAATGGAACAAATGTTATTCATGTAATAAAAAATTTGACAACGCAAAAATCAAATTACATTGTAGAAGATTCAACCACGATTTTGAACTTACAGATATAGAATCTGTTATAGTCCCACGTTATAAAATTAAAACAGATGCAGGAGAAAATGTCAACATTTTAACATTACTCCCACAACTAAAGAAGGCCATCACATCACTAGGATTCACTGTAGAAGAATTATCCGCAGTGAAAGGAAAAAGCGGAGTTTCGCACCAAACAAATATTTTTGCCCACAATAATGAAAAAAAGACAGTTGCTGTTTTTGTAAAAACGGCAAAAGAAGCTGTAGACGATATAGAAGTAAACGCGACCGTGGTAAATGTCATAGACATTAGCCCAACATGGGCTGTTTTTATAGGAATTCCAACGATTTCAGAGAGAGCAAAGGCAATGGCATCTACACATAAAATGATAATTGTTACAGGCAATGATCATAACAAAATATCATCAGATGTAGCTAAGAAACTATCAGAAGAGATTGCGATTTCTCATGTTAGCAAATAACTATTAGATTTTTTATGAACTTAAAAAAAAGTCTTGTAACTAAAAAAAGAAGGGCAGTTAGCCAAGTCATAGGTGCATTATTTGCACTAGCTATTGTTGCTACATTTGGGTCTGTTTTACTCATACAAGGAGTACAGGGAGTGGAAAACTTTACTGCATTTTTGAATATATTTGAAGAAACAGAGGCAAAATCGGCACAAGAAGTTTTCATAGTTGAACATGTGAAGTTTAACGCCGCTACCAATAATAAAGAAATAGACATATGGGTGCGAAATACTGGAAAAATCGATATAATAGTAGATAGAATATCAATTGTAAAAATAGATACCCAAGAACTAATTGTCAGTAAAGAAAATATTAATCGAGCGGTTTTTCAAAAAGAGTTTGAACAAATAACGCTTTCAAGCACGGATGTCACCATACCTACTGTTGCATGCCTGTCCCGCTCCCCCCCCGTCACATGTACCGATTGGGAAGATGTGTTTAACGATGAAGGGTCTACTGAATACAGAGTTACAGTTACCACAATACGAGACAAATCAGTTGAAACAGTAGCAGGTTTATTTAACTCATGAGGATTTCAGTTAAAGAATCAATTTCTAACAACACAACAAAGATTCTTGACAACAATAAACAAGCATGTGGTATTTCATTAGTTTCATTATTAAGAATTTTTCAAAAATTTCAATCAAAAAGAGCAGTATCAGATATTATAGTCACGCTTTTACTAGTAGCTATAACAGTTGTTGTCGGCATTATTATGTTTGGAATAGTAAAGGATACTGGAATTGCGGAAAGTGTGACATCTGAGGTATCACAGCCAATGGGATTTGCGGGAGGAGTGAAGTTAATTGCTTATGATGCACGTGATGGCCCTGCGCTATCTGGAATCACCGCCATAGCCAATACACTTGATGGCGTGTTGACAGACGGTGAGCATATTATAATTGAGATTTCAAACGAAGGTATAGCATCTATTTTTCTAAATGATGTCATTGTTAACGAAGTTTCACATACACGTGATAGTACGGTAACTGGAAATGCCGTTGAAGCTTCCGAAGGCAAATTCATCATAATAGAACGTTCCAATCCAGATTCAGGAAGTCCACAAATCAAAACTACAACAGAAATCCTTGGTGGAACTTCTGTAAGACTAATTATAGGATTAGACAATGATCTTGCTGATATTGCTCTTAATGATGCAATAAGAATAAAGATTGACGCTACAGGATTTGACCTACAAAATTTTATAATAACTGCTGGACATGCAAGGTGATAAACTGATGAAAACTTGCAATTTTCAAAGCCGAAAGGCCATATCCACCATAATAGGAACTTTTTTCTTTGTGGTAGTCATGGTAGGAGCATTTACAGCATTCATACTTATGATGCAAACAAATGCAGATTTTCTTAATACTCAACTAGATACAACTCAACACGAGATTCAAAAAATTCAAGGGCAATTCACTATTGCAGCTGCCTATGACAGTGGAATTGGCAACAGGCTTTGTGTAAGTGTCAAAAATGCTGGTTCAACTCCTTTAGAAATCGCAGATTTGTTTATAGTAAACAAGACTTCCAATACTGTAAAGCAACATGATATAGACTTTCGTGATGCATTTGTGCCGGCTAGCTCAATAAAGCAAATCCTTACTAACCAACCAATAACTCTGAGGTCAGGAACAACAGGAATAGATTATGACATAAAAGTGGTTACGACGTCTGGAATTGTGCAAACCACAGAACTAAAAGTTTTTCCTAATGCTGGTACTGGGAATGATCCAAGATTCAACGTTACAGCTTTTGCGTATCCTGTAAATGCGGCCAGTGGGCAAAATGTTACCATAGGGGCACATGTCTTCAACAGAATGAATACGACCTTGATTAATGTGCAACCTAATGGCGATCCTATCGTAGATCCTAAAGAATCAGTTGCATTAGGTTTTAATTTTGTAAATAAGGGAAACATTACACGCCTAGACCCCAACGAAAGTACGCTTTTTTTGTGGGAGCCTGAGTTTGTAGGAGGAGTTGGAAGCAAATTAGAGTTTACAGTTAGAGCAAAAGCATTGGTTGAAGGCTGTACTACTTCTTCTTATATATTCAACGAAGATTCTGCTCAAGTAAAGATAGTGCCTGGCGTGAAAAAACAAATACTTGCTAGTCCTGAGACTTTTGTTTCATTTCCAAGTCCTTTTGGACAAGGTTCTGGCCCTGGTATTTTTGCCGTAGTAGTGCAAAACCCTACAGACAAACCTTTCACTGTATCCCAAGTAGCACTACAAATAGTAAATCCCAGGGGTGCAGATGTCCTGAGGACCAATGGCATCACAGGTGTAACTCCAACTATAGCTGATTGGACTCAAGCCACGAATGTAATAACTTGGAAAGGCACAGCAGTAAGTATTCCACCATTTGACTCGCGAGAATTTATTGTAAGAGCCCAACCAAGGGCAAGTATTGCAGCAGCAGATGCTTCGCCTATTAACTTATTTTTCTTTAATGTGTATTCTTCTTTTGGCCAGTTCGGCAAGGGCCCATTCACGTTTGGAGTCAGTTCAACTGACACAGGAGTAGTAAATGTATATGCCAAGAGTACTTCTGCATCCACTGCCCCAAAATTTGAAATTTCAGACATACAATCTGGCAGTGAACAAGAGTTTCATTTCACGATAGCAAATAATGGTTCTGCAACCGTTCCTTCGGCTGTTGGCGCTCGGCCATACCTGCTGATTAACATACCTGCAGGACTGCGTAACATCGAGGATGGAGCATTTGATGCAGGTCTTTCACCAAAGCCCTTAATAGAATTTGCTGACGGTTCAAGCCAGAAAGCAATAGAGGTAACCACTACTTTAATGGCAGTAGAAGCAAGAACATATACCATGAAAGCAACTATGCCTGCCATATCAGTTCCAGCTCACTATATCTTTACTCTAACGGCCAATGGCACTTCCGCCAATTCACTAGTAGGCCCATTATCTGAAATTGTTGTTCAAGTATGTCCTCCTGCTACTAGTGCTATCAAGTGCCAGTAAAAAGAAATGACTTGTCACAGAGGCTATGATTGGTGTTAATATTACTAGCTTGTGCTATATTCCAAGAATCTAAACAATAATTGTGGCGCTGTGGCATTATACTACATCCTGCTAGATCGCAAAGATAGTTTGGATGTACCAGTCACAGCGTCGCCGCTTATTTTTGTCTGGAATAAATTATTAATAAATAATTTTTTACTAATCATTTACTAATAGGATACTAATTTTAACAAAATAAGGTCAGGTTATTGTGTTGTCTCATATATGTTCATAATTAAGATTAATTATTACTAAACAATAAAACTTGTTTCAAAGTTGGTTATCCAATATAAAGTGTAAAAGCTAGTTTTTCTTATTATTTGTTTTCTAACATAATAACAACACATTGGAGCTGAAATTAGTACAAGAATCGTATGTGTCTTAACGGATTTGGTTCAAATTTCCGAGATTTTTGTTGCATAAAATTTAGTATTTTCTAAGATTTTCATGTCTGTGGTTCAAATTTGATTTTCTTACAAAAGTGGGTTCAAAATAGTCCCATGATGGTGGTATATTCCCTCTAATGTGGTCACAATGCAAGGCAAGTTAGCTCACATCTTTAATATGAAAATGTAAACTATTTATTTACATTTGTATATGTTTAATATACATGCTGGAAAGGCTTTTCACTTCAAAGACCAGAGTGAGCATACTTGAGGAGTTTTTGCTCAATCCTGGAACTGAATACCACATACGTGAGATGGCAAGAATTGTAGAAACAACTCCAATATACGTGCAAAAGGAACTCAAAAACCTGGAGTCGCTTGGTCTGCTTGGCAGTAGAAGAAAAGGAAACATGGTACTCTACAAGATTCAGGCAAAATCTCCCATAGTTGAAGATTTGAAAAGAATTTTTCTAAAGACTGAAAGTATAGGATATGCTATAGTGGGAGAACTCGATACCAAAAAGATCAAATTTGCTCTTATTTTTGGCTCGTTTGCAAAAGGAATTGAAACACCAACAAGTGATGTCGACATGCTCATAATAGGAGATGTAAAGGAGGATGATATTCTACGATCTATTTCAAAAACAGAAAGAAGAATAGGACGTGAAATAAACTTCATACTGTGGACGGAAAAGGAATTTCTACAAAAGGCACGAGAAAATATTCCGTTAATAAGAGAGATCTCAAAAACACCAATAATTATGATCGTAGGAGACGAGGATGAATTTAAGCGATCTATTAAGCAAAGGACTAGTTGAAAAATTCCAGTCAGATCCAGTACAAATTAAAAAAGAAATGGATATAGCTAAAAATGATCTTGCTTCTGCAAAAAAGATGTTTACTATACAAGAATGGGGATGGGCTCATAATGCAGCGTATAATGCGATGTTACAAGCAGGAAGAGCTTTAATGTTTTCAAAAGGATACAGACCAAAGAGTTCAGAACATCATGTGGCGGTAGTCT
>Ga0213870_1000296_pt1 | contig 25798 bp, 34 predicted proteins | sample WICALVC2017_Meta_FD_160119 | JGI IMG/M metagenome (GOLD analysis project Ga0213870, IMG submission 160119) | Freshwater microbial communities from subterranean cave lake in Wind Cave National Park, South Dakota, United States - WICALVC2017 | ecosystem: Environmental > Aquatic > Deep subsurface >... | reverse complement strand
GTTCGATTTGGCATCCTGCGTGTCTGGAATACAAGGACGTTCAACGCTACCGTACTGAATATCTTTGAGTTCGTTAACTCGTCTGGGACCGTGTTTAGGATAGATAAGAACAGCGGCTCGCTCGAGACGTTCTCGCTCACTGCAGGCACCGCCAAGACCTCTCTTCTTACAGGACTGTCCACAGCCGGTCCCGCCGACATTCGCGAGGCTATGCATTATCTATTCGTTGCTGACCAGGGTGCGGCGAACTATATCTCGGATGGAACCGCTGGGAACACGAGGGCCCTGTCTGGCGCTGCGCCAACAGCGGCCTTGTCTCCAACAGAGACCGGCGCCGCCGCCGCGACCGGATTTGGAACCGGTACGTATCGTGTGGCCTACTCGTTCTCTAACTCTGCTTTCGGGTTTCCGGATGGGCAGGAGATGGAGACACCGCCGAGGGCCTTCGAGAGTATCACAAAAACAAGTGCGAACACAGGCATACGGGTAACCATTCCGGCTGCTCCTGGGCTCGGTTTTGATCGGGTGAACTTGTATCGAACTAAGGCGGGGGAGACGGCTCCATACTACTGGGTCGCGTCAACGACGACCTTTGGCGTTGCATTTGACTTAACCGTTCTCAGCACCGACATCCCAAGCTCCGTGTACTATAAGAGCCGCCTACACAACGACGACGGCGAGATCGTTGCGGTGAATATAGGCGCTGCCGCCTTTTGTGAGTGGCATAAGGGATTCCTGCATCTCGGCCTGTTCTCAGGCTCAGGAAGACTTAGGCATCGTTGGAGTGCATTGCAGCAACCTACGCAGTTCTTTGTCACGACGATCGCGAAGTCGCCTGCGCACTATCATGACCTTGAGCCGGGGATGGGACGTGTATTTACTGGAATGAATAGCTTCAATGGCAGCCTTGTCTTGTTCAAGGATTACTCGATCACCGTCAAGAATGGAGATGTTGACCCCACAACTTGGCAATGGTCGGTGGCCGTCGATGGGATCGGCTGCATAGCGAGGTGGACCCGTGCTGTTGCACCGAGCATCGGCATCTTCTTTGCCGGCGCCGATGGCGTATACTTATTTGATCTGAATAGCATCCGCAAGCTGTCTGACCGTGAGGATGGGAGCGGGATAGGAAATGACTACAGGGCATTAGACTTCTCCACCATAGAGCGTTGGTGGGGAATGTGGAACGAGCAGACACGTGAGTACTGGCTCACCGTGATTCCGACCGGGACCTCTCAACCGAGGACCTACGTGTACGGATACGATTCCAATGGCGGTGCTGGATCTTGGGCGACCATTGAATGGGGCATGGATGGTCTTATAGCCTCTTCTGCGGGTATTGTAACAAACGCCTCCAGCGCGCCGCGTGTGTACATCGGGTCGAGCAATGGGTACGCCTATGAGACCGGAAGGGCAACACAAACCGATGGGCCGATAAGTGGTACGGTGACAGGCACAGCTACTGGGTCCGGATCGACGACACTTACGGACTCCGCTGCTGCGTTCTATACATTGGGCGACGGCCTGACCGGTCTGTTTCTTACCGTTCGACATAGCGCCTCGAGTTATGAGAGCCGAATCATGTCATCTAATACGGCAACGCAGATCACGGTTGACTCTGCGTGGACCACAACTCCGGCTGTTGGTGCCAGGTACTTCGTTGGGGCCATCCGCGGGACGTTGGCTTTGTCTCAGTGGGACGGCGGCGATGTTGGAGAGAAGACGTTCCGAAGGATATCCGGAACATGGGTAGATCAAAGTCACACCACGCCTACCAGAATCGGCTTTACCTTGGATGATGACACGGTTCCCACATATGGCGGAGATGAGGAAGCGCCTGGGTATGTTCGTTTTGGCGTTGGCGTGAACGATTCCGGGTTTGAGATTGGTGCATACTTCGACATCATTGGCACGAGCCCGGCTCTCGAGTTGAAGACTGTTGAGATTGAGTACTCGCGCATGTCTACGCGGGTTCCCGTGGCGTAGCCCCTCCGGATCATCTGCATAGATCTGGTTCATTCCAGAATAAGAAGGGGGCTCCAATGCTTCCTCCGAAATGTTACTATCCCGGCAGAGCCAGGTCGCTTTCAGAGTTAGCTGGAACAATGGAGGACTTCTTTCGGTCATCCTGGGACAAAGCGTTGCAACGCGGCATAGACGGATACAACCTTGCGGACAGCATAGTAGACGAAGACGCTGAGCTGAAGTGGATTGAGAGCACTGGTGGCGTTCCTCGCCTATCTCGAGCTTTGACTATTCCAATCCTGTCGCGAACGTCTTCGCCATCCATTCGCCGTAAGGGGGCGAGCGGGACTACCGGGGCTTATAGGGGGCTAGAGCTTGTCGTAGACGCCTCAGACGCCACCTATGGCCGCGTGTGCGTCTTAGACAAGGACTATCTCACGTCACAGCTTATCTCCATGGTCCCAGACGATCCTGCCTCCGTCACTAATCCAGGTGGAACACTCTTGACGCCGTTGGGGTCGCTCACACTTAACACAGGTGGAGCATTCAATCAGATATTGCAACGGAACAGCGTTACTCAACTAACGCTGGATGGCACCAACTTAGTTAGTAATGATCGGCATTTAATTTCTACAACCACGAATACGGCAGATATTGGAACATCAACGGTAGGATGGCGAGAGATATTTGCGAGAACCATCGACACCGATGGTGCAAATAATTTGGTTTTACAGAGAAACAACGTCACTGGCCTAACTCTTACCCTGAGCAGTCTTACGCTTCCACTTGAAACAGATATTCGCCCATCTGCTGATTCAACGGCAGCGATAAATATTGCAAATGCAGCAGGGACTGATTTTGCAATTTTTGATACAACAAATTCACGACTCAGAGTTGGGGCTGGTGGACCACCATCTACGACATTGGATGTTCGCGGCGATATTACGATCCTCTCAGGGAGTGATATCCGGCCAACGGCCAACGCCACGAATGCAATCAATATCGCCAACGCTGCCGGTACTGATTTTGTTTCATTTGATACAACGAGTAATAGGGTTGGTATTGGCATTTCTACTCCAGGCACTACTCTTGATGTCAGAGGCGACATTACAATTTTATCAGGGAGTGACATCCGGCCAACAACCAATGCAACCAATGCGATCAATATTGCCAATGCTGCGGGTACTGATTTTGTATCGTTCGATACAACGAATAACAGAGTTGGAATTGGTATATCTGCTCCGGGCTTCCCGCTTCATATTTCATCCACTGAAACTAACTTATTTGTTTGTGTTAATTTTTCAGATATTGCAGCAAATGGGTCACAGTTCTTTCTACGCCGTGCTCGCGGAACCGCCTCAGCTCCATTGGGTACGGTGGATGGAGACAGACTCGCTTTCTATGGTGCGCAGGGACATACTGGATCTACTTTTAATACTGCATCGGCATTATCTGTCGAAGCAGATGGCGCTCCAACTGCAGCATTTGTTCCTGGGAGAATGGTTTTTAGAACGTCTACTACGACTGCTACAGATGTGGAGAGGATGAGAATTACCTCTGCTGGTAGAGTTGGCATTGGGACAGGCGTTCCAGGTACTACGCTTGATGTGCGTGGAGATATCACAATCCTATCTGGTAGTGATATCCGTCCAACAGCCAACGCCACGAATGCGATCAACATCGCGAATGCCGCAGGTACTGATTTCGTATCGTTCGATACAACGAATAGTAGGGTTGGCATAGGCACATCTACTCCAGAACGGACGCTTGTTGTTGCGGGTGCTTCTCCGGCCGTTATTCTACTGAGGGATAATGGTGGCGCCGTTGACAATAAAAATTGGTACTTTGATGCTGAAGCGGTTGCTGGAGTAAGTTTTTTATTTCATGGATCTATAAACGATGCCGTTAATTCTGGCTTCAATTATATACGCATTACTCGGTCCGGTATTACGACAACAGAGATTGCTACCTCTGCACCTACAGTAATTGGAGGTACTGGAACTGGGCTTAATGCATTAAGTGGTACTGGAAGAGCTCTTACAATCAATAACGGAACATCAACTGGTGATATATTGGAATGTCAGGATAACGGAGTCAGGGTTTTTGAAATTGCAGATGGTGGCAATATCACCGTTCTCTCGGGGATTGATATCCGCCCGACGGCCAATGCCACTAATGCAATCAACATCGCTAATGCTGCTGGGACCGATTTTGTTTCATTCGATACAACGAATAGCAGGGTAGGCATTAGCACATCCACGCCCACTAATACGCTTTCTCTCGGCGGTGCGGCTGCTCGTAAATTATGGATGGAGAGGAATACTGATTCAATTGCGGGGAATAATTTCACAATAGAAGCTGGTGGCGCCTCGAGCTTGGGTACGAACTTGTCCGGCGGCAGCTTGCTGCTTTCTAGTGGGATTGCTACTGGGAGCGGATCGTCAGTCATTGATTTCTATACGGTTACTGCCGGTGTATCTGGAACAGCGGATGTGTCTCCGACGATAAAGATGCGTCTTGCCGGTAATGGTCAGCTATCTTGGTTAACTGGATTGGGAGCCATAAATCACTTAGTTGGTCCGACCGATGTTACACTTAGAGTGCAGTCTGGCAATCCAGTGTCTGGAGATGGCATTCCAATTGTTGTGAGCGCTACGAGCGCGGTATCTTCTGGAATTGGCGGGGATGTGACAATAGCCGCCGGTAGCGCTGTTGGCGTAAATCAAGCTGGAGGAAATATCCTTCTTAACTCTGGGGCTGCTACTGGTACTGGGGTGGTTGGTGGCATTAGCTTAAGAACAAACGCCGGTGCTGTCATGTTTAGAATAACAGACAGCTCTACTATTGGTTTTTTTGGTGTGACTCCAGTAGGGCGTCAAACATATACAGCAACAAATGTAACTACGGACCGGTCTTACGATGCAAATGCAACAACAATAGATGAGCTCGCCGACGTGCTTGGTACGTTGCTTTCTGATTTAAGGCAATATGGATTGGTGGTGTAAAAATGGTGACATTCGGCAGTAGACTTTCGAGTGATGAGATTTCAACCATTCTAGGGACGATCCTTACGACGCGGGGAGACACGTTTCGGCGCGGGGTCTCCGCCGTCGAGCGCATCGCTCTGCCTGCAAACCAAGGGGTGCTTGGGAGCGATGGGACCGATATCGTTGGGATTGGAGGTCAGTTCTCCAGTCATGTGAGTAGAACTACGGCGCAATCAATACCAAATGTATCTACCACGGTCATCTTGTTTCCGACCGCGGACTCGACCGAGGAGTACGATAATGGTGGATGGCATGATGGGGCTGTTAATACTGGTCGCCTGACATGCCCGTCCGGAGGTGCTGGAAAATACCTGTTTGTGGTGAGTGCTCAGTGGCAGGCTAATGTTACAGGTCAGCGCCAGGTTCAGTTAGTCCATCGTAATTCGGCGGATACGACGCTTGATGCAGTTGCGATTAATGTTCCTGCGAATGACCAAAATAGCGAACAAACATACATGCTCGGTAGCGTCACGTTCAACATGGCGGTCGGGGATTATGTTCTTGGTCAAGTATTTCACAACGCCGGTGTGGCACTTAACTTAGAGGTTGGGTCTCGAGTAACTAAAATCTCGATCCATCAGTTGATTGCGCAGTGAGGGTGAGATGATTTTCGCTGACATGAAGGATGGCATTTTGATCAATCGAACCGACGGTCCATGCCATATTAAGCCGCAGCGCTGCATGGTCTGCGGAAAATTCACTGATCCGCGGGTCAAGACAGCGCGCCTTTGCAACTGTGGCGTGGCGCGCATCCGAGATGATGGGTGTGTGGATGTCGCGCACGCCTTTCATAACGATTTAGCATTTGGATCGACTCGAGTGATCGTGGACCACTGGCCAGCAGCCGATTTTAGCGGGCCGTGGACTTATGACGCGGCAACGCGATCGGCGGTCCCGAATGCTTCGGCGACGAAAGCGAGCCGCGAAGGCCGCTTGCTCGATGCGTCCCGTCGGAAACGCGATGCCGTGGACGCGCGGTCTGCGCTCTTCGCGGCCGGCGTATCGACCGCGACGATGGATGCAATAATATTGGCGGAGCAAGGGGTCATCGATGATCTCGCGAGAAAATTAACTGGCAGCGTTTAATGGGAGGGACAATATGATCGACAATTACATGGCGCTTCGCGATGCGAGGTTGCTTAAGATTTACTCAACCGCGTTGCCTGGGCAATTCATTATGCTCAGGAGAAAGTTTGATCAGAGTAATGGCGTGGAGAAACCATCCGAAGTGACTTACTTTTCTCTGGACGAGGCGAATAGCCGTAAGCGTTCCCTTCTGTCTGACATTGCTTCGATAGATGCAATCATTGCCGACTGCGCCATTGCGCCGAAGATGGGAGCGTAAAATGCCGGTTACGTATACAATCAAGGGCATTGCGGTTGGATCTCACGATGCGCTTCTGGGCTCCGTGAACTGCTCACGTCCAAAGAGCGAGGATGACTACTTCAACGCCGCCGAGTGTCGCTCTGCCTTCAACGGCCTGATTAAAGACCGGAACATAACCAAGGACGGAGGCAGGTTCTCTATCGACATTGTGCTCAACTCCGATCTGAACGACATCACGCTGTCAGAGTCTGCTTTTAGGTTCTTGGAGCGTGTGTTCAAAGAGGTCCGCGAGGGCGGTCAGGTCTTCGAGGGCAGGCACGCCGAGAGTGTCGTAGAGGCCATCAAGATCATGAAGGCTGCATCTTCTTATCCTTCTTCTGCGGTGGACGACGCTAAGAAAGATGGAGAGGGGGAGGTGGCTATGAGGGGTGTCAAGCTGGAACGGAAGGGTAGGTAGCGTTCCGATATATAATACGGAGCCCGAAGGATAGGGGGACAAAGGGTGTCTAACACGCTGAAGTTATCCAAGGCAGGCCAACTGTTCTCTGATATCCCGGCCAACGCCGGACAGCTCCTAGACGCCGACATCGCCCCGTCGGGGTGTGGAACCACCTACAGGGTCACCGTGTCTCTGCCGAGGCGTGCCATTCTGACTCTCAGGATCAAGGACATCGAAGTTGGAAGCGGCACGATTGGCATCAAGAGACACGCCATGCTTAACGGCGGGACTCCGTTGGATGCTGGAGTTCTGTATACATTCACGTTCGGTGTTCGCAAGGAGTTCTCGTACAACCTCCTGACCGACATCATCACGGCGGTTGACTACTTGACCGTGGAAGAGATAACTGGGGCGGTGACGTAATGGCATTCGCGTCTGCGCAGGGCTCGGGTGGATTGTCCACGGAGCGCCTGGAGAACAGTGAGGTTTCACAGGCTGTCCATGATGACTCTCTGCGAGAGATCCTCCAGTCGATACTGGCAGAGCTTGTAGAGATCAAGGAGCTTCTAGCCAGCGTGGCTGTTAGCTCGTAGGTTGATCATTTCACACGGAGGATCTTCACATGGGCCTTGGTGACCTGAGAGTTGGTCGTCTCAGTCTTGCGGATGGCTCCACAGGACCGGGTACGCTTGATCGAAGTGGCGCGAAGCGCGTGGCCAACGTAGGCGGAAAGTACGCCGACTCGGTGCTTGCGCGTCGCGTGTTCGGTGCCTCGACTGCCTTGACCGGAACGTCGATCGTTGGCGCTGCCGCCATGAGCACGACGCCGTTCTTCGCACTGTGGAACCCCAACGGGAGCGGAAAGCACCTCAGTATCCTTCGCGTTGGCTTTGGGTACGTCAGCGGGACCAACGTGGCTGGCGCTTTCGTGTACGGTGCTTCGGAGCAGTCCGCCATCCCCACCGGCACGGCCATCACGATATCGCCTATGTTCGCAGATGGTAACGCTGGCAGTGTCGCCAGAGCCTTCACCGAAGCGACCATCACTGCTGCTGCGGATGTTCTCGCGATCGGCGTTGGTACGCTTGCGGCCATCGCCACCACCGCCGTCGAGAACCACAACCTCAACGACAACGTAGATGGCCTGATCGTCATTCCTCCTGGCAACGTGTTCGTGGTCGAGAGCATCTCTGGAGCCAGCACGACGGTGTACTTCGTCTCGGTTGTATACGAGGAGATTGACGCCTAGTCCGACGCGGTGGTAAGCCGTCTCCGCTTGGCGTGTAGCAAGACGGGGCGTTGCGCCGGCAAAGCGCAACGCCCCTTTTCTTTTGTTGTTTCCTCTACCGGAAACAAGCCTCGGAGATAAAGCATGAGCGCATGGCCTCAGCCGCAGCTTGAAGACCAGCTTCTTGAGGAACAGCAGAGACGGGCTAATATACGCTCTCGCAACCTAGGATTAGATCCGCAGACCGGTCGTCGTGTTGGATATCCGCGACAGCGCCCGGTGAACACCTCCTACGCTGGAGGGGGCTTCTTCGGCGCTCGCGCACCGACAGGCGATGACATCGATGCTGGCTCTCGCAGGCTCGAGGATTCCTCGGTTAACTGGGGTAACTTTGCCGGTATTCAGAACTACCTTCAACAGCTCGGTCCAGCGCAACGCGGTCCTGCCGCCCAATGGCTTCGCTCACAGGGCATGATGCCGACATACCAGGGCGTACCTCTTGATCGGGCGATGGCAGGAGACATTCAGAACCAATGGACTACCGGCGGAGGCGGATGGGCCCAGGGTGGTCTTGGCCAGATATACGCACAAGGTGAAGCTGCCAGGGACGCCAGGATACAGGCCAATTATGATCCGTATGAGGCTGAGCGTGGGGCGATACAGTCTCGGCGTGCACAACAGCTCGGTGGAACGTCGAGCAACCGTGCGCGGCAGGGGTTCACAGGGCCAGACCTGCGGACGCCTCCTGCGGCATGGGCTCAGGAAGACGCGGCACTGGCTACAAGGTTCGGCCGAGGTCCTGGTGGCGGTGGTGGCGTGTTGCCAACGGGTGGCTTCTTCGGTGGTCCAGGTGCTGGCGGATTTCAGCCCATAAACATTCCAGGAGGGGGCTTCCTTGGTAAGCCAGGAGGCTTCGGAGGTGGGGGTGCACCTGGAATACCAGGTCCTATGGGCTTGCCTTTGGAGCCAGCCGTCCAGGGCTCGATACAGGGCATTCTAGATCGCCCAAGCCCGTATAGCACACAGCAAGAAGCAATGCTTCGTAGCCGGGCGACTACCGGGGTTCAGCAACAGCGTGAGATCGCCATGCAGCGCGCCCGTGAGGATGCCATAAGGCGCGGCGTTGCTCCAGGTGAGATTGCCGGCACACTCGGGCAGATCGGTAGCCAGTATGACCGTCAATCGTCGGAGGCACTGGCTAACTTCGAGCTTCAGAACGCCTTGGCGTCCAGGGCTGGTCTGATGGGTGGCATTGGGGCCGGCACAAGCCTCATGGGAACGCAGGTCATCAACGAGGAGTCACGGAGAAGGCTGGAGGCAATGCTGGGCGCCAACGAGGCTGCTCGTGAGGCAGCCCAGGCTGGCAGCCCACCCATGTTCCTGAGAAGCTTCGGGGGCGGTTACTAATATGAGCAATTTAGGTTATCTCGGAGCGAGGGAGCTTGCCTACAGAGCCGGGCGAGCCGAGGGCGCGCAACGCGGTGGCCAGCAAAGATTTCAGAACCTGCTCAACGTGCTTGGCCTCTATCAAGGCGAGCGTGTCTCTGGACCTAGTCAAGTGCAACGTCGCCGCGAGCAAGAGCGTCTCGAGAAGCGCCAGGACACGATCAGGCAGCTTCAGCGCAAGGAGCAGCTCGAGGACCTCGAGGCTCAGCGTGAGCAACAGAGAGAGCTGCTCGGCGAGAGGCTTGGTGCTACGGAGACTATTGCTGCCAGACGTCACGAGGATGTGCTTGCGGCCCTCGCCCAGAGAGGGGAGCAGTTCGGCGAGAGGCTTGGCGAGACCAGGGAGGAGGCCGAAAGGCGTCAGGCTAGATCTGAGGCTCTTGAGTCCGGAAGGGCTGGAAGGGCTGCCGTGACCGCTGCCGAGGCTGAGCGTGCTCATAAGGCCACCGAGGCCTTGCGCAGGGCTGAGGAAGCTGGACGAAAGGCCGGTCGTGAGGCGACGGAGGCAGGTAGAGTCGAGACGAGGGCAGAGACAAAGCGCGCCAACTTATCCAGAGAAGCAATCTCGGCTGCTGGTCTTGCAATAAGACAAGAGACCGCAAAGACATTGGCTGCTTGGCGTGAGCAAGTTGCCAGGGATAGGAACGAACGCTTCGATAGAAACGAGTATGCAAGAGCATACGCGGAGGCTGATTACAATATCAGCTCAAGCTCGATCTTCGACAAGACGTTCTCAGGATGGACGGAGAATACGGAGGCGGGCAGACAGAAGGCAGCGGAAAGAGCCAGAGCCGTAGCTAGTGAGGCAGACAGGATCATGGAGGCTTACAGGTCTCAGCGAGCCCCAGGAGCCACGCAGCCTCCTGGGCCGGCTCCAGGTACCTCGGCGCCACCGCTCGCCCCTCCAAGGTCACCGCAAGCCCCTCCAGGGCCAATAGGACGATCCCAGGACCCAACGACCATTGCAGAGGAGGCTCTTGCTCTGAAGTCCCCCGATGATCTGCGCGCAGCCATCTCCGAGATGATGGACAACCCGCAGATATTTACGGCAATTGGCATAGACGTTGACAGGATCGTTGGTCGTTATGCGACATAGTTTCGCAGATGAGCTTGAGGAGTTTAACCGCGAGCTTCTTCGCGAGAGCGATCAGGCTCCATCGGAGATACCTGCTCCTGACAAGTTCAGCGCGGAGATGGAGCGGGTGCTTTATAAGTTCGGTCCGTTACCTAGAGGTCATGTTCCACCCGAGGGCGTGGTTGCAAGCTCTAGGTATGCCGAGTTTGATCCGAGCAAGCTCGAGGATGCAGAGAGAGAGCTTCGGTTACTCCAGGCAAGGCGAGCGCATGAGGCGCAGATTGCCGCAGAAGAGCAGCGTCAGGCTGAAGAGACACTCCCAGTAATCACGTCTATAGAGAAAGGCGTGACATGGCCGTTTGCGCAACTAGCTAGGGGCGCCAGGGCCGTAGAGAGATCCTTCAGAGCGCAGCCGGCGGCTCCGGAAGCAGAAACTGGATGGCAGATAGGCCCTGATGGTCAGCCATACTGGTACACAAAGCCATCCGAGGAAGAGGCGACTCCGATCACAGGGGAGATCGAGAAGGCCCTGTCTGTTCCGTTTGCTCCGGTAGAGTATGCCGAGAGACGCACAAGCATAGGTCCGGAAACGGCCGCAGCTTTGAGGCTAGGAATCATGGCCGCATTACCCAAGGCCGGTCGCGTGGCGGAAGCGGCTGTTCGGGCCCCTGGTGCTCTCAAGCGAGCCATCGCTGAGGAGGCACTTGGATTTCTAGCTCCCGGTGGCGGACCTCTTAAGCCTCCTTATGGTAGGCTCACAGGTGTGCAGTTGACAGATATTGCTGGTCGTCGCAATATTGGGGCGGCCAGAGCCAGGGCCTATGCCGGCGTGAACATTCCATTTCCATCAGAGGAAGCGCTCATAGCTGAAGGGGCCAGGATCGGTGGGCCGCAAGTTGGCGGTCCTCGCATTTCGGAGCCAATAATAAGTGGTCCAACGATAGAAGGCCCTCGCATTGCTGGTCCAATAATAGGTGGTCCTGTAATAGGTGGTCCGCCACCGCCACCTGTGCCTTCTCCTGCGCCACCTCCATCTGTCCTTGAAGCGCTTACTCCAATCAGAAGGGGCGTGCCTCCAGGCGTCATCAGCGGACCCACAATAGAAGGTCCTCGCATTGCGGGTCCTACGATAGGGGGCGCACAACCTGCCTTGTTTCCGCCACCGGAGACAATCCCACCATCACCACCGCCATCGCCACCTGTGCCTTCCCTTGCGGCTCCAATACCGGAGGCGCTTATCAGAAGAAGGGGTGCGCCCTCTGGCGTAGTTAGTGGGCCGAGAGTTGGCGGTCCTCGCATTGAGGGTCCTGAGATAGGGGGCTACCCTTTGCTCATGATATCTCTCAATCCGTTGATGCAACGCGCGCTAACAGCGATTAAGGATACCGAGGTAGGAAAGGCTTTCTCGGAGGTAGCTGAAAAGACGGTCGCGCATCCCAAGCTTAGAAAGTTCAGGATGCCAGATAACCCAAACGTTGTCGTAGCAGATGCTGTGTCGCTCACGCAGTCTAAGATTAGATCAGAGACGCGCTCTGCCATCACTGAGTCAACTTCAAGGCAGCTTGACATGAACCCGAAAGAGGTTTCTGCCATCAAAGGTTTCCTAACAGCAGAGGATGTGATTGCTCGATGGGATACCGGCATAGAAAGGTTTGCCGGCGGGATCTCGCGCAGCGATGCCGTAAACATGTCCGCCAAAGCAAGGCAAGATTTCATAGATGCCGGTATAGATCCGAGGGCTCAGTCGGCCAAGTTTGATGCCGAGGTGGCTAAGTATCGCGAGTGGGCCAAAACTGCGTTTGACAGGGACCTTACCTCTGGGCATGTCGTTCCTGAGCAGGAGCGAGCCAACTACGTTCCGCACACGATCAGGGATCGCCTCGACGATGTGGTTGGCTATAGAATGCTTACCGACACAGCTCTCGAGAACTATGTCTCTACTGGCAAAGTAGAGCAGGGCATAAGTCGGTATGTTGGAGGAGGTGCTCGCCCCATAGGTTTGGAGACCCAGAAGGCAGCAAGGGGCTCTTTCCGAGAGATAGAGGAACCATATTCGGCCATGATGCTCAGGGACCTCGCCTCGCGACGTAGGGCCCACATGGCGGAGTTGATTCAGCGCCTAAAGCCATTCGATCTATCAAAGGACATTGAGTCCGGCGCGGTTAAGCTTGACACCTCGATTCACGGTGCGTATGAGCTTGGCCGTGGAGAAATTGCCATCTTTCCAAAGGACCTCGCAATCGGGTTGTCAGAGGCTAGCATGTTAGCCGAGCCGTGGGCTTTAACCAAGCTCCTTCGCGCCGTCAACAATGTGGTTAAGGCCGGTCGGACAACGTTTAATCCGTTCTTTCATGCGAAGCAGCTCACGCAAGACATTAACAACGCCCTGATGCGGGTCGACATCGCAAAAACACCAGAGGCGATCTCTGAGATCACATCCGACTATTTCAGACTCCTTGGCGAGTTTAAGAAGGAGTTCAAGGGCGAGGTGTCTCCGATTCTTCAGGAGAGAAGAAGAGGAGGAACATTAAACGAAGCTTATGAGAGCGTGCCCCCGGTTGTCAATGATGTCAGGAGGATAACCGACAAGGCAACAGCGCGGCACTTGCGTCCAGGCGGTATCGTTGGCAAGCTGGCCAGAGAGGCACCCGGTGAGCTTATAGAGGCGACGTCCCAGGCCAGGGAGACGGCGATTAAGTCATTCTTAACAAGAGAGTTTGAGCGCTCAGGCATGTCACGCGAGCAGGCCGTAATAGAGGCGAACAGGGCCACGGGCGGATACATCTTCAGCTCCGAGGTGGGAAGGGGGTTCCGTGAGTTCTTCCCTCTCAAGAAATGGTACATGCAGCAAGTTTTGAATATCGTTCGTCATGGCCTTGAGAGCAGAGAAGGCCGCACTGCGGCAGGGGCGTTAGCTAGAAGAGTAACCGGGCGTCTGGTTGCCATTGGGACCGTGGTGGCCATATGGAATCGCAAGGGTCCCGGCGCGGACATGGACGACGATACGAGACGGGAGGTCGGGACTGACCTTGTGATCTACAAGGCTGAGGATGGGTATATCACGCTTCAAACTGGTGGCTTGAATAAGCTGATCAACGACATAGCTGATTTTGCCGTCGGAGCTGCTGAGCATCCGCTCAGGGAGTCCGGCGCAGCGCTAGGAAAGAACCTCACACCGGTCTTCGAGCAACCCATCTCTCAGCTTGTTACCGGCAGGGTCGATATGACCGGGGCTCCGTTTGAGAGTCTGAGAGAGAGGCGCGCAGGTATTACCGACGTCGAGAGTAGGCTCGAGAATCTTGCTGGAAGTGTCACTCCGCTTATTGGCAAGCTCAAGCGCGTAACGGCACCCACTCGTGATAGCAACGCCGAGAAGTTGATATATTGGCTGAACTCGGTTGGCGTACCGATTAGGTTTGTCAACATTCGCAAGGCAAGGGAACGCGCGTTCTATAGAGAGCACCCAGAAGGTGTGCCGAGGGTACGAAGGCCGAGATAACCGGAGATAAGAAGATATGCCATACAAGAGCAATGCCCAGCGCAAGGCGATGAATGCTATGTGCGGGCGCGGCGAGATCAAGCAGAGTATCTGTGATGAGTTCAACAAGGCAAGCGCTGGCAAGAAGCTGCCTGCGAGAGTGAAGCGAAAGAAGGGGTTCAAGACATACGACTGACAGGAGACGAAACATGTCCATACACAAAGGTGAAGCTCATATGAAGCGCAGGGCGATGAGCGCCAAGCGTGAACGCGGCGAGATCAAGCAGGGCTCTCACGAGACCATGGCAAAAGATCAGAAGACAAAACGCATGGAGCGTATGGGCTTCAAGACATACGATTGATGACGGGCCACCATGACGGTTCTTGAGCAAATTCTGCTTGCCGGATACCCAGTCATGGGCGCTGTGATAGCTTATCTGTTTAAGCAGTTACAGAAGGCCAATGCTCGAGAGTCTGCAGTGCTGCGTGAGGTTCTTCCGCTGGCTCAGGAGTTGCCAATGACTGTGGCATCACTACAGGTTCTTGTTGAGAAGCTGGAACGCGGAAAAAGGGAGGAGAAAAGAGGTAAGCCATGACCATTCGGGATGAGACTGAGAAGCTGCGCATTTCCCGTAAGGCAATCATCGAGACCGGATTGTTGATGATGCCCAATAACGGGAATCACACGCATGAACCGATTGGCGTAGAGGACATTCCACGTATTACCAAGGCGTGTACGGCTCGGCTTAGTGCTCTGGGCCAACGGCTGAGGGTCCTGGCGGCGGGGAGTTAGGCTTGGTTGTTTCCGGCAAAGGAAACAAGAGTGAAGAGTGAAGAGTGAAGAAGGTGCTTAATGCTTGCTCAAACACTCACGGCGGTTCCAGGTGGCATAGTAGAGCAGCTCAACGGCCTGCTTCTTACCGTGCTGTCGTTATTGGTTGCTGCCATTGCTGCCGCCATCAAGCAATGGCTTGAGGCTCGCGCTGCAGCCAAGATAACGCGTTCTACGGTCATTGGCGTGGAGAAGGCCACTCAGGGTATGCTGGAGGAGATCACGAGGCTTCTTGCCCTCGGCAAAGGGCCACAGGACATTGCTCTAAGCCTGGCCAAGAAGACCAAGGGGGCCATCCAGGCCATGGCCGAGAGCGATGGCGTAGAGGGCGCTCTTCACAAGATCGTAGAGCAAGAGACCGGTCACGGTAAGCCGGCGAGTGAGGACAAACCAAAATGAAACTTCTTATTGCGATGCTTCTTCTTACGGCAACGCTTGGGTGCGTTAGCCCCAATGCGGCATATGTTGAGGCAGACAGACTTACATACGAGTCTGTTGGTCTTGAGTATCAGGCATACGTCGATGTCGATAGCAACCTGAGTGCTGCCAGCAAGGCGATTCGAAGAGACAAGATGGCAAGCTGGAAAGATCGCATTGACGCTGCAAAGAAGGCGGAGGGCCAGTAATGAAAGAGCCGATTAGCAACGACATGATGTCTCGAGAGCTTGCCATTGAGATACAGAGCATCAAGGCCGAGGCCAGGGCTGAGATTACCCCAGAGAGGCTTGCCAGGATAGAGCGGACATTGCACAGCTTGGCAGAGTTATCCGCGAGCCAAGAATCTGCGCAGAGAGACGCAGACCTAAAGATGCTTGAGTCTATCCTCGCCGATGACAAGGCAATCGCGGCTTGTGTTATTATGCGCGTGGCCGGCAGGGTCACGGAGACGGCCTCGAGAATCCTGGCTCGAGTTGGCCGTGGTTTGATCATGGGCGCAATTGGCATGGCCTAGAGCTTGTACTTGTCTATGATACGCTCGGCAGCTTCCCGCTGTCGTTCCGTAAGGCCACCAATCCATTCTTGTGTTACATGCTCAATAAAATCAATCTCCCAATCTGTAAGATCATGGCTGCCGTCATCCGGTAGGTCGCCCAAATCTTCTTTCAACTTCAGGTCGTTCTCGTCGATCATGCTTGCCCTCGTAGTTACTTACCCTCGCCGATGTCGTAAGTCATGATAGCTAGAGCGTTCCACGCGACATGTGCAAGATGTCTCGTTGTCTTCAGCTCCCCATCCTTATGCTCGCCTCCCTGCCATGCCGCAAGGTGACGCCGGAGAGAGGCTAGGCATCGTCTCCTCCACATTTCAGACTCTGGCTTGCCTATCGACGCCTTCCAGTTGTCATCGGCATACTTGCTCGCTCCAAGGGTTAGTATCTTAGCTAACTCCTCCTCCCACTCCCTCGGGATGAGATCATAGCGCAGCTTGCCGTCGTCAAGCCTGAGCGCCCGAGTCGGCACCGTTATAGGCTTGAGCATGGCGCGATAGCAGGTCAAGCACGCATTGACATCTCCGGAGGCCGTATGGAGCTTGAACGGATCATCGCATATCCCTAAATGCTTAAGCAGCCCTCGCAGAGATGGCTCATTGTCTGGCAGATGACTATGCCTCTCCCATAATGCGAAGCTGAGAGAGAACAAGTCTAGCACGTGGTGATCTAACTTAGGTCGGGCTGGTCGAGGAATCGAAAGCGCTCTTTCGAGCAACGCTTTAAGGAATGAGACATCGAAGCCTACACACCATCCGGCCGGTCTAAGCTTCTTGTTGTATATTTTGTTCCATATCGACATGGCGGCCTGGCTCTCTGAAGCCGCATCTGTCCATAGCTTAGGATCGTATCCGTTTATTATTGCTGCCTCATTGGTGATGACCAGCTCGGGATTGGGAGTGATTTTTGTCTCATATCTCCAAACCTCGTCGCCATCAGCATTTGTCTCCACCAAGCATATATCGACAATGCTATGTATTATTGGATTAAGTCCGCCAGTTTCTATGTCAATCCAGAGTAAGTTCATTTTGTTATCTCCATATTCTTATATGCTTACGGCGAGCATCTGTTCAATCACGCGCAGTGCCTCCGAGTACACGCGGGCTTGGGCGCGGGGTGTGGCGCGGGCGGCATGTGAGGCGGAGGCTGCGGCGGCCCAGCAGGTGTCGGCGTAGGTGGCTTTGGCATAGGAAGCGGCGGCTGCGGCGGCGTAGGCGGCACAGGAGGCGTCATAGGAGGCATCAGCAGCGGCGGCCATCGACCACGCCTCAGCCCACATTGCCGTAGCTACGTCTTCTACGACTGGCAGGTTGCGGAGCGTCTGTGCCCAGTCGTCGAGCCCGTGCGCATCGAGTGCGATTGGCGCGAAGATCCGCACCGCCGCATCCGCCACAATGTATGATCGCCGCGCCTCCACATTGCTATCTGATCGTGAGTTCACAAGTCGCGGTAGGATCGGTCGCAGCAACTGTGTCCGCATCTCGACTGTTGGGATCCGGTCGTTTATGCGGTTCACAAACATAGTAATGACCGGGCATACGCAGCTCGGTCGGCTGCCGTGTGGCTCTTCCGCGAGCCATGAGACCAACTCCATCGCACAGTGCCCAGCCTTGAACGTCGAGTGACTGCCGCAGTGGATAGACATTGACTCGAGCCTTTTGATTCGCTTCTGGCGTGTCTGTAGTAGGCTTATCATATCAATCCATCCCTAATCTCTTTTGCTATGATTCGATCTGCAATCGCCTCGCGTGCACGCAAATCGAAGAAAAATATCTCTAATTGAAGCCTGCGGAGTTCTATACTCTTCTCGCGCTCTGTCATTGTCGGCCCCATGGCTTCCATCTTGAAGAGCCGATTCTGAAAGAAGCTTTCTTCTTTCTCACACTCGATGCGATGCTTTATATTTATCGCATTCCATTCCCTCTTGGTAATGTCGTATAGCGTTGGCACACATATCTTAGCTTGTATAAGGTGGCGCTTGCAGTATCTGTGTTTCTTGTATTCCTTCAAAATGCGAAACAGCTTGCAGTCAGGCCAATGGCATGTTTCTATTCTCTCTCTCATGTCTTCTTCCCCATTGCTATATCAATAGCCGCCCTAGAGAAGACAACATCCTCTACGGATTGAGACCACGAGAGATTAGGATTGCCTATAGAGGAAAGGTTGTACTGCCTGGCTTGGACAAAGACAGTACCGCAACTGCGAAATGAGTATGGCGTTAGTATCCTCACAACCATACTCGGCGAGAGATGACGGCCGATGGTCATCTCTATCTTCCTCTTGCGTGCTGAGAGACAACTTGGCGTAGTTACCTGAATAAACACACACGTGTGAAGGGGAGATATGCAGACGATATCAAACACCCCAAAGATGTCGTTGCTTTGAGACACCCAGAAGGCGCCTCGCTTTGTCCCGGTTCGATTCGCCAGGTGGCATAGGTATCCCAGCTCCTCCATGTGTATTTTCACAAGCCTCTCTGCGAGCTTGTCCTTCCACCGGCCAGCCGCTTTCTTTGCGAGCCCGATCTTGTTCAGCCCAGAGCGATCGGAGGGACCAGCACCCATCACAGTAACGCGCTCCGTTGTCTTCTCTTCTTTTCGTGATCTGTCTAATGGTCCCATCGTTATCATCCTCAATGAAGAAATAAATGCTCAACCATCCGCAAGATGTGCACTCATACGGCTCCTCGATCCAGTCTCCTCTTGTTTTACGTAGCTTCCATGCGAGCAATTGCTTCGCATACGGCCTTACCTCAGCGAGCCTGCGCCTCCTGGCCAACGTTAATCTATTGGCCATCTGACAAGTAACGCATACTGAGTCAGTCAGGCTCAGCGGGACCCTGGCCCCACAATGAGCACACAGGTCCGGATGGAATGCTACCTCTTCCTCTTTTTCTTTCTCTTTCTCTGTACGTTTACGTGGTCTAGGCCTACCTACAGGTTTTAAACCAGTATCGGTGAGCCTTACTACGGTATAATTACCCACGCGACCCTCTAAGTATCTCAGATATCCTGGCCTTATTACGGCTCGTAATATGTCGTTTCAACAGGCTCTCAAATAGCCAGTAGCTAACATAGTTAGCATAGCTGCACCCAGATCGTTTTATGGGATCGGCGTTAATCCATGACGTATACCCGTCGAGGAACCTGAGCCTGACATCGTTATGGCCAGACCCAGACTGCGCGCCCAACTCGCAACGAGGGCACATACTCGACGCATGGTAGATCACGTATGGTTCCCCGTTGCGATCCACCTTGATGACCGGAACCATGCCTGTATTGGTGCACGTCATACATATTGGTCTTACGTACCTCTCTGATGCGGATAGGCTTCGTGTCGAGATGAGCCCGCAGGGGCAATTCCAAGTAAACTGCCCCAGCGGGTACACAAAGGCGTTACCGCACAGCAGACAGCGTGAGCTAAGGTCTGAGCTCACGGCGTCCTACGTCAGTTGCGCGATGAGTTGGTTGCGCTCATTTTGTGGCAGGTTCTCAAGCTCACTTCCAGACTGCTCGCGAACCACATCTCTGATGTCGTCGAGCGTTAGCTTGTGACTCTTGGCCGCGCCCTCAATCTCAGAGAGGAACAGGCTTAACGAGTCACCGCTTGTGATATTGGCCATAGCCTTCGCCTTTACCTTCTCCTCAACCATGGCCTTGTTTATGATTGCGCTAATCCTGGGGCTGATCACGGCCTTTGGCTGCGGTTGCGGAGCCGACTCGAGCTTGTGCCATAACTCGAGTGCCTTCGAGGCGTTTGCCTTCTTCTTATGATCTTCCGTGATCCACGATTCCTTTCGCGGCTTCCCCTGCCACTCAGTGCTCACGACCAGCGTATCCCTGATCCACGCGAGCGTTGACCTTCCAATTGGCGAATGGATGGCATCCCAGAGGGATGCCTCGGTGATGAGCTTTCCGTTCTCAAGCTCCTTCCCCTTCTTACCAAAACCGACTTTGTTGGTGTTGAGCCAGGTCATCTCGACATCGCTGAGCGGGGATGGCAACGGCATGTTGGCGATCTTGGATTCTACCCGCAATGCTGCGTTTGTGTCGGCATCCATCTGAGCCTTCTCAGCCTTGCTTGGCGTAGGAGGCGTAGGAGGCGTAGGAGGCGTAGGAGGCGTAGGAGGCGTAGGAGGCGTGATGGCCTCATGAATGGCCTTGGGAGGCTCTACGGTTGGCGATATGTCATGCGGAGGCGCTGGGGCCTTGGCTGGTCCTACAGGCACGGATGCTGGAAGAGGCATTAAGCCACGAGGAAAGGAAGGAGAAGAAGCATTGTTTCCACTGGCGGAAACAACTGGAACCACAGAAACAAAATCAACGCGCTCGGCACCTGGGACGGTCTCTATCTCTGACTCGTCCATCTCGCTCAGGCCGCATAGCGCTAAGACCGCTCTGCGCTTTGCCTTTGTTACTGCCTTCATCAATGCATTACACATGTCCTCGCCGGACAGGCCGTTTATCGCCACCACACCGATTTCGTCGGTTACACGATCGTTGAGCTTGGCGCGGACGGTCACCACACGGAGATTGCCATCGGTGACCTGGGAGACAATCTCGGTGCTAATCTTATGACGCATCGCGAGTTGCTGTGTCGCGCCCTTCGTCGCATAGAGCACCAGCTTGCCCTTTAGCATCAGAAACTGAAATGGCTGACTTCTCCAATCCAGCCCAGCCGCTTCGCAACGGATGCGGTAGTACTCGCCCCTCTCCGTCGCCGTGAGGCTTTCGATGCCGCCGGCAATCACGGCATCTAGAATGGCGCTACCTGTTTTCGTCTCGGTAAATGTTATCATGGTCCCCTCTTTCGTAACAAGATTACTTGATAATAACGATATTGCGGCGGAGCAGGCTCATGGCGCCTGTGTCATGGCATCGTCCGGTATCTCCGTCGTGACTTCATAATCAGGATCAGGAAGAGCCGATACAGGGTCGTCCTGAAAGGCAAGGACAATTCGGTCTACCAACTCACGTGAGTTAGCCGCGAGCATCTGCTCGATAACGGGGTTCTTGCATACGGCCGCGCGCTGCTGTAGGCCCTCCGAGTAGAATGAGTACCAACGCAGTATGTCATGCAGATCTGCAGAGCTAAGCTTTACTCGGCATGTCTTCTTCATCGTGATTTCCTCGCCTTTCTTCTCTTTGCCGGTTTGTGCCTCAATACCGTACATCGAAAGCCACTTACGGAAGGCTTCCTCAATATCCTCCGGAGTACCGTAAGGATCATAACGATGACGCCAGCGCCCCAGGCTCATGGCGCCTCGTTACTTGGCATGTTTTTCTTCACGATCATTCCTTTCTTTATTTGATGGCTTGATCTTTTTGGACTCGACGTAACGGGCAAGGTCGGCCGGATCGATCCGAATGGTGTTTCTACCGAAGCGAACTGTTACGATGTCGCCGAGAGCGATAAGCAAGTAGAAAGTTCGGCGAGATACGCCGAGGCGTTTAGCGGCAGCCTCGATTGAGATAAGGGCCGATGGACCTCTTTCCGCCAGCGCGCAGGCATCGCGCAGGCGATTCAGCCCAGCAAGTGCAGAATCGACATTGGCATGGGCGCTATCGAACTCCTCTTTGAATATCTCCTGACTGCCGACGATGATGGCGTTCAACAAGTATTGCGCATCCTGAAGCTCTGCAATCGGAGCCGTGATTAGTGTGCGAACGGTATGCGTGTAGATCGCCGGAGCATTTTCCGGAGGATTGCTTAAGTTACTCACTTTCGCCACCTCCTCCTGGCGGCTCTACTCCGAAGGCGTCGCGACATTCCTTCCGGAATCCGCACCACGAGCACACCATCTTGCTCCACGCCGGCACGCCAAGCCCACCGGCACGATGCAGCGCCTCATAGCCAGCCACGAATGCGTCAGTGATCATGGGGATCTTGCGTTGCGTCTCCGGCCTGATTTCGACACGCCGATCCTCGATGCTCGGAGTGATCTTATTTGCAGCCGCAACTAGATAGCTCATACCGATGACTGGCTTGCTTGTAGCCGCGGACAAAGCATACGGGTAGTAGATGCTCTGCAGCTCCTCAGCTTCCTTTCCGGCCGGCCACTTCTTCTTTGCGGTCTTGAGATCATGGATTGTGAGCTTGTGATCCTTGTCCTCGGCCACAACGTCCAGGATAGCTTTGAGTGTGTATCCTCCGGGCATCGTGACGTCAATCACGGACTCAGGAGGAATGTCCGTGCTCACCCTAACGCTCGAGCCGAGCTGAGACCAGAACTCAGGCATGACACGCCCGAGCATCTGCTTGTCCTCTGAATGAGCCTTGACTGGGTCCGTGCCCTCGTAGTCTATCACGGCGTTAGTCTCGCCGACAACGCGCTCATACTCAGCGACGGCGACATCACCTATCTCCGCTGGTGAGGTCTTCGTCCCGCCTCCAATGGCTGTCCACCCGTGCTCCGCGGCTTTGTGAGCAGAGCTACCAACTACGAGAAACCGTTGCGGTGGCTTCTTCAAGCCATGAATATATCTGAACCCAGCCTGAACCTGACACCTACGGATTGTGCTCCCCATCGTCGGGGAGAACTGCTTGAGCTTACCTCCTGAGAAAAGCTGGAACTCTTCGTTACTCATGGTGATTACCCTCTCTTTGGTTGGTGGACTTGTCGGGAGTCGAACCCGAGTCTGAGCCCTAATCTGGGGCGACCGTTTATAAGACGGTCCGCATGACCGCATGCTGCAAGTCCGTTATGCCACGTAAGTCTCGGTCATCGTTTTGTCACCCACACTGACCCGCAGCGATGTCCGCCCGGTAGCCACATCCCAGCATGCCGAAAACGTCATCACCTTCTCGGACTTACCGGACACTATGACATGCAGGTCACCATCCATGCTGATGGATGCGGACCGACCCACCCTACCATCCCGGCTTGGACCATCTCGCTCTACATAGAGATGGATAGGTGCTATGCCGCGATCGTTCATATACATGCCCTCCTCTTGCTCTACTCTTGGATGAGACGAGATATATGCTCAGGATGTAAGATGCGATCAGGACCGCGATGATTTATGACCATGAGCCTGGAAACTAGATCGTAGCACGATCCTTTAGGTGGACAAGCGAGGTCTGTCAGGGCGCATTTGGTGTGCCACCCACATTTCATTACCGGCTTGGTTTGCCATTCTAACAGCATGTACGAACCGGATCGCGCGATCGGCTTGCCACACATAGCACAAAGTGGTAGTTTCATCTCAGTCAAGATCCAACATCTTAAACCTGATAAACTCGCGGTCAAAGCCCGGAGGCGCGATCTCTGAAGCTTGATTGTTTCCTTTATCGGAAACAATCTCGGTTTTCTTGACCTGCTCAGCCTGGTACTTCGCCTGCCTAGCACGCTGACGCTCGAGGACAACTTCGGCGTTGGCCTTCTCGACCTCGGCGCGGACCGCCCTGGCTTCGCTCTCAGCGACCCTGGCCTTGTGTGCCACCCTTGCCTCGATCGCCCAGCGTAGGGCGTCCTGGCGCAGCAATGGGGCCATGCTCGAGTTTGCGATCGGCTCTAGGCCGGCAAACGGGTTCATGCTCGCAAAGCTATCGCGATAACTCCCCGTCGTGTCGACCGACCACCCATCCTTGCACATGGCTTCTACGCGGGAGATGGCGACAGATGTCGCGTCACTTCGGGTGGTGGCTTCGCAAAGAAAGCTTGCCGGAGGGATCTTGTGTGAGCCGGGATGGAAACATCTTGCTATTGCTATATACAGCTTGCCCACCCGAAATAGCCCGATAGCCATCCAGGCGGCATCTTTGTTTCTCAGGATCATTAGAACCTCTCTCTTAGCACGCTATCAAGTGCTATAGCGTGTCTTATTGCTGCTTTTAGATGCTACTTGTTCTTTGCGGTCTTATTGACCTCCACGCCGGCATCAGATAAGGCATACCCGAGAGAATCCACGAGGTTGTCTCGACAGACTACCATGGCATTCCTTTGGTCAGGCGTGATGCCTTTGCGCCTGAATGCTGTCTTCAGACAGTCGCTGAAAGCAAATATCCGAAGCCGCAGCCTCTCCTCGATGTGCCTAAACGTTGCGTTGCCTAATCGTAGACACCTTGCGACGAGCGCATCCGTAGTCATGTCCGCAACCTTCAACTTGGCCGCGGGGATAGAGATTTCCTTGACCGCAGCAAGCACAGCCTCGGCGATATCGCTCGACGTCCCGCCGGCCTTGGCACGAGCAATGATGGTCGGAATTACGGCGTCCACGGTCGAGCGGCTCGAGCCGAAGACGACGCTCCTCGTGGAGTGATCCAGGACGGCCGCGCCGGCGGACAACCCCGAATCTACGAGCTGGATGTCAAGCCGCGCGGCCAGCACTGCACGTTGGAGGCGATTGACATTGTACTTAACCTGGCCCTTTTTACCTAGCTTACTCCGCCTTTCAGCGAGGCCGACATCGTATGCCCATTCGCCCTCGGATGTGTACCCGAGCAGACCAAAACCGTTGTTGAGCGGACGCGCCTTCTGGCCATCGTGGTCGGCAGCCTTCGATCCTGGCGTCCGCTCTCGCATTGCAAGAACATATCGCCCAATCTCGGCGAGGTCAGCTGATGCGGCACTACATATGCCCCGGACGTGCTCAGTGTTTTTCTTTGCCTCGGAGATGGTCTTCGGAATCAGAGCTCTGACAAGCGTGTTATATGCCTCATTATCGCCGGCCTCACTGGCCTCCTCGGCGCCGGCCTCGGCCTGAGCCTGTGCTTCTTCCTGCTCTGCCGCCGTCTCCTCCTCCTCCTCCGCGGCAGCCGCCTCCTCCTCCGTGATCTCCGCGACCTCCGCCTCGGCCTTACCTTCGACCACAGTTTCGGTTGACGTTGATGCTGACATTGGGATTTCCTCCGACAGTGCTTTTACTTTTCTTTTTCGTGGCATCTTTTTCTATTACTCCTCTCGTGGGCTCTCTTCCAATTCCTCGGATATATCACTATCCGGGGATACGTGACTCAGGACGAACAAGACTCTATTTCCAGCCATGTCGCGCGAGCGCCTGATATCGTGAGCGTAGATCGCACTCATGATGGCGCCACATACGTCCACAGTGACCGTAGCTCTCGGACATAAAGTGCTCAACGCACGGGTGCGAATGTCCATGTCTTTTCTGTATTTTCTCACGGCGATGTGATCATATGTGAGCCAAGAAAGAAAGTCAAGAAATAAAACGCGTTCCAGCATCGATCCGCTCGAGTCTCAGCGGCGATCGTTTTCTGTCTCACAAGCCTTGAGCTGTCGTGCAATCTCGAAGATCTTTTTCTGGGCTACCCGCGTCGAGATCTCTGAGCTTACTTGTGAGGATATCTCCATGATCTTGCGACGGTACCATTCGAACGTGTCCGAGAGATCCGACAGCGGCTCTATCCACCGTATAAGCCCATCGAGCTTCTTAGATAGTTCAGATATATGCATGTCTTCCTGTGTGCTATCTATCCGATTCATTTATTGGTTATGTCCTTTCTGCCTGCTCACACGCCCTGGCGACCCGGCACAAGCTCACACAGGATCTCTCGATGTAGAGATCCTATCTTGCTCTTGCCAATCATGATGGGCGGATACATTGCTACAACCCACAATCTTTCTCCATACCATGAACAAGGATCGAACGTGGCGTGAAGGGTGCCTGGCTTGCATAATTGTAGCGGGCCAGGCCCCCGATGTGTCGTGCCTTTTTTCGCCAGACATCCGTCGCCACCGTTCGCAGAGAGGCCATGCTTGTCTGACCTCCATAGAGCTATTACTGCGTGTGGCGATGGAGCATATTCGCTGCTCTCGATGGCCTAATGGGCTACGGCGGACCAGTATATCTCTATCGATCTATCATCGTTGTAACTGTACCCATACCCGGATCCGTCCCCGTCCCTGTACCCATACCCGGATCCGTCCCCATGCTCATGTCCATACCCGGTCCCATACCTATACCCGTCCCTAAACCCATGCCCATGTCCGGCCCCATACCCATCCCCATGC
>Ga0213870_1000295_pt1 | contig 25876 bp, 24 predicted proteins | sample WICALVC2017_Meta_FD_160119 | JGI IMG/M metagenome (GOLD analysis project Ga0213870, IMG submission 160119) | Freshwater microbial communities from subterranean cave lake in Wind Cave National Park, South Dakota, United States - WICALVC2017 | ecosystem: Environmental > Aquatic > Deep subsurface >... | reverse complement strand
TTCGCAGCGTGGTTTGGATCAATAGCTGCCCTGGCACTATCTCGTCCCGGATCAAGATAGATGTCGGTGGAGAGGTAACTGGCCACATCAAGCGCTAGATTCGGGTGGAGTTGGTTGAGGTCAGCAATCAGCGCCGCTTTGGCGGGGTTGAGAGCGGCCACAAGTGTATCCACCGTGTCGGCGCCGGAAAGGCCGTAATCCGTATTGGCTGCGGCAATCATGTTGCGGGTGCCAGATGTGCCATCCGGGTTCACGCCATAGTTGCTCTCGTATTGCAAAATCTGGGCACGGTTCAGTTCCAGCATGCGGTAGGCTTGCTTGGCATCGTCCACGGTGATGTTGGCAGGGTCATTGTATAAACCAAAGGTCTCGGATTCGTAGTAGCGGCGTTTGGCGATGCCGTTACGGATATTCTGCGCCTGACTAGCGGAGTTTGAATTGTAACGAATTTCGTACCAGGCTTCGGCGCGGTCGCCGTTCACGATAGCCGCTCTGAGTTTCGTTCCCAACAGCGGGCTGCTGTCCTTCTGGTTCCATGCGAGCGAGATCAATGCTGTGCGCTCTCTGGAGTCTTGAATTCCACTTAGCCAATTATTCACTTTTGGCTCGTAGATGTTGGTCATCAAGCGGTTAAAGGTTGCTCTAATCTCTGGTTCGTCAGTGAATGCAAATGTTGAACGGCGGGTGCCGAGGGCGGCGAGGTGGGTGTCGGCGGCGCGGTCAGCCATAATGGAATGTAAGGCTGAAAAATCTGTGCTTGCGGCCTGAATAGCAGCAACAAGCTGATCGATGTAATTGTTCTCCACCTGCTGCGCGGATAACTGTCCCGATGCAGGCGGCGTTGCAGACAAAGCCGGATTGTTACGGATGAGGCCAAAGGCCAGAAATACTTCGTTCCTTACGGCGGCGGAACCTTCGAGGTTGAAGCCGACGCCTATGGTGATGTTGCCTATTCCGTCGTTATACGGTGCTAACTTCGGCCTGCCATTTTCTTCCGTCTTCACCAAAAATGTGTAACGCTGGTCTTCGTAATCAGTACGGTTTGTAGTCGTCCAGTTAATCATTTGTTGGTACCCCCATTTTCAGGTTAATAGCGAAGCGTATGTGCGCATTAACGTGTCTTTGATAAAGTAAATTCAAGCTCAGCAGCATGTTGCTCAGAGAGGCGACGAACACAAAAACCATAGTTTGTATCCATCGCAAATATTGCCTCCTGCGAATGGTCGATAAAGTACACAGCCAGAGCGTCGGATGCGACACAGTATTTTTCGCGGTACTCTTGCCATTTCTCTTGAGCCGTTATGAAATCTTTTCGCTTGGAATCAGAAAGCTTCCATCCCTCAAAACGTTTTAACAGGTCGCTTTTTGCCTTTGTAATTCTACGTTCGGCAACCTCAACATGAGCCGAAACGCACATTCCGCGACCCCAAGCACTTCCGGCATCATCACATGGGTCGTAAATTCCCCGTTCGATACAATTCGCCACCTCAGAAACATTTCTTTTTTGTCTGCATTCTTGCCGATCATCCGAATGTGCAACTGGAATAAGCAAGATGCTGAACAAGGCAACTAAAGGGGTCAGCATCAATATTCGTTTCATCCTACTCTCCTTATCTCAACCGCCGCATCATTGGCCGCATGAATCATGCCCTTTTTCGCGCTAAACAAAACGATGCCGTCACTGCCGCGTCAAGCCGTTCGCACATCGCAACATCATAAACCACTCGTTTGTCATTGTCACTCATAGGGCGTGGCCTGATAGAACGCCACGGCTTAGCATTGTTTCATTATGGCCGGCCGCTCTCCCACCGATCCACGTACTTTGTTTGGCCAGCGTCTGGCGCAACTGCGCAAGGCGCGTGGGTGGTCGCAAGAGACGTTGGCGCTGGAGTCGGAGGTTGCGCGCAGTTACTTGGGCGGCGTGGAACGCGGGCAACGCAATATCTCCTTGGTCAATATCTGCCGCTTGGCCGCTACGCTGGAGTTGTCGCCGGCCAAGCTGCTGGAGTTCGAGCCAGCGCACAAACGACGCTGATTTTCTTCCTTCGTAGCCACCTTCCCCTCAGGCCAGCATAGTGTCGCCGCCGGTGATGCTGTCAGCTCCGGCTCCGACATTGATGGTGTCGTCGCCCGTCCCGCCATACACAATGTCGTCGCCCGCGCCGCCGTCCAGCCGGTCATGCCCCCCGCGCAGGGCCTGGATGAGATCGTCCCCGCCCAAACCGAGAATGCGGTCATTGCCGGGGCTGTCGTAGAGGGTGTCGGCGCGACCGGGCTCGGGGCTGTTGGGGTCGGTCACGACATTGCCCAGGCTGTCGTACTGCAGTTGCACCCCGGCGGTCGCGGGGTCGCCGTCCATGGGCGCGCGATCGCCCACGATGTCGCGGGTGGTGACCGGATTCACATCGGCCACCGCCGCAGTCATGTTCAAACCCAGATTCCCCGCCTGATACCCCTGCACCAGCATACTGCCGTCCACCACCAGCCCCGAGCCGACATCCACATACAGCCGCCCGTTGTCATCCCGGTGGACACAATGGGGTCAGAAAAAATGGGGTCAGCAACTGTCTTGAAAGTCAAGCCTGAATCCGGTCATTTTCTGGGATGGCCTCAAAATATTCCTCACACAATGGGCCTAGGAGCGACGTGCGTCGCCTGGTCCTAGTCCTACTGGCCCCCCCGCGGTGTCTCATCGGTAATACCTCGTGTTGCCCGCTGCACATTCCGGCGAGTATACGCCTCCCCACCAGCTTGTCACGCGATGTCCCATGCCCCCCAACTCAGGCCGCTGCCTTCAGGGCCCATCGGCTGGTCCGTCCCTGCGGAAAAATAGAGACGGGCCTGTTCCCATGCGGTCTGACCCACATCCCCGCCTCGCCAAACAAGATGTCGTCACTGTCGCTGCCGTGCAGGGTGTTGTTACCCGCATCGCCGATCGCGGTGGCGATGCCCAATCCGCCCAGCAGGCGGGCAAAGCCGTCCCCGCCCAGGTTGCCTTGCGCGCGCAGGGTGCCAATCACCTGTTGGCCGGCCTCCCCGGCCACTTTGAGGGTGTCGGCAAATTCGCTGAACAGGAGGACGCTGGTGGTCGGATCGGCGACATAGCGGTCCTGCAGGGCGCTGATCGTGGCGCTGACCTCCCAGTCGAATTGGCCGGTGGCGGGATTCCAGATCGCGGTGAGACTGTCGAGCAGGGGGTGAAAGTGCGTTTGCGCCATGAAAGAACACGCTATTTCTGATCGCCAGGAACCCCTATCCGACATCTTTGTTACAAACGCGACATTTTTGTCGTGGATAAGCCATTCCCTGTCCCATCAGGCAGAGGAGAGGCAGAGGGGCAGCGCGCGACACGAGAACGACATCGAGCCCATGAGGCCGTATTTGCAAATTCGAATATGTCGTGACATACTGATTCAGGCATATTCTCAAGGAGGTGGCGCATGTCTGTCTTTACGACACAAATAGGGCAAAGCGGGAGAATCATAATTCCTGCCGCATATCGGAAAGTGTTAGGGCTGGCGCCGGGCGATACCGTCGTGCTGGCCTTGGAGGGCGACGAAGTGCGTATGGCAACGCCACGACAAGCCGTCAAACGTGCCCAAGCGTTGGTGGAGCGGTACATCCCCAGGAAGCGCGCGCTCGCCGATGCGCTCATTCGGGATCGTCGTGAGGAGGTCCGGCAGGGCGGGCGTCATCGGTCGGCCGGAGCCGCGCGGACGTGAAACAGACGGTCCTCGACGCGACCGCGCTCCTGGCACTGTTGCAGGAAGAACCGGGAGCGGACATGGTGGCCGACGCGATCCCGCACGCCGCCATCAGTGCCGTCAACCTCGCCGAGGTTGTCGGCAAACTGATGGATGCCGGCATGCCCGAGGAGGCCATCAGGGCCGCCCTGACGGGACTTGGGATCGAGGTCATCCCATTTGATGAGGATCTGGCCTACCGCGCCGGTTTGCTCCGACCGCTCACGAGATCCGCCGGTCTCTCCCTTGGGGACCGCGCCTGTCTGGCCTTGGGACACCGGCTGGGTCGGCCCGTGCTCACGGCGGATCGCGCCTGGGCGTCTTTGAAGGCTGGACTCACGGTGCGCGTGATTCGGTAGGCCCTGAGCCGTCGGGATGTAGTTTATACTTACGTATTTTATACGCGATCTGGCGGGGCGTGAGCCCAAGCGCCCGTGCAGCTCGGGCCTGGACCCATCCGACACGGTCGAGGGTCTGCTTGAGCCGGTCCCGCTCGATCGCTTCCAGGTTGCCGGTCAGGGTGTCAGGGACGGTCCTGGCTCCGGCCTGGCTCACGTGCCGCATGTCTGAAAAATAGCCGCGCAACGTGGCGGGAATGGTGCCGAGCGTCACTTTCTCCGTCTCCGCCATGACCACCAGCCGCTCGATACAGTTTTGCAGTTCCCGGACGTTTCCGGGCCACTGGTACCCGGCCATCAGCGTCACCAGTTCAGCCGAAAACCGCACGTCCCGTCGGTTCTGTTTGTTGAACTTGCGCAGAAAATGCTCAATCAGCAACGGGATGTCGCCGGGCCGTTCCCGGAGCGAGGGCAGCGTGATCGGCACCACGTTGAGGCGATAATACAAATCCTCCCGGAAGGCCCCGCTGCGGACCATCGCCTCCAGGTCGCAATGGGTGGCCGAGATCAGCCGGACGTCCACTTCATGCGTCTGGCCCCCGCCGACCCGTTCGAAGCGTTGGTCTTGAAGGACCCGCAGGAGTTTCGCCTGCGTGGCCAGGGGAATGTCGCCGATCTCATCCAGAAAGAGCGTCCCCTGGTGCGCCAGTTCAAACCGCCCCTTCCGCATGTCCGTAGCTCCGGTAAAGGCGCCCCGTTCGTGGCCGAACAGTTCGCTTTCGAGCAGGGTGTCCGGCACCGCGGCGCAGTGGAGTCGGATGAACGGCCGTTCCGCTCTCGGGCTACCGTAATGAATCGCCTTGGAGACGAGTTCCTTACCGGTGCCACTCTCCCCCCGAAGCATGACCGTCGCCTGGCCCGGCGCCACCCGCGCGATCGCTTCAAAGACGTCCTGCATGGCGTCGCTTTGCCCAACAAGCCCCCCGGCTAGCCGATGCCGCTCACGCAGTTCATTGCGCAACGACTGATTGGCGATGCGCATCTCTCGCTGTTCCTGGGCGATCAACTGGTTCAGCTTGACGGCCTGGCCGATCAGCACGGCCACGAGATTCAACAGACGGAGATCCTGGTCGAACGATCCCGAATCGCTTGGAAAGAGGCGGTCCACGCCCAGCACACCGAGAATTTCGCTATGGACTTTGATGGGCACAGCGAGAAACGACAGCGTCTGCCCGGTCGGGGCCGTCCGGGCCCTGGTCTTGTTGAGAAACCGTGGGTCGGCCAGCAGGTCCGGCACCACGATAGCTTCGCCGGTTTTAAAAACGGTGCCGGTGATGCCTTCCCCGATGCGAAAGCGCCCGCGCTCCTGCTCCGCCGGCGACAGCCCATGAGAGACGTGGATTGCCAAATCCGCGCCGGCCGGATCGAGGAGCGTGATCGTTCCCCGATTCATGGCCAGTTGCGTACTCAGCGTCTCCAGGACCCGCGCAGCGTTGGCGTGCAAATCGAGCGACGACGACAGCGCCCGGCTGATCTCGTCGAGCGCCGTGAGTTCCTGCATGGACCGCTCGGACGCTGGGCTCGCGGTCTGGGTCACGCGCTTCCTTCCGCTTCCTGCATCACACAGCCATCGTTCGCAGCGACATAAAAAAAGGACGCCAATCCACAACAGACTGGCGCCCTTGCCGACCCCTTCCTTACACGTCGTAGTAGAGGAAGAACTCATACGGATGCGGACGGATCCGTAGGGTGTCCACTTCTTTGTCCCGTTTGTAGTTCAGCCAGGTGCCAATCACATCCTGCGTGAAGACATTGCCCTTCAGGAGAAAGGCGTGGTCCTTCTCCAGGTTGTGCAACGACTCGTCCAGGCTGCCCGGCATCTTCTTGATCGTGGCCGCCTCGTGCGGTTCCAGGTCGTACAGGTCCTTCTCCATGGGGTCCCCCGGATCAATCTTGTTTTCGATCCCGTCCAGGCCGGCCATCAGCATGGCAGCAAAGGCGTAGTAGGGATTGGTCGCCGGGTCCGGGAACCGGACTTCGATCCGCTTGGACTTCGGGTTCGGCGAGTACATGGGGATACGAATGCCCGCGCTGCGGTTCCGGCTCGAATAGGCCAGGTTCACCGGCGCCTCAAAGCCGGGCGTCAAGCGCTTGTAAGAGTTCGTCGTCGGGTTTGTGATGGCCGCCAGCGCCGGTGCGTGTTTGAGAATGCCCCCGATGTACCAAAGGCACAGTTGGGACACTCCGGCGTATTCCTTGCCGGCAAAGAGCGGTTTGCCGGCTTTCCAAATGCTCTGATGGGTATGCATGCCGGACCCGTTATCACCGAAGAGCGGCTTGGGCATGAAGGTCGCGGTCTTGCCATGACGCCGGGCGACGTTCTTGACGATGTATTTGTACATCATCATCTTATCGGCCATGTTCACGAGCGAATCGTACCGCAGGTCAATTTCAGCCTGGCCGGCCGTCGCCACCTCGTGATGCTGCTTCTCGACCATGATGCCGATCTTCTGCATTTCGAGGCACATCTCGCTCCGGATATCCATCTGCGTGTCCACCGGCGCGACGGGATAGTAGCCTTCTTTGTGCCGGGGTTTGTGTCCCAGATTCGGCCCCGTCTGATCGCCGTTGACCTCCCGTCCGGAGTTCCAAATCCCTTCCTCCGCATCAATATAGTAGTACCCGCTATTGCTCGTCTGATCGAAGCGCGCGGAGTCGAAAATGAAAAATTCAGCTTCCGGCCCCCAATAGGAGACGTCGCCGACCTTGGTGGACTTGAGGTACTTTTCAGCCTTCTGGGCCACGTAGCGCGGGTCCCGACTGTAGGTCTCCCGCGTAATGGGATCCACGACGTTACAGACCATACTCAGCGTGGGGGCGGACGTGAAGGGGTCCAGGATCGCCGTCGAGGGATCCGGGACGGCCATCATATCGCTGTTGTTGATCGCCTGCCACCCCCGAATCGAGGACCCGTCGAGACCGGACCCTTCGGTAAACACCGAGTCCGTCAATTCTTCAATCGGAATGGTAAAATGCTGCCACGTGCCGGGCAAATCAACAAATTTCAAGTCCACCATCACGACTTTGTTCTTCTTCGCAAATTCAAGCACTTCCTTCGCTGTCATAATCCCCTCCTTTATGATTTACGCCTCGGTCACCTTCTCTGAACATTAGGTCCGCTGCACCATCGGACGAGCCTGCGTGGCGCCCAGAAACTCCTCGATCCGAGCCGTGATCGCCTCGCCGATCACCGTGCACCGGTCGGGGTCGGCCACCTTGTCGCCGGCCTGGTCGGTCACGTAAAAGACGTCCACGACTTGATCCAACTTGGTCGAAATCCTGGCCGCATGGACGGACAACCCCAGATCGAACATCGCATGCGCGATGACGTACAACAAGCCCTGGTGGTCGTCGGCGAACACGTCAATGATGGTGAACCGCTCGGACGTCTCGGTATCCACCTGCACGACCGTCGGTTCGCGCAACAGGACACCTTGGCGTGCCCGGCCGAACCGGCCGGCGTCCTGTAAGAGATCCTCCACACTGTAGCGGCCTTCGAGGACTCCGACGATGGCGCCGCTGATCGCCGTGAACCGACGCACGCGCGCGTCCGCCGGGCAGTCCGGATCCGTCACGCGAAAGACATCCACGACCACCCCATCCACAAAAGTGGCAATCTGCGCGTCCAGGATCTGGACCCCCTTGGCCGCCAGCACGCCGGCGATCTTGGAAAAGATGCCGGGGGTGAGCGCCTCCCGCGCGTAGACCGCATATTCCGTCGCGTCCGTGGCCGCATCATACCGGACATCCACCAGCGCCGACGCCTCCTCCACCCGCGCCACCCATTCGAGGTGCGCGACAATCCGTTCCACCGGCATGGCGAACAGCCAGCGATCCGGCCACCCATCGAGTTGCCGGGTGAGCCACGTCGTGGAGAAGCGCCCCCCTCCCACCTGTAGGACTTCTTTGCAGACCTGGTCCCGCCGCAAACGCGCCGCATCCGTGGCCTCGACGCCTTGCTCCCCATCCAGTTCATTGAGCGTCTTCAGGTAGAGCTCGCCCAGGAGCGTTTCTTTCCACTGGGTCAGCACCCCCGGCCCGACCGCCGCAATATCGGCAGCCGTCAGGACATAGAGCATCTTGAGCGCTTCGGGCGTGCCGACCTGCCGGGCAAACCGCCACACGACCTTGTCATCGGACAGGTCCCGCCGAAACGCCGTATGGGCCATCAGCAAGTGGTAGCGCACCAAAAACGCCGACAACTGCGTCTCGTGCTCGTTCAAACCAAGACGCGCGGCCGTCTCACGCGCAATGCGCTCGCCGACCACGCTATGGTCGTCCGCTTGGCCCTTGCCCAGGTCATGGAGCAACACGGCCAAATGCAGCAAGTCTTTTCGTTTGATCTCGGAATAGACCTTAGTAAGGGCGGGGGCCCGTCCGCCCATCGGAATGGGCTCCGATGCCCCCGTACCCCGCGCTCGCACCGGCGAAGCCGGATGCTCGCTTGCACCCATACCGATCTCCTCGGCTTGCTGCACCGCCAGGAGCGAATGGTGATCCACGGTGTACTTGTGGTAGGCATTGAACTGCATGAGGCCGTGGACCGTCCCGAATGCCGGAATCAGCCGTTCCAACAGGCGGACGCGGTGCATCGCCGCCAGCGTCTCCGAGACCCGGTCCGGCCCGGAGAGGATCGCAAGAAAGCCTCGCCGCGCGGCCTCGCCGAGAAAATCGCCGTCCGGGATCGCGCCCAGGCGTTCGGGCAGCTCCTGGACCAGATCGTCGGCGACGCGCAGGCCGTATTGTTGGGCCAACTGATAGAGCCGGAGGACGCGCGCGCCGTCGGAGCACGCCTCCTCCCGCAATTCCGGAGGCACCGTGATCCAGTCCTGCGTAAGGACGAACCACTGTTCAAGCCGCCGACCCGGCCACCACGCCATGAGGCGCTGCCGCGCCGACCGGTGCATGGCCTGAGACGTAAATCGGGCGGCAAGGTCACAGATGCCCGTCGAGTGGCGATAGTACTGCTGCATGAATTGCTCGACCGCCAGCAGATGCGGCAGGTCTGTGAACCCGCGCAGGCCGGCGATCCGGATTTGCTCTTCAAACGTCAAAATATCCTGGGCCCGACGCGCGGAGAAGTGCAGATCGTTGCGGACGCGCCGGAGAAATTCCTGAGCCTCCCCCAACACCACGGCATCCCCGGCGCTCAGCAGCCCCTTCGCCGTCAGGTCCTCGAACGACGACGTGCCGTGCCGTGCCAGGGCTGTCCACTTGAGCAAGTGCAGGTCCCTCAACCCGCCCCGTCCTTTTTTGAGGTTCGGTTCGAGCAGAAAATTGGTCGAGCCGTACCGGCTGTATTCCTGCCGGCGCTCCTCCAGCTTGTCGGCGACAAACTCCTGCACGCCTTTCTGTGAGACCTCCGCGCGATAGCGCTGGGTGAACCGGTCGAAGAGCGTCCGATCCCCCGCCAGCCGGCGTGCTTCCATCAAGGCGGTGCGCGCGGTGAGATCCGACTTGCCCATCGCCAGACAATCCGGGATGGTCCGCAGACTGTGCCCGACCTGAAACCCAAGATCCCAGAGGGGGTGCAGAATGGCCGTGGACAGGGCTTCTGCTTGCTGCTCGCAGCCCGGCGCATAGAGAACCATGAGGTCAATATCGGAGTACGGCGCCAGCTCGCGCCGCCCATAGCCACCGAGGGCCACCAGGGCGAGGCCGGACCCATCAGGTGTTCCCGATACCCCGGAGCCCCCCCCGTGGGCATGATAGAGGTCCAACAGGATTTCATCCGCCAAATCGGTCAGCGCGGTCACAATCTCGACGCCGGTCGCGCCGCGCGCGTGGGCCCCCTCGATCGCCTGCCGGCGGGCGTCGAGCGCGGCCCTCGTCCATTGGATGCCGGAGGCCTTGCTGAGCACTGCTTCCCCCATGGTTACAGCGCGTGATCTCCGGTTTCGCCGGTGCGGATCCGGACGACGCTGTCCAGGTTGTACACGAAGATCTTCCCGTCCCCAATGCTCCCAGTCTTGGCGGCCCGGACGATCGTTTCCACGACCTTCTCAGACAGACTATCGGCGACCACGACCTCGACCTTGGTCTTGGGCACAAACTCAATCGTGTACTCGGTGCCGCGATACGCTTCCTTATGCCCCTTCTGACGGCCGAACCCGCGGACCTCCGAAACCGTCATGCCAAAGACGCCCATCTCCGTCAAGGCATCCTTGACTTCTTCCAGCTTGAACGGCTTGATAATGGCCTCTATTTTTTTCATGCGCTCCCCCTTTTTTCAGCGGGGGCCCGTGCGCCTCTCGGAAGAGGCTCCGATGCCCCCGTACCCCGCCGTTCGCCCTGGCACAGCCAGAGGCTCGCTTGCCTCACTTTCATGAACCTCTCGAATAGGCCCGTTCTTCGTGTTGGGTGATGTCCAGACCGTTCCGTTCGTCTTCATGGCTCACCCGTAACCCGATTGTCCAGTCTAGAATCTTGAGGATCACGAGGGTCCCGACGAACGCAAAGACCCACGCGACCAGCACGGCTATGGTTTGAATCCAGAGCTGTCCGGGGTTCCCGTAAAAGAGGCCGTCGGCTCCCGCCGAATTGATGGCCTTGGACGCAAAGAGACCCGTCGCCAGCGCGCCCCAGGTCCCGCCGATCCCATGAATCGCGACGACGTCCAGAGAATCGTCGTAGCCCAGCTTGGCTTTCGCCAAGACGGCCACGTAGCAGAGGGCGCCGGCCACACCCCCAATCACAATCGAAGACAGCGGCCCCACAAATCCGGACGCGGGCGTAATGGCGACCAGCCCGGCGACCGCCCCGCTGGCCGCCCCCAACACGGTGGGCTTCCCGCGAGAGATCCACTCGACCACCATCCAGGACAGCGCGGCCGCCGCCGCCGCCGTATTGGTCACCACAAACGCGCTGGTCGCCAGCGCGCCGGACGCCGCGGCGCTCCCGGCGTTGAATCCGAACCACCCGAACCAGAGCAGGGAGGCGCCCAGGACGGTCATCGGAAGATTATGCGGCGCCATGCTTTCCTTCCCATAACCCAACCGCTTTCCCATCACAATGGCACAGGCTAGGGCCGCCGCGCCCGAGCTGATGTGCACGACGGTCCCGCCGGCAAAGTCCAGCGCGCCGAGATTGCGAACCCACCCGCCGACCGCCCAGACCCAATGGGCCAGCGGATCGTAGATGAAGGTCGTCCACAAGAGCGCAAAGACCAGGAAGGCGCTGAACTTCATCCGCTCGGCAAAGGCCCCGGTGATCAGCGCCACGGTAATCACGGCGAACGTGGCCTGAAAAATCATAAAGGCTTGATGTGGAATGGTCGCCGCATAATCGGCGTTGGGATCCCCCCCCACACCGTTCAAGCCCAGCCAGTCCAACCCCCCGATGAGATGGCCCTGGTCCGGACCAAAGGCCAAGGTATAGCCCCAGAGGACCCACTGCACACTAACCAGGCAGAGCACAATGAAACTCTGCATGAGGGTCCCCAACGCGTTCTTCTCCCGAACCATGCCGCTGTAGAAGAACGCCAGGCCCGGCGCGGTCATCAGCAAGACCAGCGCCGTCGAGGTCAGCATCCAGGCCGTATCGCCGGTATCAATCTTGGGCGGCGGAGGCGGCGGCGCCTCCACTGCCGCTTCAGACGCCGCAGCCGCAGGCGCATCAGCCACCGGCGGGGTTCCTGTCGGCTCCTCAGCCAGCGCCGGCCCCCCGGCCACCCAGCACAAGGCCGCCAGGACCAGCACCGCCACTGTCATCACACGACGTTGCCACATCCATTTCATAGTCAGTCTCCTCGCGCTGAATTCAGTAGTTGATGTCCAACTGGACGGTCCACTTCCACTGCCCGTTGATGACGTGGTCGTTGAACCAGACCGGGCCCGTCAGAAGGCTGATGTCCTTGTTGAAGAAATGATAGATGCCGAATCCGCCGCCGCCGATGAAATTCTTCCCGCTGGCATAGTCAGCAGCGAACATCCACTTGTTGTACTCGTTGTTCTCTTTGTCCTTAACCTTCCAGAACCCAAAGTCGTAGCCGACCATAAACCCATCGTTCTTCAGTGAGCCCGCCCCGCCCCCGTTTACACAGCCCAGGGTTGCATGGTTCTGGATACACCCGCTCTCCCGCATGAGCGCAGAACCCGCATTGCCGATATAGTACCCCCCGTGGACTCGTCCGAACGGGCCGAGCGTTTTCCCGATGAGGAAATCCACGATATTCATATCAGTGACCTGCTCTTTTGTGCCGACGTTGAAGATCCCGACGTTCAGGGCGGGAGACCACCCGGCCAATGCGCCTTCCGGGATCCCGAATTTGGCATTGAACAGCAAAGAGTTCCCGATGGAGCGTAGCGCTGGGTGCGCCCGCGTCCCCTGGAACAGACCGTCGATCCCGACTTCCAATTGGAGTTTTTGGAACGGGAGCACCCCGACCGTCACGCCCACGTCGGTGGGAAAGGAATCAAACTGACCGTTGGCCTGTTCTTCTTGGGTGCGCGAGAGTCGGAAATAATTGTCCACGCCGAAGTGCCAGATGCCGAACGGCTGCACGTCGGTCGTGGACGGAGTCCAATAGGTCGTGGAGGGGGTGGCAAAAGCCGTCCCTACCGCGACAACGGACGCAAACAGGGCTGAGAATACGATCGCACTCAAACGTTTCATGGCTGCCTCCTTTGGTTAAATTGCCTGCCCACTGCCTACCAACTACGATACCGATTCGTGATCGGCATGCGCCGATCCTTACCCAACGCCCGGTGCGTGATCTTCACGCCCGGCGGCGATTGGCGGCGCTTGTATTCGCTGCGGTCCACCAGCGCCATGGCGTATTCAACCGTGTGCCGGTCAAACCCGGCCGCGACCAGGTCGGCGGTCCCCTGATCCTCTTCGACATATCCTCGAATGATGGGGTCCAGCACCTCATATGGAGGCAGGGAATCCTGGTCCGTTTGATTCGGGCGCAATTCGGCCGTCGGTGGCCGGGTCAAGACTCGCGTGGGAATCAGCGGATCAGCCTCGCGCCCATTGCGCCACCGGGCGAGTTCGTACACCAGCGTCTTGGGCACGTCCTTGATGGCCGCGAATCCACCGGCCATATCGCCGTACAGGGTGGTGTACCCGACGCTCATTTCGCTCTTGTTGCCGGTGGTCAGCACGAGCCAGCCATATTTGTTGGAGAGCGCCATCAGAAGAGTCCCGCGAATTCTCGCTTGCAGATTTTCCTCGGTCACGTCCGAAGGCCGCCCCGTGAACAGAGGCGCCAGCAGCGCGCGGTACGCATGAAATAGCTCCGTGATCGGCAGACTGTGGAACGTGATACCCAGGCGACGGGCGACGGCCTCGGCATCCTCACGACTCTCCGCGGATGAGTAGGGAGACGGCATGAACAGGCCGACGACGTTGGACGTGCCCAGCGCGTCCACGGCCAGGACGGCGGTCAGCGCCGAATCAATCCCGCCGCTCAGACCCAGCACCGCCTTCTCAAATCCGTTTTTCCCGGCATAATCGCCGATGCCCAGCGTCAGCGCCCGATATACTGCATCCAAAGGAGGAGGCACGGTCGGCCTCCCGCCATGAACCAGACGTCGGCGAACCGGACGGTGGCGCGCGGACAGGACGGTTTTTTTGACGACAACCCCATGCCGTTCAAGCGCCCGCCTGGCCTCTGTCCTGCGCGGGTCATGCGCGCGAGATCGGGATACGGCATCCACATCCACGTCGGCCACCACGAAGTCCTCTTCAAAGGCCCGGCCACGGGCGAGAATGCCGCCGTGCTGATCCACCACCAGGCTGTTCCCGTCGAACACCAGTTCGTCCTGCCCCCCGACCAGGTTGGTATACGCGACCACCGCCACATTGTCCAGCGCACGGGTAGTCAGCATGTCCTCGCGCATACGGAGCTTGCCTCGATGATACGGCGAGGCGCTGATGTTGACGATCACTTCCGCGTCTCCGACCAGGGATTGCGCGCGCGCCGGGCCGTCCGGGAACCAGATGTCTTCACAGATGTTGACGCCGATGGTCATGCCGTTCAGCACGACCACAGACGAGTGATGCGCGGCCTGAAAATAGCGGTTCTCATCGAATACGCCGTAGTTGGGAAGACAGGTCTTGTGCTGCACGGCCACGATCCGTCCGTCACGAATGACGGCGGCGGCATTATAGACGGCATCCTGACGGCCGGCGGCGCCACTTGCACGGTCAGCGAAGCCGACGATGGCCGCAATCCCCTTCTTCAGCGTCCGGGCGATCCTGTTCAGCGCGGCCAGGTTGTCGGCAATGAATTGGGGGCGCAGGAGCAGGTCTTCCGGCGGGTACCCGGTGACCGTCATCTCAGGAAACACGACCAGGTCGGCGCCGACCTCGCGGGCCGCAGACACCCCACGGAGCACGAGCGCCGCATTGCCGTCGAGATCGCCGACGGTCGTGTTGATCTGGGCCAGAGCGATCCGCAAGATTCGCATGACGTCACCGCCTGAAAAAACGAAGTCCTGTCATTGCGATCCGCCTCGGGCGGAGAAGCAATCTCTTCTCTCTACAAATCCATGGGTTCTAGATTGCTTCGTCGCTGTGCTCCTCGCAATGACAATACGAATAACAGAAACGGCGTCTTTCCCTTCACAGCGTAGGAGCTCTCTCCTCATCTTCACGCTCCTAAAGGGAACGACGCCGTCGTCGACCAGCGCACATCATTGTGCTGCGGCGGTGGTATAGCAGAGCCGTATCCCGCGCGTCAAGTGTCAACCCACATTCGCATGGTAGGCGCGGACACCACGAGAGACGTAGTGCAGACCGGAGGCGATGGTCAGGGTCACCATGAGCACCAGCAGCGGCGTCAGTTGCCGGACATCCTCTTGGAGCGCGATCAGCGTCAGCGCCAGCACGAGATACGCCACCTGCGCCAGCGTCGTGCCTTTGCCGAGGGCCGTCGGCGCCACTTCGATCGGGGTCTGCGTGACATGGAGGAGCAGGGTCCCCGCCACAATGATGAGATCCCGGCTGACGACCACGATGGCCACCCAGCCCGGCACGAGATGCAGCACCGACAACGTCACAAAGGCCGAGGTCAAAAACAGCTTGTCGGCCAGAGGATCCAGGTAGGCGCCAAGTGTTGTGCGCTGGTTCGCCATCCTGGCAATCGCCCCGTCCAGAATGTCCGTCACCCCCGCCGCCAGCAGCGTCCAGATCGCCCACTGGTACTGCCCATAGGTCAGGAGCCCGATGAAGACCGGGATGAGAAGGATACGCAGCACCGTCAGGGAGTTGGGCAGGTTCATCGGGTTAAAAAATAAAGCCTACCAGACGGTCACGATGAATGCCAGGAAAACATTCCGTCCGCGCCAATCGCGGGAATGAACCCGCGATTTCTTGACAAGCGCCGCAAGTCTTCGATAAAGTACACTTTCTTGTATCTCTTCAGGCTCACAGGTCTTTCATTGCTATGCGGGTGACAATCAACGGCAAGCCTGAAGAAGTGGCAGGGGGCACCATCCTGGACCTTCTCACAGCCAAGGACATCAGTCCCCAGATGGTCGCGGTTGAACTCAACTCGACCATCCTGGAGCGTGACGAACTGGCCAGCGCGGTCGTCAAGGACGGCGATGCCATTGAACTGCTCTTCTACATGGGCGGCGGTTGCGGCACAGGCGAAGGCCGCTGCATAGGCGGAAGCCGCTGAATGTTCCGTGCCTCGTCCACGATCACCGAACTCATCGGCCGCACGCCCCTGGTCCGCCTCAATCGCCTCACCCCGCAAGGCGCCGCCACGATTTACGCCAAAGTGGAGTATTTCAATCCGGGCGGCTCGGTCAAGGACCGCATCTGTCTCAATATGATTGACGAGGCGGAACGGCAGGGCCGGCTCACACCCGGCGCCACGATCATCGAGCCGACGAGCGGGAACACCGGCATCGGGCTGGCCCTGATCAGCGCCGTGCGCGGCTACAAATTGATCCTCGTGATGCCGGAGAGCATGAGTATGGAACGGGCCAGCCTCCTGTCATCCTACGGAGCGCAGCTCGTCCTCACGGCCGCCTGGGAAGGGATGAAGGGGTCCATCAAGGAGGCCGAGAGCCTCGTCGCCGCGAACCCGGAGTACTTCATGCCGGATCAGTTTTCAAATCCGGCGAACCCGGCCACGCACCGGCAGACCACCGCCCTCGAAATTTGGGAGGCGCTGGACGGACGGATTGATGCCTTCGTCGCCGCCGTCGGTACCGGCGGCACCATTACAGGATGCGGCGAGGTCTTCAAGCAACGGACCCCGGCGATCAAGGTGATCGCGGTGGAACCGGCCGGCTCGCCCGTCCTCTCGGGCGGCGACCCCGGCCCGCATCGCATCCAGGGCATCGGCGCGGGGTTCATTCCCGCAGTCCTGAACCGCTCGATCCTGGACGGCGTGCTCACCGTGACGGACGAGGAGGCCTATCAGACCGCGAAGTTGCTGGCGAAGAAGGAAGGTCTTCTGGTCGGCATCTCCTCGGGCGCCAACGTGGCCGCCGCGCAGAAAGTCGCCGCCGAACTCGGCCCTGGTAAAAACGTCGTCACCATTCTCTGCGACACAGGCGAACGCTACATCAGTATCGAGAAATACTTTCACATATAACGTATGGCCTTCATCCCTGATTCAGAAGAACAGGTCACCCGCTATAGCCGGCACATTCTGTTGCCGGAAGTCGGCGGCAAGGGCCAGAAGAAGATCGGCCAGGCCCGCGTGCTCATCGTCGGCGCCGGCGGCCTGGGGTCTCCGGCAGCGTTCTATCTGGCCGCGGCCGGCGTCGGCACAATCGGCCTGATTGACGGCGACGTAGTGGACCTCTCCAACCTTCAGCGCCAGATGATCCATCGGACTGCCGACATCGGCAGGCCCAAGGTGGACTCCGCCAGAGACAGGATCCTCGCCCTCAATCCCGGCGTCAAGGTCGAGACCCACTATGCGCGCCTCACCGCCGACAACGCTCTGGACCTCATCGGCCGGTATGACATCGTCCTGGACGGCGTGGACAATTTCCCGGCCAAGTTTCTGATTAACGACGCCTGCTTCTTTGCGCGAAAGCCCCTGGTACATGGCGGAATCCTGCGATTCGACGGACGGGTGTTCACCATCCTTCCGGGAAAAAGCGCGTGCTATCGCTGCGTCTTCAAACAGCCGCCACCGCCGGGACTCGTCGCCAGTTGCCAGGAAGCCGGCGTGATCGGCGCGCTGGCCGGCGTCATTGGCACCATCCAGGCGACGGAAGTGCTCAAGCTCATCCTGGGCCGCGGCCGTCTCCTTACCGACCGCTTCCTGGATTACGACGCGCGTCTGACACGCTTTCGTGAAATCAACATTTCCAAGAACCCCCACTGCCCGTTGTGCGGGGATCGTCCAGAGATCACCCATCTGGTCGAGCATGAGCCGGAGGTCTGCGCGGTCAAAACTGCGTAAACACGCCATGGCGCCACCCACCACAGACAAAATCAACGGGCTGATCTGCCGCGAATGCGGGAAGGAGTATCCTCCGGTCTCCCTGCATGTTTGCGACATGTGCTTTGGCCCCCTGGAGGTCCAGTACAACTACCAGGCGATCAAGTCACGCCTCTCCCGTACAACCATCGAGGCGGGTCCCAAAAGCCTGTGGCGATACATTGACCTGCTGCCGATCCAGGGCGAGCCCACGGTGGGACTCTACGCCGGCTTCACCCCGCTCCTCCGGGCCAAGAATCTCGGCGACGAACTCGGCCTGGACCAGCTCTACATCAAGAACGACACCGTGAACCACCCGACCCTGTCGTTCAAGGACCGTGTCGTCTCGGTGGCGCTGACCCGCGCCCTCGAACTGGGCTATAGCACCGTGGCCTGCGCCTCCACCGGCAACCTGGCGAACTCCGTGGCCGCCCACGCGGCGGCGGCCAAGATGCAGTGCTACGTGTTCATTCCGCATGACCTGGAAGCCTCCAAGGTGCTGGGCAATCTCGTGTACCGTCCGAGCGTCGTTGAGGTCGAGGGTAACTACGACGACGTGAACCGGCTGTGCAGCGAGATCGCCGGCGAGCACAAATGGGCCTTCGTCAACGTCAACATCCGCCCTTATTACGCCGAAGGGTCCAAGACGCTGGCCTACGAGGTCGTGGAGCAACTCGGCTGGATCGCCCCCGACCACATCGTCATTCCGATGGCCTCCGGCTCCCTGCTCACGAAAGTCTGGAAGGGGCTCAACGAATTTCACAAGCTGGGGCTGATCGAGGGCCTGACCACGAAGGTCCATGGGGCGCAAGCCGAGGACTGCTCCCCTATTTCGGCGGCCTACAAGCAGGGCCGTGATTTTTTCAAGCCGGTGAAGCCCTACACCATCGCCAAGTCGCTGGCGATCGGCAATCCCGCCGACGGCTATTACGCGCTCAAAGCCGCCGCCGAGAGCGGCGGGGCCATGGATTCCGTCACCGACGAGGAGATCGTGGAGGGCATGACGCTCCTCGCGCAGACCGAGGGCGTCTTCGCCGAGACGGCCGGCGGCGTGACCATCGGCGTCCTCAAGAAGCTGGCCAAGCAAGGGATCATTAAACGGACTGACACGACGGTCGCGCTGATCACGGGCAATGGCCTGAAGACCCAGGAGGCCGTGATGCACGCCGTCGGCCGGCCCACGCGGATTGCACCGAGCCTAGTCGCGTTCCAACAGACGTTCAACCTGGGCACGCACGAGAGGTAACATGCACATGGTAACGGTTCGCATTCCCACGCCCCTGCGTCCCTTAACGGGGGGGAAAACCGAGGTGGAAGCCACGGCCTCGGACATCCAGACGATGATCGAGTCGCTCAACGGACAATTTCCGGGGTTCAAAGACCGGGTCTGCGACGACCAGGGCACGATCAGGCGGTTCGTGAACATCTATCTCAACGAGGAAGACATCCGCTTCCTGCAAGGCAAGGACACGCCGCTCAAGGACGGCGATGCAGTCTCCATCGTCCCCGCCATCGCGGGCGGAGCGCCTCACGATGAAGGGAATTGGTAATGGCGCACCTTCGTTTCCATTTGCGTTTTCCAGAGGACCAGATCACGGAACCGGTCCTCTGCCGGATCAACCGGGAATTTCCGACGGTGGATACAAACATCCGGCGGGCGGATGTCCGCGAAAAGACCGGATGGATGGACGTGGAGTTCGCAGGCAACCCCGCCGACGTCGAACGGGCCATAGACGCCATCCGGCAGAAGGGCGTCATCGTGGACCCCATCGAACTGAACGTCGTTGAATGACCTGGATTAGCCCGTCATTGCGAGGAGTCCCGCGACGAAGCAATCTCTCAGTGATGGCCGCGGCTTCGCCTCGCCATGACCCTTATCGGGTCAGATTGCCACGCTCCCTTTGGTCGCTCGCAATGACACGAAACGCATAACGATGGAATTTACCGAACAACAAATCGAGCGCTACAGCCGACACATGCTCCTGTCCGAGGTCGGCGGGAAGGGGCAAATGAAGCTGGCCAAGGCCAGGGTGCTCATCATCGGCGCCGGCGGCCTTGGTTCCCCGGCGGCGTTCTATCTGGCCGCGGCGGGAGTCGGCACGATTGGGTTGGTGGACGGCGACGTGGTGGACCTGTCGAACCTCCAGCGCCAGATCCTCCATACGACCGCCGGCATCGGCAGGCCGAAGGTGGACTCTGGGCGGGACACGCTCGCCGCGCTGAACCCGGACGTGACGATCAAGACCTACCGGACGACCATCCACGCCGAGAACATCCTTGGCATCATCGGTGAGTACGATCTCGTGCTGGACGGATCGGACAATTTTGCCACTCGCTATCTGGTCAACGATGCCTGCTTCTTCGCCAAAAAGACGCTCATCTCCGGCAGCATTTTCCGGTTTGAAGGGCAACTCACCGTCCTCAAACCAACCGACGGCTTTCCCTGCTACCGGTGTCTCTATGCGGAACCGCCGCCGGCCGGCCTCGTCCCGAACTGCCAGGAAGCCGGTGTCCTGGGAGTCCTCGCCGGGACGATTGGCGTGCTCCAAGCCGCCGAGGCCATCAAGGAGATCATCGGATTCGGCGCGTCCCTTGCCGGTTCCATGCTCCTCTATGACGCGCTCGAAATGACCGTCCGCAAGACCCGCATCCCCAAAGACCCCACCTGCCCGCTCTGCGGGGCGAAGCCGAGCATCACGGACCTCTCACTCAATTACGCCGTGTCGTGCTCACTCTAACAATCCCACGACACATTCTCGACGAGATGATCGCCCACGCGCGCGTACTGGCCCCGCACGAGTGCTGCGGACTGCTGGCTGGGAAGGACGGCCTGGTCACGCATCAGTACAGGATCAGAAATATCGTCGCGACGGAGAGAACGGGCATCGCCGACCTGTTCGATCCCGCCAAGGTCGCGAATCTGGAACGGCTGTCTCCCGAAGAGCGGGCTGATATCGCCTTCTGGATGGACGCCAGGGACATGTTCGCCGCCCAAAAAGACATGCGGGTGCAGGGGACCGTCATGCTGGCCAGTTATCACTCGCACCCCGTCTCTCCGGCGCGGCCTTCGCCGACCGATATCAAGGCGCTGGCCTGGTATCCCGACATCGCCCATCTCATCCTGTCGCTTGAACAGGCCGCGCAGCCGGTAGTCAACGCCTTTCACATCGCGGACGGGACCGTGACGCCGGTTCCCTGCCGGATCGCGTAGCCCACCGCCTTCCCCAGGGACACACTCACACCGGTGTGCGCGCGATGTCAGCTTGTCACGGCGCCTTCCGACGCGGAGGACACGTGCCGCGCGTATTTGGCCATGACACCCATCGTATAGCGTGGTACGGGCGGCTTCCACGTGCGGAGCCGGGCCTTGATTTCCTTCTGGGTCAGTTCCACGTTCAGTGTGCGGGCCGCCACATCGAAAACAATGACGTCGCCGTTCCGAAGCGCCGCAATGGGACCCTTCTTAGCCGCTTCCGGCGCGACGTGCCCGGCCATCAGCCCATGGGTGGCGCCGGAAAAGCGTCCGTCGGTGAGCAGCGCCACGGAGTCGCCCAGCCCCGCTCCCACAATCGCCCCCGTCACGCCCAGCATTTCGCGCATGCCCGGCCCGCCCGCCGGCCCTTCATAGCGAATCACCACCACGTCGCCGGCCTTGATCCGTCCCGCTTTGACGGCGGCAAAGGCATCCTCTTCCCTCTCGAACACCTTGGCGCACCCCTTAAATGCCATCATCGAGTGCCCCGCTACTTTCACGACGCACCCCTCCGGCGCCAGGTTCCCTTTCAAAATCACCAACCCACCGGTCGGCTTGATCGGATTCGACAGCGGCCGCAGAACTTGTTGCCCTGCCGTTTCTTTCGCCTGCTTGGCCTCCTCGCCAATGGTCCGTGCTGTGACGGTCAGTTGATCGCCATGCAGCCGACCGGCATCCAGGAGCCGCTTGGCGACCAGCGTGGTCCCGCCGGCCGCGTAGAGATCAGCCGCCATAAATCGACCGCCCGGTTTGAGATCGGCCAGCAGCGGGATTTTTCTGTTGATCTTGTCGAAATCGTCCAGGGTCAGCCGCAGCCCGGCTTCCCGCGCGACCGCGAGCAGATGCAGGACGGCATTCGTCGAGCCACCGGTGGTGGCCACGGCGGAGATCGCGTTCTCTAACGACTTGCGCGTGATGATCCGGCGAGGGCGGAGATCCTTCTTCAGCAGGTCCATCACCATCCGACCACAGTGAAAGGCCACCTCGTCCTTGCGCGGGTCCATGGCGGGGACCCCGTTCCAGCCCATCGGCGAGATACCCAGAAACTCAAACGCCACGGCCATGGTATTCGCCGTAAACTGCCCCCCGCAAGCGCCGGCCCCGGGACAGGCATGGTCTTCCAGATCGTGCAGTTCCGCATCGGTCATCGTGCCCGCCTGGTGTTTCCCCACCGCCTCAAACACGTCCTGGATCGTCACGTCGTGGCCTTGAAACCGACCCGGCATGATGGATCCACCGTAGAGCATCAATGAGGGCAGATTCAGGCGAGTCAGCGCCATCACGGTGCCGGGAATGGTCTTGTCGCAGCCGGAGAGTGCCACCACCGCGTCGAACAAATGCCCTCGGGCGACCAGTTCGATGGAGTCGGCGATGACCTCGCGGCTGATGAGCGATGCCTTCATGCCTTCCGTCCCCATGGAAATGCCGTCGGAGACCGCAATGGTGTTGTACTCGATCGGTGTGCCGCCGGCCGCGCGGATGCCCTCTTTGACCTTCGCCGACAGGCGACGGAGATGCGAATTGCAGGGCATCACCTCGATCCAGGTGTTCGCCACCCCGACCAGCGGGCGGGCCAGATCGTCATCGGTGAATCCAACCGCCTTGAGCATGGCGCGGGCCGGTGCGCGACTGGGGCCGGCGAGGAGAGCGTGACTCGTGCGCTTCGGATTGCTCGTCATGAGACCTCCTAAGTAGGTTATCTCTGGGGCAGCGAACTCTCTCGAGGGGCAAGTGGTTGCGGGGAAGGGATTTGAACCCTTGACCTTCGGGTTATGAGCCCGACGAGCTACCGGACTGCTCCACCCCGCAAGCGCATCCTAACAATCGCCTCTGAGCGGTGTCAAGGCAATGGGAAATGCGGTATCATGCCGATTCGATGACGCACCAGTTGCGAATTATCTTTATGGGGACTCCGGACTTTGCGGTCCCGTCTCTGCAGGCACTGCTGGATGCCGACCCCGCCCGCGTCGGCCACGTCGTCGGCGTGGTCACACAACCGGATCGCCCCAAAGGCCGGGGCCAACAACTCGCGCCGCCGCCGATTAAACGACTGGCCCTGCAAGCCGGCCTGCCGGTTCTCCAGCCCGTGAAGATGAAGGACCCGGATTTTGTAGACACCTTGCGCGCCTGGGCGCCCGACGTGATTGCCGTGACGGCCTTCGGACGAATTCTGCCTCCGGTCATTCTTGATCTCCCCTCAATGGGCTGCGTCAACGTCCACGGCTCGCTCCTGCCCAAGTATCGCGGGGCCGCGCCGATCCAGTGGGCGATCATCAACGGCGAGACGGAAACCGGCATCACCACAATGCTCATGGACCCCGGCCTGGACACCGGCCCCATGCTGCTACGGGCTACGATCCCGATCCATCCAACGGAGACAGCCGGTGATATGGCCACGCGCCTGGCCCCGCTCGGCGGACAACTGCTGGTGGAGACCATCGCGGGACTCAAACAGGGTACGCTGCGCCCGACCCTCCAGGACCCTGCCAAGGCTACCCTGGCGCCATTGCTGCAAAAGGAAGATGGCCTGTTGAATTGGACGGACGACGCGACCGCGCTCGCCAACCGCATCAGAGGGCTGACCCCGTGGCCCGGCGCGTACACCTATCACGGCGAAGAACGCTGGCAGATCTGGTACGCACAGGCCGCGCCGGTCGGCTGCGCCGAAGCTGCGCCCGGCACGATCCTCGAAGTCACGAAGGACGCGCTTCGCGTCGCAACCGGCAGAGGTGCCCTCTTGCTTCAGGAGATTCAGCCGGCCTCCGGCAAACGCCTACGCGTCAGACAATATCTGGCCGGGCATCCCGTCGCCGTCGGAGCGCTTCTCACGCCCTCACCGTCCCTCTAGCCCCTCTTGCACCCTCTCCAATTGATGCTCTATCATGCTTGGCCATGAGCGGAGTCTTGATCGCCCCATCCATTCTATCCTCTGATTTCGCGCACCTGGCCGACGAGATTGCCGCCGTCGAGCAGGCCGGCGCGGACATGGTGCACGTGGACGTCATGGACGGCCACTTCGTCCCGAACCTGACGATCGGGCCGCCCATCGTCGAGGCGATCCGCGCGGTCACCAAACTCCCGCTCGACGTCCATCTGATGATGACGAACCCCGACGATTTTATCGGCGAGTTTGTCGAGGCGGGAGCCGACTACCTCACGGTCCACGTCGAGACGTGCCCGCACCTGCACCGCACCATCCAGTCCATCAAAGAGAAGGGTGTCAAGGCCGGCGTGACGTTGAATCCCGCGACACCCCTCGCCAGTGTCGAGGCCATTCTCCCCGACGTGGATCTCCTCTTAATCATGTCGGTGAATCCGGGCTTCGGCGGCCAGCGGTTCATTCCCGGCGTCCTCGACAAGATCAGCCGGGCGCGCGTGATGATCCGACACACCGGCAGGGCCATCCTCCTCGAGGTGGATGGCGGCATCAAGGCGGACAATGCGGGCGCGATCGTCAACGCCGGCGCGGACATTCTGGTGGCGGGCTCGGCCATCTTCGAAGCGCCCGGCCGCAACTACCGACGCGCCATTGCCCAACTGCGCGCGGCAGGCTCCGCCGCAGGCAACGGGAGGACCGCCGTTCCGAAATCATCGCCCCGCTCTTCGAAGGCCCACCGATGAGTGACGTGGCTGCGCTCGCCGAGAGCCTCCACCCCCATGAAGCCAAAGTCCTCACGGCCTTGGACACCCCCGGCGGTCCGCTTGTTCCGAACGCGGAGGCTCTCGCGAAAAGCAGCGGTCTCGAGGCAGACCAAGTCCGAGCCGCACTGGGCCGATTGCAGATCAAAGGCCTTGTCCATGTCCGTCATCAAGATACAGCCCTGTCCGTTTCCCTGACCGAAACAGGCGAGCACTATGCGCAACACTCTTCTCCAATCGCACGGATTCTTTCCGGGTTAGCCCAGGCCGCTGAAAGTGAACCGCCCCTGACGATCAAAGACCTCCAAGCTCGGGAAGGACTTGCTCCTGGCGAAATGAGCGGGATCATCGGCCAACTGAAGCAGGAGCAGGCCATCCGCATTGAGACGGGCGGCACGCTGCACCTGACTGGAACTCTCTCGCACACGGCCGAGTCACTCGAGCGATTGATCCGACAGGTCAAGCGCGGTCCGGTCAAGTTGGCCGATTTTGCCGAACCAGACCGGGCCATCATTGAACAGTACGCACAGAAGCGCGGGAAGCCGAACGAACCCTTCCGCGTGGACGAGCAGATTATACGAGTCGTGTACGAGGTCACGGATGGCGGCAAGGCGGTGGCGCAGCAGATCTGGAGAAAAGGCGTGTGGGAAGAAGTCGCCCGCCTGACGCCGGCGATGCTGCAGGACGGGAGCTGGCGCCACGCGCGCTTTCGCAAGTATACGATCGGTCTGAGCCCGGCCCGTATCCCGGCCGGCAAGAAGCACCCCTACCGGGAGTTTCTCGACCTGGTCAAAGCCAAGCTCACCGCCATGGGCTTTGAAGAAATGCGCGGGGGACTGGTCGAAAATGAGTTTTGGAACATGGACGCGCTCTTCATTCCGCAGTTCCATCCCGCGCGTGACACCCATGACGTGTACTTCGTGAAGGACCCGCCACGCTCGGCGCCGATTCAGGAGCCGTTCCTGACACAGGTTGCGCAGGCGCACGAGCACGGCGGAAAGACCGGATCAACCGGCTGGTGCTACCCCTTTGACCGCATAAGGACGCGCCGACTCGTGCTGCGCAGCCAGGGCACGGCCGTCTCCGCGCGTACGCTCGCCGCCAAGCCGAACGTGCCGGGCAAATATTTCTCCATCGCCCGGTGCTTCCGCTACGACCAGGTGGACGCAACGCACGCGCCGGACTTTTTCCAGGTCGAGGGCATCGTGTTGGGGCCGGACATCAACTTCCGCACCCTCCTGGGACTCCTCACCCTGTTTGCCCGCGAAATGGCGCAAGCCCAGGACATCCGGTTCACCCCGGCGTATTTTCCCTTCACCGAACCGTCCGTCGAGCTGCACGTGCGCCACCCCCGTCTCGGCTGGATCGAACTCGGCGGCGCCGGCCTCTTCCGTCCGGAAGTCACGCGCCCGCTCGGCCTGGACGTCCCCGTGATCGCCTGGGGCTGGGG
>Ga0213870_1000294_pt1 | contig 25916 bp, 32 predicted proteins | sample WICALVC2017_Meta_FD_160119 | JGI IMG/M metagenome (GOLD analysis project Ga0213870, IMG submission 160119) | Freshwater microbial communities from subterranean cave lake in Wind Cave National Park, South Dakota, United States - WICALVC2017 | ecosystem: Environmental > Aquatic > Deep subsurface >... | reverse complement strand
CAGTCCTCTCTCGGTAGGCCGGCTGGCCATCGGGACGGATGTGGAACTCCTCCCTGCCCTTTCGGACAACGGCCAGACCTTCGGAGAAGGAATCGACAAGGTCATACCTCTCTCGGTAGGCTGGTTGGCCATCGGGACGGATGTGGAACCACTCCCTGCCCTTTTGGACACTTGCCAGACCTTCGGAGAAGGAACCGACACTGTCATACCTCTCTTGATAGGCTGGTTGGCCATCGGGTCGGATGTGGAACCACTCCTCACCCTTTCGGACCCTTGCCAGACCTTCGGAGAAGGAATAGACAAAGTCATACCTCTCTCGGTAGGCTGGTTGGCCATCGGGACGGATGTGGAACCACTCCCCGCCCTTTTGGACACTTGCCAGACCTTCGGAGAAGGAATCGACAAGGTCATACCTCTCTCGGTAGGCTGGTTGGCCATCGGGTCGGATGTGGAACTCCTCCCCGCCCTTTCGGACCCTTGCCAGGCCTTCGGAGAAGGAACCGACGTGGTCATAACCGAAGGTTCTCCTGATCTTCCTCAACTGGTCTTCAGACGACGCGTTCATCACTTTCCTCCTTTTCCTTGTTTAAGGTAGAAGTCAGACATTAAAAGTGCTGTTCGGGGCAAAACCCGTTGTTTTACCCTATTCTTTCATTTTAGCATAGTTAAAATTTAGTGTCAATATCGGGTGTGATATAGATAGTTTAACGATTGGATTACCGGTTTTTTTAATAGATAATTTTTCTTCTAAAAGAACTAAAAGAGTTATCCACAACTATTGCTATTGTCCCGCCATTTAAAATTTATGTATAATGAAATAAGTTTAGCCAATTACAATTATAGATTAAAAAGGTCGATTTGTGATTTATTCTAAACAAGAAATAAATTTATTTGGTTTTATTTAATCTAAATAAAATGTCAATAAAGAAATCACGAGGTTTCACAATTATTGAACTGCTGGTGGTTGTTGCCATTATTGCCGTTCTGGCAGCAATAGTTTTGGTTAACGTAACCTCTTACATAAACAAAGGCAAAAACGCCTCAATTAAAGGAAATTTAGCCACCACCCTGATTAATTCGGCGGTCTATTATGACTCCAACGGCAGTTATACCAATTTTTGCACTAATGTCGGATACACAAATCCGGCTTCGGCCATTACGGCTGCCGGCGGTACTCCCTTGTGCAACGTTAATACTGGTGGTACGGCGATGTGCGCTTGTTCAACACAAGTTGGTTCTTCCAACACTTTCTGCGTAGACTCCACCGGGGCCAAGAAAGAAACCGCAACCGCCTGCGCCACCGAATGTCCAGTCGCTGCTGTTTGCCAGTAAGTTGTTATTTTATGAAAACACTCCTTATCTAATAAGGAGTGTTTTCAGTTTAGAGAAAGTGTTAGGATGAAATAATTCTAAAAAAACTATCGGTAAAATAAACCTGTTGGGTAATAACTTTCGTGACGAAAATTGAAGATTTCTGGCGAAAATTTGATAGAATTTTAAGGTTTATACAGAGTATAAGCCGAAAAATTATAGCAAATTTGCAGCCGAAATATTCAATTTGCAGTAGAATTATTATTACCCAACAGGTTTAATATATGGATTTAATTTTCTTGTTATTTTATATTATTGTTTTTATCTTCGGTTTGGCTGTCGGCAGTTTTTTAAACAGCCTTATTTATCGCTTGGAAAATGAAAAAAAATTAAGCGGTCGATCCGTCTGTCCTTATTGCGCTCATAAACTAAGCTGGTGCGACCTGGTTCCGGTTTTCAGTTTTCTGTTTTTGGTTGGCCAATGCAGGTATTGCCAAAAAAAGATATCTTGGCAGTATCCTGTTGTAGAAATATCAACTGGATTAATGTTTCTGTTTATTTTCACATTCTTAAATTCCCAGCTTCCAACTTATAACTTAAATTATTTTGTTAATTTGGCATTTTTATTTTATATTGCGAGTTCCCTGCTTGTAATTTTTGTTTATGATCTAAAGCATTCTTTAATCCCGGATGCAATTTTGTTTTGGGCCATTGGCTTAACAGTTGTCTATCAACTGCTGACCAACCACCGGTTTTTCCTTTTTAATTCTTTATGGGTCGGTCTTGCGGCTTCAGCCTTTTTTGCGGTTATTTTTTTTATTTCCAGAGGCGCTTGGATGGGTTTTGGCGATGTTAAACTGGCCGTTCTCTTAGGTTTTATTTTGGGTTTCCCCAATGTCTTATTAGGCGTATTTTTAGCTTTCTTATTCGGTGCTATAATAGGAGGAGGGTTAATTATTTTGGGCAAAAAAAAGTTAAAAAGCCAAATGCCTTTCGCTCCTTTCCTGATTGCTGGGACATTCGTACCAATGTTTTGGGGCAAGGCCATAATTTATTGGTATATTAGCTTGTTTGCTTTTTGAATTTTATGCAAGGAAAAACTAGATGGCATGGCTTGTATAATGGTCTAACAACAATAGAGTTATTAATCGTCTTAGCAGCGGTTGTTATCCTTTTAGTTGTTCTTATCTCAGATTTTACCCGGATTCGGTCCCAATTCGTCCTGTCGAGGGGAGTTCATAGGGTCGTTCAGGACATTAGAAAAGCCCAAAGATTGGCCCTTGCGGCAGTTCGTCGTTACGAACCGTCGTCAGGCGTCTTTCAGACAGTGCCAGGCTACGGAATTTACATAAATCTATCAGGTGATCCCGGTGTAAAAGCATACAATATTTATGCTGACAGAGACGGTAATAAAAAATATAGTGGCTTTCCGGAAATTTTTCAAGGTGTTTATTTAGGCGATGACTATCCAGGACTTATAATAAAAGAGGTAAACGGTCCTCCGCCTCCGGGTGACACCCTAGATATAAATTTTAGCTCAAAGAACTTCGTTATTACGTTGAGTCCGGCTATGGACGTAGCTGGTGGTTCAGAATTCGCCTATATTACTCTGTCATTGGAGAATGGTTTGGATAGCAAAACCATTTATATTTTTTCCTCCGGTTTAATAGAAATAGAATAGTTTTATAGTATGAACAAGGCTTTTACAATAATTGAAGTTATCTTAACCATTGCCGTTTTGTCTTTTGGGATTATTGGCGTTTACGGATTTTTTCATTCAGCCATTCTTTTTTCTTCCAATCTTTCTTTTAAATACACCGCGGGTTACTTAGTCCAAGAAGGACTGGAGGTAATGAAGAACATAAGAGATTATGATTCTAATTATTTTTTTGCCGCTGGCGGAGGAACGATTCTTGATATTTGTTCTTTGGGGTGCCAGTTAGATTATAAAGCCCTTAGGCCTGACCCTTATGATGATAACCAGTTCCTTAATATTAATGATGACGGCTTATACAGTTACGATCCCGGCATACCAACAAGATTTAAGAGAAAAATTATTATTACTTCGGTATTCGATAAGAACGAGTTAATGGTTGAGGTTATGGTGATGTGGAACAATAATGGCAAGTTGTTCAGTCACCAAACCACCGGTTATATTTACAATTTGTATCAATGAAAGAAAAATGTTTCAAATTTAAAAAAGATAGTGGATTTACCTTAATAGAACTTATTGTTGTTTTGGCGGTTTTTTTTGTCATTACAGCATCAGCCGTGGATATCTTTATATCGTCGGTAAATCAGCAGAAAAAAGCGCAGATTGAGCAAGATCTATTAAATCAAGTGACTTATATTATAGAATATATCTCAAGACAAACCAGAACGGCTTTGGCCGATAGAGGGGATTGTTTGGGGTATCCAAATCTAAATGAGGATTATTATTACGCTCTTTCCCGTTATGACCCAGAAATCAGCTTTTTTCGCGGAATAAAATTTCTTTCTAATGATGGCTCCTGCTATGAAATTTTTTTTGACACTGACGGGACAATAAAAAGAATAAAGGACAACGGGCTGGACGAATCTATCTTATCAAAAGTTTTTGAGGTAAAATATTTAAGATTTGTTATTAACGGCGACAAATCCATTTATCTTGGCAAGAATTATCCCCGTCTAACTCTCTCTTTGTCTGTTAAAATTAAAGATGAAGCTGGCTATTATAAAGACAATATTTTTCAGACAACCGTTTCTAGACGAGTTTATGGGCGAAGGGGCAGTGAGATGCCGGCTGATTTTCCATAATCAGTCGGGATCCAAGATTATAGTTAAAAATTATGGATAGAAAAAAAGGTTTTTCCTTAATCATAACTTTCCTGATAATGGTGGTGATGATGCTGATGGTTTTTGGCTTGGTTATTTTCTTGTTTGGCCAAAAAGCTATTATTACTTATGCTCTGGATTCTTTTTGGACTTTTTACGCCGCCGACGCCGGCGTAGAAAAAACATTCTATCTTGAAAAAACGTCCGGAAATTTATGCACTATCTGCAGCATCTGTCAAAATTGTTTTGACTGTACCTATACTCCTCTTGCCCAAGACGGTTGCCTTGCCTCCTCGTGCGATAATTGCCGACTTACTTATAACTCTTTTACTTACTCTGACATGGGCCAGCTCTCTGTTAGATTTAATATTGATGCTGTCTTTACTCCGGATGCCTCCGAAAGTAATGTTCATCACTTGTGTGTTGAGTCAGAAGGATTACACAAAAATTTATCAAGAACTTTTAATGCCTGCGGCAAAATCACCGATCAGCCATGATCCATAAAGAAGCTAAAAATAGCTCAGTAGAAGAATTTTGGCAGACCCCGCCTTTTGTTGAAAGGGCGGGGCTAATTAAAAGCCAAAATTCTCTACTGGATTAGCCCCGTAGTGAAATTTTGTTTTTAACAAAATTTCTACTACTTGGGGGATTGAAAAAATATGAATAAAAATCAGGCGCAAGAAAGAATAAGAAAGCTAAAAAATCTTATCAATCATCACCGTTATCTCTACCATGTTTTAGATAAGGAGGAGATTTCCGACGCCGCTTTAGATTCTCTAAAAAAAGAACTTTTTGATTTGGAGCAAAAATTTCCTGATCTCATAACGCCCGACTCTCCAACCCAAAGAATAGGAGGAAAACCATTAAAAGAATTTCAGAAAGTTAAGCATCGGGATAGAATGCTTTCCTTTAACGACGCTTTTTCTAAACAAGACGTTCAAGATTGGCTGGAGAGGATTTCCAGGCTTCTAACCGATGATGATAAGCCCAAAATAGATTTTTACTGTGAATTAAAGATAGACGGCTTAGCGGTAGAACTTGAGTACGAAAACAATATTTTAAAAAGAGGTTCTACCCGCGGAGACGGTTTGGTAGGCGAAGACATAACTCAAAATTTGAAGACTATTGAAGCAATACCACTTTCTCTGCAAATTCCAAACCCCAAACCCCAAATTCCAAATAATTTAGTAGTCAGGGGAGAAGTTTTTATTTCAAGGAAAGAATTTGAGGCGGTAAATAAAATACAAAAAGAAAAAGGATTACCTTTATATACCAATCCGCGGAACATTGCAGCTGGTTCTGTCAGGCAATTAAACCCACAAATAACAGCTAAAAGACACCTTGATTTTTTTGCTTACGACCTCATCGATAGTTTGGGGTCGTCAACCCACGAACAAAAACACAGAACTCTCGGATTCTTAGGGTTTAAAACAAATAGTAACAACCAATATTGCCATTCCCTTAAAGATGTTTTTACCTTCCACGAAAAATGGGTCAAACAAAGAAATAGGTTACCGTATGAAATTGATGGCTTAGTGGTCATTATCAACAACAACGAAATTTTTGGTAAATTGGGAGTAGTAGGCAAAGCTCCCCGGGGGGCGATTGCTTTTAAATTTCCCCAAGATCAGGCCACGACAAAAGTTTTGGATATCAAGGTTCAAGTCGGTCGGACAGGAGCCATAACCCCAGTTGCCACCCTGAGACCGGTTCAGGTTTCAGGGATTACCATAAGCCGGGCCACCCTTCACAACGAGGAAGAAATTAAAAGGCTGGGTTTGAAAATAGGAGACACGGTTATTGTCGGCCGGGCCGGCGATGTGATACCGGACATCATAAAAGTTCTGCCGGAGTTAAGGAACGGATCAGAAAAACAGTTTGTTATACCCGTCACTTGCCCTTCCTGCAAGGCAAAATTGGAAAAATCAGAAACAGAAAAGTTATTGCGTTGTCCAAATCAAAAATGTTTTGCCAGAAAGAAAAGGTCTTTTTATCATTTTGTTTCCCGAGGAGCTTTTAACATAGAAGGTTTAGGCCCCAAAATTATTGGTCGGTTGTTGGAGGAAGGGCTGGTTTATGATCTAAGCGATTTATTTGGATTAAAAGAGGAGGATATAGAGCAGTTGGAAAGATTTGGGAAAAAATCAGCTCAAAATATAATCCAATCAGTTTCCCAAAAAAAAGAAATTACCCTGCCTAAATTTATTTATAGTCTTTCCATTAGAAATGTTGGCGAGGAGACAGCCATTGATTTAGCCAAAAATTTTATTTCTCTTGAAAAATTAAAAAAGGCCAAACTTCAGGATATTGAATCAATTTTGAACATCGGGCCTATTGTTGCAAAATCTATTTATGAATGGTTCAATGATAAAGACAATATAAAATTTTTAGATAAACTTTTAAAAACCGGCATTAAAATAAAAAGACAAAAAGCAGAAATTAAATCTGGGAAGCTTTTTGGGGAAACCTTTGTTTTTACAGGAACTTTAAATTCAATTGGAAGGAATTTAGCAAAAGAAAAGGTTAGAGAATTAGGCGGTCAAACTTCAGAATCCATTTCGGCTGCCACTAGTTTTGTGGTGGCAGGTAAAGAAGCGGGATCTAAGCTGGATAAAGCTAAAAAACTTGGAGTTAAATTGATTGACGAAAAAGAATTCATGGAGATGATAAAATAAAATCACTATGGCATATCATAAAACCTGCGGCCGCAGAAAGTATGTCATACTTAAAATAAGTATAATATGAAGTTGCCGATTACGGATCAATTTCTTTGGGATATATTTAATGCTACGAGTAAGGCGGAAGATGCGTTACGCTTTTTAATTCATCCACCGCGAACGTGGAATAATGTATTTTGGGATACCGATAACCCTATTTACAATAAATATTATAAAATATTAAACTCTCAAAAGTTTTCTCGGTTACTATATTACTTAAAGAAAAATAAGTTTATTAGAGTTGAAGGTCTTCAAGGCAATCGAGCGCTGATGTTAACAAAAAAGGGATTTGATAAGGCGGTTCGCACGCAATTTAATTTAGAGAATGATAGTATAGAAAAAAGGAAAGATGGAAGGTGGGTTATGCTAATATTTGATGTGCCCGAAAAGTATAAAAAGTCCAGAGATTTACTGAGAAGTATTCTTTATAGATTAAAGTATAAAATGTTTCAACAAAGTGTGTGGATTAGTCCCTATAATGTTTCTGAAAGAACAGAAGAGCTATTGCAAGAATACTCACTGGATGAATTCGTTAAAATATTTTTAATAGAAGAAATTAAGTAATCAAGAATAATATACCATATTCTCTGCGGCCGCAAAGAATATGGTATTGAAATTTTATGGTTATGATTAAGGTTGCAAAATGGTAGAAAAATAAAATAAGGTGGTTAAAAATTAATAAGAAATAAAAATATGTCAGAAATCAAAAGAGAATCAAAAATAAAACCAGAACCTGAAATGAAAGAAGAATCAGAAAAAGTTTCAGAAACAAAAGAGTTGGAGAAAGAAGAAGAATTCTCGCCAGAAATTATAGAAAAAATAATGGATAAAGTTCAGGATATTGATAAAAAAGTAACAGCGTATAGTGGTGTTGGGGGAAAAAGTATTCTAAATTTACACTCCATTTTGCAGGAAGGTTTGCTTGGTTGGTCGTATTACTGGCCGTATCAAAAGTCAAAGAAGTTCTGGGAAGAAAATACAAGAAAAAAAGAGGGGTATCATGAAGCTATTCAAGCCAGGGCTAACGCAATATTAATACTATGCTAAATGTTAGTAAAAGTTCTAAAAGATTACTTCCTGTTTATGATGTATGTGGCAATCTTTGGTGGCCCAAGCAGATGAGTTATGAAGAAGTGAAAAAGTTTGTTGAAGAAAGGAGTAAATTACAAGAGAAAATAAAAGAAGGAAAATAACATGAATTTTTATATAAGCCATTTTAAAAAATTAGATTGGGTTTTGATAATTTATGCGGTTTTAATAACCAGCTTTGGTTTGGCTTCAATATACAGCACTTCTTTAGCCAAAGGTGATTTTTTTAACTTCCAAAAACAGATTATTTTTTTTATTGTAGGTTTTGTATTAATTTTAGCAGCCAGTTTTCTTGATTATCGTGTTTTAAGAAATAATTCCTATTTGATTTTAGCTCTTTACTTCCTCTCCATCATTTTACTGGCCGGGACATTTTTTTTTAGTCCGGAAATACGGGGGACAAATCGCTGGTACAAACTCGGTCCATTATCATTTGATCCTATTGAACCGGCCAAAATTATTATAATTATCCTTCTGGCAAAATATTTTTCAATGAGGCATGTTGAAATGTATAAATTAAAGCATATTTTAATATCAGGTTCATATGTTTTTTTAATGGCCGGATTGGTTTTTTTGAGACCGAATTTAGGAGGAGTTTTAATTTTGATTTTAGTATGGCTGGGGATTTTGCTGGTTTCCGGCATTAAACTAAGGCATTTTTTGGCTTTATCTCTTTGTTTTGTTTTGGCCGCCGGCTTTGCCTGGCGGTTTCTTTTTCAAAATTACCAAAAAGATAGGATTACTGCCTTTTTATTTCCTTACGACGTCTTAGGCAGTTCTTGGAGTCAGATTCAGACGGAAATTACCATTGGGTCCGGCCGACTCTTTGGTCAAGGTTTGGGCCGGGGATCCCAAGTCCAGTACGGCTTTTTACCCGAACCGCACACCGATTTTATTTTTTCCGTTATTGCCCAAGAGTGGGGGACTTTGGGGGTGTCGGCTTTTTTTATTTTTTATTTATTTTTTATTTGGAGGATTTTAAAAATAGCTATAGAATCCCAGTCAAATTTCCCGCGGCTCTTTGCCGTCGGGTTTGCAATTGTGTTGATAACCCAGTTTACCGTTAACATCGGCATGAACCTTTCCCTCCTTCCCGTAGTGGGCATTTACCTGCCTTTTGTGAGTTACGGCGGCTCCGGGCTTATTGCCAATTTTGTGTCCCTCGGTATTTTACAGAGCATTAAAGCAAGAAATTTAGCCAATTATTAACAACAAAATATATTGACTTTTGAATTAAGATTATGTTGAGCATTATTATCCCAACCCTAAACGAGACAGATTATTTATCAAAACTGCTTACATCAATTAGGAAGCAGGACTTTGAAAGCTGTGAAATCATAATTGCTGATGCTCTTTCCAAAGACCAGACCTTAACTATTGCCCGGCAATATAATTGCCAAATTGTTGAAGGGGGGCTGCCGGCTAAAGGAAGAAATGAAGGGGCGAGAACGGCCAAAGGGGAATTGTTGCTTTTTTTAGACGCCGATGTTATTTTGCCCGATAGTTTTTTCAAGAAAACATTGGAGGAATTTGAAAAAAGATCGCTTGATTTGGCCAGTTTTGTCTTGTTTTTTCTTCCCCATAAAAGATTATCCCAGTTTTTTGTAAATATTTTTTATAACCGTTTTATTGTTTTATCAGAAAAATTTTTACCTCATGCGGCTGTCGGGGTTTTAATAAAGAAGGATTTATTTGACAAGGTCGGCGGTTTTGATGAAAATATTAAATTAGCCGAGGACCATTATTTGGCAAGGAGAGCTAAGAAAGCAACCAACGCCCGATGCGGCATTATCCGGTCAACAAAAATTTTTGTTTCTGACAGGAGATTCAGACAGGACGGCTGGCTGAAAACCTTCTTAAAATACTTCCTCTGCGAGCTCCATTTGATATTTTTTGGTCCGGTAAAATCTGATATATTTAAGTATCGCTTTGGTCACTATAAAAACAAAAATTAATTTTAAATTTAAGATTAAAAACCTCCTTAAATGTACCAATCATCCAACTTTAATTTAAAAGATTTTAGAGATAGGGTCTTTAAAATTTTAAGCAGTCGGGTTTTCCAAATTGCTTTCTTGATTTTAGTTATTCTTGCGGCGGTGGGTTTTACTACCGGCAAACTTTCTTGGATTTATATTCAGAATCAAATTAACGATTTTGTCCAAAAAACAGAAAAAAGCCTGTTCAGTCCGGCCGCCGGACCGGCCAAACCAACTGAAGGATATGTTTCAAAAATAGAATACGAGCAGGCAATCGTTGAGGCTGTCAAAGAGGCTTCTCCTTCGGTTGTCAGCATTATCATTTCCAAAAATCTTCCCATCTATGAAGAACAGTTTATCAACCCATTTGGATCTTTGCCTGATTTTGGGTCTGGTTTTCCCTTTGACTTTCAGTTCCCCCAGTATGTCCAAAAAGGGACCAGAAAACAGGAAGTGGGGGAAGGATCGGGCTTTATAGTTTCAGAAGACGGTCTTATTGTTACCAATAAACATGTTGTTCTTGACAAAGAAGCTGAATACACTGTTTTGACCAATGACGGCAAAAAATATCCGGCTAAGGTTTTAGCTTTAGATCCGGTGCAGGACTTGGCCATAGTAAAAATTCAGGCTTCTCCGACGGGCTTTTACCAAGACGAAAAATTCCCCGCCATTAAATTGGGCGATTCATCAACGGTTCAAATAGGGCAAACGGCCATCGCCATTGGCAATGCCTTGGGGGAGTTTAGGAATACGGTTTCGGTAGGAGTTATTTCCGGTTTAGGAAGAACTGTTTTGGCTTCCGGAGCCCGGGGGTTTTCCGAGGTGCTTGAAGGAGTTATCCAAACCGACGCGGCCATTAATCAAGGGAACTCCGGCGGGCCATTGCTGAATTTAAAAGGCGAGGTTATCGGCATCAATACCGCCATGGCCCAAGGGGCTCAAACAGTTGGTTTTGCTATTCCGGTTAATGTTGCCAAAAGAGACATAAATCAAGTTGTTAAAACCAATAAGATAGTCTATCCTTTTTTGGGGGTAAGATATGTTTTAGTTGACGAGTCGGTCAAGCAGAAATATAATTTGCTTTTTGATTATGGCCTTTTGATTTTAGGAGGCGAGAAGGGAGAACCGGCCGTTATTGAGGGATCAACCGCAAAAAAAGCCGGCTTAAGGGAGAAAGATGTTATTTTGGAATTCAACGGAGAAAAAATCACCAAAGACAACTCTCTGGCAAGAATAATTTCTCAATATAATCCGGGCGATAAAGTAACTATAAAGATCATAAGTCAGGGGCAAGAAAAAGATATTGATATAATTCTCGGTGAACGGTAAAAGCTCAGCAAAAAAAGAGCTATTTTATTTAGGCTCTAGACTATCACTTTTCCATACTATGCTAGTGTGAAATGCTAGTCTATAACCTAAGTAGAGAATTTCTCTTCTAAAGTACTTATCCCCAGAGGATAATAATACCCTGTTTTAAAAGCTTTTAAAACAGGGTATTATTATCAACACATCTTTTACAGCTCTCTTGGTTTTCTCCTCCCGGAAGGCTCTCTAATTTAAAGCAGTAAAGTAGTCTCTGTTAATGTAGGATTCGGGTTCTAAACACGCCACATATGTGGCGTGTTTAATCGCAGTCGGCTTTTACTTCCGGGTCAGACGGGGTTTCCTTTAAGGAAGCAATAAACGTCCCGCCGTAGTTTAGTCGGCAAACTACGGCGGGACGTTTAGTGGCCTTGTCTCGCTTCTTATCTGACTTTTTAACGGCTCACACCGCGGTGTGAGCCGTTAAAAATAGACAGGGTCAAAAAAAGCCCGGGCGGTAAAACCGACCGGGCATAATACTTTGACTTGTCCTCCTTCGCCAAGGCTACGAGGACTAATCCACCCTTGTGCCGTCAGGACGAATGTGGAACCACTCTCTGCCTTTTCGGACCCGAGCCAGGCCTTCAGAGAAGAAACTGACCCAGTCATACCTCTCCTGGTAGGTTGGCTGGCCATCGGGACGGATGTGGAAACACTCCCCGCCCTTTTGGACCATTGCCAGACCTTCGGAGAAGGGGCCGACCCAGTCATACCTCTCCTGGTAGGTTGGCTGGCCATCGGGTCGGATGTGGAACCACTTCTCACCCTTTTGGACCCTTGCCAGACCTTCGGAGAAGGAATAGACATCGTCATACCTCTCTTGATAGGTTGGCTGGCCATCGAGACGGATGTGGAACCACTCCCTGCCCTTTTGGACCCAGGCCAGGTCTTCGGAGAAGGAACCGACATAGTCGTAACCGAAGGTTTCCTTAATCTTCCTCAACTGGTCTTCAGACGACGTGTTCATCACTTTTCTCCTTTTCCTTGTTTGAGAGAACAGAAGCCAAAGGTTAAAGGTGCCGTAGGGACAAAACCTATGTCTTACCCTATTCTTTCATTTTAGCATAACAAAGATACAGTGTCAATGGTTTACAATAAAATTCCTAAAATGTAAAGTATATGAATGAATATCTACGCAGAGCATAAAAAAGCAATCTACGATTATGAAATCCTTGAAAAATTTGAAGGAGGAATGGTTTTAGTGGGCCAGGAAGTAAAATCAATAAAAACCGGTCATATTAACCTAACAGGGTCTTATGTTGTCAACAACCAAGGAGAATTTTATTTAATAGGAGCTAAAATCCCAGCCTACCAGCCCAAAAATGCCCCGGCTGATTACAACCCGGAACGACCGCGCAAATTGCTTTTGAATAGAAAAGAGATAAATTATTTAACCGGCAAAGTAGGCCAGAAGGGATTGGCTTTAACCCCCTTGAAAATATATGAGAGAAAGGGTAGGATAAAACTTGAGTTTGGACTGGCCAAAGGTAAAAAGAAATTTGACAAAAAGGAAAAAATAAAAAAGAGGGACATAGAACGCGACATAAGAAGAGAATTAAAGTAAAAAGATTTAAGGAAGATAATACAGGATCAGTAGAATCAACAAAAAATAGAAAACCCTTTCAATTATTGTATTATGAAGCATGTAATATGCTAAATGATGCGGTAAAAAGAGAAAAATCTTTTAAATCTGGTTTAAAAGAGCATATTTGAAAAGAAGATTAAGCCATATTTAAAAATCCTCGCCCATAGCGCTTGGATAGCGGTCGGGCCCCGCCCGCAACGCTACCCGTAGCGTTGGGCGGGCAGGGGGATGAAAGATTTCGATGGAAAGTTCTTTGCAATAAAGCAAGTTCAGTATTCTGAAACCTGAATAAACTTTCAGAAAAGACATAATTGCCAACTTATTTAAGAGGCAACCGGCCTTAGCTTTAGCTTAATGCCGCATCTTTACTGATGACTCCTGATAATCAGATAAAGGTGTCATATTCATCCAGTTAAATAATTTCGCGAAGCGAAGTTAGCCCTTTGGGCTATTAAACTGGGCGAGTCAGGATAGATAACTTTCATCCTCGGGAAGCTATCAAAATCAAGAGGATTAGGGTGTTAAAATTTTGCTTGTTCTTATATTTAACATCAAATATTAAATAAGCTACGCTTGTAGATTTTATTGTAAAAGCTTTTCAGACGAGGATTCACCTCCTCCATCTCCACATTATAAAAAAGAAAATTTGCAGAAAAGTTTTCCAGCAAAAGCAGATAGAAATAAGACATTTATTTTTATATAAAATTAAAAACCTTTGGACAAAGTATTAGTAAATAATTTTATCAGGGCAAAAGAAGTGAGGGTTGTTGATGAAGAAGGAAAGCAGCTGGGGACAATGAATATTTTTACGGCAATTGATTTAGCAAAATCAAAAGGATTGGATTTGATACAGGTTACGGAAAAAGTAGAACCGCCGGTATGCCGGATCGGAGATTATGGAAAATATCTTTATTCCCTACAGAAAAAAGAAAGAAAAATAAAATCAAAAACAAAGACATCGAAGCTAAAGGAAATCCAAATCGGATTTAACATTTCACCCCACGACATTGACGTAAAAGCCAAACAGGCAGAAAAATTTTTAAAGGAAGGAGATAAAGTAAAAGTAACCCTTAGATTGAAAGGACGGGAGAAAGCAATGGGAGACTTCGCTAAAAGAAAAATAGAATTATTTTTAGAAAGTGTCGGCAATTTGATTAACGTTAAAACAGAACGGGAATTAAAAAGAGAGTCAAGCGGATTTACGGTTATAATTTCCAAAAAATAGTTTAGCTAACAGCTTAAATTGTTTAATATTTCATCGTTATGAAAACCAAAAAGGCGTTGATAAAACGGTTTAAGATTACAAAAGGGGGGAAAATATTAAGAAGATTTTCGGGGCAGAACCATTACCGGGCAAAAAAATCAGGAGGGGCTAAAAGAAAAGGACGCAAATGGGTTGTCCTTTCCAAATCGGAAGCAAGAAAAATTAAAAAATTTTTGTCAGTTTAAAACTGTCCTTTGTAAAAATTATGACAAGAGTTAAAAAAGGAAAAGCGGCCCATAAACACAGAAAGCATTTATTAAAACAGGCCAAAGGTTTTAAATGGGGCAGAAAATCAAAATATAAATTAGCGAAAGACGCTTTAAGGCACGCCTGGGCTTTTTCATATCGGGATAGAAAAGTCAAAAAGCGGAATTTCAGGCAACTGTGGCAGCTGCAAATAAACGCCGCCTGCCGAAAATTAGGCATCAACTACAGCCGATTTATCAATGGATTAAAGAAGAAAAATATTCAATTGGACAGAAAAATATTAGCTAAATTAGCGCAAAGTCATCCGGAAATTTTTGAAAAAATAGTGGAGGAAGTAAAATCCTAAATTAAAAACTGCTCACATGAGCAGTTTTTTGGTAAAGCAATTATTACCTTCCAACCATTAGAGCAATTTCCTCAATTTTTTTCCCGCCAACTGTTAGTTCCTTTTCGAGGGAAAAACCAATTCTAACGTGAATTTTTTCTCTCTCTGGCCCTGCAGGCCAATTTTGAACAGATTCATACATAGGTTGACTAATTCTCAAATTTTTTGCTGAATGGGGAGACAAACCGGATGCCCAGACTTTAGAGTCTTTAAAATCAAAGGCAAGAATGTATTTCTCTTCCCCCTTAGGAACACCTCTGATATAAGGAGAAATATTCATTTCCGCCTCATGTATCGGCCGATCGTCATCAGGTATTGCCTCTCCTTCAGGGCCTCCTCTGAATGTTCCTTCCGGATTCCCTATGTGAAAGGGAAGGTTTATCAAGTCTTCGACTATATCATCTAGTTCTTCTTTTGATAATTGCACATTTACTATCTCATTCGTTTTACCAACCCAACGTTCTACTCCCTCAACCGCTTTAGTGATTTTAATAAAATCTCCTCCGCCAATTCTTATTTCTTGAATCGGTTCTTGTTCTTCTTCGTATGAACTCTCTGGATTTATTGGCATAAATTTTTAGTTTATAATTTAAATCTTAGGATAGTATAACCTATTATAGCAGTAAATTAAATGATAAATATCCATAAGCAAAAAATGAAAACTGGCTATTTTACTATTTAAGATATCCTTCTTTTTTAAGCAACGTTATTTTTTTAGCAGGCCCGCTGTTAAACCCTCCAATCTTTCCATCACTTCTTATAACGCGGTGGCAAGGGATTTTAGGATCATAATTGTTATTTAAAACATTGCCCACCGCCTGATAGGCATTGGATTTACCAATTTTTTCGGCAACTTGTTTATAGGTTAAGATTCTGCCCCTTGGAATATTTTTTACAATTTCTAACACTCTCTCTTTAAAACTTTTTGGCCTTTTAGGCTTCATATTTTACTCTTTATAATATAATCATCAGCCCTTTTTAACAGCTCTTTGGCATTTTTATATGTTATTCTTTTGACGGCCTCTTTAAATGGCAGCCATAAAAAATCCTTATGTTCTTTTGAAATTACAACATTATCTGTTTTGGTTTCGGCCAGCAAAAAAACTACCAGTTTAAAAACCCACGGCGCTTTCTTTTTCGCTTCGCCTTTCAAACCATAACTTTTTCTGAAAAAGTATTTTGATTGCTCTTTGAAGCCCGGGATTATTTTTAAATCTTTTATCCCTGTTTCTTCCTCCACCTCCCTTCTGATTGTTTGTTCAACATTCTCTCCTCCTTCAATATGGCCCTTGGCAAACTCCCAATGACCTGAAGGATAATGCAAAAGTAGGTAGTGTGGCACACCATCTATTATGTGATATATAATTGCTCCTGCTGACTTTTCCCTTGGCATAATTTAAATCCTCATGTCCGTCCCTTGTTGACTTATTGTAGGGTTATTTACAACTAAGAAATCAAGGTTCTTTTGGTTTAATATTTTTATTTTTATATCTTTTAAAGTACTTGTATAATTGACGGCCGTTAACTATACAAGTCTAAATGTTTTTTTAAGATCGGCGTCGTGAATAATTTCTTTAATGTTTAAAAGTCTTATATCTCCTTTAAAATCTTTGTGCCAAAGTTTTAACAAACAGAGTAATTCCTTTTCAACATCAAAAGGAGTAATCCAAATACTATGTTGTAATTCTTTAAATCCCATTAGTTTTAGTTCTCTCCGTAAAAAATTTCTTTGATGTCTCTTTTTTTCTGGAACATCGAAAATAATTGCCCGCCAAACGCCGTCCCATTTTCTTATTTTTTTCTTTTTTTTAATAATATTTTCTATAATCTTAATTCTTCCCGAATCGTTTAAATAAAAGTTATTATCGTTAAAATCAAAATAGGGACTACTTTTTAAGTTATTAATTCTTTTGTAAATAGGATAATTATAATCACGATAAAGACTCATGCCCCTAGTTAACTTCCGAGGATTAAATATAATAGTAAAACTCAAATCTAACAACTCTCCTGTTTTTTCTTCCAATTTATTTAAAATAGCATTTGTTAGTAAGCCTTTCCTCATTTTTTCATTTTTTATACTACATAAATATACTTGTATAATTAACGACCGTTAATTATACAAGTATAACATATTTTACCTAATTTCGTCATTTTATTATAAAAATAGGGTGATCACTAAAATCCATAGAAATATATATGTAAAATTAAAAATTATTCTTTAGCTTTTTCATATTCAAGTTGTTTTAATTTCTCTTCAGATAAATGTTCGAATTTCTTTGCTTTAACTTTTTCTACCCCATCAATCCACGCTCTTGTTAATCTATGCATGCCATCCATGACTTGATCATCTATCAAAATAATTGGTATATCTTCGTAATTTGCTTCCATGATTTTTTCGATATGCTTACGCCATTCGGGATGTTTTTCTATTATTGAGTAAATGTCTGGTTTATTTATATATTCTTGCACTATTTCATACGGCTTAAGTTTTTTTCCATTTTCATCATTCCAACATGCATCATCTTTAAAATTTTCTACAGGAGGAATATCAATTTCTAAGACATCTAAATCTTTTGCTAAATCGATTAGTTTATAAACATCTAAAACATGGTCACCAAAATCTGCTGTTTGTGCATCTCCTAGTCTTGATTCTTTTGGCAATTCTCTGAACTCTTTCGACATATTAAAAATATTTTAATAATTCTTCAACGGGCAATGTGTTTATGATGTTGCTTTTCTCGGCCCAGCCGCGGCGGGCCTGACTGACGCCATATTCCATAAGGTTTAACTGCTCCTTTTGGTGGGAATCGGTGTTAATTATCATTTTCACTCCTTCATTTTTTGCCCTTTTAATATAAAGGTCTCGCAGATCTAATCTTTGGGGAGAAGCGTTTATTTCTAAAATAGTTCCGGTTTCCTTGGCAGTTTTAAGCATCAAATCAAAATCGTGCTTATATTCATCGCGCCGGCCGATCAGTCGGCCGGTTGGATGAGAAATAATATCCACATTGGGATTTCTCATCGCCTTGGTGATTCTTGCCATCATTTCCCTTTGAGGCATTTTTAGTATTGAGTGGACGCCGGCAATAACATAGTCTAATTGGGCCAAGACCTCGTCGTTTATGTCAATTGATCCCTTATTCATAATATTGGCTTCACAACCCTGAAGAACTTGAAATTTAAAACCTGAAGCTTGAAACTTTTTATTTATTTCATTTACTTGTTGACGTTGCCTTAAAAGCTTTTTTTCATCCAAACCGTCTTCAATGCGCAAAAATTTAGTGTGGTCGGAAATGCCAATGTATTCATAACCTAAATCGATGGCGGCTTGGGCCATTTCTTCAATCGTGTTCTTGCCGCCGTCCCAATCAGAATGACAGTGCAAATCTCCTTTTATGTCCTTTAATTCCACTAAAGCAGGTAAATTGTCTTTTAGGGAAGCTTCAATTTCTCCTTCATTTTCTCTGATTTCCGGAGACATCCAGATCATCCCTAAGGCTTTATAAATTTCTTCTTCTGTCCTGCCGGCAATCATTTTTAAACCCTTAAACAATCCATATTCGCTTAGCTTCAATCCTTTTTCAATGGCAATTTTTCTTGTCGCAATATTATGATCTTTAGAACCGGTAAAATATTGCAAAGCCGCGCCGTAACTCTTTTCTGGCACAATTCTTAAATCAACATCGAAGCCTTCTTTAAGGCGGATAGAAGCTTTGGTTGGACCGGCCCCCAATATTTTTTTGACGCCCGGCAAAGCAACAAAAAAATCCACTACCTTTTTGGGATTTTTAGAAACTATTAAAATATCGACATCGCCAATTGTCTCTTTCTGGCGCCTCAAAGAGCCGGCTAAATTAATTTTTTCAACTTCTTTTAAAGATTCCAGTTCTCCGTAAATTTTTTGGGCGATCGGCATTATCTCTCCCAATAAAAATCTGCCGCTGTTTTTCTTAATAAACTCTAACCCTTCTAAGATATTTTTTTCGGTTTTATCGCCGAAGCCAAAAAGAGGGGCAATTTTATGACCCTTAGCCGCTCTCTCTAAATCTATCAAGTTTTTTATATTTATTTTTTGATAAAGAACTTTGATCTTTTTTGGCCCCAAACCTTCAATCTTTAAAAGCTCGTCCGTTTTAACCGGCAATTTTTTTTTATACTCCTCGTGGGTTTTTATTTTGCCTGTTTTTAAATAATCCTCGATATGCTCGGCTAAATTTTTGCCGATGCCGGGGATATCTTGAAGAGCTTCCAATCCACCTTTTCTATAAACATCTCCTACATCTTCTTCAAGGACCTGCAAAGAATAAGCGGCTCTTTGGTAGGCATATGGCTTGAAAGCGATGCCCTCCATCTCAAGAAAGTTTGCCATCTCATTAAAAATCTTGGCTATTTCCTGATTTTTCATCAGACTATATCTTCGCTAAAGTTTTTGGGAACAGGGAAATTATTTATTTTATAAGGAATTTTAGGCAACATATCCTTGCGCAGAGGCAGTATGATAAAGACAGAAACCAAAGTTAAAATACCAGTTAAAATAAAAATGAGATAAAAGCCAAAATAACCAGCAACAATCCCTCCGATAGCGCCAGTAATGCCAGCCCCCACGCCCAAGAGAGTACTGTCTAAACTGCTTTCGTAGGCCTCCCTTCCTTTATCAGTATGTCTTATAAAAATAGCGTAAGAGGAGGGAATAATCATAGACATGCCTGCGCCATGAAGTATTTGCAAGATATAAATATGCCAAGGTAAATAGGAAAATAAAAAACCAAATGGAACCAAGCCAGTGATAAGAACCCCGACAATATAAAACCAGTAATCATCTCTTTCTCCGTGATTTTTGTCCAAATATTTTCCGATGGGTATTTGCATTATTGATTTAGTGAACCAGTAAGAGAGTGTCGCAAAGCCAGCTACTTTCGCTCCTTGAGCGACATCGCCAACTGCAATTCTTTCAAGTAAAAATATAGCAAAAACCGGACCTAATAATCCCCAGGCAGAGTTTATAACAAGGTCCCAATAAATATAAGCTTTTATTATTTTATTTACCCCCTTAAACATACCAATAACTCTATTTTTAATTATACTACATCTAAAACAAAAAGGCCCATTATGATCTACCCTGTTTTTGGTTTGACCAAAATAGTCTTAAAAGAGATTTTTACCACAAACAAACCCAGCTCATACATCCTCCACCGTCAAAATAACGCCATTAATATTCTCTTATAGTAGATTTGGCGGGCTAACCTAATCCGAAGGTAATGGACATTTTTTATAATTTCAAAACCCTATGATATCATTCATAAGATTACAATTAAAAAATTATAATGAAAAAATATAAAGGTCGCTTTATTATAGACACAGAATACCCGTAAAACGTAAAATTAAAAAAACAGGCTAAGAGAAAATTATGACGCATTTCCTTTTGGGGCTGATAGCGAAGGATTAGAGGCAGAGGTCCAAAGAAATGAAGAAGAGGAAAAAGAAGGAAATATGTTAATGGTAGGAAATTTAAAAGAACAACTTAAAAAATTATTATACGGAAAAGAAAAGTAAATATTGTTTCCTTGGGCGGGGCTTTTTTATCCCCGCCTAAGGATCAAAGGAGCTATGCTCCTTTGGAATCCTCGTTGCCTCATAGTATTCGCTCGCCTCGCCCTCCGCTTTGCTCCGGGGCTCGGCATCGCTCACGAATTCCTATTTGTCCGCCTTACCCCGCCCCAAGGGGCGGGGTATGCGGCGGACGGGCAATCAAAAGAATAACAAAAAAGAATGAGCATAGATTGTGACGGTTTTTTTCATACTCGGGGTTTTATTTTTTTATGAAATTCTTGGGCCATTTCTTCAATAAATTCGAGCAGGTAAGGGTCATCAAAAAATTCTCTAGCCCACTCCCACCAAGGACCTTGCGGCGGTTTTTTATATTTTTTCCAATATTCCAGCGCCTGTAAAAAATTTTCTAACCTATCGGTCTGTTTAAAAAATCTACCCTCGGGTGTTAAGCCCTTTTCGTAGTCCATCCAGAGATTTTTCATTTCTTTTTTTATTGCTGACGGCAAATCATTAATTAGTTTATTTAACCCTTCTTCTTCTTTTTTGTGCTTTTCCCTGCTTATTTTAAATTTCTGAGCTTTAGTCAGACGAGGCCAGGTTCTCATCAATTTTCTTCTCGCCTTGCCGTTTCTGGGTAAAACGGAATCGTAAGGAGTAATGTCGCCGGAGTATATCTCACAGATATCGTGCATTAAAGCCATTTTTAAAATTCTTTCAATATTCAAACCCTTTCTGGCGCTCCCCAAAACCCAAGCCATTAACGAAGCTCGGAAAATATGTTCGGCAATGCTTTCCCCTTTCTTTATATCATTAATCACCCAACCGCGCCTCGGCATCCTCTTTAATCTGCCGACGTGATGAAAAAACTTAACTAAATTTTTCATAGTGATTTGTTATAAAAAAGAAAAGGGTGAAAACTTGTTTCACTCTTTTCTTAACTAATTTCGTATTTTATATTTTTAATTACATAGGTCGTCTTAATTGGAGAAGAAATGGTAATGATATCTCCAACACTATGACCCAAAAGAGCTTTGCCAACAGGAGACTCATTGCTAATCTTGCCCAAACTTGGATTAGCCTCTAAAGTGCCGACAATGGTGAATTCGTCTTGACGACCGGCAACTTCTATTCTTACCTTAGCCCCTATATTAACAAAGGTTTTTAGGTTTTTGGATGGTTTTTTAATTAGTTTATAGTTACCTAAAATATTTCTAAGTTCATCAATTCTCGAACGCAAAAAATCCATGTCTTCTTGAAAGCTGATGTACTCTGGATTTACGTCTTCTGACTCTAATATTTTAGGAGCCTCCTCGTTCATAACTTTCCGACGTTCAAACTTTATTAATTCGTCGTATTCTTTCTTTAATCCATCCAGTTTCTCCCTCGTTATATAAAAAACTTTTGATGGCATAGTTATTTTTGGCTCATACCGCCGAATCTAACTTTAGGCTATTGCTTTATTTTAAAAATGTCAACATCTTAAAATAAAGTTTTTTGGGTAAGGTTTTTCTTTGTTTCTGTTTCTGTAAAAATCTTTATTTTCCCGTATACGCCGTCGTAACCCGGCTCAATGCTAACCCTGCCTTCTCTTACCCTTAAGACACCCTCGGCAATCTCAGGTAAACTGAATTTTTCTAATTCTTCTCTTTGGGTTTGCAATAATACCTTAAACTCGTTCCCTAAATTTAATATTAAGTTATCATAGTGCCGATTGACTTCTTTTGAACCAACTGAGCTTAAAATAGACTCGGCGATTACTTCTTGGAGAGGAATCAAACTTTTAAAAGGGATAATGTTTTCTGGCTTGAAATTCTTCGGCCTATCGGCTAATTCTTCAACCCTGTTCAAAACTCCTATTGTTAAAGGACGGCCGCATTTGGGACAAATATTATTATTTTTTTTAGATTTGTCCGGAGAAAAGCTAACCTGACACAACCGGTGACCATCGTAGTGATATTTTCCTTCCTCGGGGAAGAATTCTATAGTATATAAAAACCTCTTTTGATCTTTATTTTTTATTGCGTCCATGACGGCAAAATAGTTTATCTCTGTGTCAAAAACATTCGCCTCCCGACCGATCTTTTCCAGCGAGTGACTATCTGAATTGGAAATTAAGGCAATATTATCCAATTTTGACAACCTCCAATTCATTGCCGGGTCACTACTAAGCCCTGTTTCAATGGCATAAATATATTTTGAATATTCGTCAAAGCATTCTTCTAACAAGTCAAAGCCTGATCTGGAACCGAAAACGGAGAACCAAGGCGTCCAGACATGAGCCGGCACGACAAGACAATCTTGAGAAGTGTTAAGAATAATATTAGCCAACTCTTTGGCGTCAAGACCCAAGATCGGCCGGCCATCAGCTTTTAAGTTTCCGATCCAGCCTAATTGGGCATTAATTTTTTCTGATAATTCAAAGGAAGGAGTAAAAATTAAAATATGAACTTTCCTCACTTTATTATTTTTTGAGTAAATACAGCTTACTTCTGATGTTAGAATGAATCGGACATCGGAATTTTGACCCCGTAACTTAAAAAGGCCGGGTTCAGCCGGCTCTAATCTTTCTTTTAACTCTTTAAACCAAGCTGGGTGGGTAAAATCTCCAGTGCCCAGAACTTTGATTCCTTTGATTCTTGCCCACTTGTCTAAGTTTTCTATACTAATAGCTGGTGAAGTGGCCCGGGCATATCGCGAATGAATATGAAAATCGCCAATAAAATACATAAAATATCTAATTAGCCGAAATTTTAATTAACCTGATTAAATAATAATAGTTCAATGCCAAAAAACCTAAAATCTTGCTCTTCATAAGAGCAATTTCAGGCTTGCCTTCGGTCTGTCGGATAAGCATGAATTAAAAATCAGGAATTAGAAACTTTATAAACTTTATATCCCTCTCTAACCTTCTCTAAAACTTTTAATCCAACTGAATCTCCTTTTTTTGCCTCATTGACCGACTTGTGATCAACCTCCATTGAATCAGCTTTCTGGCTGAAATCAGTTGACCCTCCGCCAACAATCCTTATTTCATCCCCCTGTTTTATTGGAGTTAAGACATCAATAACCGCTACCCCGATATGAGAAAAATAATGGGTAACTTTCCCAATTAATTCTTCTTGTTTTTCTTTTGCCATTTTTTATTTTAATTTTTTTGACCTTTATTTTTTATTATAACAAAGTAATTAAAAACCACCAGCTTTTCCTGATGGTTTTTCTTGATGATTTTTAATGAGGGGAATTATAATTTCCAATGCCCTCGGCTTTTTTATAAACTAGATTCGGACAATTGAATCTAGACGTACGCATAAACCTCCTTCATTAAAAACTATTTTGTCCTTGAGAATAAATCTCTCGTCCCCCTCACTGTCTATTTTAATTTTAGAAAAATAAATGTCAACTCTTTTTTCATTAAAAAAATCAACTGATAATCCACAGTTTATCCACCACCCAATTTTAATCAAATTACAGATAAACAAACCAAACTAAATTCTGGAAAACCGCGTAAAGCCAGAACATGATATAATGCCAATGCCTTGTTTTTCTAACTCATCCATCAGCAAGTTCATGCCCAAAGAATCAGAGGACATATGGCCGGCAATAATAATATTGATGTGGGCGGCCTCAGCTTCTTTTTTATGCTCTTCAGAAATATGCATACCGACAACAGTGCCAACACCAGCTTGAGCTATTTTTTCATAGAGCTTTGGCGAACCTTCCGTGCCGCCGGTAATTTCAGTCAGAGCAATCTTGCCGCAGCGGGCTTCCGGAGAACCGACAAAAATTTTAGGCCCGACGCCTATCTTCATGGCTTCTTTGTACTCGGGAATTTCTTTTAAAGCTGAAACAATATCGCCAACTCTTTCAAAAGATCTTTTCCCAATAAAATCCATTAAAAACTTGGCCGCCATATTATCGGAATTAGTGTGAGCATTCATAATATTAACTCCTAAAATTCTGGCTGTATCAACTGTCCTCTGGTGATTTGAAGAATTTACTCCTCTGGCAACCTCTGAAATCCTTTCTCTCATTAAGCCCTCGGCAACATTTATGGGAACACCATAAAAATTATAGACATCACACTGCAAATCCATCACATCGGCCAGTTGAGCCAACCCCTTACCAATAGGGTGGTGGGCAACAACCAAATCTATATTGCCGAGCTTTTGGGCAAGTAAAATTTCTTCAGGACCGATGTCAATACCGACCAACACCTGCCCTATCTCTTTGTCTTGGGCAATATGATAGACACCCGAATCCATATAAGGATTTTCCAGCGCCTCTTTATCAAACTCCTCCTGCTCTTTGAGTGAAAGTTTTTGGAATTTGGACTTTTTGTGATCCAATAATTTTTGGACTCCGGTTATACCGCGAAAATCCGATTCTATTCCTTTTTTAATGAACAGATTGTGAATGTCTGCTATTTTCATAAAGATAATCACTTTTTTATTTTCCGGCTTTTGCGCCAACGTTTATAAAGTCTGGCGTTGTGCCGGGTCGTTGGTCTTTTCATGTTTTTCTTTTTTAAAAACATCCTTTTTTAAACTTTTGCCTTGCTTTTGTTTTTTCCCCGGATTTTTGGACTGCTCAACTACAACCAGCGGTTTTTGCGCTCCAGCGGGCTGCCAACCATCACCCTTAAGCGAAAAATTTTTATAAAGTTCTGCTATCATTTCTTCCTGTTTTTTAAAGTCCAAAAAATGCCTGCGAATGCGGGCTTTTTCTAGTCGTATAAACTTCCTTGTTGATTTGGGCAGTCCTGATTTTGTCATAGTAATAATAAAATAAAAAGGACATTTTCATGCCTTTTTTACTCTAAACTAAAATCTTTAAAAAAGCAACTATTTATAATTGAGAAATATAAGACAACTGTATTTTGCCTAATAAATGGCTAAAACAATTGTTTTAGCCATTTATTTTAAGGTAAACAAGGGGGTTAGATAAGAAGCGAGACAAGGCCACTAAATGTCCCGCCGTAGTTTGACGTCAAACTACGGCGGGACATTTAAAAAAAGTCTCATAAACGGCTCAAATTTAGATTTGAGTCATTTATTTTATAGGTAAAACAAGACTGATAAACGGCCGAAATAATTACTGACTTTCCGCACATAGGTTAATAAAGCAAAAATTTCAGATTTGAGGGTAGTGCGCCGCCATGGAACCCGGAAAAACCGCAAATGTATCCGTAGATACATTGAGGATTTTTTCGGGTGAAGGGCAAGCAATGCCCCAAATATGGATTTTTGGCGTTAAACTATGTGCGGAAGGTCAGTAGATACTATACCGATCATTTATTAGGGTAAAAAAATTTGTTAAATTTTTGCAATATTTTTTAGGCGACAACGGATATTCAACTTGGCAAAGATTCTTTGACTGTTTGCCGGTCGTCCCATGGTATTTTTTTGCCGTTTTCAAGGCACATCAATGACTCTGATCCTTTGCCGGTGATAATCACCGTGTCACCTTGGTTGGCCAGGGAAATGGCTTTTTTAATTGCTTCCCGACGATCTAAAATTTCGTAAAAATTAGAGGCTGGAAAATGGACACTGGTAACGCCAGATCTTATCTCAGATAAAATCTGGCGAGGGTCTTCATCGTAAGGGTCTTCATTGGTAATAATTATTTCCCGGCAATACCGACTTGCTATTTCTCCTAA
>Ga0213870_1000293_pt1 | contig 25929 bp, 35 predicted proteins | sample WICALVC2017_Meta_FD_160119 | JGI IMG/M metagenome (GOLD analysis project Ga0213870, IMG submission 160119) | Freshwater microbial communities from subterranean cave lake in Wind Cave National Park, South Dakota, United States - WICALVC2017 | ecosystem: Environmental > Aquatic > Deep subsurface >... | reverse complement strand
CGCATATCCCATGCTTTTTCCAAGAATGGTGTCGTATATAAAACGAAGTTTATCCTCTGAAACGGCTGGATTAAGTAGGGTATTGTACTTTATAGCCATTGGCCATACTGTCATCTCCCATTCATGGGTCGGGTAAATAAGGCCATATTCACTAATAAACTGTTCTATGTCTTGCTCAATCATGTTTTATAACCAAAAAGCTGTATAGGTATGCGGAACTTCCAAGAGAAATTCGGGCCTATACAGCTTTTTAGTTATAAAAAACTCTTGAAAAGTGATCCGCATGTTTTTTATAATAGCTTAGTGTTTAAAAACAACGAATGTGGATAAGCAACATAACACAAATTATTTAGATTGTAAATAATTCTGCATGGTAATTCTGCATGGTAATTCTGCCTGCCTGTATATATAAATACCATGCACCAAGCAGAATACTCTTTTTAAATGATTGTGAATAATCATCACAAGTGAACTTGCTTGTTTTTATCCCTTTAAAGGGGATAAAAACTAAGCAAAACCCCTTTCACTGCAAAATTTCTGCTTTCTGCTTGGTAATTGTATCAAAATACCAAGCACCAAGCAGAAATATGGCTAAGAATAACAAAATCGCTTTTAGGTTTATTATGTTTTTGATAAGTTTTTTGGGGAGGATTATATTTTTGCAAAAACTTATCCACAGATGGGTATGCTTGACAATAATTTAATTATAATGATAATGAGCAGGTGGAGATTAAAATAGAGAAAATCAAATAGCAAATTAGAGAATTAATAAAAAAATGAATATTAAATTGATCAAATGTCCTATTTGTACTATTGGATTTCTGAAACAAGGACTATCAAACCACATTATCAATCGGGCTGAAGGTGAAGCATATAGGACAATGAACAATTTATTGTCAAGTAATCATCGAGGCAAAATTGTAGCAAGTAGTGCTGTTTTACTGAGAAATATGCCTCATTTAAGATTCTTTCGACAAAATCTAAAAGATAAAAAGCATTTTATTTATGAGAAGTGATAATTATAAAAAATTTCTATTGCAGAAAAAGAAAATCAGCAGTTCTATGGGAATATCGGATTTTGGACATTTACTTAATAAATATATGTTTCCTTTTCAAAAGGAGATCGTATCTAAAGCGTTAATAAAAGGAAAATATGCCATATTTGCTGATTGTGGCCTTGGTAAAACACTTATGCAATTGTCATGGGCAGAGATAGTTAGTAAAAAAACAAATAAGTCTGTTTTGATCCTTGCACCATTAGCGGTATCTCGTCAAACAAAGAGAGAAGGTGATAAATTCGGCATTGATGTAAAAATAATCAGAAGTCAGTTAGAAATAGGACAACCGGGAGTGTATATATCTAATTATGAAATTGTGCATAAATTTGATCCTTCTGAATTATCTGGAATTGTATTAGATGAAAGTAGTATTTTAAAGAGTTTTGATGGAAAAACTAAAGAATATATCATTTCAGAATTTTCTGAGGTTCCTTATAAACTTGCTTGTACTGCTACACCTTCTCCAAATGATTTTATGGAATTAGGCAATCATGCTGAATTTTTGGATATATTGTCTCGGGTGGAGATGCTCGCTACATATTTTATCAATGATGCTAGTGATACTGGCACATGGAGGATTAAAGGCCATGCCGAAGATGAGTTTTGGCAATTTGTGGGTTCATGGGCTGTAATGATACAAAAGCCTTCTGATATTGGATTTAGCGATGAGGGTTATGATATTCCTCCACTTATCATAAAAGAGCATATCATTCCGAGTGAAATACAAGACGGATTATTGTGTTCAATGCCAGTAACAACATTGAGTGAAAGGCGCGGAGCGAGAAAGTCATCTTTGTTAGATAGAGTCAATCTTGCCAGAGAAATAGTAAAAGAGGATAAAAGTTATTTAATATGGTGTGATCTTAATGATGAATCTGCCAAATTAAAAGAGATATTTTCAGATAGAAATAATGTTGCAGAAGTAAAAGGAGCCGATACATCAGAATATAAAGAAAGTTCTCTTATAGGTTTTTCAAATGGAGATGTTCAGATTTTAATAAGCAAGCCATCAATAGCTGGATTTGGCATGAATTGGCAGAATTGCAATGAAATAATTTTTTGCGGTTTATCTGATTCTTATGAGAAATTTTATCAAGCTATAAGAAGGTGTTGGCGATTCGGACAAACTAAACCTGTGACTGTTCATGTGATTATTTCAGAAAGAGAGATTGTAGTTTTAAATAATATTAAAGAAAAACAGAAAAACCATTCGAGAATGTTTATTCAAATGACTAGAAATATATCCAGTAGATTTTATGATAAGAAATTAATTAATATATATATGGAACATGAAATAATACAGAAAAAATTTAGAATAATATTAGGAGATTGTGTCGAAAAGATTTTACAAATTGATGACAATTCCATTGATTTTTCCATTTTTTCTCCTCCTTTTGCTTCTCTCTATACATATTCTGCGAGTGAAAGAGATATGGGAAATTGTAAAAATAAATCAGAATTTTTTGACCATTTTTCATATTTAATAAAAGAATTATATCGAGTATTGAAACCCGGGAGATTGGTATCGTTTCATTGTATGAATTTACCGACAAGCAAGATGAGAGACGGATATATAGGTTTAACTGACTTTCGTGGTGATTTAATCAGAATGTTTATGAATGAGGGTTTTATTTATCATAGTGAAGTATGTATTTGGAAAGACCCAGTTGTTGCCATGCAACGCACTAAAGCATTAGGTCTTTTGCATAAACAAATTAAAAAGGATAGTTCTATGTGTCGGCAAGGAATAGCTGATTATTTAGTAACCATGAGAAAACCCGGAATAAATAATAATCCTATAATCCACAATGCAGAGGATTTTCCTGTAAATGAATGGCAAAAGATAGCTAGTCCTATTTGGATAGATATCCGACAAGGTGATACTTTGCAAAGACAGAGCGCTCGTGAAGATAAAGATGAAAAGCATATTTGCCCTTTGCAATTAGGAGTGATCGAAAGAGCCTTGTGGTTATGGAGTAATCCTAACGATTTAGTATTATCTCCTTTTATGGGGATTGGTAGTGAGGGCTATGTTTCATTGAAACTTGGGCGAAGATTTATTGGGATAGAACTGAAAAAATCGTATTTTGACCAAGCTATGAAAAATTTGGAAATAGCAGTTATAGAAAGTCAAAAAAGAACATTATTTGATATTTTAGATGATCCACTTTGATTACTTATCCACAAAAGTATAGGGTTGACAGCACTTTCAATATGATTATAATAAAAATATATGGAGATTAAAGAAATAGAGCCGGTAGAGCCAATAGGGTTAAAATGCGTTTATTGCTCATGGGAGTGGGTAGCAAGGGTCATAATGCCCAAGGTTTGTCCGAAGTGCCATAAATTTCTCCCATGGAAAAAAGATAAAAATGTTCTTTTAGTAGATTAACGAGACTTATCGGGCAGATTAGGCTTTAAAGTGATCTTACGAGATTACTCTACCGGTTTAATCTAAGCGAAGGTTTGGTACTCAAGTGTTCGACATTTGAGGCAAGGGTATGAAACATCTCTTCCATTCAAGGGGGCAATAATCATACCCTTACCTTAGAATGTCGAATTTTATAAGATAATATACAAAATAAGTAAATATATGGAGGAAACACAACAGGACATAGTGGAAAACGAGGAGAAAGGTCGAGAAGCAGACAAAGAGGCCGAGGAGTATCAAAGACATGAAAATTAGACTTGAAACAACCGGCAAGACAGATATTTATACCAAGTTTGAGGTTTATCTCGATGATACGGCCAAAGGTGAATTACAGATGACCCATGAGGAATTAGTTAAGTTTGCGCATCGTTTATTTAATAATTTTGAAATCAATGAGATCAGCAACTGATAAAATGCAATATCTATTCGATTATCATAAACATACTATGGATTTTGTTACTGATTCGATTTTAGGGAAATGTGAACATAAAAACATATTACCCATACAGGACAGTCCAGATGGTATAAGATTAAAATGCGTAAATTGCCAAGAGGAGGAATAATTTATTGTTAAATATGGAAAAAACAGACAAAATTATAGGTTATAAAGGATTTGACAAAGACTGGAAATGCCGTGGTATGCAGTATGAAGTGGGGAAGGAATATACTCACGAAGGTAATATAGAATTGTGCAAAGAGGGACTGCATTTCTGTGAAAATCCATTGGATTTATTTGATTATTACTCAATACCAGATAGCCATTTTGCGGAAGTTGAAGCGACAGGCGTGGACGAAAAAGTTGAAGCGACAGGCGTGGACAAAAAAATCGATCCGGACTCCAAACGAGTGGCTAAAAGATTGAAAATAAAAGCAGAATTGGGGTTAGGGGAATTGATAGGACTTGGTATTAAGTTGCTTTTCGATAAAGTTAAATGGACGAAAGATAATAGTGCCACAGGCTACCAAGCAGGAGCGCAGGCCACGGGAGACCGAGCAAGAGCGCAGGCCACGGGAGACCGAGCAGGGGCGCAGGCCACGGGAGACCGAGCAGGAGCGCAGGCCACGGGAGACCAAGCAGGCGCGCAGGCCACGGGCTACCAAGCAGGCGTGCAGGCCACGGGAGATTGGGCAGTGGCAACGGCAGTCGGAGATGAGAGTTCGGCAACAATATCCAAAGGAAAGGAATTAGCAGAGGGTTGTGCTTGTTCTTTTGGCAGAAGCGGAAAAGCAAAAGGGGATAAAGGCTGTTGGCTAACGCTTGCCGAGTGGAAGAATATTGATAACCAGTGGCACCGCATTGATGTCCAGACCAAAAAGATAGATGGGGACGAGATTAAGGAAAATGTGTTTTATCAATTAGTAGAGGGTAAGTTTAATGAAGCGTAATATGGAAAAAGAACTATTTGAACTTGAACACTCTACCCACGATGAAGTGAGGAAAAATATCCAAGAATGTGAGGGCAACCATTTTCAGCAAGTCGCATTTAGTAGCTACCACGATACCCTGACCCAAATATGTTATGGCTGTCGAAAAATCCGCAAGGGGAGATAGAACTTTACCAGTAACACACTAACGAGGAGAAGGATAATTTAAGGGAATTATGAAAGAACACGAACACAAATACATAGCAGGACCAATCGGTGATGAGTGCGACTTTTGCGGACTTTTAAAATCAACGATTGAGAAGTTGGAGGGCAAAAAGAACAAATCTTTAAGATTATTAAATGAAATGACTACGACAGAACTACAAGACTGGGAGAATATAATAGATGCTTTTGAGCAAAACTTTCCTACCAAAGAGCAGGTGATAGTTTTTGTGCCAGTAGACATTAATGGTTGGGACTTTACAAGGTACTTTGAGGAAAAGTTAATAGAACTCCTCGTCTCCTGTAAAAAGCAATGGGTGAAGGAGATGGAAAAGAAGCTCATGCAACACTTTGACTCCCTTGAAAATGCTGATCTCGATACCAGCACAGAGCAGTGGAAAAACTACAAGTTTATCCGCAATAATATACGAGATGTCCTTAATTCAGTCGAGAAGGAATTAATTAAGTAAATTTATGAAAAAAGAGAAGGAAAACGAAGATCAAGATATAAATGTTCTAACAAAGAACAAAAACAAAAAAGTTCAAGACTTCGTTGATACGCTAAAAGATAATCCTAAAGAGATCATTGCATGGGCAAAAAGGGAGATCAACGAATACGAAGCGTTGATTAAAATACTAGAAAAAAGACTAGCAAAAAAACATGAGTGATATTGATAGAAAAATAATCATGTATGCGACTACCGAAGGAGGAGATGGCAGAGTGCAACAAATAGGCATATATGAAGCTTTGGAAGATATAGAAGTTATTATCCGTATGTTTGCACCCGAAGTGGTGATCTCTCTTGAATGGGAGAATGAAAAGGTGTTATAATAATATCATCGTTCTTTAAGAGGAGAGTTGACTGAATATTCCTGTTGTAAGCGGGAAAAAGTGCAAGAAGAAAGTCCGGAGGGACGAGTAATCTTGGCAAGTGCCGATAACATGAATCAATTTACTTACACGGCGCATCTGTGGATTATTCTAGGTAAAAAATTGCCCACGGACTCTCTTCTTAGTGAATGAAGTATCGCAACACTTCCATGAAAGGCCAAGAATTTCTAATAGTAATATTATCTCTAAGCCTAGGAGCTTCTGCTATACTTTTTTATAGTGATGGGTGGTTAGGTATTTTTCCTCTTATTGGGGGGATACTAATTGGCACATTGTGGGGCATATTTAGATGACACCAAATGATAAACGAATCAAGATAGCTGATATGGTCTTAATAAAATGGCATAAGAAGGCAAATCAATGGTGTAGGTCGGAATGGAAAAATGGAGCGCAAAAGGTTAGTTTTCATTTTTCTAAAGAACATGTTATAATTAAATGACCGGACTTTTGGAGAGGTCTGGATGTCTCGGGCCCGAGGTGTGTACGCAAAGCAGGAGGACAAAAATATATTTTTATAAAAATGAACCTTCCTGCTTTTGTGTTATAATATGAATATGAAAACTTTTTTTGTATTAGTGGTGTTAGCTCTGCTAATTAGTTTTTTTTGGATTAAGTTGCGATATAGAGAAAATAGCGTAATGGTTGATCCTCCAGTTTATACTGAATTTGAAACAAAGGTCGTACCAGTTGTCGAGACGGAAAAGATGGAGTATGAAGATTATGAGGATTATGGAAATCCGTCTGCGAGTGATAAGTTGTAATTATGCCGCTTTTTACGATATTTAGATAATATGGCAAGACCTTCGATATTTACAGAAGAATTAGGGCAGAAAATTTGCCAAAGAATTTCAAGCGGAGAAAGCCTGCGTTCCATTGTAAAAGATGAAGAAATGCCTTCGTCTTCCTCTATTTTTAGATGGTTGCTAGATGAGGATAAAAAAGAATTCTGGGAGCATTACGAAAAAGCTAGGAACATTCAAGCCGAAATGATGTTTGAAGAAATCTTGGATATTGCTGATGATGGACAGAACGATTGGATGGAACGCGAGTACAAAGATGGCAGTTCATATATAACATTAAATACTGAACATTTTGGTCGTTCTCGATTAAGAGTAGATACCCGAAAATGGTATTTATCGAAAGTCCTACCTAAGAAATATGGAGACAAGATGGATTTAACATCTGGTGGCAAACCAATTCCTTTGCTTAATTATGTTCGGGATAACGACAGCAACACAAAAGATACAGAAATTAAAGAAGAGGATTAGGGCAGTTCAAGGAGGTAGTTCTGCTTCTAAGACAGTTTCTATAATATTATATTTGATAGACAAGGCTCAATCAGATAAATTCCCTACTCTTACAAGTATTGTCTCCGAGTCTTTGCCACATTTAAAACAAGGTGCGCAATTAGATTTTTTGAATATAATACAATCCCATAATCTTTTTGTGGATTCAAGATGGTATAAATCTCATCCAGCTACTTATACTTTTGAAACAGGCTCTAAAATAGAGTTTTTTTCCATCGCCGAAGCTCGTAAGGTTAGAGGGCCAAGGAGAGATAGACTTTTTATAAATGAAGCAAATAATACTCCTTTTGAATCTTTTGAACAGTTGGAAATTAGAACTAAAGAGTTTGTTTTTTTAGACTGGAATCCTACTAATGAATTTTGGTTTAATCAGGAAATTTTAGGTAAACGATCAGATGTAGATCATATAATTTTAACTTATAAAGATAATGAGGCTTTAGATAAAGCAATCGTTCAATCATTAGAGCAAAGAATGAATCGTAAAGAGTGGTGGAAAGTATATGGTTTAGGTCAATTAGGTGAAGTAGAAGGCAAGATATATAAAGATTGGAAAATCATAGATGAAATCCCTCATGAAGCACGATTAGAGCGGTATGGTTTAGATTTTGGGTACACAAATGATCCTACAGCGATAATAGCCTTGTATTATTACAATGGTGGGTATATTTTGGATGAAATAACCTATGCTAAAGGACTTTCTAATAAGCAAATAGCTGATATATTACTTAATTTAAAAAAAGCCTTAATTATAGCTGATAGTGCGGAGCCAAAGAGTATTGACGATATCAAGAGTTATCAGATAAATATACTACCAACAGTGAAAGGTAGAGACTCGGTACGTTATGGGATAAATACGGTTCAAGGACAAAATATAAGTGTTACTAATAAATCTATTAACTTGATTAAGGAATATAGAAATTATTTATGGCAGGTTGATAGAGATGGTCGGGTACTTCAAGAGCCAGAGGGGGGTTTAGATCATGGACTCGATGCGGTTAGATATGCGATAACTTCTCTTGTCCCGATTATTAAGCGCAAAGAGATGCTGTCGAATATTCCCCGATTCGCCTCTATTGCAAGAAGTAATAAAGGACTATAATGGAAGAACCAGAAGTAATTGAGATAGACCCTTTTGTGTGGAATATTCCGGAGTGTTGTAGGGAGGGATGGGAGAGTTGTCCCCACGTCGTGAAGCGACAACAAAAAAGGCGTGTTAATAAAGGCTTATGAGCGACATAAAACCAGATACATTTCAAAAAGTAAAACCACATCCAGTTCTTGCTTCGCTTCCCGATCACTTGAAAGACCCTGCTAATTATTATAAGATACAAAAAGCAATACTAGAAGCTGGATCAACAAAACATTCTCATGGCGAAATTGGTGAATGGGGTAAGTGTAAATATTGTCAGGGGAAGGAATGGAACAGGAAGGAGACAATTTTGAGATTAGGATTTAAGAATGGCACACAGTATATATTGTGGAAAAAGACACACGAGGAGATTAAGCGACGTATGCCATTATTGGATTGGAAAGACAAATGAGCATAGACGATCAAATCAATAAACTCAATTCCGTTGTTAAGTTTCGGATAGCACCTTCGAAAATACATGGTGTCGGTGTCTTTGCCATTTCGGACATTTTCAAGGGACAAAAACTATGGGCGACTGAATTTCCACAGGCTTATAAGATAAGCCCCGGGAGTTTATCGAAACTATTCCCAGAGGTAAAAGAGCTTTTGCTTGAGAGAAATTGTCAGATGGTAAACGGTACACCCTTCATGTGGCCTGATTGTCATGCTCAAGCTTATATGAATCACTCCGATGATCCGAATTATGACGCTAATTTGGACTATGCTTTAAGAGATATTGTTAAAAATGAAGAAATCACGGAGAATTATAAGTTAATACCAGGCCACGAGGAGGTATTTCCGTGGCTTAAATAAAACATGTATCAGCATCAATGTATAAAGTGCACTGTTTCGTATGAAGACTCCGATCCCGATCCATACTTTTGCGAAACCTGCATGGTCGAAAAAGCGCGTATTGCAATGGAAGTAGACACGAAGTTTGCAGGAAGGATCAGTGAACCAGTGGAGGGTGCTTTAAAACAGTATGATCGTCTGTTACGACAGAAAGGTGGTAGATTCCCTTCGATGCAAGATATAGGTATTAGTTTATAAAAATATGTTATAATAAAGATATGAAAAAAAATAAAATTAAAGAGGTGGTAGGAGAAGTTGTAGAAGAAGTCCAAGAAGAGGTAGTAGAAGAAGTTAGAGAAAAGGAAGAGGTTGTAAAGGAGAAAGAATTGATTAAATTAGTTGCGCAACTTTCAAGTGTAGATATTGACGGTAACAAGACTGTATTAAAATTTGAGGGAGAAGCAGAAACGGTGGAAGAAGCCATTAGTCAAATTACTTTGCCAAAAGGGATCAATGTCAATGTTAAATTAACAGTGATTAAGGGTTCAACTGAACTCTTGAGGTCTATTACGGCCCTAAAAGCGAGGGCTATCTTTGAAAATAAGAATGTAGCACTGCTTAAAAACATCTTTAGAGGAATTCTATAAAAATATAAATGTCTCCTTCGATTTATGAATATATAAAAGAGCAGGAGTCGCAATTCGAGACAGAGGAAGTTTCAGTTGGGAGTAATTGGAATTGGAGCTTTCGGACACACGTTCAAATGATCTTCCATTTAAAAAATGGCGTCTTTTTTACAGGTAGTAATGACTACCTTCGTGCTTTCAAAAATATAATGGAGCCAATATTAAACTTGGCTTACTGGACAGAAGATATAGAGGTAAAAGACGTTGTATTTTATATTGAGGAAGAAGGAGGCAGAGTCTTGTCTTTTCTTATTAAGAAGTATCACGATGAGGTTTATGTCAAAGAACACAATCTAGATACTTTTTTTGATGAGTTGACCGAGAGCGATCTGGATTATGGGGGCGTATTGGTGCAAAAGACAGTTAAAGAGACACCAGAAGTTATTGACCTAAACACCATAGCCTTTTGTGATCAAACTGACATGCTTGGGGGGCCAATAGGTATAAAATTGTCTATGTCTCCAGCTAAACTACGCTCTATGGAAAAAAGAGGGTGGGGTAAATCAGAAAATGGAGCCAATATATCTATATCAGAACTGATAACATTAGCAGAGCCAGAGAAGGAGATAATGGGTGATTATAGCTCTAACAAGAATAAAACATCTGGTAAAAGTATTGAGCTTTATGTTGTGCATGGCTGTTTACCAGAGGCGTACATGAAGGACAATGACAATATGGATGATTATTATGACCAGATCCATATTGTGGGTTTTTATGCCAATAAGAATAAGGAGAAGCAGGGTGTAACTCTTTATCGTAAACCTGAAAAAGAAGGGACACTAAAGTTCCACACATCTAAGAAAGTAACGAACAGAGCACTAGGCCGTGGCGAGGGAGAGGCGTTAATTCATCCACAAGTTTGGACTAATTGTTTGACGATCTGGAAGCACGACATGTTGGAGGCTGGCTCAAAAGTTCCTTTAGTTACGGATGATCCAAATTATAGTAACCGAAATAAGATTCGGGACATGGAGACGTTGGAGGTTACTGTTATTGATGATGGTAAGTCTATAAAGCAAGTTCCAACAGTCGCTCCAGCTAATATTCAGCTGTTTGCAAATAGTATAAACGAGTGGTATGACCACGCTCAACTTACAGGTTCAGCGTTTGATCCTGTTATTGGTAAGCAATCAGTATCAGGTACTACCTTCAGAGGACAAGAGAGGCTCGTTTCTCAAGGGGCAGGTTTGCATGATCGCAGAAAAGGACAGAGAGCTAAGTTTATAGAAGAAGTTTATCGTGACTCTATCATACCGGATATTAAGAAGGCAATAATTGGTGGCAAGAAGTTTTTAGCAACGCTGACTTCTGATGAAATGTCATGGGTGTCGGAACAGTTGGCAGAAAATCACGCCAATAGAGAAAGAAACGAGGATGTGTTAAACGGGGAAATACCACGAGATAAAGAAACATTAAGGCAAGATTTCTTAACAAGTTTTAGAAAAACCGGCAACCAACATCTCATAGAGATACTTGAGGATGAGTTTGACGGTGTAGAAATGAAGATCGGCATAAACGTGGCAAATAAACAGAAAGACTTGGCGGCTATGTCAGATAAGATACTTTCTATCTTCCAGTTTATATTTGCTAATCCACCAGCTTTTCAACAGGCTATGCAGATTCCAGGGATGAGTAAGGCTTTCAGTGATATTTTAGAATTTAGTGGAATAAACAATACTGATTTTTCCATGATTACTTCTATGCCTTCTCCTGTGCAATCACCTGTCGGTACTCCTGCTGAATTATCTTTAACACCTACAGCATGACCGAAGACCAGAAAGCAAAAGTTATTCGCTTCTTAAATGATCAAACAATGTCTAATGCGATTTATGATGTTTTATTGAAGTCTTTTTTGAAGGCCACAAAAGATCGAAATGTAGAAAATCTAGCCGCATCCATGATCGCGATAGAGAGATTGGACGAAGCGTGGAAAGAGCTATCTAAGTTCAAGAGTGAGCAGAAAACTAAACAAGAAGATAGATTACAAAGAGGATTATAGTTTTGCAAAATAAAATATGGTATAATTAAGTGTAATTAAATATAAAAATGGAAACAAAAACAAAAAAAGTATTAGGAGTAGTTGGATTAGTAATTCTTTTGCTGGTGGTTTTTAATTACTCCTCTCGGGAAGTTCCGCTTGGTGGTTTTCAGAATGGAATTGTGTTGACGGTCGCAACTACCTCTCAACTCTCGGTCGGTACTACAGCAATATCTGTTTTTGCTACTTCTACTTGTGCAACAAGGGTTATTTCTACTACCGATAGGGCGATTATGCTTACTTTTAGTGATCGTTTGAATCAAACTCCGACAGGTGTTTTTGGACATCTGCAGTCGGCATCAACAACTGTTAGTTATGATGCGGGGATTTATGGTTGTGGATTGTATAAAGTATTCGGATTTGACGCTAAAAGTAATATTACAGTCACAGAGCTTAGGTAAAATAATTATAATTAAAAATATAAAAAGATGAAAGGTAAAAATAGTGTAAAAAAAAATAAGAAGGTGGGTCGGAAGAAGAGCAAAAAAACAAAAGTCGGATATTAAAAATTAAATTGTAAAATGAAAAAAATGTTAATAGAAAATTTAAAACCAATCCTTTTAGGAATACTGTCTATTCTAGGAGTTTTAGTAGGAGCATTGACTGGAGGTTATGCGACTTCTGTACCATCAGATACTAGTTTTGGAGCTTTTCCAGGCCCAGATGTCTTTGCCAATGTAAATGTGCATGGAACTTTTACTTCTGGTGATGGAACAGCGATTGCGACTTCTACCACTGCGAGTACATATACATTTGTGCAGAAAGATTTAGAAAATTATTCTTTGATAGACTTGATGGAAAATACTGCCGCCGCGAGCTTTACGTTACCTGCAACATCAACAATGATGCAATTGCTTAAAGGAACAGGAGCTAATAGAGAATGGTTAATCCATAATGCAACAAGTTCAACTAGTATTACATTAACTTTGGTGGCTGGTGCTGGAATGGATTTAGTAGCAGTTACAACTAATGATGATGTAATTGATCCTGGGGAATACACTCGATTGACTTGTTCTCAAATCCCTTATCGTGCCGCTGATAATGAAAACATTGTCTGTATCGTAGATGAATTGGCCAATGCCGATTAAAACTCTTTGTAATTTAACTTGCTGGGTTGTCACTCCCGCTATCAAAAGTGAAAGGTTCTCAAACCTTTAAATTGAATTTATTCGTAACAGGTTATGATTCCTTACAAAATCAATAACATATCATTATGACTAATGAACATGAGGTGGTAGATGAGTTAGCCGATGTCAAGGAGATTGAAGGTGACGAGTCTACAGACTGGCAAGGGGAACATAAGAAACTGATTGAAAAAGCAATAAAGAATCGAGAGCGAAACAAAAAGCTTCGTGAGGATTATAAACTTTTACAATCGGAAATAGAATCTTATAAAAGCTCCAAATCAGAAGTTCCAACCTCTAAAAATGGAACACAGCCCGATGAATTTGGTCTTTTACAAAAGTCGTTTCTTCGTACCGCGGGCATTATAACTCCGGACGAAGTAGAGCTAGTTAGGAGCACTGCTAAAAAGTGGGGCATACCTTACGATCAGCTAGATAAACTTGTTGATGACGAGGATTTCAAGATAAAGATTGAAAAACTGCGTACTGACAAGTCTAATGCTGTGGCTACATCTAATCTAAGAGGGGGTGGAGGTAAATCAGAAGCCAAAAATACTCCTGAATATTGGATAGCAAAAGGTGTACCACCATCTTCCGAGCAAGTTCCTGATAAAAAGACCCGAGTTACTATTGCCAGAGCGATGATGAAAAATGCAACTACTGGGGGCAAGAAGTTCTATAACGACTAAAAGTAAAAACAATTTTGTGGGGCATTATTAGTTTAATATCCACAAAAAATGTCAGTAGCTTAATAACATGGGCTACTATAAATCTTCTCTGATTGACATGGAAACCCAGAGATGGGCAACATGGGCGAAGATAGTTCATTGAAACCCCCAAGTAATTCATAGGTTGACATACGAGACCGATTTTCATATACATATCTTATGAGGAAAGGTCAAAAAATGCCTGAAGAATTGCGACTAAAAAGGATTGAATACATGAAGGCTCATCCGCTAAAATATTGGCAAGGCAAAAGCCGGAAGTATTACACACTTTCTGCTGAAGGTCGCCAACGGATAATAGAGGGTCTAAAAAATAGACGCGTATCCGAAAATGTATTGAAGCATGTCGCAAATTTAAATAAAGGCAAAACAGGCAAGGATCACCCCTGTTGGAAGGACGAAAAGAAACGTCCCTTGTATGGATCAATTCGTGAATTATATGAGTACAGAAAATGGCGAGATAGTATCTTTGAGAGAGATAATTATATTTGCATATTATGTGGAAAAAGAGGCGGAGACATTCAAGCCGATCACTTCCCAAAAATGTTTATAGATATAATTACTGAAAATAAAATTGACACTATTGAAAGGGCACAAGGCTGTGATGCACTTTGGAATCTCCAAAATGGTCGCACTCTTTGTATCAAATGCCACAGAGGTACTTTTAATTGGGGTAGGAACTTTCACGCTAAACGACTAAGCGAGAAGAAACTTCAGTAAAATGAAGTTATGCGATAGTCTGCTCTGCAAAGATAATCATAAAGAAATTGCAGAAGGAGATCCGAAGAGGTCTCCTCCCGCGAAAGCGGAGTAACAAGAAGGAATACCATAACTTACGAAACACTGTTTGAGGATGTGTTGCAAGACCGTTTGGATCACCCAACGACTTGGAAAGAGATGTGCGATGTGCTCATCACTGACACCCGAGTTATTTCGAGTTCCTACTGGTCTACAACACCATCCGTTCAGACAGTAACACGTGGCACAGGCCACTCGATGCAGACATTCGCAGAGACAGCCGACACCTTGACCATTTCAACCGGTCGAGACTTGGGTCTCTTCGTAGATTGGGCAGACTTAGCGCAGTCGCCTTGGACAAAACCTGCAGAACTATTCGATAGAATAGGTGCGCTCTTGAATGAGTTTATTGAGACAAACGTGCTGGCACAGCACGCCTCTTGGACAGACTTTGATAATGCTTCAATCGGTGGTGCCGCAGGAAATATTACAGTTTCCTCGACCAATATTGATGATATTATCCGAGGAGTTAAGAGGGAGATCAGAGAAGCAAATGGACAGGCGCAGATGAATGCAAATGGCGTTGGCTTTATCTGGAGAGTAGCCGACTTTGAACTATTAGAAGCATATATGCAAGCTAACGGCTTCACTACTGCTGATATGGCACTCAAGGCGGGTACAGTAGAGGGTGTGCGTTATCTAGGAGTTGATCATTGGTTCTCAAACGAACACGCTGCCAACCATGTCTTCGCTGGCGTAAAGAAACAGCAAAGACTAGGTATTCTTCGAGGCACTTATGGTAAGGCTCACACTATTGATTTTCCTGCTGGAGATACCAACACTTATCTTTCTGGGCGAAGTTACTACTCTCGAGTAGATATTGGACACTTAACACCAAATACAGTCGTTTCGATTGTGTACGATGTTAATGTAGCCTAAGTAGTTGTCTTAACCTTCTGCCCTTCTTGTGAAAGGGTAGAGATGTGAAGATAATAATAAATAAATGGCAACCATAGCAGACATAAACCAAGAAGCGAGAGATTTAGTAGACGCAGATACAACCTCGTATCCGGCGGCGACACTTCTTCGGAGGATAAACGAGGCTTATGAGAAAGTAGTTGGCTGGATTATTAACGCAGATGGAACTTGGCAGTTTGATGATACCAACTACAGTGATTTTCCTATTGGTACCTTTACGCTAGTTAATGGTCAAGAGAAATATAGTTTTAATGATCGTTTTCTACAGATAGAGGAAGTTCAGATAATGGATAAGGCGGGTAAATATCGAATAATAACTCCTGTTGATCAGAGTGAGTACAGCGACCTTGTACCCTTAACAGAAGCCTATGCCACTGATGGATTGCCGGAATTTTACGATAAAATAAGCGATGACACGATTAGGCTTTTACCTGCTCCTGATAATGGCGTGAGCGTCACTCTTGCGGCCGGGCTTAAGATTAAATTTAAGCGAACAGCCGATCTCTATACTTCGGCGCAAGTAACAACTGGGACCAAAGTGCCTGGCTTTGCAACTGCGCATATGATTCTTGCCAATATGGCTGCTTTGCCTTATGCAAGTTCATATAAAAAGGACAGGGTTGCGTCAATAAAGGCAACGATACAGGAGATGAAGACGGATTTATTAAAACATTACGGCCTTAGGCAAAAAGATGTGCGTAATATAATGACACCGCGTAAGATAAAATATATTTAATGTCAGTTGTGTCATTAACATTAGGGGAGGCAAAGACAAATGCGAGTTTAAGTCTTGAGACCAAAGACCCAGGTCTTACTTGGGATACGATTGTGGGTACATGGGATGAAGCAAGCGGCACATGGGAGACGGCGTTAAGTTCACTTGCGAGGGAGGCAAAGACAAAGGTTTCGTTAAGTTTAGAAAGCAAATAAATATGATGTTTAATTTTTTAACTACTACTTTAACATCGGCTGTAATTACTTTATTAAGTGCAATAGGTATTTATAACTATCTTCCTATTGATTATTTAGAGTATAACAGATCGGAGACAAGACTAGGTTCAACTATCACCACTATCAACGCAACGGACTTGATCAAGGACTCTAGGGCAACCATAAATACTAACTTTACAAATTTAAACAATACCAAGATTGAGAATTCTACTACCTCCGTGGCCGCGATCACTACTCTTTCCAATCTTGTCTCTATTGGAACCATTACAACTGGTGTATGGAATGGAACGACATTGACAGTAGGTTTCGGTGGAACTGGATCAACCACATTATCTTCTAATCAAGTCTTATTAGGTAATGGCACAACTGCGATAAAAACAGTTGTAGGCTACGGTACTACTGGACAATTTTTAACATCAAATGGAGGTGTGGCTGCCCCTACTTGGCAAACATCGGCAGTGGATCAGGCGATAAATTATACATGGACTGGGGCGCATACTTTCAACACAGCTACAACTACTTTAAATGCGACAACAACAATAGCCGCTTCAGGAACATCAACTGTGCCTGTAAGATTCAATTCTTTGCCTTATGCTTGGCCTACATCACAATTTACTAATCCTCTTTCGATAAGTTCAACTCTTACCCCTTATTCAACGAACACTCCATTGTTTATGTTTAATAATGGAAAAGGGGATTTAGGATTTACTTACCCCGATTGGCAATTTATAGCATCTACAACACTTACTTCTGCTTCAGCGACAACTACTGTCTCTAATATACCTCCAAGAAAATTCTTAAAAGTTTTTATAGAAACTACTGGGTCGGCTGGCAACGATGATTGGGCGCTTAGATTTAACCTTGATGGAACTGGGACATATGGAGTAAGAATTAGTGAAAATGGCGGTGTTTCAGGTGCTAGTAATGCTAATCCTAGTTTAAATTTGAATAGTACTGCGTTTGATACAGACGCGTTTTGGGATATATCAATCCAAAATACGGAAAACAGGCGAAAACAAGTTAGTTTTCAGGGGGTAGTAAATTCTACGGGAGCTAACGCCCCGACTTCCGTTGAGGGTGTAGGTGTTTGGAATAACACCACTGCACAAATAAACGCCATTAGTCTTAAAACTGGAAGCAATAATCAAGATACTGAAACGACCAAAATAACGGTTTATGGATCAAGAGAATAAAATGGGACTAAAAACACCACCACAAATCATACGAGATTTCAGTCTAGGAATGACCAATGAACCTAGAGAAAGTGATACTCGTTTTTCCCAACTTCTTAAAAACTATGATGCGCATACATTCAAGAATAAATTAGTTCCTTTTAGAAGTTCAGAGAGTGGAGACGATGCACCGACTACAAGCAAGAAAAAGAATTTTGTTGTTGCTTTAGAAACTGGCTCAACTTATAGCTTATACGCCTTAGGGGTAGTTAGCGGAACAACCAGAGCGGAGATACTTCGAAAAAATTTAACCACTGCAGCCAGTGGATTAAATGATAATACTTGGATATCTCCTGCGGCTAATCAATCAGCAAACACTTTTTCTTGGTTTGAGCTATTTGTTTTCTACAGACAGACTGGATTGATCTATGGGGCCAGAGGCACTTCTGCAACAGCAGGAACAGCTATTTGGGCCTTTAGTCCAACTGGTACGGCTTTCTCCGAGTCAAATTTAACTGTGACCTTTACCCACATAGGACAAGGTTTGGTTCACTCTAAGGATGACAACCTTTACATCCCTTACTACAACAACGCCGGCGCAGCAGGAGCGAAGTCTTTTATAGCTAAAAACGATAATGGCTCTTGGACGGCCACCGCATTAACTCTTCCCGACCATCTTATCCCCGTCTCTGTCGCTGAATATGGCAACGCTCTTGCTATCGGGTGTAAACCGGCTTCAGGTGTTGGTGAATCCGTAGTCTTTTTGTGGAACAGGGACGAGACAACGACTGTTTTATCCCAGAGTATTCCTTGGGGAGAAGGGAGTTTAACGATATTAGAGGAGATTGAAGGTTATTTGGTTGGCGTTTCGTATGTAGGAACATCTGCCATCAATTTCAAACAGAAAGCTGTCTTTAAATATTACGCTGGTTCCAAGCCCATTACTTTTCTGGAGCTAGTGAACGATACAACCTTTGATGATAGTCCTAACGATATCCCTATCGTTAAACAAAAAGTCAATAACTATCTATATTTTTCAATGAAGATTACTCTAAACGGAGTAATTCAACATGGTGTTTGGAAGATAGGGAGAACAAAGAGTGGTACATTCTCGGTGGTTATGGATCGACCGTGGGACAATGATACCGTTCCGGTAGCGGCGGATGAGGTCTTTGCCTTCTTTTTAGTTGGAGATTTTATGTTTATCGCTTACGCGGACGGCGGTGTGCATGCTGTATCAAAGACGAACGACACTAACTTAAATGCCGTTACTGCTATTTGGGAGACTGTAATCATAAACGACGGAGACTCCTCTGTGACTAAGAAATTACTCGGAGTAACGGCTATACACGAAGCTCTACCCGCTAATGGTCAGATCGTGGTCAAGTATAAGAAAGATGAGGAAACAACTTTTACGACGATTCTTACAAACACAACTTTAAACTCTTTGCGAAAGACTGCCATAAACATCGAAAGTAGTGGAGCCACTTTACCTCAATACAAAGAGATTACTTTTAGGGTGGAATCAACAGCCGCAGTAGGTGGTACAACTGGCGATATTGGTGTACCAACAGGTATTAAATGGGTGTCTGAAGTTATCGCAGATGATAAGTTTGATTAACATGGAAGAAAAAATAAGACAAATCATACGAGAAGAGTTACAAAGTATTACAGATATTGATAAATCTAGTGTAACTACTGAACAGGTAAGAGAAATCTTCAGAGAGGAGTTTCCAATACAGTTAGCTCAAAGCGTAACTACCCTAGAAGGTAATCTTCAGTTACTTGATAGCCGTAATATTATAGTTGGAGCTACAACTGGTACGAAGATTGGAACTGCCACCACACAGAAACTTGGTTTTTTTAACTCTTCACCTGTTGTTAGACAAACCGATGGTGCTGGATTAACAAACAATGTCGCTGCGGGAGGAGTAAATGATACTATCGCCAATTATACAGACTTATCTACTTATTCTAACGATGCGGCCGCCATTAGAAATGACATACATCAACTGGCTAGGAAGTTAAAAATTATTGGGGATGCTCTTAGAACATACGGGTTTTTAAGTTAAAAATGTTATAATATATATATGGTAATCACACAAGGTCGTTTAGATGAAATAGGAAGATTATTACAATCTGGTCAAGTAAAGCTACCAGAATTTGGTGTTGTAGCACTTCCTGATTCACCCAGTACAGGTTTATCTTCGTTGGGAAAAGTGATTGACATAAGTTCCGGTCAAGAATTAGGTAGTATAAGTCCGTATGGAACTCCAACTATTACAGGACAGAGATATAGTGGTACTATCACAGGCGCTAATCTAGTTCCAAGTGTAACTCCTAACTATACAACTCCAGATCAAACAAATTATTCATCTGTTACTGTACCGACTGTAGCGGCTAATGAACTTTCAGCTCCTCAACGACAAGAAAGTGATTTTAATAAAAGAATCCAAGATTTAAACGAAATTATCGCTGGTAGACCTGCTTATGAAACTGAACAGAGAGCGGCCCGAGGTATTCAAGGTAGAGAAGCCACAGAAGCAAGTTTGTATAATCAGCTTTTAGGATTAAAGGCCCAGACAGAAAATATCCCCTCAATACTCCAAGCAGAATCAATTGGAAGAGGTAGAACTGCTGGAGGCATTGAACCTATAGAAATCGGGAGATTAAGAAAAGCCGGTATCCAAGCTAATATCTTAAATGCTCAATATAGTGCCGCTAGGAATGATCTTGCTAATGCCGAGAGACAGCTAACTCAAGCAGTGAATGATAAATTCGCTCCTTTTGAAGCTGAAAGAGATGCAAAGTTGAAGAATCTCCAAATGGTGCAAAGTTCTCCTGAATATTCTGAAGCCCAAAAACAAAGAGCCGCCACAGCAGCAGCTAAGATAGCTGCAGACTCGGCTAAAAAAGAAGCGGCCAAGACAGCCGTCTCAGATATTCTAAAATTAGCTAACATTGTGGCCGCTAGTTCCGTTCAAGATGTTGGAAATGCTGTGGTTTTACAACAATTAAGCGCATTAACCGAAGGAGATAAGGGATTGAATTTAACTCAATCGGATGTATTTAAAGCTCTTGGAATTGCTCAGAAATATCTCGCTAAAACCCCAGATGTAACTGCAGTAATAGGTAGCATAGAAGAATTTAAAGCAGTTAATGGAAGATTACCAAAAGATACTGCGGAATTGAATAAATTTACTCAAACGAGAAGTGCCGCGGGGAGAGCACCTAGTGTTGATGGAGTAGTACAAAAAACTATTCTCGGTGGTCTTGTCAAAGAAGAAAGAGCTTATGTGAATACTGTTCAAGATAATGCAAGACAAGATGAAAATATAAAGACCTTTTCATCTGTTAGAGCCTCTTATCAAACAGCCCTTTCTGCTGCCGGTAGAAAAAATGGAGCAGGAGATATTGTACTTATGAGGATGATTGCTAAAATAACCGATCCGACAACAGGTGTGCGAGAGGAAGAATTTAGAACCTTTGAGGGAGCACAATCAACTCTTGCAACCTATGGCATAGCTCTTACTAAAAAGATGTATGCTGGAGATAGATTAACTCAATTTGGTCGAGAACAACTTTTAGATCAAGCTAATGATATTTATTCTCAAAGAAAAGAAGCTTATGATGCTTCTTATAACTTCTTTGTAAATCAATTAAATGAGGCGGGATTAGAGGGTAAAAAGTTTATACCATATTTTGTAGCACCTGGAATAGAGAAGTCCACTGGAATGTTACGAAGTGCTGATGGAACACAAGAAGTTAGTTTGGTAGATTTGACACCTATTCAAATCGAAGAAGCTAAAAAAGCTGGATGGAAATAATATGGCACTATCTTTTCAAGATAAAATAAGACCTGTGCCGACATCAACTTTATCGTTTCAGGATAAGGTTAAACCCGTTACTTCTGTTACTCCCGAAATCCCAGAACGAACATCATTAGTGGATAATATATGGACTGGATTAGTTAATAAATTATCTGGCGAACCTTTAGTTTCAGCAGAAGAACCAACTGCATTAGAACCCACCGGTATTTTAAAAACAGCTGGGAGAGTATTAGCTAATATTCCAACGGATATTGCAGGATTGGCGACAGGTTTATTGAAAGCACCTGGGCAGACTTTTGAAACTCTTTTACAACTTCCATCTGCAGTAAAAGGATCGTTAAAAGAAGCTGGCGTAAAAGAAACGCTAAAAGCTTTTGATCCTTTGGCTGCTCTTTGGGGACTTGTGCCTGGAGCAACTCAAAACATTATAAAAGCAATGGACGCTAGCTTAAGAGGCGAAGACCCAGCTCAATTTCTAGATGAAGCTCGAAGGGATATTGAAGAACATCCCGTAGGGAACATATTGCCATATCTTGGATTGTACGCACCTAAGGGGCCTAGGGGTCTAGGGGAAGATATTACTAAGGGAGTTAAGATAGGAAAAGAAATAATAACTACTGGGACTTCTGATCTTTATAAGGCAATTACGGAAAAAAGTCCTGAACAAGTGGATGCCTATTTAACAAAACAATTTACTAAGGGTGTCAGGCCTTCTGTTGTGGGGAAAAAGACACTTGGTCAACAAGAAGCATATCAAGAAAGAGCATTATCTGGAGTAAAAACAATCGTAGAAAACAAACCTAATCTCAAAATATTAGATGAATTTGGTGATGCGACAGGGAATCTTCCTCAAACACTTAATGAATTTGCTCAGGGAATTGAACAAACAAGAAAGCAAATCTTTTCCCAGTACGATAGTTTACAAAAATCTGCTGGACAAAAAGGAGCTGTTGTCGAACTTAAATCAATTGCAACTGAATTAAAAACAATTTCAGAAGATATTGTTTTGCAAGACAACGTACCAGAGATTGTGGATTATGTTCAAAAAAGAGCTGAAAGTTTATCAAAAAGAGGTTCTTATAATACGGAACAAACTCAAAAAGCAATCGAACTATACAATCAGAGTTTAAATGCTTTTTATAAAAATCCTAGTTATGATACTGCAACTAAAGCAACAGTTGATGCAATGATAGTTAATCGCCTACGATCTGGGTTAGATTCAGTTATTGAATTAACTGAAGGTGCTGGTTATCAAGAATTAAAAAACAAATATGGAGCACTTAAAACAATCGAAAAAGATGTTATTCATCGTTCGATAGTAGATGCAAGGAAAAATAACAAGGGATTACTTGATTTTACAGATATCGTTTCTGGAGCAGATGCTATTAAGGGAATACTTACAATGAATCCAGCGGAAATAGCCCGCGCTGGATTCATGAAGGGGATAAAAGAGTATTTTAAATACCTAAATGACCCTAACACAGCGATAAAGAAACTGTTTGAAACAGCCGAAAAGTATCAGTCTAGCGGTTCTCCCACCAAAGGATTATCAAATACACCAATATCGGCAGTAGAAAATACATTATCACCAACTCTACAAGAACAAGGTAAGGTTGTCAATAGTGTACCTAAAATTCAAAATAAATAAACCACCTATAAAATGGTATAATGAACAAATGGCTTTAGATAAAAATCTTAAAAACTTAAAAATACTTCTCTCCGCTATGGAGGATGACCACCTCGGCAAAGAGGAGTTTATAAAGTCCTTTGAAAGCGTGGTACAACTCATCCAAAAAATGCAAATAAAGAATCAAGAAGAAATTACTGAATTACAAAATCTTTACGAAACCACAGTTGTTTCTTTAAAAGACAAAAACAGAACTGATATTGCAGAAGTGAAAGAGCAAGTTATGTCTTACTGCATGAAAGAAATGGAAAATATGATGACGGCGCACACAGAAAAGATGGAGGCAATGGACGCAAAGATTGCATCAGTAGTAAATGGAAAGGATGCAGACGAAGTAAAAATCGTCCAAGATGTTTTAACTCAAATAAAACTTCCTGAATATAAGGAAACTGTCTTAGACACACCGGAACAGCTTAGGGATAAGCTCGAATCCTTAGAAGGCGGAGATCGTTTAGATAAAGACTCAATCAAAGGCTTACAAGAAGAAATGGCTAGTCTTAAAGAATTGATTGTAAAAGTCGGCACTAGCAGGGGCGGTGGAGGCCCTAATGCGAACGCAGTACAGAGTTTTGATATTTCAAGCCAATTTGACGGTGTTCTCAAGGTTTTCCAGATACCGCGACATAGAGTTGCGTTAATGCTTATTTCTAGTCAATTTCCTATAATTTTTCGCCCAACAACAGATTTCACAACCGCAAATGTTGCCTTAAATTTAACAGCCGAAGTCTCTGCCCCGACCGCAGGACAAACGGGGATATTTCTTTATATAAAATGATGAAAACTATATTTAAAATCACCTTAATAGTCTTAGCTAGTTTCATGTTCGGCAGATATGTCCTTGCCGCGCCTCTCTCAAATCTCCTTAGAAGTGTTGTACCAGAAACAGATAATAGATATTTTGTAGGCACCACTACGGCAAAATGGCGAGGAGCATTATTTGGTTCTGCAACATCTACTGCGGATAATGGTTGGAATATAACCGCCGGCTGTTTCTCCATAAATAGCACCTGCGTAGGCGGTGGCGCAGGCACAATAACTGGAAGCGGAGTAAACAATACTTTAGTAGTGTGGACTGGAACAACCGCCATAGGAGCCACTTCTTCTCAACCTCTTACGGTGGGTTCAATCAATGCGACTACTACGGCTACATCTACTTATGCAGGCGGAATAAATGCAACAAGTGGCTGTTTTGCAATCAATGGAACCTGCGTAGGTGGAGGCGGAGGCGGTTCAGGCACAATCAATTCAGGCACCATAAACCGATATGCTTACTATTCAGGAGCGACTACTTTAGACTCGGCTAATTATCTGACAACGGATATAACCAATCAAAGACTGGGAGTAGCCACGGCGACACCTTTTGCCTCATTGTCTGTGGCAGGAATTAGTGGACAGACTGTGCCTGTGTTTGCTGTTTCTACTTCTACGGCTTCGGCTACAAGCACTGCTTTTATTATAGATAAAGACGGATTAGTTGGAATTGGAGATGAGACTCCTGCAAGTTTACTTACTGTGGGAAACGGAGATTTATTTCAGATAAACTCATCTGGTCTTGCGCTACATCCTCTTGGTTTAGTTGGGACTCCCTCGATTTCTTTTGTCGGAGATACTAATACTGGAATGTGGTCATCGGCGGCAGACACGCTAAACTTTTCTACAGCAGGAAGCGAACGGATGCGGATTGATTCTACTGGTAGAGTGGGTATCGGTACTGCAGCACCTTCGGCCACTCTCGGAACCATAGGCACTATAAATTTTGGTAACGTAAAGGGAAGTGGGCAAGATATTAACTTCTATGGCGGTAATTCAGGTTCAACCCGCACATATTTTAGAGTGAGGGCTGATCTTGATTCCAGACTTCAATTTTTTAATAACGGAACTGACACGCTCGGGGGCCAGTGGTTTACAGGAACAGGAGGGATGGAATTTTCGGCAATGGCTAATCGTAATATGGGTTTTAGAACTGGTGTTGATAATAACAATTTAACCACCCATCTAACTATTGGTGATACGACTAACAATGTAATTCAACCTTCATATTTTGACAATGGAAACCTAGGGATTGGGACTAGCACGCCCAATAATCCTCTCCAAATTTTGGGTAATACTTCTCCCCAACTTCTTCTTACGTATGGTTCTGGGGGTGCCAACGCAAAACATTTTTATGCTTCTTCCACTGGAAGCGCTTTAGCCCTCGGCACTCTCAATGATAGTCTTTCGACATATACGGAACTAGTGCGGCTTAATTCTACGGGGTTTGGCATCGGTACTACCTCACCCGGTACAATGCTTTCTGTAGCAGGCGATGGTGTAATCGCAGGAGCAACAACATTTAGGCAATTCAACGCTACTTCCACCACTGCCACTTCAACCATTCAGGGCTTTCTTGATGTCAACGGCACCGGCACCAATGCTACTAGCACCATAGCAAGCAATCTCTGGGTAAAAGGAACATTAAGAACTGGCACTAACTCTGTATATTTTAGTGACGATGGGATCACTGTTAGTGGCGGTACAATCACACAGACCACTGCCGCCACAACTAGCTATACTGGAGGTGTTTCGATGGCAACATTAAATGTAACTTCGACCACCGCTACATCAACAGGCTCAAATGGTTTCAATCTTACGGGCGGCTGTTTTGCAAGAAATGGCACTTGTGTGGGAGGTACGGGGACAGTTACTTCAGTCGATGTGGGAGGTGGAGCCAGTGGGATGTCTTTCACAGGAGGGCCCATAACAACTTCAGGCACTCTAACAATGAGTGGCACGCTTGCCGTAGCCAATGGCGGTACAAATAATAC
>Ga0213870_1000292_pt1 | contig 25936 bp, 30 predicted proteins | sample WICALVC2017_Meta_FD_160119 | JGI IMG/M metagenome (GOLD analysis project Ga0213870, IMG submission 160119) | Freshwater microbial communities from subterranean cave lake in Wind Cave National Park, South Dakota, United States - WICALVC2017 | ecosystem: Environmental > Aquatic > Deep subsurface >... | reverse complement strand
GCCCTTTTGGACCATTGCCAGACCTTCGGAGAAGGAACCGACATCGTCATACCTCTCTCGGTAGGCTGGTTGGCCATCGTGACGGATGTGGAACTCCTCCCTGCCCTTTTGGACCCAAGCCAGACCTTCGGAGAAAGAACCGACATAGTCATACCTCTCCTGGTAGGCTGGCTGGCCATCGTGACGGATGTGGAACCACTCCCTGCTCTTTTGGACCCAAGCCAGACCTTCGGAGAAGGAATAGACAAAGTCATACCTCTCCTGGTAGGCCGGCTGGCCATCGGGACGGATGTGGAACTCCTCCTCGCCCTTTCGGACCCAAGCCAGACCTTCGGAGAAGGAATAGACATCGTCATACCTCTCCTGGTAGGCCGGCTGGCCATCGGGACGGATGTGGAACTCCTCCTCGCCCTTTCGGACCCGAGCCAGGCCTTCGTGGAAGGAACCGACACGGTCGTAACCAAAGGTTTCCTTGATCTTCCTCAACTGGTTAGACGACGTGTTCATCACTTTCCTCCTTTTCCTTGTTTGAGAGAACAGAAGCCAAAGGTTAAAGGTTCTTTTCGGGGCAAAACCTATGTCTTACCCTATTCTTTTATTTTAGCATACCCATAAATATTGTCAATATTTGAGACGGGGTGAGGTGAGGTGAGACGGGGTGAGGTGAGGGAGGTATGATAAAGAAGTTAGGATACAGTGTCCCAAAATACGGCTCAAGTGTTGGTGGTCCTAAAATAATTTTTAGTTAAGCTTATTCCAACTTGTCAAAATTAGTCTGAAAGTTATCAATAGAAGACTGCTGTTTTTATTTTATGCCTATCCTTTATTTATTTAAAACCTTTTATTTTTATAAGAGCTGATGTAGAATAGGTAGAATATAACAATATGCCAGACAAAATATTTCACAAAATCAGGATTGCTTTTTTTGAAATTGAGGAATGGGAGAAAGATTATTTTAAAAATCATCTCAATGGTTTTGAAACGGTATTTTATCCAGAGGTCCTTTCTTTAGATAATGTCCGTTCAGTCAAAGACTGCCAGATAATTTCTATCTTTATCCAGTCAAAAATTAACAGGGATATTCTTTTAAAACTGCCTCAGCTGAAAATTATTGCCACCCGTTCAACCGGCGTTGACCATATTGATTCAGATGAGACAGAAAGAAGAAACATCGCCGTTTGCAATGTGCCGGAATACGGAGAAAATACGGTGGCTGAACACACTTTTGCTTTGATCCTAACCTTATCCCGAAACCTTTATAAATCCATCCAAGGGGTGAAAGAAAGGGGTTTTGGGTCAGACAGGTTAAGAGGGTTTGACTTAAAAGGGAAGACATTGGGTGTTATCGGCATGGGTCATATCGGCCGCCAGGTAGCCAGAATCGGCCAAGGTTTTCAAATGAAAGTTTTGGCTTTTGACATCAGAGAAGACAAAAAAATGGCAAAAAAGCTGAATTTTCAGTATGTGCCGCTGGAAAAATTACTGAAAAATTCTGATATCATAACTTTGCATCTGCCTTTCAATGAAAAGACAAAACATCTGATAAATTCGTCTAATGTAAATTCAATAAAACGGGGCGCTTATTTAATCAACACGGCCAGAGGAGGAATTATTGAAACCGAGGCCCTGGTAAAGGGACTTAATAACGGAACACTGGCCGGCGCCGGCCTGGATGTCTTGGAAGAAGAGCATCATATCAAAGAAGAGCTTGAGTTATTAGCCAAAGGATTTTTAGAAAAATACGATGCTAAAACGATGCTTGAGAGTCATGTCTTAATGGAACAGGATAATGTCATTATCACCCCTCACAACGCTTTTAACTCAAAAGAGGCGGCGGAGAAAATTTTAGAGACAACTGTTGAAAACATACAGTCATTTATAAGAGGGAAAACGGTTAATGTAATTCAATAAATCACAAATTCAAAATCACAAATTAAAAAAATCTTTGAATTTAGAAAATTAGAATTTAGATATTATTTGTAATTTTGTCCTTGTAATTTGGAATCTATAATGACATACGACTTAATCATTATTGGAGCGGGGCCGGCGGGGATTTCAGCCGGAATTTATTCCGCCCGCCAACGGCTGAAGATTTTGGTTATTTCCAAAGACATCGGCGGACAGGTTGCTAAAAAAGCGGTTGATATTGAGAATTACCCGGGCTTTGAAAAAATCTCCGGGCCGGATTTAGTTAATTTTTACCAAAAGCAAATCCAATTTAATAATTTAGAGGTGGCTTATGAGGAGGTGGTAAATTTAGACAAGAAAGACAATATTTTTATTGTTAAAACAAAATCAGGAAAAATATATGAGGCCACGGCAGTCATTATTGCCTCGGGGGCCGAATCAAAAAAAATAAACATCCCGGGCGAAGAAGAATTTGCCGGCAAAGGCGTAAGTTACTGTTCTTTATGTGATGGCCCCTTATTTAAGGATAAAACAGTGGCGGTGGTGGGCGGAGGCAATAACGGTTTTGAATCGGCTATTTTTTTGTCAAACTATGTTAAAAAAATTTATATCTTGGAATATTCAGAAACGATCAGGGCCGACTCGGAAAATCAGGAGCTGGTGGCGGCAAATAAGAATATTGAAATTGTTACAAGGGCTAAAACTCTCCGTATTGAAGGAAAAAACTTTGTCAATTCCATTTTTTATCAAGATATTAAAACGGGTGAAGAAAAAAAACTTGACATTCAGGGAGTTTTTGTAGAAATTGGTTATCTGCCGTCAACATCTTTTGTTAATAATTTAGTTGATTTAAATGAGAAAAGGGAAATAATCTTTGACCCAAAGACATTGGAAACCAAAACAGCCGGCTTGTTTTCGGCCGGCGACTGCAATGTCAGCAAGTATAAGCAAATTGTTATGGCTTCCGGCCAAGGAGCCGTGGCCGCCTTGTCAGCTTATGAATATATCAAAAAGGCTCATTCAAAAAGAAACTATTATGAATAAAACTAATTTTTAATTCTCTCTCACGCGACTGCGCAGTCGCACAATCGCCTGAGAGTGTGATAAGAAAATTATATGCCAGAGAAGTCTTTTGAGGGAGAGGATTTTTTAAAAGAGCAATACTGGGGCAAAGAGGAGTTCAGGGAGGCAGTGGAACGGTCTCTCCAAAGTAAAAAAAGAATAGTCAAAAGAAAAAAAGAGGCGGGAAAAACCGAGGAAGACTTTAAAATTCCGCCGAAACCGAAAGAGCAAATCCCTCACTATTTAGAATTGATTAAAAATGTCGCCCAAAGACATCCAGAATTATTAAAGAGAGACGTCTTATACAAGAAATTTATCGTCAAGCCGGAAAACATCTCCGGGGAATACTTTAAGAATATTTTCTTGGGCAATTTTGCCGAGCAGGCCGGCTACACCAGAGAACAAACTCAAGATCCCCAAATAAAAGAATTGGTGATAAAACAATTTGAAGAATCAACCAATCAAAAGTTTGGCCAATACCAGATTCCAGAAAAAGAACATCAAGAACTGGTCGACCAAATTGTCAACGATCAAAAAACCAGCCTTGAACGGTGGCTCCAATACCTAACTTCACCTGAAGCCCAGAACTACCCCGAGGCCTTTCGCTACTTTGCCTTTGCCGAAATGTTAAAATTGGGTAGTTATGACCGGGACAGAAAGAAATTCACTAAAAGAGAAACCAACACCGCCGCTCCCTTCCCTGAACTCAACCATCAAGCTCTGGCCGTTGTTTTAGATGAGTTAAAAAGGTATCAAGAGAAACAAGAAATAGCCCTTCCTTTAACCAAAGAGCAGGAAGAGGAACTGCAAAAACTACTTTTGAGCCAGAACTTCGGTAATCTTTATGGTTGGTCGCTGGAATATGTCACTTCCCTTATTTATCCTGAAGAAAAGCTGCAAATCACCGATGGCCAGTGGAAACAATTTAAAAAGGGTTCCGACCCAAACGAATTAGTCAAACAAATACAACAATACCGCACTGACTGGTGCATTGCCGGCCAAGGTACCGCCCAGTCTTACCTTAGAAGATCAGATATCTGGATTTACTTTTCCAATGAAAGCGACAAACCCGATGCCTCCTCCATCATCCCCAGGGCGGCCATTGTAAGTGACGGTCAAACCATCTCTGAAGTCAGAGGAATCTTCAATACCAAAGAAACCAAACAACATTTAGACAATTACATAACTCCCCTTGTTTCAGAAAAGCTTAAGGAATTACCCGGAGGCCAAGAATGGCAGGGTGCCATTGAAGACGCCAAAAAACTGACTTCCATTTATTTAAAACAAGAACAGGGAAAGGGTGAAGAATTGGATAACGACCCAGAATCCCTGAAATTCCTTTACCAGGTTGATAAAAAAATAGGAAACACCGGCTATGGACAAGATCCCCGTATCCAAAAAATCATCAGCAAAAGAAATCTCAAAAAAGACCTGGCTTTTGTTTTTCACACCACCCAAGACAAAATCAGCACAACTGAAAAAGAGTATTTAAGAGGAGATATACTATTTCACTATGGAGACCTTTATCTCAGTAGCCTCACCTCAGCTGAAGGATTAAAACTGCCCGAAAGTGTTGGGGGAGACCTTAACCTCGGCAACCTCACCTCGGCTGAAGGACTAAAACTGCCCGAAAGTGTTGGAGGAGGCCTTTACCTCACCAACCTCACCTCAGCTGAAGGTCTAAAACTGCCCGAAAGCGTTGGAGGATACCTTAATCTTAACAGCCTCACCTCGGCTGAAGGACTAAAACTGCCCGAAAGTGTTGGGGGAGACCTTTACCTCGGCAACCTCACCTCGGCTGAAGGACTAAAACTGCCCGAAAGTGTTGGGGGAGACCTTTACCTCGGCAACCTCACCTCAGCTGAAGGTCTAAAACTGCCCGAAAGCGTTGGAGGATACCTTAATCTTAACAGCCTCACCTCGGCTGAAGGACTAAAACTGCCAGAGCATATTGGGGGAGACCTTAATCTTAACAACCTCACCTCAGCTGAAGGACTAAAACTGCCAGAGCATATTGGAGGATACCTTAATCTTAACAACCTCACCTCGGCTGAAGAGAATAAATTAAAGAAAAATCACCCTCATTTAAAAGATAAAATAAAATAGGATGATGGCGAAAATTAAAAACATAGAAGCCCGTGAAATCAAAGATTCAAGAGGGGATCGGACGATTGAGGTTGAGCTAAAAACAGGTAGGGGAAGTTTTGCCGCTTCCTGCCCATCAGGAAAATCAATGGGGAAAAATGAGGCCGCGGCTTTATCAGTCCCAAGGGCGATTGAAAATGTGAACAAAATCATTGCGGTTAAATTAAAAGGATGGGCGGTCACAGAACAAAAAGCCATTGACGACTTAATGGTAAAACTGGACGGAACGGAAAACAAATCAAGATTAGGAGCTAACGCCATACTCCCTGTTTCTACGGCCGTTTGCCGGGCCGGAGCTGAAACTAAAAAAATTCCCCTTTACAGATATATTATGGAAATTGGAAATTGGAAAATGAAAAATAGCAATTTAAGAATGCCCTTGCCGGCTTTCAATTTTATAGAGGGAGGAGCTCACGCTGACAATGACTTAGATATACAAGAGTTTATGATTATGACGGAAAAAAAATCTTTTAAAGAAAACTTAATTTTAGCCAATAAAATTTTTGGCAACTTAAAGGACATTCTGGCAAAAAATTATGGACCGGACTTAAAAACCGGCGATGAAGGCGGTTTTGCCCCGCCGATTAGCAAAACCGAACAAGTTTTTTTCTTGTTGAAAAACGCCGCTGGGAATGAAGAAATTAAAATAATTATTGACGCCGCCGCATCGCAATTTTTTAATAACGGAAAATATTTTTTAGAAGGAAAAGAACTTTCCCGCTCTGAATTGTTGGATTTTTACAGGGATTTGGCCCAAAGATTTCCTATCGTTGCCATTGAAGACCCGTTTTCTGAAGAAGATTGGCTGGGTTTTCAGGAAATGAGAAAAGAAATGTCAAATACCATTGTTATCGGCGACGATCTAACAACGACCAATATTAAAAGAATAAAAGAAGCTCAAAGCAAAAAGGCCTGCAACGGAATAATTATAAAGCCAAATCAAATCGGCACAGTGACAGAAACAATTGAGGCGGCAAAACTGGCAAAATCATATGGCTGGAAAATTATAGTCAGCCACCGATCTGGGGAAACAATGGACAATTTTATTGCCGATTTAGCGGTTGGGGTCGGCACTGATTTTATAAAATCCGGCTCTCCCACCCAACCCGAAAGAATGGTAAAATACAAAAGACTACTGGAAATCGAAAATGAGCTAATTAGATAAAAAGAATAATTAACAAAAAGAGTGCAATAAACAAATCCAATAAATAAAATCACAACAACATACACCCACGCACCAACGCACCAACGCATGGGTGTAAAAATATAATGCCTGTTTTCCATTTACATAGTCTACCAAAGAGTAAAAGGATTCAGACGATAGGAGAGTTTTATGATGTGATTAATTCACTTAAGAACAGAACGGAAGTGCGTGCCTTTTTTAAAGTTCTTCTTACTGCAGATGAAATCGCAAGTTTAATGAGAAGAATAGAAATTGCCGTGTTTTTGTCGGCTAAGTTTAGATATGAATAAATTATTGGAATGCTGGAAGTTGAAAACGGTAAAATATCAAGTGTCCATAAGAGTTTGTTGCAAGATGACAGTGGGTATAAGATAATAATTAAAAGGTTGATTGAAAATAGGAAAAACAGGCTTAAGCGACTCAAAAAAGCAAAAAGGGGAAGTTTATCGCCAATGAGTAGAATTAAGAAAAAATATCCCTTACATTTTTTACTGAATAACTTGCTTGATACGGCTATAGAAAAAATTTCAGAAAACGAGAAAGAACTAGAAAAAGAAGCATTGTTATATACTCCATCGTCAACATTTTTAAGAAAGAATAAAAAAACGGTTAATTATTATTCTACACCCACGCGTTGGTGCGTGGGAGTAAGATGAGTGAGGGAAATTATACAGAAAAAAGTAGGGATTTTGAAAAATGTGGCAGAAAATTTAATCTTGCGAGAAAAGAACTAAAGGATTTTATTGGTTGCTTTTAATAGGGAAGATATTAAAAGGTATGAAAAAATTTCAGAAAATTACTTAAAAAGTACGATTAAATATTTTTATGGCCAAATTATTTTTATTAAGGCATTTGAAGTCGCAGTGGAATGAGGATAACCGTTTTGCCGGATGGGTTGATAACCCCCTTGCCAAAGAGTCGGCTTCGGAAGCAAAAATAATTGCCCAAAAGCTGGCTGGAGAGAAAATTGACGTTGTTTACACCTCCCCCTTAATAAGAAATGAAGAAACGGTATTAAGAATTTTTGACAATATGCCGGAAAGGTACCCCCTTTTTTTTCACCTTGACGGAGGCAAAATGCAAAAATGGGGAAATTTTGTAGACATTAGCCAAAACGACGTCCCGGTGTATGTTTCTGAAAATCTTAATGAAAGATATTACGGAAAATTGCAGGGGTTGGATAAAGACGAAGTTATTAAAAAATATGGCCAAAAAGAAATCCACATGGAAAGGCGGGGGTTTTTAGAAAGACCGCCCAAAGGAGAATCATTAAAAGATGTCTATAAAAGGGCTGTGCCATTTTTTAAAAGATATGTCCCAAAGGACTTAGAAAAAGGAAAAAATGTCTTGATAGTAGCAAGTCATAACAGCTTGCGGGCAATTATAAAATATGTTGAAAGTATCCCGGATAAAGATATTGATAAATTGGAAATAACGTTTGGGTCATTGATAAGTTACGAATTTAAAAATAATTCTTTTGTGAAAAATTAAGCACTTGCATGACCGATTGGATGGTTATATAATGGTATATATAATTATAAACACAGTAATTAAACTTAATAATTATAAATGATAATGGCGGATGATAAAACAGACTTTATTCATCTTTAACATTTATAATAAAAATTCATGATCAAATTAATTAAATTTATAAAATCAAAATTCCATAAAATAAATATAAACAAAAACTTAGTGCTGATAACAATAGCAGTCGTAAGCATTGCTTTTACTGGTTTTTTAATTTTCAGTAACAATAATAATGCTTCGGCTGGTCCTGTAGCTGAAAAAGCCATTGATTTTATGAATAAAAATGTCATACAGAAAGGCAAAACAGCCACCTTGGTGGATTTCTCAAAAGAAAGCGGGGTGATAAAAATGAAAGTAAAAACTGGAAGCAATACTTATAATATCTACGCGACAAAAGACGGAAAATTATTATTTCCCCAAGGCCTTCCAATAGACTCAAGGCCGAAAAAGCAAACAGCCCAAAATAGTGACAGCCCAAGCGCATCTTTAAGCAATACAACAAAGCAAACGTGCGATAGCCTGCAAAAAACGGATAAACCTTTATTGGAAGCTTATGTTGTTTCCAAGTGTCCTTTTGGTTTGCAGATGCAGAGAGCAATGGCTGATGCCGTAAAAAAGATTCCATCGCTGGAAGAATTTACCAAAGTAAGGTATATCGGCGATATTGTCAATGGGAAAGTAACGGCTATGCATGGCGAGCCGGAGGCCAAAGAAAATCTAATGCAGATATGTATTAGGGAGGAACAGAACAATAAATATTGGGACTATATATCCTGCCATATAAAAGATGGTGATGTTGAAGGTTGTTTGGACGAAGTTGGTATTGACCAAAATAAATTAAACACCTGCATGAAAGACGAGAAACGAGGTCTGGCTTACGCCAAAGAAGATTTTGACTTAAATGAAAAGTACAACATTAGAGGTTCGCCGACATTAATTCTAAACGGACAAGAAGTGAACGAATCTGATTTTGGCGGAAGATCGTCTCAAGCAATAAAGGAGATAATTTCTTGTTCATCAAAAACAAAACCAGATTTTGCTTCAAAAAAGTTGAACAGTGAACAGGCGGCTACTTCCTTTTCTCCAACATACAGCAAAAACCCGGAGAGCAGTATAAATACGGCTCCGAACAATAACAACACGCCTGCCTGCGCCCCATCATAATAATAAAAGGAGATGATCAAAATATACACAACTCCAACCTGCGTTTACTGTAACACTCTAAAAAAATATCTGGATTCAAAAAATATTTCCTATGAGGAAATTGATGTTTCCCAAGACGAAAAAAAATTAGAAGAAATGATCAATATTTCAGGACAAATGGGGGTTCCGGTAGTTGACATTGACGGAAATATTGTAATTGGTTTTGATAGACAGAATATTGACGAATTATTAAAATTAAAGTAAGACTTTAACGGAGGGATGAGAAGTCTTTTTGTATATTCTTATTTTTTTATTTTAAATCCAATCGATGACAAAAGTCGCCATCAATGGCTTTGGCCGCATCGGCCGTCAGACCTTCCGAAGAATTATAGAAAAACATTCTGATATAGATGTTATTGCCATTAATGATTTGACTGATGCGAAAACATTAGCCCATCTTCTCAAATACGATTCCAATTACGGAATCTTCCCTGGAAAAATAATTTCTGGAGAAGATTTTATTGAAGTTAACGACAAGAAATATAAAGTTTTAAACGAAAAAGAGCCGGGAAGATTACCGTGGAAGAAATTTGAAGTAGATATTGTTTTGGAATGCACCGGTCTTTTTACTGAAGACACGGAGGCAAGAAAACACATTAAATCCGGCGCAAAAAAAGTGATAATTTCAGCTCCTTCAGAAAATGAGGTGCCCGGATTTATCTTGGGAGTCAACGAGGAAAAATTTGATGCCAAAAAGGTTGACGTAATGGATATCGGATCATGCACTACCAATTGTTTAGCGACAATGGCAAAAGTTCTTAATGATAATTTTAAGATTATCAAAGGTTTTATGACTACCGTCCACAGCTACACCAACGACCAACGGATTCTTGATTTGCCCCATAAAGACTTGCGCCGGGCGCGATCAGCCGGTTTAAATATTATCCCAACGACCACCGGAGCGGCTCGATCAATCGGCAAAATGATTCCGGAATTAGAAGGAAATCTTGACGGCATAGCCCTAAGGGTGCCCACACCAGTGGTTTCTTTGTTAGACTTAATTGTTGAAATTGAGAGACCAACGACCAAAGAAGAAGTAAACGAAGCTTTTAAAAAAGCGGCTGAAAAAATGAAGGGTATTTTGCGTTGCGAAGAAAATGAACTGGTGTCAATGGACTTTAAAGGTGATTCTCATTCATCAATTATTGACATCCCCCAGACAATGGTAAAGGGAAACTTAGTAAAAACAGTAGGATGGTACGACAACGAATGGGGTTATGCTTGTCGTTTAGCGGAGTTCGCTGACTTTGTCGGAAAAAAATTATAAATTTTTAAAAATTCCTTAAAAAGACCCCGAGGGGAATTTTCTTCTCGGGGTTTATCGTTATAAATCAATGTCCCCAAGAATTCGTTTGATAATACTTTCACTCTGCGCTGTTTTGTTTTTTACGGCGACACCCTACATAATTTTGTATTCTCTGGGATATCGTATTGACTTTGCAAAAATGAAAATAACGGCTACTGGAGGAATATACGTCAAAGCTTTGCCGGAAGGAACAGAGGTGGTTATTGATTTTAAAATGAATAACAAAACCGGCATCCTATCTAATGCTGTTTTTGTCCAAAATCTCTTTCCCGAACAACATAATGTTTTGATAAAAAAAGAGGGGTACCACGATTACAAAAAAAACCTGACGGTAAAAAAAAATCAGGTGATAAAATTAGAAAATGTTATTTTATTTAAAAAAAATATAAATTTTAATTTATTTGAAGATCAGGTTGATAAATTTTTCATATCGCCTGATGGGAAAAAATTGTTTTTTTTAAAATACCTGAATGCAGAAAAAAGTAAAAAGACTGATGTCGGAATTGTTAACTTAGAGAATCAGAAAAAACAATTTTTTGCCTTCTCTCCTGTTAACGGCGAAATATCAAATATCCAGTGGTCCAACGATTCAAATAAGGTTTTATTTTACAAGGAAAACAGTTATTTTTTATTGGAGCCATTTGGGCTAAAACCCGAGATAACCAATCTTCTTTTTTTGAATGATGCTAAAAAGGTATCTTTTAACCCACAAAATAACAATCAGTTTTTTTTCATTAAAAACAAAAATCTTTACGCCGATACTCAAAACCTGCCGATTGTTAAAAATGTTATTGACTATCAAATAACCAACCAAGAGATTAACTGGCTTTCTGACGATGGATTTTTATACCATACTGATTTGTCTGGTAAAATAAGGGATAAAATAAGCTCATCGGGCATACCCGTCAAAAAAAACAGTTTCTATAAAATATCAATTTTCTCAGGGCAAATTTTTTTAGAGGAGGACCAATCGCTTTATCTGTTTAACCAAGATTCAAAGATATTTGAAAATTTTTATCGTCCAGTAACGTCTTTTAAAATTTCCCCGGCGGGAGAGAAGATTCTTTATTGCAATAATAATGAAGTATCTTATCACTTTTTTGAACAAAACGATCTTAAAAAAATATTGTCCCAAAATACCCTCCAAGAAATTAGCGACTGTTCGTGGCTAAACGACGACTACTTAATCTTTATATCTGGAAATAATATAATAATTTCTGAAACTGATACGAGAGACAACACTAATAAAATAAAATTGCCCGATAGTTTATCTTTGCCGAATGGCGAAAATATTAACATTAAAAAACCGCATTTAATTTTCAATCAAAGAGATAAAAAATTATATATATTAACACAAAAAAATCTCTTTGTTTCAGAAAGACTGACCCCGTAGTAGCAAAAAAACGCCTTAGGGCGTTTTTTGCTAACTTTATTATCTCTTCTGCCACTGCGGTGCTCGACGGGCTCGTTTCAGTCCAAATTTTTTCCTTTCTCTCATTCTCGGGTCTCTGGTCAAGTAACCTACCTTCCTTAATCTTTTTTTAAAATTATTATTAAAAGCCACTAAAACCCGGGCGGTACCGTGTCGAACTGCTTCTGCTTGAGCACTTCTCCCGCCGCCTCTGACAATTACCGTAATTCTAAATTTATCAAGGCATCTCATTTTTATCATTGAAGCAGCCGCGGTATACTGATCTTCTTGGACGGTAAAATATTCTCTATAAGGTTTACCGTTGATTAAAATTTGCTTTTCTCCTCTAGTGAAGAGACGGACCCTGGCAGTTGCTGTTTTTCGACGCCCCACCGCATCAAAATAATACTCCGGTTTCATCTCTTCTTTCTTGTCTGATGGTTTTAATATGATATCATGTGACCCAGGATCAATCTTTCTCTCTGTTTTTCTTTTAGTGACAGTTTTTGTCGTCATTTTTAAAATTTTTTGTTGGATTTATAAAACTAAAACTTTTTTATTATTTAATAAATTTTAATCTCTTGATCATTTTGGCCCTTAACTTGTTTTTAGGAAGCATCCCCATTACCGCCTTTCTAAGTATTTCCGATGAACCTTTTTTTTCATAGATTTCCTTCATCGTCGCACTTTTTAAACCACCCGGGTATAAAGTATGGTGGTAATATATTTTTTTTTTAAACTTCTTGCCTGTAAATTTCATTTTATCAATATTTTCAATAGTGACTAAATCACCCATATCTTTATATGGAGCAAAGCCTGATTTATTTTTTCCTCTCAGCAAAACAGCTACATTCGCAGCAAGCCTTCCTAAAACTTTATCGGTGGCGTCAATGATGTGATTTTTTCTTTGAACTGGCCCCATATTATTTAATTATTGAGTCAATTCTATAATTACCATCATGGCACTGTCTGAATTACGAGGACCCATTTTTATGATTCTGGTATATCCTCCCTGTCTGGTCATATAACGAAGGGTAATTTCACCAAACAATTTTTTCACCGCTTGCTTAGACAATTTCTTGGCAAGCAATCTTCTGTTTGATATTTTATTATTTTTAGCTCTCGTAATCATTTTTTCAGCGACTATCTTTAATTCTTTGGCCTTAGCTTCAGTTGTTTTTATTTTCCCTTGTAAAAAAAGACTATCCGCCAATGATTTTAAAAGGGCTTTTCTATGACTCTTTGGCCGTGATAAAATTCTGCCTTTGTTGCGTTTTCTCATGCGATAGTAATAAGTTTATCCCCCTCCATATAAGTTTTAAGAGTTTTATTAAGAACAGAGAATAAGATAAACTTTTTATAAGATCGTTTACTCTAATTTTAATTCCAAACTAAATTTTTTTAATTGCCTTTTTAATTCTGTGATCGCTTTGTCCCCCATACCTTTCATTTCAGTAAGATTTTTTTCAGATTTTTTTAAAATATCCTCTAATGTTTTAATATTATTGTCTAATAGGGCATTTTTTGTCCTTTTTGACAGTTTTAAACTCTCAATATTTCTTTCAAGTATTGATTCTATGGGCAATTTTTTCCTTCCTGTCAACTCTGGTGTTCCCCCATTAAAAATTAAAGTAAAATGCTTAATTAATATTTCAGAAGCTTTATAGAACGCTTCCTCGGGAGTTATAGTCCCGTCGGTTTCTACCTCTAAGGATAACTTATCAAAATCAGTCCTTTCTTCCACCCGCATGCTTTCAACATAAAAATTAACATTTTTAATCGGAGTAAAAACAGCATCTAAAACAATAACGCCTATTTCTGATTTCTTTATATGTCTCTGTTCTTTGGGTTCATAACCGATCCCTTTTTCCACTTTAATTTCTATATTAAGCTCCGTGTTTTTATCCGTGATTGTAGCTAAATGCATCTTCGGGTTAACCAATTCTATTTGGGGAGTCATCTTAAAATCAGCTCCAGTAACCTTCTTTTCTCCCTTAACTTTTAGTTCCACTTTTTGTTCACTACCTTCGTGAATTATGAATCTAAAATTCTTTAAATTTAAGATAATCATAATCATATCTTCCAAGACCCCGGGTATAGTAGAAAATTCGTGCAAAACTCCTTTTATTTTCATTTCCGTAACGGCCGCTCCCTCTAAAGAAGATAATAAAATCCGCCTCAGGGCGCTTCCAACCGTAACTCCATAACCCGGATAAAGACCTTGTATTTCAAAAGTAGCTTGATTTTTATTTTTTTGGTTTTTAATTATCTTTGGTGGCGATGGAAGAGGAATCATAACTATTAAAACGCAAGAATTATAATAAAAAAATTAAAATTAAGTTATCGCAAAATTTTATTAGAAAAGTTTTACGATAAATTTTTAATTTTAAATTTTAATCTTGAGATTTGATGTTTAATTTTTAATTATTAAACCTATTATATAATAAGATCTGTTAATAAATTTGGACGGCGATCCGTTGTTTATACCGGCAATGGTAAAATTACGCCCTTAAAAAATTGTGAAGCAGAAGCTTATCATGAAATCAGTTTATTATCTTGAGTAAAATTCAAATATTAACGAAATTTCAACTGGAGGATTAACTTCTTGGAAGGTGGGATAGACAATAACCTTTCCAAGAAATTTTTCCTTATCAACACTTAACCATGAAGGTGTTTGAATCTTTTTTAATATTTCTGATAAATTTGTGAAAATAATTTTTTTCTTTTTTGGTTCTTTTATGTTTATGGTATCGTCTTTTTTAACTTGGAAAGAAGGTATGTTGACCGGTTTACCATTAACAAGAAAATAAGCGTGGGAAACAAGCTGGCGGGATTGACCTCGTGACTTGGCAAACCCCAAACGAAAAACAACATTGTCCAGCCTACATTCTAAACGTTTAATAAGCTCCTCTGCCATATTATCCACTCCGGTCATTGCTAAAGTCTCTTTTACATATCTTTTAAATTGCTTTTCTGACAAACCGTATAATCTCTTCAAACTCTGCTTTTCCTGTAATGATTTTTTGTATTCGGAAGACGAACTCTTTCTTCTTTTTGCTGGCAGCTGGGCAGGTAAGAACTTCTGATGAGATGTTTTGCTGTCTTTTAATTTAGGACCTATCATTTTTAACTGTTTTATTTTATACCCTTCTGACTTTCTTTGATCGACATCCATTATGGGGTATTGGCGTAATATCCTTTATGGATAAAATATTTAAATTATGATTTACTAATGTTCTTAAGGCTGACTCCCTCCCAGCCCCTATCCCTTTTATGAAAATTTCTATTTTCCCTAGAGCTAATTTCCTGCATATATTAATAATCGCCTCGGCTACCCGGGAAGCGGCGAAAGAAGTCGCCTTTTTAGTCCCCTTGAAACCAACGGAACCAGCCGATTTGGTCGCCAAAACCTGGCCCTTGGCATCGGCAATAGTAATGATGGTATTATTATAAGAAGAAGATATATAGATTTTACCTTCTAAAACATTATGAACAGCAGAGAGCCCCTTTGATTGTTTTTTCAATGATTCTTCAACTCTCTTTGTTTCTTCTATAACATCTTCTATAACATCTTCCTGATTTTTTTCTACAATATGTTTTTTACCCACTTTATTAAAAATATAATTTAAAAATATGCTTTGGACTTTTTTATTTTTATATTATCGCCTATGTTGGACTCGGCGGCGGCTTGCGGCCAGAACCCATCGTTCTTCTAACATTTCCCCGAATAGTCCTCGTATTGGTCTTCGTCCTCTGACCCCTGACCGGCAGTTTCTTTAAATGCCTTAAACCCCTCCAAACTCCAACATCTTTTAACCTTTTGATATTGACCATAACCTGCCTTCTCAAATCCCCTTCCACCTTATATTTTTTTTCAATAAATTCTTTTAAATCATTGATTTCTTTATGAGTTAAATCTTTGGCTTTTTTATTAAAATCAACATTAGTCTCTTTTAAAATTTTTTTAGATAAAGATCTCCCTAATCCATAAATATAGGTTAAGGATATTTCTATTCTTTTGTCCTCTGGAATATTTACTCCGGCTATTCTGGGCATAATTTAGAAGTTAGAAGTTAAAATTTAGAGATTGGAGACTAATTATAATTTTCAACCTTGACGTTGTTTATGTTTTGGATTTTTTTTGCATATAATATAAATGCGTCTGTTTCTTAACACAATTTTACAGCTATTGCAAATTTTTTTAACCGATGGTCGAACTTTCATAAAACGGTAACGCAAATTAACAAAACAATGCCAACTTAGAGATTTTGGAAATTCAATAATTTGTATCTTTTTTATTTAAGCCTATAGATAACCCTTCCTTTTTTGTCATCATAAGGCGTCATTTCCACAGTTACCCTATCACCCGGCAGGATTTTAATCCTATTAATCCTCATTTTGCCCGACAAAAAACCGAGTATTTCTCTTCCATCTTCCAATAAAACTTTAAAAGAAGCATTAGGCAAAGCTTCAATCACTCTTCCTCCCTGTTTAATATTCTTTTTGGAATCTTTTTTTTCTTCCACGCCCAGTAATATGAAACACTAATAATATTAACAAATTCGTTCTTATAAGTCAACTTTTCCCCTCTTTTTTATTAAAGAGGTTGTGATAAAAAATGGTTAAAATGGTTCATTCCAGCCATTATTTATTTTTTTAACGGCTAAAAGATTTAGCCATTAACCCTTCTCGGCCAAAGAGAAAAATAATAAGACTCGCTTAAACTGGTTTTTCATAGATCTTCCCATTGCCTTTTGTCGCGGTTTCCGCCGTTTTTTCTTGGATTAGCGACTGCTCATTTAAAGCTGGCGATGGCACAGTTTTAACTTTTCCTTTTTTTATCTTAGAAACGTGAATTTTTCTTCCTTTGATAATTTTTTCTGAAACCAACAAATTATGGACGGTGTCCGAGGGCTGGGCTCCATTTTTAATCCAATATAAAATCCGTTCTTTTTTTAAAGATTTTTTCTTGGTTAAAGGATTAACATATCCTAAGATTTCAACCGATCTTCCCCCTTTGGCTGACCTCCTTTTGTCTAATACTGCTATTCTGAAAAACGGCTGATTCTTTTTGCCTTTTCTTGTTAAACGAATAACTAACATATTTACATAAAAAAAGAATAAATTACTTGTCGGCCCATTCCTTAACTTTTAGAGATTCCTTTGCCGCTCCTTCCTCAGCTTCCTGTTTGGAATCACCTTGTCCCTCAGCCACTAACTCTTCATCTAAGAATGCCCCGACTATAAATTTCTTTTTATGGTCAGGCCCCCATTCTTTTATAACCCGGTAAGACGGTGTAATCCCAACTTTTTCCTGGGCTTGCTCCTGAAAGTGGGATTTGGCGTCTTTATACAATTTTTTCTGGATAATTTCCGGCAAGTTTTTAAGAAGAAATTTTTTAATAAATTTATCAGATAAACCATAACCCGAATCAAGATAAACGGCCCCGATGAAGGCCTCAAAGGTGTTGGCTAAGATATACTGCCTTGCCTTGCCCAATTCTTTTTCCTCCCCAACGGACAAGAGTAAAAAATCATTTAAGCCGATTTCCTCGGCAGTTGAGGCAAGCATTCTGGCATTGACCAAAGCGGCCCGCCAATTAGTCAGTTCCCCCTCAAACTTTTCCGGATATTGCTTATAAAGATGTTCTGTTATCACTAATTCTAAAACGGCATCCCCCAGAAATTCCAGTCTTTCGTTATGTTCCAGTCCAGATTCCGGATTTTCATTTATGTAAGACCTGTGAATAAAAGCCTGTTTTAAAAGTTTTTTATTCTTAAATTCCAAACCTAATTTTTTTTCCAACAAGGAAAAGTCCTTCATTTTGGTGTTGGGCGTTGGGTCTTGGATTTTAAAAAAAGCACATTCTAAAACCTAACACCCAGCACCTAACAACTATTATTATAATTGTTTATATACTGTCCCTAAAACGCCGTTGACAAATTTACCCGAAGTCGGACCGGAAAAAGTTTTGGCCAGTTCAATGGCTTCGTTGATGGCAACTTTGGGCGGAACTTCTTCTTTATTGCTGTATAAAAGTTCGAAAAGTCCGATTCTAAGAACATTTCTGTCAACGATGGGTATTTGGAGAATTGGCCATTCAGGAGCAGATTTTTCAATAATTTTGTCAATATCTTTGAGATGTTTGGCTACCCCGACTGCTAAACTTTTAGCAAACTCTACATCCTCCAGGCCCGGCCCAAAATCTTTAATATTTCTTTCAATAATTCTTTCCAAAGAATTTTCTTTTCTGCCGTAAAAATCCCACTCGTATAAACTTTGCATTGCTATTGATCTTGATAAATGCCGCGAAGCCATAATAGGTTTTGGGTGTTGGGTTTTAGGTGTTAGCAGCAACAAGGGCATATAATATCTAACACCAAATATCTAACACCTATTTTTTGGAAAGTTCTTCCATGCTCATCGGCCCTTCCATTTTCTGGGTTTTTTCTGTCCTTTCCATTTCTTTTTTTCTTAATTTTTTCTCTTTTTTGGTAAGCTTACTGAGAACATCTATAAATTCCTGGCCTTTGTAATATCCGCAATAACGGCAGATAATATGGGGCCTTGCCGGTCTGCCGCATTTTTGACAAGTCGTCAAAAGGGCCGGTTTAATATAAAGATGCATTCTCCGTTGCCCTCGCTTGGAACTGGTTCGTCTGTGTTTTGGAACAGCCATTTTTGGGGTGTTAGGCGTTGGATTTTGGATGATTTTTACCAATATCTAAAACCTAATATCTAACACCTAATATAGCAGATAATTTTAATTTAAACAAGTTCTGACGGGAGAAAAACTTTTGCGGTGAATAGGACAGGGCCCAAATCTTTTCAGTTTTTGAAGGTGGAGTTGCGTTCCGTAACCCTTGTGGTTTTTAAATCCGTACCGGGGATATTTTTTATGAAGCCTTATCATAATTCTATCTCGGGCAACTTTGGCGATAATGCCGGCCGCCGTGCAGGAAAAAACTTTTTCATCAGCCTTGATAATTGATTTTTGGGGAGTTTGAGAGTTGATTTTAAAATTTCCGTCAATAAGTAAAAAATCGGCGGTCCTACCAATACGACGGCCGTCAGATTTACAAGATAAATCTTTTAAGGCCTTCTCCATTGCTAATTTCGTTGCTTCTAAAATATTTATTTTGTCTATTATTTTTTCCGAAACCACTCCAATCCCCCATTGTATATTCTTGTGATTTATAATCTTTTCGTTCCATCCCTGCCGCTTTTCTTCAGAGAGTTTCTTGCCGTCTTTGATCTTTAAAAATATTCTGACTTTATTCAAAATGTCGGAATATTTTTTGGGGTTTATGTTTATCATTAAAGCAACGGCGACAACGGGGCCGGCCAAAGGACCCCGTCCTGACTCATCTAACCCAACAACAAACTTATTACCCTGATCCCACAGTTTTTTTTCTTCATTAAAATTAGGATATCGCATATTTAAATTTTATCAGTAATTCAGGCAATAAAAAAGCTCTTTTAAAATAGTTATCTCGTCCGAGACTATCTAATCCTTTCTATTTTTAACAACCAATTCCGTCGAAATTGGTTGTCAGCTTTTTGCGGTCTTTAGGTTATTTTGAGCCATAAGAAAAGCAAGGTCTGACCTTGCTTTTATTTCCCGGTCGGACAGGGTTTCCTGGCAAGGTGACCTCGTAAGGCTTTTGCGAGGTCTGACCTCGCAAGGATACCTTGCAAGGACATCTGCGAGGGGAACGGCTCAATGGAGATTCTCCATTGAGCCGTTAAAAAGGACTTTCCCCTTCAATACGCCAATCGATTGGCGTATTGAAGGTTTTGCCCGTCAGCCCATATTTTAACAGGCAAGCCCAGTTTGCCTGTTAAAGATTTATCCCCTAAACACGCCAATTGATTGGCGTGTTTAGGGGTTGCCCGAAAAGTTAAAAAAAGTCCCGCTCGGGACTTAAAACCTTTAAGCGGGACTGACGACGGCCATTTTGGCCTGCCATTGACGTTTGTAACAACTGTAGCAGAGACCACGGACTTGGATGACTTTTGTCCTCCCGCGCCCGGCGCGCTTGCCAATCCTGCTTCGCTGATGGCAGTTGAGGCAGCCGACTCTCTGTTTTTATGGACAGTTTTTGGCTGTCGGCAAACTGCCCAGACGGCTGCTGTATGAGCCCGTTAAAAACAGGCAAAACCGGCAAAAAAAGAGCAATGTCCGACCTTGCTTTTAACATATTAACCCCAACTATTGACAATGCATCTTGATTATGCTACGATTAAGGTATAGGGTAAAACAACGGGTTTTGCTCTTCAATAAAGGCGCCCCGAGGGCGCCTGAATAGACCTTTGACATTTAGCTTCAGTTCTGTTCTCTCAAACAAGGAAAAGGAGAAAAGTGATGAACACGTCGTCTGAAGACCAGTTGAGGAAGATCAAGGAAACCTTCGGTTACGACTATGTCAGTTCCTTCTCCGAAGGCCTGGCCGTTGTCCGAAAGGGCAGGGAGTGTTTCCACATCCGTCCCGATGGCCAGCCAGCCTATGAGGAGAGGTATGACTGGGTTGGTTCCTTCTCCGAAGACCTGGCAAGGGTCCGAAAGAGCAGGGAGTGGTTCCACATCCGCCACGATGGCCAGCCAGCCTACCAAGAGAGGTATGACTTTGTCGATTCCTTCTTAGAAGGTCTGGCAGAGGTCCAAAAGGGCAGGAAGCGATTCCACATCCGTCCCGATGGCCAGCCAGCCTATGAGGAGAGGTATGACTGGGTTGGTTCCTTCTTCGAAGGTCTGGCTCGGGTCCGAAAGGGCAAGGAGTGGTTCCACATCCGTCCCGATGGCACAAGGGTGGATTAATCCTCGTAGCCTTGGCGAAGGAGGAAAAGTCAAAATGTTATGCCCGGCGGCTTTATTGCCCCCGGGCTTTTTTTTGACTCTGCCTATTTTTAACGGCTCACACCGCGGTGTGAGCCGTTAAAAAGTCAGATAAGAAGCAAAATAAGGCCATTATTTTTAACGGCTCAAATAGCTATTTGAGCCGTTAAAACAGATAAAAATAAGCCGAAAATACATCGCCAAGTATCCTAATTCAAACGTGAATTTGCCGCAAAGGTAATCAATTTATTTCCCAATTCTTTAAATTTATACCTTGGGGGCCAGTTTAGCATAATCTCTTTAAATAATATCTGAAATAGAGTAATATATTACTATTATGATTAAAAAAGTGGTGGTTTCTGCGGCCGGACAGGGAGTGAGAATGCTGGCTCTGACAAAAGAAAAATCAAAACATCTTATTGATATTGAAAATAAGCCTTTTCTGGCTTATTTATTGGATAATATTTTGGAAGCCGGATACAGGGAAATTATTTTAGTGGTTGGTTTTAGGGAAGACATGATAAAAGAGTTTTTGAAAAGTTATCGTTTTGACCCGACAAATTACAAAATTGAAGTAATAAACCAATTTGATGTTTTAGGGCCCAAGGAAAAAGAGTATGGGACTGTCTGTCCGATAAAATGCGTCAAGGAATTGATAAAAAATGAAAATTTTATTTCTCTCTGTGGGGATAATTTTTATTCTACGGAAGATTTAAGAGAAATAAATACCGATGATGATTTTAATTATGTTGTTGGTTTAAAAAGTGACAATCCTGAAAGATACGGGGTGTTACTCGAAGAAGACGGATTTTTAAAAGAAATTATTGAAAAACCAAAAACCTTTATTGGAAACCTAATAAACACAAGTTTATATAAATTTACTCCGGAAATCTTTGAAAAGGTTTTTAAAATTGAAAAATCTTCTCGCGGAGAATACGAAATTACCGACGCAATTTCTCTCTTGGCAAAAGAAAAAAGGGTAAAAGTAAAAAAGATAAATGGATTTTGGATGGATTTTGGCAGACCAGAGGACATACAAAAATTTGAAGAATTTTTGAGAAATGGAAATAATTAAACCGTCAAAATCAGCTCTTAAAAAGACAGTTAAAGTAATAAATAATAGGGGCGTGGTGATTTGTCCGACTGATACTGTCTATGGATTTCTGGCAGATGCCCGAAGTAAAGGAGCGGTTGGTAAAATTTATGAAATAAAGAAAAGGCCAAAATCAAAACCCTTGCCGATTTTTGTCAAAGATATGGAAATGGCCGAAAGCCTGGCTTTGATTGACGGAAAGACGGCCAAAATTTTAAGAAAATTTTGGCCGGGCAAATACACCTTTATATTAAAACTTAAATCTAAAAACTCAAAAAGAAAAAGTAAAATCTTAAAACTTTATGGAGTTAGCAAAAAAACAATTGCCATTAGGATTCCTAAATATAAATTTTTAAATGATTTGTTGGAAGCAATCAATCGGCCGTTGGTTCAAACTTCAGTAAATATCTCATTTAAAAAGCCATTAAAAAATATAAAGCAAATAGCGGCTTTTTTCGGGAGAAGCCAACTCGTTAGCCTTATTATTGACGGAGGCAACTTAAAAGATTCTCTTCCATCAAAAATCATAGATATTTCTAAGGATGGTTTGAAAAGATTAAGATAATTTAATTTATGAGTTTAGATTTATATTTTTTTAATTTCATCAATCAGTTTGCCGGCCGGTGGCAGTGGTTAGATTGGGTGGTGATTTTTTTTGCTGAATATTTTGGATATTTTTTGCTTTTTTGTTTTATTTGGTTTTTATTAAAAGATTTCAAAAAATATTGGCGGATAGTGACAGAAACTTTAACGGCGGCAGTTTTAGTACGGTTTGTTTTAGCGGAATTAATTAGAGTTTTTTGGTTTCAGCCCCGACCCTTTGTCAGCCACCAAGTAAATTTGCTTTTACCTAATTACAACCCAAACGAATCATCATTTCCTTCTGGTCACGCTTCATTTTATTTTACCTTATCAACGGTTATTTACTGTTATAGTAAAAAAGCCGGTATTTTATTTTATCTTGTCAGTTTTTTAATTTCTTTTGCCCGAGTTTTTGCCGGTGTTCATTGGCCGTCAGATATTGTGGCTGGAGCGTTTTTTGGTATTATTATGGGTTTGGTATTAAGTAAATTATTCAAAAAAATAATAATTAAAAAACCTTCAGTCATTGAATGAGGCAGTTGAATGAGGGTTTTTTATTTTGTGCCTAGGGAGGGAGTCGAACCCTCACGAGCAAGGCTCATACGATTTTGAGTCGTACGCGTAAACCAGTTCCGCCACCTAGGCTTAATGTATATTATTTTATCACATTCCCCCTTCTATTTCAAGATTTTTTATAATCGCAATTTTTACTGGAACACTTTATCTTTTTAGTTTTTGCTTCAATTAAAATTGATTGGCATTTCGGGCAGAATTCGTCGACGGGTTTGTCCCAGAGAGCAAAATCACATTTGGGATAAGTATCACAGCCATAGAAAATTTTACCCCGCTTAGTTTTTTTATGGATTAGTTCACCGGTTTTGCACTTTGGGCATTTAATATTCATTTTTTCGTTATCCAAGGATTTGGTGTATCTGCATTCGGGGAAACCGGAGCAGGCGTAAAAGCGGCCAAACCGTCCCAATTTTTCTACAATAGACCTGCCGCAACTCGGACATTTTTGGTCAGTGGCGATACCAACATTTTCTTTTGGCACTTGTTCATATTTATCTTTGAGGTTTTTGGCAAATGGTTCGTAAAAATCGCGGCAGGTTTTTTCCCAACTGTCTTTTCCTTCTGCCACTTGGTCTAATTCTTTTTCCATTTTGGCCGTGAAATCAATATCGACAACCTCCGGGAAGTTTTTTACTAAAATTTTATTGACAATAGCGCCAATTTCGGTGGAATAAAATCTTTTTTGTTCGTCTTTATTAATATAGTTTCTTTCCTGAATTGTGGTTAAAATCGGCGCGTAAGTTGACGGCCGGCCGATGCCGAATTTTTCCAGCCCTTTGATTAAAGTGGCTTCATTATAGCGTGGCGGCGGCTCGGTGAAATGCTGATTTGGAGTTAATTTTATTAACTCTAAAATTTCTTTTTCCTCCAACGACGGCAGGTTAGTTTCTTTGAACTGCATTTGGTAAACCTTTAAGAATCCATAAAACCTCAAAATTTGACCGTTTGAACCAAAGACGTAGTTATTTGCTCCAATTTCAACCGATGTTGCGTCAAAAATTGCGCCCGCCATTTGCGAAGCAATAAATCTTCGCCAGATTAATGAATAAATTTTTAGTTCAGCTAATTTTAATTTTTTTTTGATGGCCTCGGGAGTGTTAGTGGGGTAAGTTGGTCGTATTGCCTCGTGAGCTTCTTCGACTTTTCCTTTAGCCCTGTATCTCCTGGATTGGTAATATTCCTGGCCGTAGTTTTCCGAAATAAACTTTCTAGCCGATTTTAAGGATATCTCTGAGAGATTAAGTGAATCAGTCCGATGGTAAGTGATAAGCCCAAACTCATAAAGACGCTGGGCCAACGACATTGTTGTTTTGGCCGGGTAACGAAATTTCTGCCAAACGTTCTGCTGTAAAGTGCTAGTGGTAAATGGCGGCAAAGGGTTCCTTTTTACCTCTTTTTTTTCTATTTTTTCAACTTTATATTCTGCTTTTCCTAAATCTTCTAAAATTTTATCGGCCTCTTTTTTATTTTTAATTTCCAACTTGCCAACAGTTTTGTCGTCTCTCTTGATTAAAAATGCGGAGAATTCAGAAGAATTTTTTTTCAGTAGTGCTTGGACGCTCCAGTACTCAACAGGAACGAATTTTTTGATTTCTTCCTCTCTTTCAACCACTAATCTGACGGCTACTGATTGGACTCGGCCGGCCGACAAACCCTTGGTTACCTTCTTCCATAAAAAAGGCGAAAGTTTGTATCCCACAATCCTGTCTAAAATTCTTCTCGCCTGCTGAGCGTCAACCAGATTCATATTAATCTGCCCCGGATTTTTCAAAGCATTTTCAATTGCCGTTTTCGTAATTTCATGAAAAACAATCCTTTTTGGATTTTTAAGTTTTAAGACCTCAGATAAGTGCCAAGAAATTGATTCTCCCTCGCGGTCTTGGTCGGTTGCCAAAATAATCTCGTCTGATTTTTTTGCTTCTTTTTTCAATTCAGAAATCACTTTTCTTGCTTTTGTTGGTATAACGTATTTTGGCTCAAAGTTTTTTTCTACGTCCACTCCAAACTCCGCTTTTGGCAAATCTCTGACATGACCAAAGCTGGCAAGGACATTATATTTCCTGCCTAAAAACTTTTTGAGTGTGCGCGCTTTAGTTGGGCTTTCAACGAGGATTAAATCCATAAACCGAAATTCCCAAATTCCAAGCTCCAAATTCCAAACAATACCCAAATTCTAATTTTCAAGATTCAAATACGTTTAGAATTTACGATTTAATTATTGGAATTTGTTTGTGATTTGGAATTTGTGATTTGTGGTTTTTTAGGCAATGGCATAAACATTGCCGCCGAGGTTTCGTATTGTACCCGAAATTTCCATTAAGGCAAGTGTTGTGGCAACAAGGTTAACAGGCAGTTTTGTTTTTTCAATAATCCTATCGATATGGATCGGTTCTTCTGTTAAAGCCATTAAAATTAAATTTTCTTCCTTATTTTCCGCAAAAAATTCTTTTTGAATTTTTTGCGGACTAAGACCTAATTCTCCTAGAATATCATTAGCGCTTTCCACTAAATGAGCACCATTTTTTATTAGATTGTTTGGCCCCCTTGAGTTTAACGAAAAGATTGATCCGGGTACGGCAAAAATTTCCTTTTTTTGTTCTTTTGCATACTGGGCTGTAATTAAAGAACCGGACTTCTCCTTTGCCTCAACAACTAAAACACCCAGAGATAAACCGGCGATAATGCGGTTTCTTCTTGGAAAAGTAAACTTTGATCCGTGGCTGTCAGGCGGCAATTCAGAAATTAAACAACCGCCCGTTTCAATTATTTTTTTGGATAATGGTATATTTTGTTGGGGGTAAATACTTTTTTCATCCAATCCAGTCCCCAAGACTGCAATAGTCCTTTGTCCTTTTTCTACGCAAATTTTATGGGCAAATGTATCAATACCGGGTGCCATCCCTGAAATAATTGTTAAGCCGGCATCAGCTAATTCTCCAGCGAGTTGGAGCGTTACTTGTTGGCCGTAAGGGGACGGTCGTCGAGTGCCCACAACGGCAAAACGCGACTCTTGGGCCACAAAATTACCCCGATAGTACAAAATCTTTGGTGCGTCAGGAATTTTCCGTAGCGATTCAGGGTAATCCTTATCTTCTATATTTATACT